>Ga0302326_10005050_pt1 | contig 30250 bp, 46 predicted proteins | sample Palsa_T0_3_FD_202264 | JGI IMG/M metagenome (GOLD analysis project Ga0302326, IMG submission 202264) | Peat permafrost microbial communities from Stordalen Mire near Abisko, Sweden - Palsa_T0_3 | ecosystem: Environmental > Terrestrial > Soil > Palsa > Peat permafrost | place: Sweden: Abisko... | reverse complement strand
GCAGCCCATCGGTCACGGGGCGCCTACGGCGAGCACGCCGCTGCCCTACCATCCGCAGCACCCCATCGCGCACGGCGATCCGACGGCGAGCGCGCTGCCGCCGTACCAGCACGGGCAGCCCATCGGGCACGGGGATCCAGCAGTGCCGACAGCGAGTGTGCCGCTGCCGTACCACCCCCAGCAGCCCATCACGCACGGCGCTCCCGCGTCGACCACGCCTCCCGTCTACCACGGGACGCCGCCCGTGAATCACCTGGGCCTCCCCACGAACATCTCCGATCCGCACGACTACACGCAGTAGTCGACAGGGCTTGCCTCGTGCGCGACATCACCCAGCGCTTCGTCATCGTCTACAACGACTGGCCGGTGGAGTCGTACGCCGCCCGTGGCATGGCCACGACACGCATGAAGGAGCTGAAGCAAAACCAGCTGCGCTCCTGGGAGGAGCACTTCCCCATGCAGTCGTTCGACAACGGCAGTCTGTGGCGCGTGGAGGACATGGCGGCGAAGGCGCTGGTGGCGCGAGGTCCCGAGGAAGCCTGAGGGCTGCGCGTGTCCTGGATCCAGCTGGCGCTTGCCGACGACTACGAGCCTGTACCGAGTCGCACGTACGCGGCTGTGGCGGCCCTCAGCCGCCGTCTGACGCGTGGCGATCTGGGAGGCATCCTATGCGCGACGGGATGGGACAACGTCACCATCTGGCAGCAGGGCGAAGCGCTCCCCACCGACTGGCCCGACAAGCGCGCGGGGTGTGCTGGCGGAGAGACGCGTTTGGTGTTCGTGCTCGCGCGGCGCCGCGGTCCCAGAACGAGGCTGTGCTCGTGGACGTCGCTGGAGGTGCGGCATCCAGGCGCGCCCGTGGAGATCTTGAGCGCGCGCATCCTGACGATGTTTTTCGACACGGATCCGATCCCACGACCCGCGTGGCCGTGTGGATCCGTGTCGCATCCGGCGGTCGCAGGCGCACTCCGCCGCCTGTTTTGACGCTGTACGGGCGCATCATGTACCATCGGGCGATGGCCTTGAAGCGCACGTCCCGCCGCGGTTCCCGTGGAAGCCGGTCGAAGAGGCGCCCCTCCGGCAACGCCCCGGAACCCATCACGCCGGTCATCTTCCGCGTGTGGCCGAAGAGCGAGGGTGGTGGCGTCATCGCTCTTTTTCCGACTCACCCGGGCACGAATGAGTCGTACACCTGCAGCAGCTACGAGCACGTCGGTCAGCACGGGAGTGCCGACTGCCACGGTCTCATCCGCCGTACGCGTCTCGCCAAGCCCCAGGAGTACGCGTCGCTCAAGCGAGAGCTGGAGGGCGCTCCGTATCACTACAGGTTCAAGGTCTACGCGCGAGTGACGCGAGCGATGGACGATGAGCGCCGCGCTACCGGGCGAAGGTAGGACGGCCGTGCCGACAGGACGCTGCGCTGGCTGCGGAACGCGCAAGAAGCTCTACGGCAATAGCTGCGTGGACTGCGTCCGCACGGGCGGCCGTCACGGCAACGCGCCTGGGCGCGGCGTGAAGGTCTACTCGGTCAGCGGTCATCGCGTCGACGTCAGGCTCCACAGCACCCGCGATCCGGAGGGGGTGTTCTGGAGCGACCGAAGCAACAGCTACGTCGTCGCGACGACGCCGCGCGGGGAGTACACGCTCAAGGGAAAGCCCGTGGCTCTCTACAGCGTCAACGGCATCGGCGAGATCCGCTGGGACGTCCCTCGCTGGGCTCTCGACCACGCGCTGAAGATGGAGAAGGACGGGAAGCTCACGCCCGACTCGGATGCGTACGAGCAGCTGCAGGCCGCGCGCTACTACGGTCTGACGCCCGCAGCGGCTCACGGGAACATGCCGACCCGGAGCAAGTCGAAGACGACTCACCACCTGACCTTCGCGGGGTACAACTTCACGAGCGGCCCGGGCGGGACGGTGATTCATCGCCCGCGCATCGATCTGAACGCTCCGGGTGACTACGGCGCCGATCCACTGGGGGACGGTCGTTTCCGGATGGTGCCGTCCGGTGACATCGTCGACAGTGCAGAGCGGGACCGAAGGCTTTCGCAGCGCTCGGGGTCGCGCAGCCGATCTGGCAACGCGGCGGAGAGTCGCCGCCTGCCGCATGGGTGGCAGGACTGGGCTCGCTTCACGAAGCACCCCGTTTCGGCGCACGACAACGTTCGTTTCATCGAGTGGGCGGAACCCGCGCCGTTGGATCCGTCCGCCTCGCGCTACGCCGTCGTGCAGTACCACAACCACATCGCGTGGGCGCGCGTCTCCCCGAACCCGGATGTCTCGACGGACTACTCGGGCGGCGGGTTCTACGACGACATGCCGGGTGGCGCCATCGAGGCCGCGAAGCGGGCAGCGATGCTGCACAAGGCGAAGATGAAGGGCATCATGAGCGACTTCGATGCGCATGTGGCACGACGGTCTCGTCGGGGACACTGAGAAGGCCATGCCCAGACTCGCAAAGCGCACGCTGGAACAGCTCGCTGACGCGCTCTACTACCAGGCGATCTTGGCGAACAACCTCGCCAACCATGAACGCGCCAGAAGTCACCCCAACAAGGGCCATATCGCCTATCAGGATGGCAAGGCGAGAGCATACGAAGATGCCGCTCGTAGGGTTCTTCTCGGAGAACTCTGGACAGGCGAGCCGCTGATGCAGCAGGAAGCGACTCGTGCTCCAAAGCGTGCGGACCGTCGCAGCCGCCGCTGAGCAAGCGGGCCGGAAGTCTGGTAGCATCTGAGAGCGATCCGAGAAGGAGGCTCTCGTCATGTCCAGGTGTGTTTGTGGAGCGCGAGCGAAGTACGACAGCTCGTGCCTGCGGTGCCTGGCGAGCGGGCGCCACGTCGCACACCACGGCAACTACGCGTCGTCGCCGCGCCTCTGGAGCCACAACGTCCAGACGCACTACCATCCGCCGGCTGGGCTCTTCACGAAGAGCGCCGAGCAGATCGCGCGCGAGCTGCTCCATGGCGCCGACTCACCGGGTCAGGCCATCCGGCGGCTGCAGTTCTACATCAACCGTGCGGGGCGCAATCTGTCCGACAAGGATGGTGCGCGACTGCATCACGCGATGAGGCTGCTGCAGCAGCAGATGTGACCATGTCCGACCGTATCATCCGCGCAGGTTTCACGTCGTACGCCGTCAGCCCGGGAGGCGTGTACCGCTTCTACGCGACGGTGCGCGGCGCGGGACCGGGGACGCCGGTCGAGTACTGGCGCTCGCTGGTCGCGGCGGGGTTTGGTCGCGATGTTCATCTGTGGCCTGCGGGTCGCCCAGCCGATTGGCCCGTGGAGGATGTACCTCCGCTGTCGAGCGACGAGATCGTGCTGCGCGGCGAGGGGACGTTCCAGGGGGGCAAGCTTCCGACGGCGATCGCGCTCCCCAGCGGCGGATCCGCGGTGATCTGGAACCTCTGGAATCACGGCGAGGCGCCGCGCGGCGTGGGGGTGGGTCAGTCGTTCGCGTCGAGCGCGGGCCCCACGCTGCCGCTGGGTCTGGTGATGCTGGCGCTCCTTGGTCTCGCTGCCACGGCGCGCAAGGGAGACCGTCGATGAGGCGGCGTCAGATGTTCTGGGCCGCGCTCGCGGCAGCGTTGCAGCAGATGATTCGCAAGTTGACCGGACAGACGGGAGGTTGACGACCATGGCGTACGGCGGCGTGGACATCGCGACGGACTGCTGGGGATTCGATACGTCGATGCTCGGGGTGTTGACCGACGAGCAGCTGGAGAAGATGTTTGCGACACCGTTCGCGACGGGAGCGGGGGCGGGGAAGTTCCCGGAGTACTGCTGGGGGTACGCGCGGCTGCCGGGCAACGCCGTGAGCGCGTGGGACATCACGGGGCCGCGCATGCGCGCCATCGCGGACATGGTCAACGGGGCGGGCGTGCCTGTGAAGGTGGGCATCGTGCAGCATTGCCGGGCGGGCGCGTGGACCGCGAGCGCGGCGCAGGGCGCGATCGACGGCAAGTACGCGGCGGACTACGCCGCAGCGCAGGGGTACACGGTCGACTGCAACCTGGCGGTGGATGACGAGTCGCTGAAGAACCCGGGGCCCGACGCCATTGCGCACTTCACGGCGTGGTGCCAGCAGTGGGCGGCGGCGTGCCTCTACGAGGGGTTCGATCCCGGCATGAGCGCGCAGCAGGAGTACGAGCTGCCCAGCGTGCAGCGGTACTGGGGGGCCGTGGGTCCGTGGGACGTGGCCGTGCGCGGGGTGTGCTGCAGGCAGGCGTTGCAGATCACGCACTGCGGTGTCGGAGTCGATCCGGATCACGCGTTTCCCGACCAGCTGGGCGGGGTACTGCGCCTCTTCGGCAAGGTGCCCGATCCCGGGCCCGAGTCGAGCGGCGCGCACGTGTCGGCACCGTGAGTCGGACGAACAAGAACACATATCGACATGTCGCTACACAGCCGAAAGGCATCCGAAATCGCACCCGAATTGTGTGACTCGGAAGAGGGTGTGGTGATAGTCTCGAACAGCAAGGGCCATCAGAGGAGCGTGCACAATGCCGGGACATGAAGGTCACTGGGGTCACGGATGGGGACACCACGGTTGGGGCGGCCTGGGCTGGCCTGGCTTCGTCGTGGATCCGACCGTGGTTGTGGACCCCGGCGCGCTCGCGGTGGATCCCAGCATGATGATCGATCCCAACGCGGACCCAAGCGCCGATCCGTACGCCGATCCGTCGGCCATGATGCCGGATGACGGCAGCGCCATGATGGCGGAATACCCGGCCGTCGTGGAGTACGGAGCCCCGGTCGTTGCCGAATGGGACGGAGGTTGGGGTGGCCGAGGCTGGGGTCACGGGTGGGACGGTGGTCCGCATGGCGGACCGATCGTCGGTCCGCACGGTGCTCCCGCGCCGCACCCGGCTCCGGCTCCGCACGGTGCGCCGCCGGTCGCTCATGGCGCTCCGGTCCCGCACGCCGCACCTGCGCCGCACGCCGCACCTGCACCCCACGCCGCGCCCGCGGGCCACCCGGGTCATCACGGTGCCGGCTTCCTGCCGGGCTACGAGATGGGTTTCATGCCCGGCTACGGAATGGGTTTCATTCCGGACTACGAGATGGGCTTCATGCCTGGCTACGAGGTGGGGTTCATCCCGGACTACGAGATGGGCTTCATGCCTGGCTACGAGGTGGGCGTGGCTCCGGGGTACCCCGAGATCGTCGGACGAGATCCCTTTCGCTGCCCGGACGGGCGACTGGTCGGTGATCGAAGGGAGTGCGGGCACCATCCACACCCGCAGCAGTACGGCGCGCCACCGCCACCGCCTCCGCAGCAGCAGTACGGTGCCTCGCCCTCGCCGTACGGCCACCCGTACGGGCATCCCGGCTACATGCCGCCGTCTCCTCACTACGGGTATGGCCAGGGCGCGCCGCCGCCTCCGCACGGGTACGGTGCTCCTCCGCCTCCGCAGATGAACACCTGGAACAGGTGGCAGCAGGTGCATCCGGGTTCGTCGCCTCAGGACTACCGAAACTGGGTCTCGCAGTACGGGCAGTACGGCGCGACGATCCAGTGATCGCGGCAAGGAGAGGCTGCCGGCGAGCGTAGGTAACGGAAGGGAAGGAACTGAGGCGAATGGCTCCGATCGTCGTTTTGGCTGCGATTGCTGCTGCGATTGCGTTCACACGCAAGCCCGGCGGGAGCTTCTCCACGGGCGCCCGCTTCGTGTGGGATCGAGCGCGTTGGTCACGTGCGCGGGGGCTTTCTCTGCAGTCGCGCCGTCACCTTCTGTGGAACAGCGAGATCAACGCCTGGAGTCACCCTTCGGAGCTGGGCGTGGCGTCGCCTCCCGCGCATCACCGGTGGATCCCGGCGACGGAGCTTCAGTCCGGCGCCGTGTACCGCTTCTCGGGCTCGCGCCCCGGCGGCATGCCCTTCCACGATCTGCACGCCGCGCTGGGCAAGCGCGGCTGGCGCGTCAAGCACCTGTGGCCTGCAGGGCAGCCGGGCATGCCGGCGGACTACCCGGTGGGTGGCGCTCCGGCGGCGCTGAGCGATCCGGAGAACGGCTACACGGTCGAGGCGCAGTGGGCGGGCAGCACACAGGCCATGCATGAGGGCATGGAGGCCCCGGTGCAGTACCATCACCACCACACAGACGTGGCTGGGTACGAGATGGGGTTCCTGCCTGGGTACGAGATGGGTTTCATCCCCGACTACGAGATGGGGTACGCGCCGCCTCCGCCACCCCCGGCGTTTGGTGGTCGCCGGCCCCCTCCGCCGGGCGGTCGCCGTCCGCCGCCGCCTCCGCGCGTGGCTCCGCGTCCGCCGCCTCCACGACCGGGCTACTACGGTCGCTCGGCTCCGCCCGCGCCGTACATGCGGCCGGGACTGCCGTACCCTCACCACTATCATCAGCTGTGGCAGTCGCCGCAGCCGCAGTATGTGCCCCAGTACGTCGCGCCGCAGGTGACGGAGACGTTCGTCGCGCCGGTTGCGCAGCCGGTGTACGTGCCCGTGCCCGTTCCGGGCGCGGACCAGACACCGCCGGACGACCCCAGCCAGACCTACGCGCCGCCGGATGACGGCAGCACTGCGGCGCCGCCAAATGATTCACAGGCGCCGCCTGCAGACGGCGGCACGGACGACGCTTCGGGTCGAGGCGGCGGTTTCGGTCCCGTCCACGGAGGACTCCACGGAGGATTCCACGGAGGGTACGGTCACCATCATCACGGGCTGTGGCCCCCGCAGGGGCTCGATGGTGGCGGCGGCGGTGGTGGTGACGACGGCCCTGACGGAGATGACGTGGGCCGCGCCAATCCTGGGTTGCGAGGTGGATACCCGCACGGTGGGTACGGTCATGGCGGGTACGGCCATCATCACGGGTGGCGACAGCAGCAGATGATCCAGCAGCAGCAGCAGGCCGCGCTGGCCCAGCAGCAGCAGCAGCAGATGCAGGCACCGCCCGACGATGGCGGTGGCGACGAGACAGGCCGCGGGGGTGGCGGTGGCGGGGGTGGACGAGGCGGAGGCGGTGGCGGCCGAGGGGGCTGGGGCGGTCGCGGCGGGTGGGGCGGCCGAGGTTGGGGTCGCGGCTGGGGCGGCTGGGGTGGAGGCTGGGGTGGTTGGGGCTGGGGCCCCTGGGACTGGCCGCCGTACTATGGGTACTACGGGTACTCGCCGTACGCGTACTTCCCGTACGCGCCGTACGGTGTGGTGCTCGGAGGCGAGACGCCCACGGCAACGTAGTCGTCGCGAAAAGGGGATGCCACAAGTGGTGGAACTGCAGCAGGACTTCCACGAGTGGTGTCGATGAGTCCGAGCGACGATGATCCACCGACGCGCCCCGAGAGCGGCCAGCTTGCAGTCTTCGAGCAGACCGTGCGCGACGCGCTGACTCGACTGTCGTCGATCGACTCGCCGGCCGACGACGAGCTTCTGGAGCTGGAGGCGGAGGGAAAATCGCTCCTCCTCACGTTCTCCACATGGAAGACCGATCCGCCCATTGGGACCGAGCGCACGCGCATCATCGAGCGCGTGATGGATCTCCATCGGAACGTCGAAAACCTTGCAGCGTCGCGACGCTCGCTGTGATCTTCTCGCGTGACGTTCGTTAGTTTCTGACGTCGCGTCGCTTCGTTGACGACTATTGAACGTCCACTTACGTAAGCAACACGCGTGCCGGCTGTGTGTGCGAAGTTCTTGGGCCAGCCGTGTGACTCGTGGTACGTCCGGGCGGATGAAGAAGCACATCATCCCCGCTCTCGTCCTGCTGACCATCCTGGTGACGGCCATCGTGGTGATCGCCGGTGCGACCGCTGAGGCCACGCCTGCCGGCTTCCCGATGCGTCACCGGGACGTTGCTCTGTCGCGTCTCGAAGGCAACGTGATGCAGGTCGAAGCCCCGCCGGATCCGAAGATGGTCTCGATGGCGCGGTACCTCGAAGAGGACGTGATGGGCGGCTGGGCTCACGCGGTGAAGGAGCTTCCCACCGCGGATTACCACGAGGTGGCGACCGACATTGCTTCGGTCGTTCAGCACCACGAGGACGGTGTCCTTCTCGCGGGCCTTGGCTACTGGGAGGGCGCGCGGTACGCGGCGTACGTGGACGACGGCCGCTGCAACGATCCCGCGTGGCGCGCATCTGCCGAGGGCCGATGGCTCATGGTGCGCTGGGGGGATTGCGATGGCGGGCACGCGCACTCGCTGTGGCAGATTCACCCGATCATCGACGTCAGCTCGCGGCTCTACCCGTTCTGCTCGCTCGAAGCGATTGGGGATCGTCGCGGCGCCGCCCGATGCGCGCTGGAGATTGCCCGGTCGAGCATGACGTCGACCGGCGATCTGTGCGGATACACGGGCGAGTTTCAGGTGATCGGGTGCCCGAAGGCCGAGCAGCGGCTCACGTTTGTGCTCGAAGCGGTCGCCAAGCACCCGTTCGTGCTCGAAGTGAAGGAGTAGTCCAAGGCAGTGAGGGAACGCGGCGTCTGGCACTCGCACATTCAAGCTGGCTCCATCAGCGAGCTGGAGATGTGGTTGCACTATCGCGAGATGGTCACGCCCGGCGACCTCGCCCTGCTCGTTCGCGAAGGGCTGCTCGTCGACCTTGGTGCTGGCCATGTCTTCACGCCACGGGGCGTGAAGGAACAGGCGAAGGTAGAGGATGCGCGTAAGACCTCGAAACAGAAGAGGGGTGCGAGCGCCTGACGTGCGCTAGCGGCCTCTCTTGCCGCATGTACGCATCCGCCGTAGCCTTCTCGGATGCATCCCCGAGGGCCGCAGACTGCCGTACGGATCTACACGCTGGTCGGCTGCGGCTACTGCACCCGGGCCAAGGAGCTACTGCACTCGCGCGGCATTCCGTTCGACGAGGTGGACGGGACCGGGGACAAGGCCCTCCAGCAGTGGCTGAAGGTCAAGACGGGTAGCTCCACGTTCCCGCAGATCTTCATCCGCGGCACCCCCGTGGGTGGCTGTTCGGATCTGCAGGAACTGGACGCGTCGGGCGCCCTGCAGCAGATGCTGCAAGGTGGTCGTCCGACTCGATTCTGAGTAGGATCTGAGTTCGTGGACCCCGCCACCCTGATTGTGCTGGGCGGCATCGCCGTTCTGGCGCTCGCGCGTCGCCGACCCCGCACGTCGAGCGCGCTGGGCGCGCAGGGGCCTCGCGGCGGTCCGGGCGGCGGGGGCTCGATCCCCTTTCCGGAGCCGATCCCGGCACGCGATGCGTTCATCCTGGACGCCGTGAAGAACGGCGCCGCGGAGGTCCGCTGGGCGTTCGTGCGGAGCAGCGTTCAGGGGCACACGGGGGAGTTCCGGGTGCTTGCGGACGCGCTGAAGATCGACGGCGTGCGCGTGAACCTCACCGCCGTGGGACAGCAGCACGTGGCCGATGCGCTCGTTGACGGCGGCGCGCCGTGCATGCTGCTGACGACGAAGCTTGCCGATCTCCTCTGGTCGCAGCGTCAGGTGGAGATCCCGCCGTTCGAGATGTCGCAGACGGCGCACGATCTCCAGATCATGTCGACGGTCGCCCGGATGGTCGAGCACTCGGCGAAGATCGACGCAGCCCTGGCAACGCTGCCACAACCGCCCGAGGGGGTGGTCTCGACGGTGGGCAAGCACTGGATCCTCGACGACCGTCTGGCCGATCCGAAGCACCGCGGGATGGCGTGCAACTACGGCTGGCACAACAAGAAGCAGGGCCCCATGTGCGCTACGCCCGCGGGCGTGCTGCCCCCGGGCGGGGCGCCATGCCATGTCGTGCAGGATCCCGGCTTCATGCACAACATCGGGCATTCCGACTACAGCCAGACCTGTACCCTCGTGTCGCGCGCGTGCACGATCGACGGGCATCCCGCCGATCTCGCGCAGGTGCTGAGCGATCCTGTTCTGTCGTTCCTGGCGAGCCACACGGGTCGCATGAAGGTGCTCAGGCAGCCTGGATCTTGAGCCCCAGGAAATCGCCGACAGTCTGAACGAGCGCTGAGCGCCCGGCGGTTCCCATACGCTTCTCGGCTCGTATTTCACACGGCAGCCGGGCCTGTGATACGCTCATACGCACGATGCCGCTGAACCCTGCGATCCCGATCGCCGTCCTTCTCGGTGTGGGCTACTACCTCTGGAGCAGCGGCCAGGACGAAGCCAAGGCGGCCGAGGGTGCCGCCCCCGGACCGGCCGGGCCGCCTCAGCTGCCGCCGGGCCCGTCGCCCTACGCTCCGCCGCAGTACCCGCAGTACCAGGCGCCCGCGGCTCCGGCCCCAGCGCCGCGTCCGCCCCCCACGGCCATCCCCCCTTCGAACGAGCTTCTCCAGGCCGCCTCGAACCTTTACGCAACCGCCAGCGCGCCAGGGGCCTCGTGCGCTGCGGTGGCGCAAGCCACGGCGGCGTTCCAGCAGCAGGCGCGTGCCGACGGGCACGGGGTCACGGTCGACGGCAAGTACGGTGCGGGGACCGCGTCAGTGCTCGACGGGATCCTTCGTCGCCAGGGGCTACGCGCTCCCGCGGTTCTCTGGGGTGCCGGCAAGCGGTGCGCATCGGCTCCTGGGGCGGCCCCCAGGCCGGCTGGGGGTGCATTCGCGGCCGCTCCGGCGGCTGGAGGCGGCCATGCCGGGGATCTCCTCCGCAACCAGATGGGCGGCGCGCTCATGGCGGGCGACACGTACCTGGCCAACGGCAGCTACGACGGCGCAGTGGAGGCCTTCAAGGCGGGAGGGCACGCGGGTGTGCTCTCGGTCGGTCCGGCCATCGACGCGCAGACGCGGGGCGCGTCCGCGACGGCGACGCGGTCCGCATGGCTCCTCAACGGCGAGCTGGCGAAGGTGAACAGCAAGCGGTTCAACAACCAGACGTCCACGGTCGCCGACGCGTACACGGCGCAGCAGATCGCCCACAACATGTTCGATCGGTACGCCGGGGCTCTGGGGCTCGCGCCCAACCTGGTCAGCGGCTGGTACACGGGCGGCTACGCCACCGGGTTCGGCACTCCGTCGGTCGCTGTCCAGAAGAGGATCTGCTTCGACGCCGGCTCGGACGTGCGTCTCTGCGCAGCCGTCGCCTCGGCGCTGGTGAGCGAGGGCGACGCGGACAAGCTGCGCGCGTTCGCGGCCACGGTGGCGACGGCAGGCTTCCCCGCCGCCGCAGCGGCCCTCAACGCCAAAGCCAGCACCATGGGGATGTGATGCCGAACGACGGGTACAAGCGGGTCGGCGTCGCCTTCTCGAAGCCGCACGGCCCCAGCGGTCGCCGCGACGAGTACGGCATCTACGAGAGTTCGGGTCGGGCCTACGGCATGGAGGTCCCGAAGTATCTCTACACGAAGTACGAGGGCTACCGGGAAAACACGCCCAAGGGTGAAGTTCAGACGGGCCTTGCGCTCGGTGGGCCCGGGTGGCGAGAGCAGTCGATGCTCGAATTCAAGCCGGAGCATTTCGGCGAGGTGAGGTTCTTCGAGTCTCGGAGTGGGGACCTTCGGCGCGGCCGGACGGCCAAGCCGAAGCGTGCCAGCCGCAAGTCGGGTCGAAGCTCTCGCAAAGGCAAACGCCATGGCAACACGACGGGCCCCGGGTACACGGTCTTCACGCGCAGCAAGAGAGATTCGAGTCGCGTACGGCGCGTTGAGAGTGGCCTCACGTACTCTCAGGCAGTGGACCTCTGCTACGAGAAGGGCAACGCGCGTGGGGCTCGCGCGGCTGCGGCCAAGGATGTCTGGTACGAGTTCGCGGCGGACGATTGGTTCGACAAGGCGTTCGGCCGCCGTCGGTAGCCGACGATGCTGGACGCTTCAGCGATTGCCCGGCTCGCGGATCTCGCCGCGAAGAAGAAGCTCGATCTGTCGCCAGCTCCTGCGGGGAGCGCCCGGGCGCAGGGGTTTCACCTGCGCGACTCCGTGCTGGGGGTCTTCGCGCCGTGGTCGGCACAGTTCGAGGGGTACACGCCCTTCATGTACACGGACAAGTTCGGGTGGGTGACGACGGGGATCGGCAATAAGATCGATCCCGTCGGCCAGGCGCTGGGGCTGCCGTGGAGGAAACCAGGCGGTGCCCTGGCCTCGCCAGACGAGGTCACGCAGGCGTGGACCGCGGTCAAGAACGCCTTTCCGGGCGTGCAGTCGCTCCAGTCAGCCAGCCTCACGACGATCCGTCTCGACGAAGCGGCGATCCGTCAGCTCGTGACGCAGCGCCTGAAGGCGAACGACGCGCTTCTGGCGAGGATGTACCCGAGCTACCCAAGCTGGCCGGCCGATGCGCAGCTGGCGACCCATTCGATGGGCTGGGCGATGGGTCTTGGGCACCTCGATCCCAGGTCGGGGGACTTCAAGCAGTTCATCGCGGCGGTGAGCAAGAACCCGCCGGACTTTCACGCGGCCGCGCTGGCGAGCCACATGCGTGACGACAACAACCAGGGCATCGTCCTCCGGAACGCCGCGAACGCGCTTCTCTTCGAGAACGCCGCTCGTGTCGTGGCCGGTGGAGGGAGCCATGACGTGCTCTACTACCTGCGCGAGGTCGGCTTGGCGTCCATCGCGATGGGCAGTACGAAGACGCGCACCATCGTCACGGCGCTCTCCATCGCGGTGGGGGCTGCGTTCCTTTTCAGTCGCTCCAAGCGCTGAATGCGGCTGTGGTCGAGGTTCGGGCCGTCCTGGACCACAGGAAGAGCCTAGCGCGCGCGGCGCGGCGAGCTTATCTCAGGTAGGCGCCACGATGTACCAGTGCAAGAAATGCAAACACGTCTCGATGGAGTACTCGGGGCAGTGTCTCAACAAGGAGTGCAGGGGCTGGAACAGCATGGTGCAGGTGGACCCGGCAACCATCAAGCCGGCGCAGTCCGCCGAGGGATACGACGAGACGAGGGCGTACCCGATCACGGAAATCAAGGTCACCGTCCAGCAGCGCATCTCGACGGGGATGCCCGAGATGGATCGCGTGCTGGGCGGCGAGGGCGACAACGTGGGCCAGGTGTTGGGTACCAGCATCCTCATCTCGGGCGAGCCTGGGATAGGCAAGTCGACGCTGCTGGTGCAGGGCGCCGCCAACATCGCCCGTTCGACGGGCCCGGTCATCTACGCGACAGGCGAAGAGGGGTTGGAGGCCGTCACGGCTCGCGCGCACCGCCTGGGCAACATCCACGAGCGTCTGCATCTCATGTCGACGACGCGCATGGAGTACGTCGAGGCACGGATCAAGGAGCTGCAGCCCATCGCGGTGATCGTCGACAGTGCGCAGACCATGCTGATCCCAGGGATCGGCGGCGAGGTCGGTTCGGTCATGCAGGTCAAGGCGGTCGGAACCTACGTGGGCAAGCTGATCCGCGGGGAGCGCCCCGAAGTGTCCGATCGAAAGATGATCGGTCTCATCGTCGGTCACGTGAACAAGGAGGGGGTGGCTGCGGGGCCGAAGACGCTGGAGCATCTGGTGGATGCGACGCTGGAGTTCGAGGGCGAAAAGGACCAGGTGCTGCGCACGCTCCGATCGAAGAAGAACCGCCAGAACACCACGCAGGACGTGGGTGTCTTCGAGATGTCGGCCAAGGGTCTGATCGAGATCCAGAGCCCCAGCCGGTACTTCCTCTCGCAGCGCCAGGCGGGCGAGGCGGGAAGTGTCGTGACGGCGACGTGCGGGGTGAACAACCGTCGCGCGATCCTCATCGAGGTGCAGGTGCTGGTCATGAGTGAGACGAAGCGCCTGCAGATCAGCGCCAGCGGTCTCGACATGCCGCGCGTGCAGATGATGTGCGGCGTGCTCAGTCGCAAGGCGGGGGTTCCGATCACCGGGATCCATCTCATGGCGAGCGCGGTCGGGGGGCTGGAGATCGACGAGCGCGCGGCGGACCTCTCGATCGCGATCGCGTTGGCCTCGGCGGTCCAGAACAGGCCCGTGCGCGAGGGTCTCATCGTCTTCGGAGAGGTGGGTCTGATGGGGGAGGTCCGCGACGTGCCACAAGCGCGCCTCCGTCTTCAGGAGGCCGTGGCGATGGGGTTTCGCAAGGCGCTGGTGCCTACGCTTCGCGAGATGGAGCCCGTCGAAGGCATCGAGCTGTACCGCGCGGAGACGTTGGAGGAAGCAATCGAAATGGGGCTGGACGAGCGGGTGGACACGAGTCCGCCGGCTTGAGCGTCAACTGGCGGCCGAGCGCCGGGTGACCGAGCAGCTTCGCCTGTGGCTGGGCGCGCCACCGCACTCGTCGCATCGGAGCATGGGTGCCGGTGGTGGTGGGTGAGGCAGATCGACAGGCGGCAGGGCAAAGTCGCAGCGCGTGCACAACCCGCAGTCGTCGCAGAACCACAGCTCATGGCAGCGAGGGCAGCTCTCATGCTTCCGGTGTCGGATCACCAGCGTCATGGATCGATTTGCACGCAGACGCCGTAGATCCCGTGCGATCCCACCCAGCCGTTGATGCCGCCCTTGTTGTTGCCGATCTGGAAGGAGCCGTCGCTCCGGATGGCCTTGATGAGGTGCAGGTACTCGGAGCCATGGATTCGGCAGAGCACGATGTCGCCGACCCTGAGCTGCGAGGGATCGGTCACCGGCGTGACGGTGCACCGTTGACCATTCTCGATCTTGCCGGCCATCGAGCGGCCGGTCGGTCGGAAGCTCACGGTCTCTCCCGCCTGAAGCCTCGTGATGTGGTGACTGGCCCAGCCCATGGGTCACTCCCTCCCGGTGGTCTTCATGGCCTTCTCGTAGGCCATGGAGCGCGCGGCGCCGTAGTTCAGGACGCCGTAGTGCGTGGTGACACCGAGGACCCCGCGTCCCTCCCGGCACGGTCCGCACATGCAGGACCATTCGCGTCCGCATGCATCGTCGGCCGCCGAGTGCTTGACTGCCGTCGCGTACCACCACTCGATGTCGCGACCAAGCTTGGCGCTGCGCTGACCGTCTTTCTCGGCCTTCGTCTTGGGCTTGTAGGTCATCTAGGCCTACTCCTTGTCCCGTGCGGCATTGTAGGCCCTGGCGCGTTCGAGGAGCGCCTCCGTCTCCGCCTCGGTCAGCGGCTCGGCGTCGACGGTGATGCGCAGACGGTAGGCTTGAGGCTTGCGCTCCTCGGCGTACCTCGATGTGAGCTTCTCCAGCGAAGACTCCTGCCCGAAGCCGCCCACGAGCGCCTCCAGATGAGCCCAGTCCGCGCGCGCGTGCATCGGGACCAGATGCGTTGCCTGAACCGTCGAGACCTTCCCGTCGCCGCCGATGAAGAAAAGGTAGTTGCTGTCCTCGCCCATCGCGCCGAAGCCGACACCCTCGACGACCCTGTGTGTCGTTGCCGCGTCGAACGCCAGGACGAGGTCGGCCACGTCCGCGTCCAGCTCCTCCAGCGTCTTGCCGGAGATGCGCAGCGTACTTTCGATCACGGCATCGACCCACTTGGCCGTGTGCTGTCGACCGCCGCACTCCACGACGGTGTCCACGAGGAGACTGTACGGCTCGGCGTGGGCATCGAGGCAGGTTCTTCCGTACGCAAAGGAGATGGCCCCCAGCTGGGAACACGCGACGACGACGGCAGGCTCCTTGTCGCAGACGTTGCAAGGGCCGAGATCGCTTACACCGTCGACCATGGGTCCTCGCCGGTGATGTCGCGGTAGAGCGTGCGGAGCGCGTCGCGGATGTCCTTCATTCCGTCGGCCAGCTGTTCGGCGTGCACCGCCGCAGGCAACGGTAGCTCGCTGGCGCAGTGGAAGTTGTCGGCCTTGTCGGAGAGTTCCCCAATGGCGTCAAGCTGGTCTCTGCTGATCGTGAGCATCGTCAATCCACTCCTCTCCTCAGGCACTGGACGCTTCCGGGTCGCCGCACCTCGGACTGGCGCGCGGCACACTCCGGGCGTGGCCCCGCAATCCCGGCACGTCCCGCCGAACCGGACAGCCTCGGCGTGTGTCAGTCCGGGGCCGGCCGGGATGGCGTCAAGCTCGGCTTGCGTCGGTGGCTTGACGTCCCAAGCGTCAGTGACGCGGGCCTTATGGTCTCCCATCGGCAGTTGTTATACATCGCGTCGGACGCAGCGGCAACAGTCGTTCTAGGCGACGACGGGCATGCCGGAATCGCCAGCTCGAACGCCGTGACGTTTCGCCCATCCGCCGGGAAGCTCGACGACATAGCGAGAAGGTGTGCCCAGGGAGATGGTGCCCACGTAGCCGGGCGGCGCCTGGTGCGCGATGCCCAGGATGCGCCAGTCCCCAGAGAGGAAGACGAGGTCCAGCGGGAAGGCGACGCCCTGCATGTGGAAGTGGTGGTCGGCTTCACCTCCCATGTCGAAGAGCATCCCCCGGTCCGCCGCGAGCGTCGGTCGTCCCGAGAGGCCACGGCGCAGTTCTTCGGGACGCGAGACCACTTCGACCTCGATCCAGGAGCCGGGGGGCTGCCCAAACTGCATGCTCACGGTCCGCATGGCTCAGGACTTCAGGCGCTGCTCGTAGACGTCGAGACCGAGAGTGATGACCAGGCGGAGGAGCACGGACATGGGCTGCTGGATGTCGACGCGCGTGGAGGCGGCTGTGCGCACGCGCTGGAGTCGTTCGACGAGTTCCGGCTGGATCCAGAACGGGTGCATCTTCACGAGTTTGTTCGGCTTCGCAGGGCGTTGCCTTCGTTCTACCGACATGTCTCGATCTTACTCGACTCTCGGGTGGATGAAAAGGCCCGACATGGTCAACCCGGATGGCTGTAGGATCGCTCTCATACGGTTCTCGGACCCGCGCGCATGTACAACCACCAGATCCCCTCGCTGACGCAGCTGATCGAGACGTCGAGCTTCACGACGTCGTGGTCGGTGGACAGGTACCTCATCGCCCAGACGCTGGGCGATCCGGTCACCGTGACGCTGGGCGAGAAGGGACTCTGCGACGGCGACCAGTTCACGCTCATCGACGCGAACTGCAACGCCCAGACGCAGCCGATCAACATCGTGACGTCCGGCTCTGCGACCATTCTGAGCGCAGGGTCATCGACGCAGATCAGCTCGAACTGCGGCGGCATCCGGCTCACGTACAACGCCAAGCTGAACCAGTGGTACCCGGAGGAGCTGGTCCCCAGCGGGAGCATGGGCGAGGCGTTTCTCCAGGGGGGCAACGCGTTCGGCGCGCCAGCGACCCTGGGGACGCTGGACGCGAACACGCTGACGCTGGTGACGGACGGCAACCCGGCCTTCGAGATGAACCTGTCTGGCCAGCAGCTGGCCTACCAGAACAACGTGGCGACGCCGCCCTACGCGTTCCATTCGGATCCGGGCACCGGGATGTATCTGGTGTCGACGGGCAAGCTGGCGTTCGCCGTCGGAGGGTCCCAGGCCCTTACGCTCGATCTCCCATCGGCCGGCGTAGCGAGCCTCGACACGGCAGGAACGCTGGAGCTTGGCGCCGTGTCGGCGACAGGGATCCAGATCGGCGGCGCGGGGGCCACCCCGACCTTCCCGGACAACCTGGAGGTGGCGTCGTCCATCGACACGATCACGCTGGACGCGACGCTCCTGCAGATCGGTGCGAACCGAGCGGCGAACATCCAGATTGGTCAGGTCACGACCGTGGGCGAGTCCACGGGCGTGGGCATCTGCGCGTTCAATCCGCTGGCTTCGCTCCACATCGGCGGATCGATGCTCTACAACACGACGACGTTCATCACGGCCAACTACACGGTCGACACGGGCGCGTCGCCGGCCAGCGGACCCGATCTGGCCGTCGTCACGAACACGACGGCGGGCGCGGTCACCATCACCCTTCCGATCTCCGTCGCCATCGGGCGCGTGCTGGTAATCGCCGATGGCACTGGAGAAGCGGCTGCGCATCACGTGACGATCGCCGCGACGGGCGGCGGCGAGATCAACGGCGCGGCCAACCAGACGCTCAGCAACGCGTGGGGCAGCTACACGCTGATGGCCGTCACCGCGATCGCCTGGGTCATTCTCGCCAAGAACTGAGTCAGCTCCACTCGTCGCGCGCGTGCCCGGAGTTGCCGTCGAGTGGAGGGGTAAGCCGTCGGCTTCCGATGGCGACGACCTGCACGGGGACGTTCCTCTTCAAGGCAAGTTCCCACTGGTTCTCGCCGAAGAACATGAAGTTCTTGAAGCCGAATTCCCAGTGAACGTCCTTCGCAGCAACCAGGCCATGGATGAGCACATCCTTCCCCGGCGTCAGGCCGAGTCGATAGCGCCCACCTCCCATGTGTGTTTTCTTGACCGGTGCGGCGTAGGTCCCGGTCGACTTGGCGTACCGAGACCAGTACTTGCCCAGGTTGTCGATCTGCACGTCCTTGACGGAAGGGACGAGCACCATCCGGTACACGTCGACAGTTCCCCTGTGTTCGGCGCGTCGCGCGAACGTCGCGTACGCACGTGCTCGTGCCTTGACGTCGTCCATGGTGAGGTCCCAGTGGTCGAGGTTCATGTCGACGTTCTTGTTCGCCCAGCGCCACGCGGCGGCATCGGTCTGGAGGCACGGCGGGATCGCGCGACGGCGCATGGGCCGAGAATACCACCCTCCGCCAGCCTCTTGTTTCCGCTTTCGGATCGGCCTACGGTCAGCGTCATGGAAAACTCTTCCGTTTCGGTCGAGCGCGTGGCCCTCACGGAGGGTGAGACGCGCTTGCTCCAGAAGTGCGAGCTGGAGATGAACCGGCTGAAGGTCAGCATGGCGGACCTCATCCGAGAGTACGAGAAGCGCAAGGAGCGCTTTTTGGTGGAGATCGACAAGGCCGAACAGAAGACCCAGAGTCACCTGGCGGTCATCGCGCAGGCGCACGGCGTGGAGGACAGCCGGGTGATGACCGATCTGGCGCATAGCGCTCTCATCGTCACCCGGCCGGCCGTCGCGGTGTCCGCATCCGTGCCCGCCGTGGCGCCCGCCCCGGACGCCAGCAGCTAGGCGCCCACGCGACGCTCGGGCAGTGGTGTCCAGTGTCGACGATCCATTTGCGCCATCACCATGTCCTCAGCGGATAACCTTGCGGAGCACGAGCATGTAGACGAGATCCCAGACCGCCGCCTTGCGGCTCCGGAAGTAGACGCCGGCACCGAGCGCCAGCGGCTTGCCCTCGAACTGGAACGACTGTGACGCCGAGCGCGCCCAGCTCGTACGATGCCAGCTGCGCGTGATGAGGCGTCCCGCCTTGCGGTACATGTGCTCGCGCTCCTGGGACACGTCGCCGAGCAACAGGCGACGCTTGCCGCGATGCAGGATGACGTCGTACCGCTTCAAGACGCTGCCCTCGTGCCAGTGCGGCTTGGGCACAAGCACCACGTGCGGCACCAGCTCGTCGGCGCGCCAGCTCGCTTTGATCCACCGATCACTCATCGGTGCTCCTCTCCCAGGAAGGCCGGGGGGAAGTTCTTGGCGTGCTCATCGGCGCGCGCTCCTGGAGCCCCTTGACGACCTTCATGGCGCGGGCGAGCGTGAACGGGCCGCCGAAGTCCTTGTCGCACCGGTAGACGTCCTCTTGGTGGGCGACGTCCCGCTCGTTGGTACGCACGCCGCGCACGTACCAGGATTTTCCGTCGGTCACGAGGAGGAACCGCTTGGGGGCCATCTTCGGCTTGGCGGCGGGCGTCCCGAAGTGCTCGCGGAGGCCGAGGAGTAGCGCCTGTTGCGTGGCGGCGTTGTACTTGTAGAAGACCTTCTCGCCATCGTAGGCGCGTCGAGCTTCCTGGGCGGTCATCCGGCCCTGCGCTCCGGTACCGCCCATGGCGGGCGCGTCCAGCGAGCCAAGGAACTTGAGGACAGCTTCTTTCCGCACGCGCGGAGCCGTCGCCAGATCAATGATCCTCTTGGTGCTCAGCATTCAAACGTTATACACCGTGTCAGACACGCGCGCAAGTGCGCGCTGCTGCGACGGCGTGGCTCTCGCTACGGTCCCGGAAGTGGTGTAGTATCACCGAGCTGTGACCGCCTGGAACTTCGTGGGAGCACGCCGACTTCAGACCGGCGAGATGTACGGCGTGTGGCTGACGACGATGGGCGTCAGCAGCACCGATGACATCACCCGGTGGCTTGGGTCCAGGCGCTGGAGCCGGATCACTCTCTTCGCCCGCGGGACGCACCCCAGTGGCCAGATGGTCAAGGAGATGCACGCGGTGTGGGTGGGCGCGGACGGGACGGTCCTGCCGTCGTCGGATGCGCACCTGCAGTACGGTCCGCTCTACATCTCGGAGTCCAGGACTAGCGATCCGGGCGACGTGCCGTCGCGCGCGCCGGGCGAGAAGCCGCCGCCATCGCCGGAGGTCGAGCAGACGATGCGCGATGCGGTCGCGGCGCAGCGGCCGCCCGCGAAGAAAGCGAGCTGGCTCTTCCCCGTGGTCCTTGCGGGGGGCGCCCTCGCCTTGTCTCTGGCACATCCTTCGGAAGACCCGCCGCCGGACGAAGACGAGAACGACGACTAGACGTGCCGTCCGATCTCTTCTCGGGCCACACGAGGACCAGCCGTCCCACCTTGGTCGTGTGAAGGACGTTGCGGTGTCGGAGGCGTCCCAGGAGCTGCGCGATGCGGGGGCGCTTCAGACCGGTCGCTTGCGCGATGTACTGGACGGTCACGCCAGGGTGGCTGGTGACGCACCGGAGGATACGGTTGGCCTCGGAGGTCGGCAGGAGAGGGACGAGATCGCTGGAGCCGGCTCCGCGGATCCACATCCGTCCCAGCTCTGCGAAGCGGTCCATCGAGATCCGTCCTCGCGTCCAGGCGTCCAGGACGGGAAGTAGCTCGTACCAGTCGGAGATCCGTCCCGTTCGTCCCATGGCCTCTACGGCGCCGTGCTGGCCAGCCTTCTCAGATCGTTTGCCAGCTGAGGATACGTCGATTCGCAGAGGTCTGCATAGAAGTTGAGGCAAGCCTTGGCGATGGGATCGTGGTCCGGGTCCAGCACGAAGTGATGGCAGTGCTCGTGCTTGCCGCCTGGCCCCGTCGAGCCATCGGCGCGTTGCACGTTGTACTTGTCGTAGAGGCCCTTGATCCTTTCCGGATCGTTCTCGGCATGTTCACGCATGCGCCGGACGATGTAGAGCTGCGAGGCCAGCATCGCAAACTCGTAGCTCTCCTGGTCGGTCAGCTGCTGGGAGGCGACACTTCGGAGGGCGTCTTCCGGGAGGACGGAGAGGATCCGCAGGGCGAGGGACTCGGAGACGCTGAAACTTCGGGGCATGAAGTCTCCATGGCGAAGAGGGCCATCTGTCTGGGGTCGGCGATGTCCTCGGTGGGCGCGCCGAACACGTCTTTCACTAGCGCTTCCCAGGTGGGTCCGTCCAGGTGGGCAAGTTTTTTATTACGAGAGACGGCTCGTTTCAGACGAGGAAGCTTCCAGGCTTCTGCGTGCGAGGTCTCCCGGATCCGCAAGAGTGCCCGCTGGGCGTTGGCGACCCGTTTCTTCTTGGCGCGACAGCGATCGCAGCCTCTCTTTCGAGGCGCCATGGAGAAGCTGCAGACGGGGCACTTGGGCCGAGCCACGAACGAACTCCTACCAGCGGTCCACGCGGCCGCGCTGGCCGACCATCGTGCCTTCGGTGGTCATGTTGGGGTAGTCCCCGCGCGCGGTGCGGGCGTATTCGTTCATCGCGATCACGCTCGCCAGCTGCTTGAGCAGCGAAGGCGAGAAGCCCTCCTGGTCAGCCCTGGGATGTGTGCGCAGGTAGCGCCGGACGCCCTCGGCGAGCCAGAAGCCCCAGAGCTTGGCGGCCTTCTTCGCGTCGTACTTGCCGGCGAGGATCTTCCGCTGGACGTAGGCGATGTACGCCTGCTTGCGGCGCACGAGGTACCGGTCGTCCTGCATGTACCGCAAGAGCAGCCCAGCCCGCCTCTTGGTCGAGTCGTAGTGGCGCATGTCGCCGTGCTGGGCTTCCGACGTGGTGGCGGTCATCTTGTCCTCTTGGGTCGCGCGCAGGCTAGCGCGCCGATTCTCTTCTACGAATGCGCGTGTTGAGGGTGCTCGTAGGCCCACCCCATAGACAGGTCCACACCGTCTAGGTTGGCCGCGTCAGCGGCGAGTAACGCCTTGGCGAGAGCCTTCCTCGGTCCCGTCGCCCGACCCTCGCAGCCTCGTGTCGGCGTAGCTCTCGATGAGATCCAGACCACCCACTCTCGTCCGACACGACGGATCGCGACTCGTACCTTGCGCGGGTCCGCGCGAAACCTGGCCAGCATGTTCACGTTCCCTTCGATTCATGTGGAGTAGCGCGCAGGCTTCAGAGGCCTGCACCTGTCTTGGTCGGCTCCGATGTGTGAGTATCCAACGTCTTCAGGTGCTCACGCAGGGCGGTCCTAAGCACTTCGCTCATGGTCGACTGGCGCGACAGCGCGAGCGCACGAAGCGCCACCTTCTCGCCGGGCGTCACGTGAATCCCGATGTAGACGCATGCCCGCTCATCAGAGGCCCTTCCTGCCATCACCATCTTGCAAGCCTGGCATCGGCAGATGCACGCGTGTGTCTGGCAGTGAATCCCGTTTCGGCAGTGCTCAGGCATCGTCTAATCCCTCGCGCGCAGGCTAGACGGCCTGCACCTTCGTTCCGACGCTCACTGATGCGCACACCCGGACACGGGGCACTTACCCCAGGCCGCGCCATGCGGGCAGTCGTCGGCTCCCTCCGGCGCCATCCCGAACCGCTCGCGAACGGCGGCGACTTTCTCCGGGCTGCTGTCCACCGTGTAGCCAAGCTTCGCGATCAGGTCGCGCGCCGCGGTCTCCTCGTCCGCCCCGTGACCGACGAGCACCTGTTCGCCGAAGTCCGGCCGTGTCTCTTCGATGAACCTCAGAGAGACGCGCGGGCCTCCCTTGAAGTGCTCGGGCATGAGCACCCACGCGGGATGACCTGTTCGCAGGACGTACCTTGCGACCGCCTGTTGCAGCAGAACGCGGACCCTCGGCATCTGATCTCCGACCGCCTGCACTTTTCCTGTCGTAGTCGGCGCCACGTGCACACCCTCACTATCGAGCGCCCTCTCCACCGACGCCAGGAGCAGTGGTCCGGTCGTACCGGCGAGCCGGCCGAGGAGGAATGACCGGACGTCTTGGAGCGCCAGCCCACGGCGGCGCCACTCCAGACGGCACTCGTCGAGGAGACGCTCCGCTTCGGCCATCTCGCGCACGTGCTCGTCGGCGAGGCGAGCGAGGGTCTCACCCGTGGATGCCACTTGTGCGCGCAGCCGTACGTTCTCGTCGATGACCGCACCCGTACAGCCGGGGCAGGGGTAGCTATTGCAAAGGGTGCAGAGGGTACTCATCGCTTCACGTCTCCTTCGTTTCTCTTGGAGTAGCGCGCAGGCTAGCGCGTGATACCCGTCTCGCCCGCATCCACCAACAGCCACCCTGCTCCACGTAGTCGTTCGTCGACCGCTCTGCGTCCGTCAGCGAACGATCCGCACGGCTCGGCACACCCTCCGTCTACGACGAAGAAGTGTCTGCGGTCGGGCGACGGGAACTGGGTCGCCAAGAACACGTCTCCGACGTCGAGCGACTTGTTGCCGTCCGGGTGTGAGGCGGCCCAACGCACCCACTTACCCTCGCGGGGCGAGGTCCACTCACTCGCCACCTTAGGGGCCGATTGAAGCGCCTCCCACACTTCCCGCGGCGTCATCGCCTTCCAGTCTACGCTCACGTCGTCCTCCTTCGTCTCGCGCGCAGGCTACGCGCTCTTTTTCTTCGTCTTCACTCTCACGATGTCCCCATTGGCCTTACGGCGCCACCCGGGTGCGGGTCCTGGAACGCGCGCCGCGTCCGCCTGAGCCTCGGCGTTCGCGAGCTGTTGCAGGACGTACCCCTCCAGGTTCTGGAGCGCGCATCCGAGCGCATAGAGCGCGCCGTGGTCGGCGGGGTCCTTCAGTGCGCCCACGCGAGACCAGAACGGCTCCGACTTCCCGCCTGAGTAGTGCGCCGGCATGAGTTTCTTCATGGTCCCTCCGCGCTCCTTCGTCTCGCGCGCACTACTTGCTGCGTCCGCGAGGCCACGCAAAGCGTTTGTCGCCCGCCTTGGATGTATGCGACCCCACGTGACCTTGCAGGCGTACGCATCGGCATCCTACCGCGTCTCTGCTGCGGCACTGCGGCACCTTGACCTGCTTCGCCATCGTCTCCTCCCGTGCAGCGCGCACTCTCAAGCTGCTTTCTCAGACTGCGGGCTCACCCACCATCACACGACCGTACCGTTTCACCTGGTCGGCCTGATACAGCTCCGTACGCCTGCGTCGTCGACTCGCTTCGTCCGGGTAGCCGAGCGCCGTCAGTGCGGCATCGACGCGGCAGGTCGGTCGGTGGCCCTCAGCAGGGAACGACCATGAGTGGTGGCACCCCTGACAGGTGCGGGTGCCGCCCCCGTGCTCACTCCACTCTGCCTCAAGGAGGGCGTCTGCGACCAATGCTGCGGTTTGCTCGTCCACGTCGTCACCGTTCCTTCGTCCGCGCAGGAGTAGCGCGCAGGCTACACGCCCGTTTTCGGCATCATGGCGCGCGCTCGCGAAGCTGCAGCGTAGGCCTTGTCGATCGCCGTCTGCGTGGGCCGTGTCGCGTAGGATCCATCCATGTCGACTACCAGTCCTCCGGCAGCGTCTCCAGTGCGCGCTTGCGATCGTCCAGCTCTTTTGGTCGACGTGATCAGCTTCGACTCCCAACGGTCTCGGTAGGTCGAGGCTAGCGCTTCAACGTTTGCCACTGCCGCATGTAGCAGGTGGTGCTAGGGCCGAAATCGCCCGTGTCGTGCTCGTCGTCGGGGATGACGCGCCACATCCGGTCGCCGTCCACCGAGCGTGCCTGCATCTGGAACGGCATGCGGCGGACCCTGTCGTCGAGCTGACGGTAGCGGATGTAGCCGTCGTAGGCCTTGGTGTGCTCGCCGATGCTGTAAGGGTCGCCCGAATGTGCATCGACGAACGTGGCGAACGGATGAAAACAGTCGGAGATCTCTTTGCCCACGACGTCGTCGTCGGCGAACGCTGCGCCAGACGCCAGGAGGAAGCCGATCGTCACCGCTGCCCGAGTCATTCCGCGCATCATGCACCTCCTCCTAGTGGTCGTCGGCTCAGGCAGCCGAAGTCGCCCGCGTCTGCACCAGCCACTCGATGCGCTCGAAGACTTCCTTCAGCTGCTTGATCTCGCAGCTGACGCGCTGGCCGCTGGGCGTCTCCTCGATACACCAGCCGGAGAGGCTGGGGTAGGCGCGGTAGTTCTTGCCGAAGCGCAGCTCCTGCAGGCGGTGGTGGTGCCGCTCGAACTGGGTGGTCAGGAACGACCGGAGCACGACCGACAGGTTGGTGTCGTTCAGCTGGGCGAGCTTTTCCATGGCCTCGCGCTCGTCGTCCGAAAGCCGGAAGGCCTTGGTCCTTCCAAGGCGCCGGTCCTTGGGGGGCTTGACCAGAGCGACCTTGCGCCGCTTGCCGTCCTTGTCCCGGGTAGGGATCCGCTTGGGGACGGTGCCGGTGGCGACCTGCGCCCACCACTCGGCTCGCAGGATGGCCGTCTCGCGGCCCGCCTTGACCAACTCCTTGCCGCGCTTGTTGACGACGGTCCAGGTGTCCTGCGGCTTGTCCCCGGTCTTGTGAAACGCCCGGTAGCCTCCGTAGAAGGTCACGCTGGTGACGCTGGGGTTGGCGAGCAAGAGATGCGTGACCAGGAGGTGACGCAGGCGCGCCGAGCGGTCCTCGGAGCCGTCGCCGTCGAGGAGCTTCTCATCCCTCGACGACAGCCGGAAGGCCACCATGGTGCCCGGCCGGCTGGACGAGCCACTGCCGTGGGAACGTCCCTTGCGCTTCTTTCGTGAGCGCGTGCTCACGGACCTGCGGCTTTGGCGTTCCGCGATCGGCTTCGACATTCGGTCCTCCAAGAAGTCCTTTCCCTCCAACGCGCCGTCGTTAGACACCACGTCGGACGCCGTATTGCATACCACAGTTTCGGGATTCACGCAGGACTCCTTGACGGATGATGAGTGCCTGGACCACAGGCTTAGCCGTGGTCCAGGCAGTGACGGCAGGTATCTTCTCCCGCATGGGGGTTGACGGTGTCCGCGCCGCAGACCGTGCACCAGAAATGCTCGCGTCCGCTTGCGTCGATGGATCGTGCGCCTCGCCGCTCTCGATAAAGCGCACGCAGCGCGACCTCTGCGGCCTCGATGCGCGCATCGAGCGTGCAATCGCCTTCGGGCAGATTGCGCTCACGCTGGGAGAGGCTCTCGGTCACGGCGAAGCTTCCTGCGATGTCGACGGTTCGGCCTTTGCGGCGACCGACGTGCGCTCGACCATGAGCACGTCGTCAGCCTGGTAGAGCGAGCGACCGCGCCCCGTGGAGCCGTCGCGCTGGCCCACGTCGACGACGCACACCCAGGCGGAGCCGTTCCCTTGCGGCGTGATCTCGGCGACGCGCATGCGGAGGACCGGGAGCGGTGTGCCCTCGTTGTAGACGAGCACGTCGCCGGCCCGTAGCTCCGAGAGCCGCACCGAAAGCCGCTTGCTCGCGCGGCAGCCCCGCAGGTAGTCGAGCGCTGTGTGGACGAAGCCAGGGTACGCGTGCTTGCCTTCGGGCAGCGCGTGCATGCGGGCGATGGCTTCGCGTAGCTCGTTGGGGCTCTCGGTCAACTGGACCAGCATGTCGAGCACGACGTCTGCCGGGCTGCAGCCCAGGGCGTAGAGCGCGCCCACGTAGACGTGTCTCCAGGTGGCGCGATCGGCTGGGATGAACGTGTCCATGAGGGTCTCCTACAGAGGTGTATCACATGATGTATAACAGACGTGCAGAACCGTGCAACATCAACGCAATGTCTTCGCGCCCTTGACGCGCGTGTACCCCAGCTCTTCGAGGAAGCTCTGGCCTACAGGCGAACCCAGCCACTGAACGACGGTGGCGGCCACGGTGCGCTCACGCTTGGTGGGCATGGGCGGCTCGGTGCCACGCCACGGTTCGCGCTGGGCGAGTGGCACATCGAGCAGCGCCGCCAGGATCGTGAGCCCGGGGCGATTCCACCTCCTCCAGGCTTCGGCGAAGCGGGCCTCTTCCTCCTCGTTCTTGAGGCGGTGGGAGTGCAGTCCTTCATGCGACATCGGCCACCTCGCGCTGGTGCCTGGCGAGCCAGACGTCCATGCCCGGGAGCATGGGCGGGGGCGGCCACGTGGCGATGGGGCCAACGGGAAGGAGCCTGCGCGGAACGCGTGGGCGCCGACCGCAGCATCGGTAGACGTACCAGAGCTTCACTGGACCTCCACGGCGGCGGTGGCCTGGTGGATGGCGTCGCGCAGACGCCGGGTCCCGTCGCGGTACTCCTCCGGGGTGAGCGTCACCATCCGGTCGAAGAGCCGGAAGTATTTGTCCTTCGTCTCCGCGACCTGCTTGCGTCGGAACTCGACGGTCGACTGCGAGAGGGTCTGGAGGTTGTCGAGACGGTCGCAGGCCTTGCAGAAGTACGGCCGCCAGTCGGTCGAGACGAAGAAGCGGTCGAGGTAGCCTTCCTTGGGGACCTTGGAGAGCACCTGGACGATGCCGCAGACGTCGGCGCCGAAGCAGTCCTCGACGATCTCCGGCGTGAGGCGTGTGTCCTCGAACGTGTCGTGGAGCACCAGTGCGCAGATGGTGTCGAAGCGAACAATCTGCGCAAGGTCGATGCCGATGAGCGTGGATCTGCGCACGTGCTCGAAGTACCGGACGGGGTCGCCGTGCTCGTCCAGCTCCTTGCGGACCTGCGCACGGTGAGCGTACTTCGAGAGCATGTACGCCACCTCGATCTTGCGGACGATGCTGGGGGCGAAGAATGGCTTGAGGCGTTCGAAGAACGTGTCGTGGTTCTCGGTCATGGGGTCGCGGTCTCCTCTTTGATCTGTGGCGGTGCGGCCCGCTGGGCGCAGGCCTCGTCCAGCCATGCGGACTCAGTGGCCTTCGCGTCGCGTTCGGCGGCTGTCGCCGCGCGAAGCTCGTCCTCGGCAAAGTCCAGGCGCTCGTGCGCCTGGGTGGTTTGCACACGGAGCGCCTCGGGGTAGATGCGCGCCAGCTCTGCGGTACGTGTCAGGGCGGCGATATGGGATTCGAGCCCGACGCGGTTGAGTACGGCTCCTTTGAAGAGAACCACGTTGGCCTTCGACAGAGCTTCGGTGGCCAGGCGGTGGTCCCGGACTAGCAGTCGGAAGGTGAACTCCCCCAGCGTGTCCATTGGACGGTCGTACGACTGCCGGACGAGCGTGGCGCGGAACTCCTCGTCCGATGCGCGCGTGGCGGCTTCGTCGGCGAGACTGGGTCGGCCGCGCTTCTTCATGGGCGATCCGCGCGTAGACCGGAGATGGTGGCCCGCAGCGACTCGATGACAGCTTCGATCATGTCGATGGCCTTCACGCGGTGGCCATGGCCGAGCACCAGCGCGGCTTGCGAGAGGTAACGCCCGTTGTGACGCAGCGTCTCCTGGTCCAAGACGACCTCTTTCTTTCTACTGGACACGGGAGGTCACCTTGTAGCCGTGTCCCTTGAAGAACCCCGGATCGCCTAGGGCGATGTCGACGAGCTTGGCCCCCAGCATGGTGACGGCCTCGTAGTACTCCGCCGAGAGGTGGTTGCCGCTGTACTGGTGGCCGTACTCGTGGATGAGGAGATCGTTGACGACCTCTCGCGGCCCATCCTCGAACCACTTCTTGCCCAGGCGGTCGTAGTTGAAGATCAGCTCACCCGGGCTGTAGTTGGCGGCCCAGGAGGAGGTCATGCGGCCCTTCTCGAAGTGGACGCGGATGGCGCGCCGCAGGAGCCTCCAGCCGCAGTCGGCCGCGTACTCCGCGATGCCGCGCATGCCCGACGTCCATTCGTCCTCCGGGATGAAGCGTGCGGGGATGGCGCTGGGGTCGTCCGAGTAGGGCTTGGGCGTGGGGAAGAGGACGGACGAGACGGGCGCCGTCCCGGCCCGTTTGATGTTGTCCCACTGCTCTTTCGTGTACTCGCCGCCACGAAGGACAGCGTGGCCGTGCGCGACGGCGGTGCTGATCGACTCGGGATCGCGCGGGTCGGCGGTTGCCCGCTTCTCGCCGTGGACATGGGTCAGGATGGTGTCGATGGCGGCCACGTCGAGGCGCTTGTCGGCCAGGGCTTCCTTGGCTGCGGTCGAGGCGGCGTCCGCCGGCTTCATGTGCTGGTAGGTGGCGTTGATGACGGCGACGCGCACCTCGCGGAGGTACGCGGGCGTGACGTTGTCCCTGTCCATGTTGAGCGGGACCTTCTGCATGATCTCGACGGTCCACGGGTCGCCGGTCTCGACGACGGGGATGCCCATCTCGTAGAGGCGTCCGATTTCGCCGTCACGGAGCTTGTAGACGCGCACGGTCGTCTGCCGGCTAGTGCGGCGCAGGTTCCCCTCGTCGTCGGCGATCTCGGTGGGGAGGGTGTGCTCGAAGACGTGATCGGGCGTGCGGACGTCGAGGAGCTTGCCGTTGACGGTGGTCGGGATGGGAGGGAGGAGGAGCTTGGTGCCCTCCAGCATGATCTCGACCTCCTCGCGGGTGAGACGCAGGATGCCGAAGAACTCCGTCCCGACGTCGCGGAGTTTCTTGCCGCGTCCGCGCGTGCCGTCCGGCCGGAAGACGACGGTTCCGGTGGTGCTTTGGACCTCGGCGGCCTCGCAGAAGGAAAGGACGAGCTTCTCGCCCATGTTGTAGCGCCCACGGCTCGTCGGTTTGGCCTTCTTCTCGCTGGGCGCGTAGAGGGTGTACGCGTGCGTGAGGTCGCGGAAGCCGTCGGGATCGTCGTCCACGACGCTGACGCGGACGAGAGGTCGCCCCGGGACGGGCTCGACGTCGACGGAGGCCTTCGTGGCTGCGGTGTCGTAGACGTTCTGGAGCAGCTCGTGGAGAAGCCAGGCGAAGTCGCCACGGCGCCGCAGCACCTGCTCCAAGCCGTCGAGATCCACCGAGAGCCAGCTTGCGCGTGTGGTCATGATCAGGACTTCTCCTTCTTGGTGCCCGATTCCCATTGCTCGAAGCGCTTGATCTCCGCGCCCCCGGTGTTGGTCGTTCGGAAGTTGCCCGCGATCTCGACCATGAGCCCGCGCCCGCACAGCATGCGTGCGAGGCCGCGCTGGACGGCCGGTAGCGGCTCCCGGACGCGGTGCTGGTACTGGACGAGGAGGGCGTACTCGGGCCTCCCGATGGGCGGCTGATCGTTCTTCAGGTGGAGCGCAGCGAGCGCCTCAGCGGCTTCCAACCGTGTCTTGTACGGCTTGGCGGTGCGCGGGGCGGACGTGTCGCTCTTGTAGTCGGCGTCGAGCTGGTAGTCGCCGGTCTTGCCCTCGATGCTTCCCAGGCAGCGACCGCGAAAATCGTCGACGTAGAACCGGATGCGTCCGACGCCATGGCCCGAGGGCCCACCGTTGCGGAATGCGAACG
>Ga0302326_10005049_pt1 | contig 30251 bp, 34 predicted proteins | sample Palsa_T0_3_FD_202264 | JGI IMG/M metagenome (GOLD analysis project Ga0302326, IMG submission 202264) | Peat permafrost microbial communities from Stordalen Mire near Abisko, Sweden - Palsa_T0_3 | ecosystem: Environmental > Terrestrial > Soil > Palsa > Peat permafrost | place: Sweden: Abisko... | reverse complement strand
GCAGTAATAATCATGCCATTGACCACTCATGCAATAACCAATCGTATTCGACAACACATCAGGATACACCAAAGCCCATTTGATCAGTCTCCGCCCAATCGATCGCGTTACTCTATCCGACATCGTCTGTTAACCTCTCAGATATAACCAGTTCAAGTCATGATATATATCTGAATATTAACTAAAAACAGAGACCATTCTGCAATTATAGAATCCCTATCGTCGATGCAATAACAGTTCGACTCACACTGTTCAGACGATAACAAATGCCCAAATCTTTCAATTTTGCTCTGCCAACAAATCCTTCTAAGGCTTTGGTTTTCCCTCCATAATCTGCAGGCAGTAGATACTGTTTCATGCGTTGCGATAACATCCCCATCGTCCGTATGGTCATGCTATCATAATTTGAGATACCATCAATACGCCGTTCACAAACCTGTTTTGACAGATCCTTATAGGACACCCACTTATCAGGTGAACTGGCATAAAGACACTGAATGATGCTCATTTCCATCGGTGTTAACGGCCGATCTGTCAACGCTTTCAAGATCCTATCATGATGCGATTCATTCTGACCAAGTGGTTGTTGGATCGCCACTGAACGTCCTGATCGAAACATCTCAAGTGCCTTCTCCACCACTTGTAATTCTTCAATGGTGTCAACCAACAAGGCATAACGTTGCATGTTATCTCTCCCTCAGATATGTATCCCTCTATTGCATAACAGACTTTGGTAAAAACAAACATATCATTACACAATTGCAATAAACCGATAAACGTACTTGCCAAAGACAAAAATTTAAACGGCATAGCATAGTATAATCATTAATTCTTTCTTTCTTGATTCATTTATGTACTGTTTCTAAATATCTCTTGTATACTCTAGAGATGTACTCTTATAATGTATATAAAAAATAACACTATACAACTATCTTTAATACTGTACGGTGTTTTGCCCTTTTGGGGGGCAAAACACACGTTGTACCTACTAAGAATTAAATATACTAAGCGCACCAGCGCACCAGCTAATACCATGCTTGTCTTGTTTTATCTTTTACACAGTAGAGAGAGTACTGAAAATTGATCTTGATAAAACTCACTTTATGATAAAGCATAAATCTAAATAAAAAATAACACGTCTCTATCTATGTTATGAAGTTATGTCACCTTGTTGACAGATCAACACTCCAGCACAGTTGTGCAAATCATTCATACTCATACGAGTACAATCTCCCCAATCCCTCAAAGGATAGGACGCTACCTTTCTCCGATGTTGTTCCCACAACATACGGTAATGCCAGCGACATCCAACATAGAGTGATTCAAGAAGAGAGATCTCCGTGAGGAGATCTCTCTTCTATCAGTTGATGTCGAGAAATCTATATGAACAAAGTGTCTATAACCCATAGGTTAATAAACCATGCTATGATAGAACAGTCATTTGTACAATACATCAATTGTTTATATCATTCGATACAATCAAATAGTAAAGTTTCTTCAGGATTTATCTGGAGTATAATCGATAAAATTATAGCTGTATCTAGTGTTCTTCGTTTTATTGATTAATAAGAGAGTATATAGACTGCATAACAATGAAAAAGACTCTAGATAAATCAAGTCATTATTCATCTATCATTGTGTTAATATCATGAGCTACAATCAAATAGTGAACTTCTTTCAGGATTTATCTGGGGTATAACCGATAAAATTGTGAATTTCTCTTGTTATACCTATCATTTCTCAGATGAACTCGAAATGATAAGTGTATACATTGTGATATATTCAAACGCCTTCAACCTGATGATCACAACTGGAGTATGTCATCCGATGGACGATCAGCAATTAGAATCCGGCCTAGAGAAGGGCACCTATTCCACTTTTAGACAGCAAGAGGTATCGTGGCGTCAGAGTGCTATCGCGAGTAAGCTCATCACCTATACCGATCTGCAACTCCCCACTAACAGCGTATTGCATATCGTTGATAAACTTCTCGATACGGTTGTGCATTCGATCATCCCCGATGTCACCAACCCGTTTATCAAAAATGAGAGTTTGGCGGTATGGCTCACAACCCTCTTGGTCATACCCGGCAAGGACGCTGTCTTTCCGATCGATGAGAGCTATCGGTTTCGTCCGTCTTCCTTTAACCAAGAACTACGCAAGTTCGTCACCGATCATAAACAGATTAAACGCGCACTCACGGTTGAGAGTATCGTGCATCGCAGCAACATCCTGCCGGTGGTGAACTATAACGCGATCTTGACACCGATTGTGACTGGCACTTTTGCGTATTATCGTCGCTTCGATATCCTGTTGCGTACCATTTTGAATACCATGGTCGGTATTGAGGGGAAGCAGCAATATCTGCAAATCCCACTCTCGCGTACTGTCTATAGTAAAAATCAATTTCTGATCACCGCGGATGCAATCAGCTATCTGACAGTGCGGATCAAGACCGATCCGTCGTTTTTCTTTTTGATCCATCTGATCAATTTTCTATCGAAGACGGCAACCGCCTCTCTCTTCAAACAGCTTGATGAAACAGTTTTAGATACGTTCAATTTAATCTTGACCGCTGGTGATCAAGCCATCATCTATAATCTTGGTGATCTGAAAGCGATGCTCGATGCCCGGCATGATAACACCCTCTATCAGTTGGTGATTCGACATATCAACACCCTGAAGCTCTCTGGTCATGCCGAGATGGATATCTCCACCTTGGATGAACCCACCTATGACAAGTTGATCGAGGATGTCTCAATTCCCAGTGTGGATGAAGGGACACCCGGAGAGTCCCCTGTCGTCATCCCCTCTTCGCGATCAGATCCACTTCCCCATGACCAAAAGATCCCCCACTCCATTGATCCTGTACTACCCCAAAACCATCCTGAATCACCGATATCAGCACCGATGGGTGTTGACAAAAAGAGTCACCAGGATGCTGGAAAACCCACTGTCAAACAATCTGTCTCAGCGCCGATTCAACGTCCTGATCATGTCGATCCACCAACTGATCTGAAGCCGTTGAACCCGACATCGCTGACATCGGTGATTGATCATAGTGCGCATCAAGTGATCATGAACACACCAACATTGACTGATGCACAGAAAGCGCATGCGCTGATCATTGCGCATCGTTACAAGAGCCTGTTGATCGATGGGGTGCCCATCGAAGAGCATCTTGAACAAACTGCAGAACCTGACATCACCACCAGTCATCTCGACTTCCTGAAAGATAAAGTCGTGGATGCGTCAATGTTGAACTCAACCGCGGTCGATCTCGACAATCATTACATCAAACACATGATGGCGAGAGATCTAGCGGCCGTTGCTGCCAATATGACAGCACATGGAATGTTCTTGATTCAGACCGAACAACATGATCTGGTAACAGCTCTGGATCGTATTCGGTCTTATAAACTGGTCTATGAAGATCTCACAGGCAGGCGGCATACCGTTGCCTTCAAATTTCCCATCATCTCACCCGATGGCACCATTATGATCAACGGTATTGAAAGCCGGATGATCAAACAACAAGTCAATCTACCGATCTGCAAGATCGACTCCTGGCGCGTCTCTCTGGCATCGAACTATAACAAAACCATCGTCGAACGGATCAGCACGCGTGCGCATAACTATGGGGCCTATATCACCCGTTATATCGCGGCTGTCTATAAGGAAAAACTGGGACTACAGATCAACTATGGGCAACTCACCACTGATGCGGTGTTACCCTATGACTATAGCTCGATTGCCAAACGCTATAGTCGATTGAGCTTCACCGGTCATCGGTTCATCTTCGATTACGAGCATCGCTTTGCTGCCTTGATTGAGCAAGGCTACAACGAGAATGGTTCCACCTTTACCCGCGATGGACGTGAGTATGATCTCGGTGCACTGTTAGCTGAAGCCAATCAACGTCCGACAGAGATGTTCAAGATCGATGATCTCAAATGGATCCTTGATCATGTCGAAACCGATCCAGAACGACTCGAAAATGCCAATCTCAGTGCACCGATCTTGGTGACACGGGATAAACAGAATCGCCTTGATGTCATCGATGGGATCCATCGCTTAACCAAATCCATTGCTGAAGGGCGAGATGAAATCCTTGGTCGCTTTGTGCCAGCGGATATGGTCGCCCGCTATGATATCGGCGAAGATCCCGGTCCAGGACCCGGGAACGAAGCGCTGAGCGATGCCTACGCTCCATACCAGCTTCGTGAAAAGCAATATGGTGTTTATTGTGGTACGGCCTCAGTCAATGGTTATGTATACAAGATGTTCTTTGGTTATGATAATCTGATCCGCTTCATTGGTCCTAATCGTGGGATGACCGCAGTCGCCGATCAACTCACCATTCCGTTTGCCGAGTTGTTCTTTTCTGTCTATGAGGACAAAGTCTCACCGCCAAAACAACTCGCAGAATGGACTGAACTGAAGATCTTGGATCGAAACTTCCCTGTTGTCTTCATCCTGGGTTTTGAGTATGGACTCCAGCGAGTGATCGATCATCTCAAACTGGATCATCACTTTGTACCATCTGGCACCCGCGTTGTCCGCAAACCATCGACCATCGTCGTGCCCTTTGCCGATGGCAATCTCGTCTTTGATCGCTATCCGCTACAGAAGAGTTTTGTGCTTTCTGGTTTGTTGAAGTTCGATACCAAACCTTATGCATTCGCCACCTTCAACACCCCTGATAGCTACTATCTCCTCTTGCAGGACAACATGATTTCGATGAACTATCTCAAAGGCATCACCGATTTCTTTAAACTGTTTGTCGATCCGATCACGCGGGATGTGTTACTGAGGATGCATGAACCAACCGATGTTGGTGGGCTTTTGCTGCGGGCAACCGAGATGCTCAGTACTGATGATGTGATCCCGGCATCGAGTATGCGCAACCATCGTCTCAGGGGCTATGAGCGATTCCCGACCACGCTCTACAATGAGATGGCCCGTGCTTATGCAGCATTCAACCGCCAGCGGGGTAATCGGAAGGTTTACAGCATCAACCCTGAAGCGGTTTTTCAACGACTGATCCAAGATCAGACTCTCAGGATCGTGGATGAGATCAACCCAATGGAAAACATCAAGGATAAACACTCAGCAACTTATACCGGCAGTGGTGGTCGTACTGCACAAAGCTTCGTGATTGAAGACAGACTCTTTCCCAAAGACGGAGTCGGTATTCTTTCCGAATGCACCCCTGACAATAACAAGGTTGCGATCAATGCCTATATCACTGCGAATCCTGTGATCGCCAATATCCGCGGCATGTTTGATATTGATAGCATCGATCAGAGTCAATTGACACCAAGTCAAATCCTCAGTGTGACATCCTTGTTGATGCCTTGTGCAACCAATGACGACGCACGTCGAAGCAACTACTTGAGTATCCAGCTGAAACATCATGTTCCCTCTGAGTTCTCCGAGACCAACCGGGTTCGTACTGGGTATGAAACTGTCGTTGCGCATCGCACCAGTGAAACCTTTGCTTGTGTTGCAAAACAAGATGGTGTCATCGCATCGATCGATAACGATCTCGGGATCATTCGTGTGCGATATACCACAGCACCACCCCCTCATCTTGATCTGACTGAGATCGCTAAAGATACCACGATTCAGAATCAATTCGTTGAACATGCTGTACAAGAACTTGATCTTCACCATCCCATCTACATCGCACAGCTCGATGCAGCGAAGACACCATTCAAACTATATACGCTCTATACCTTCAAAGACAAACATCTCCAAGTGGTTGATATCATTCCGCTCACTGATAGAGATGCGATCCCGATGGGGGATTATCTCACCCCAGAAGCGAAAACGCTCTTACAAAAAGCCAAACATCCGGTATTGATCAAGCTGATGCCAGTGACGCATAATCCAGCTGATGATGTCGATATCTTCAAATTCGGTACCAAATTCTCTAGTGTCGCTGGATCCTTTCTGAAGCAAACCATCGTTGTCAACGTCAAAAGTGGTGATTCAATCAAACGGGGTGACGTGATCGCCTACAACAGTGGATTTTTTGAACTGGATCCCTTCGATTCCCGACAGGTGACATGGAAGCATGGTATCATGGCCAGCGTTGCTCTGATGGAATGCAATGATACGGTTGAAGATTCGAATGCCGTCACCGAAGACTTCAGTCGTCGCTTGATGATGTCGCCTGCGCATATGCGCACACTGCAACTCACCGCGGATACCGTGATTCGTGATGTCAAGCCGATTGGTACTGAAGTACAAACGACAGATCTGCTCTGTATCCTTGAAGATGCGGATATCGCTTCTCTCAGTGAATCTGATAACAGTGAGATCATTGATCTCCTCACTGAACTCAATCGCAAAGCCCCCAGAGCACGGTATCATGGTGTCATCGCTGAGATGGATATCCTTTATGCCTGTCCGATCTCTGAGATGCATCCCAGTCTGGCAGCGATTGCCAAACAGATCGATGCTCGTAAACATGCATTAGCAAAAGCAGCAGCCGATACCAACAAAGCCTTTGCTTATGCCGAACCTTCTCAAGTCACCCCCGGTACAAAATTCCATGGCATTGAGTTTGCCAAAGATACGGTGATCCTTATTTACTACATCACCGAAAATATCTCTTATGGAGCCGGAGACAAGAGCGTTTTGGCTTTGCAGGCCAAGTCAGTTTGTGCTACTGTCATCGAAAAACCAATCTCAACAGAGAGTGGTTATCCCATTGATATGTTGTTCAGTGCGCGATCAATCTCGAATCGCATCATCCTGTCCCCAACACTTTTGGGTTTTTGTAACAGATGTCTCCAAACCTTAGAGGATCGTGTGGTGAAGCTCTACTTTGAAAACTAACAAAAAATAAACCAGGGGTATGGGCAAATGCCCACACCCTTCTGATATATCTTGGTTACTTGTAACACGTAGCAATCTTTTCAGCCACGTGTCCGCCGACGGTGCTGCGGTCTCTGCTCGGTGAGGAAACATCAGACTACAGTCTATCGTAGCCGTTGCCTATGCTCCTATGAGAGCGTAGCGAGCATCTCCTATGAGAGCGTAGCGAGCATCTCCTATGAGAGCGTAGCGAGCATAAACGAGAAGCATCATCTTGATGCAGTACACATGTTTGATTTTTGCATGACAGAACGATAGACAGGGAAGGATCATCCTTCCCTGTCTATTAAAACTGTGTTAGAGATTTATGTCAAGTTCAATCGGACAAACGCCACTCTCACATTGCAGCGATTCGTCATCGTAGGCTTCATGTTCAATGCGATGAATTTTCTGGATCAATGTGTGGTATTCATCGGCACTGATCGGTTGTTCGGGTACATACGAGTAAATCTGTTCAGTCTTACGCCAATCTGATCCTGGCATCACAGCACAACACCGCACCTGTGGTTGCCATTCCAATACCAGAGCCATGAACTCTTGATAGGAGACTTTGGACTTATCATATTTCAGGGTGAAGGAAATCTGGTTATTCCGCCCAACCTCTCCCAACCAAAAATGTTCAAGCAGGCGAAGCCATTTGAAGTTCTCCTCCGGTGTCGTCTCATCGGCTGTCACCACCCGATCGCCCATCAGATCAACGATCGGTTGTTTGGTCGGGAACCCAATCACCATCTGTTCCGGATAACGATGACTGACATCCTTCACCGGATAACCCCGTTTGATCAAATCATTCAAATCGGGATCATCTTTCTTATACTGCACCCAGCGAATATAATGCGCAAGAGCCGGAAGATGCGCCCCTTCTGTACAGTTAAACACTTTACCAACCGTACCACCCGGTTTGATCGTGGTTGTGGTATGGGGGTGAACCAGACCGAGATAATCCGATAATACATTCGCTTGTTTTTCGGCTTCATCCCGCATATCAGCGATACAACACCAAAACGCCACGACTTGAGCCATAGACGTTGCATGACTATCGAATGTATTGCCAAAGACCACGTCATAGTAACTGATCATGTCACGGAATGTCAGACCAAACACATTCCAAGCAAATTCATGAATACCAATCAAACTGACGCCGATGCGATTGGTGCGTTTAACTTCAGCCGAATAATCACACATCATCAGATTGGTGCGTACCAAGAACCGTGCCATTAATCCAGCAGCCTTTATCGCTGTTGGCACATCCTTGACGCACGAGAGATTTTCATCGCCAACCAAACAATAACCACCATACGTAGCAAGTGTAATTTCGGAACAAGGATTAACAATGAAGATATACTTCAGATTTTTAACATGACCCAAGACATTCTCGATCATGTCTTTGGTACGGGGATGCAGATCTTTATAGATCGTCGTATCAATACAAGACGCCCCAGTGATGGTCTCAAGACCCTCTCGGTTATCCGTCAACAGATCAACATTGATAAAACCAGGCTCGCCGGTATCATCAAAATAAGCGGCATTACTTGCTGCTTCAAATACCCGACGGGCATGATTATGTTGCGGTTGACGGGCTTGTTGCCAAAATTCTTGATCAACCAAAATGGAGTTGTTGGCACTCCATAGAAAACCCCCACGTTTGATATCGATGAACTCAATGGTATCACGGTCTTTCCAATATTTGGTTGCCATACGCGCGGCACGCCGCGCACCACCCAAATGCACACAAGCAGCCAGATAGTGATCGACATACAAAGCTTGTTTCCAGGGCTTCATCCCAGTACCTTTGAGTGAGATGATACTGGCAATCGCTTCCATAAACGGAATCGGGCCACTGGCTGGACGGCCTTGGAGTCCAAGAATAGGTGACCCATGACAACGTATCGGTGTGCAATCAAAGATGAACAACTTATCTTTATGTTTTTCCTGCCACGCCGCGGTCTCGAGGATTTCAATTACCTTAGACCAGCCTTCTCTTGTGTCTTCAACGGTGAACCAGCGGACGTTTTCACTTTCAGAATCGTATTTGTGTCGGGCATCCCGCAAAGACTCAATAAAGCCATAAGGCTTCAACACATAAGGTTCTGCTGATTTGGGATCCTCCGGTACAACCTTGGCATAGAAGTCAGGATGATTTTCGTCCAGCACCAGTCGCACATTCGGCATATTATCCCAATTGACGCGACAGGTTGCTGTGGAGTAATCTCGTCCGACACCACTGCCACGCAACAATAGACGAAATTTCATGAAGGAGAACATGCCTGAAGAGCAATTGGTGAAAAGTTCCATGATCTTCGAGGCTTGATCCGCATCACCGTGTTGCAGATGACGACCGGATGTCGCCAATATACCAGCACGTCCGAGTGCTAATGCGGATTCATATTCTTGTAACAATTGTGGTGTTTGGCGTTTCCAGTCCGGGTGGAGACTGAAGTTGCCCAACATGACGTCCTCGATGCGTTCAACAAAAGTCTGGAAGCTACCATCCGCTTTGCGGCGACTGTATTTGTTATGAAAAACTGCTTTGGGCATGCCGGGTTGGACAACGAAATCAGGCAATGTCTCAGACATCGATAATTTCCTTCGTGTTCGTTAGACTCATAACGGTGAGCGTCTCGATGATCTTTTTACGATCGCAAAAAGATCTTAACTATAAAATAACCTCTCACATTTAGAAATCATTCACCTATAGCGCACACGCGCTAACAGACATAATGGAAGAGATGGGTCGGGATCCCGACCCATCTCTTCGAACAGAGGCTGTGCCTCTTGTAATATCAGCCCTGGAACCATGTCTTGGTGGAAGCGTTGTAGAAAAGCTTAATGGATGCGCCTTTGGCCAAGGTGGTTGGCCCATAATCCATGATCTGGCCGGATGGTATGGTCCAGGTGATCAGGGTGATGTTTTGGTTTGAGGTGATGTAGAGCTCTTGACCATCAACAGGTGTTGTCGGCAAGACGAAGGTCAATGCTGCCAGCGTGCCAGCGGGGGTGAGTATGATCCGTCGCATCGAGAGAGCGATACTGCCACCGGTGACGGGTACATCATCTTGCGTGCCACCGAAGGTAGGAACCGGAAGATTGGCGAACGTGTTGATGCCATCACCAATGCGATAACCGCCATGGTTCAGATCAAAGATCAGTGCTTGTGCTGGTGGAACGTCGGTCATTGCCAGATAGGAAACACTACCAGCAAGGTGAAGCAGGGTAGGATTGGATCCGCTCATGATGTACCGTATCCTCAAAAGAAACAGAGCGTGCTTGCTCATAGCATGATTCATCAGACACAGATGTACCATTTCATTATAAAATAATTTAAAGTCGTTACAATTTACGTTGTTTTATGCTTTTTATAGAAACATCTGATATAGCAATCAATGTTAGAGATTCTTGTTAGTTTGTCTAACATCTTCTCCGGGGTAACAGGTTAGTGATACTAACATTTGATGTTAGAGTCTAAGATAAGATTTATGAGAATCCAAGCGATAAAAAATCACAGCGTTTTATAAATCGATCATGAGATAAAAAAAATACAATTATTCGTTTCGTTTACGATCTAAACACGGCTCAAATAGAAAAAATAGGGTTTTTATGTTAGTATGATAAATCATTGATATTGTTATAAAAATAAAATATTTTGTTAGTCTGTCTAACCCTCTCTCCGGGGTAGGTAGTTAGAGGAACTAACATTTTGTTCTAACAAAAAACAAAAAAAGAAAGCAGAGGAGAGCGTGGTTGTGCACGCCTCTCACTACTTAAAAATTATGTTAGCTTGACACCCTCAAGAAGCATCTTGCCGATACACTGATAAGTATATCGTGTCGATATGTGGTATTCCTTTGCAAGATGTTGAACGACGGCACCCATGTTGCCTTTGTGCTGTTTCCAGGCATCATAGATGTAGATGATCATCATTGTTTGCGCCGGTGTTTCACCGTCTTCGTTCATAGGTGTTTCATCATCTGGAAGTTGATGATGGTGAATGGCCCAATTCATCAGAAGACGGAGGCCTTCTGAGAAACCGGTTTTCTGTTCTTCGCAGAGTGTATTAAACGCGGTCCGCAATTCCGGTGATACCCGGAAGGTCATAATGGTGTTCATAACAGATTCGTCTACGGCTTTGTCTGATGGCGTCTTCGGTGGTGTTGTCACAATCACTCTCCGATGAATAACGAGATGGATGGTCTTTAAACCATCCATCTCGTCTGATCCGCGTTATTGGCTACTGACAGATATCAATCGACGTTCACACCGTTGTCATGGCGTGAGATTCTGTCAGACTCTGATGTTGCGTTCGATGATCTACTCTGTGATCTTCTCCATGCCGCACGGGCATGTCAGTGGAAGAGGACGGTCTGGCGTGATAGCGTGTTCACGCCAGTTGTTCCATTCCTCGACCGTCCAACCCAAGGCTTCATGCACAGGGATTTTGCAGGAACCGGACTGCCACAGATCAATCCGTTCCTCGATCTCCTCATCGGTCGGCGTTGCCATCAGCTCTTGATCGCTCTGATCAAATAACCGATGGCAAACACTGCGGCACAGCCGATCACGATCTTCTCAAGCAGATTGTTCTGGTTGATCTCGTTGTTCAGTTTTTCCGTTAACGTCATAGTTGATCTCCTGGTAAGAAGTTGTGTAAGCGAATATTCTATTCGCTCATCTGTGTTAGTGATATATATCTGAGTTCTGCTGACTATTTCAGAGGTTCGTGAGGAACAGCAATCACCGCTGTCTCGATGGTGATGATCTCACCAGCACAGAGCATTGGTATGATAATCCCACCGATGAGCAGAATAAGGGTGAGAACGAAGGGTGGTCGTAGGATGTAACGGATGGTCATGGGGAACTCCAAACACAGGATGTTGTGGGGATGACACTTCATTGTCTTGATGATCTCTAGATCATCTATCGTCTTGATGGTTTTTGGAAGACCATTGTTGACGACGTTCGATCAGCAGCATTTCTTTCTTACAGTGAAGACCGAACCGTGTCGAGACATGTACCACAACCACAACGTAGATCATGAGGATCCAGGCATAGCCATAGCGACCAGAGAGATAAGCGAGGGTGAATGTGCCGACCTTGATGATCGCATGACTGGCCGTTGTAGCCATGAATTCTATACGTACCATATGGTCACCATGGATAGACGTCGCTACTATTTTACGCAGTTCACGCTCTAAGTTCCCTGGTGTCATCAGGGGACGTATCCATCGATCTTGTAATTTCACATAGACGAAGGCTGAAACCAAGATGGCGCCGATGGCGATCGTACTGTCATCATTGAAATATCCCAGTGCCGCTAACCCACCGAGGATGATCAGGTAGATGAGGGTAACAAGCGTATAACCAAAAAGGGCTTTAATGCTCTTTTGAGTCATTTGTGGCGTATTCATAATCGGATCCTAACGGTTGAGAGTGATCTCCGTCCAACGATCAGGATTATCGCTGACTGTGTCACCCGTGTAGCGGTTCTCATGGAAGCGGAGCGTCTCACCGGCTAACAACTTCTCCAGATTGGAGAGATCATTGCTGTCGACAAAGAAACTGTCGTCATGTAGGGGATAGGGTTCTCCCCCCAATGCAAAGAACTCATAGTCTCTGTCACGCTGTGACACCGTGAAAGCTGTGTTGCTCGTAACGATTTTTCTATCATACGCTTTGGTGATTCTGATCGGAAGATTGACGAAGACACAACCACTTGCATCATGGCCGGTGAACAATCGCGTTCCAACGACGAGATTGGCCATGGGTCTGTCAAGATCAAATATAATGTTTACGCCAAACATGTTTTTGCCAGGACCGGGAACCACGTTGAACTTGACCATTAGTTCCTTGAAGTCTTCAACAGTATGGGTGATCGTCATAGATTTTACTCCTGTTAGGATTGTGAAAGAACACGTTAGTTCTCCGATACACCTCCTTTTCGGAGGAGGTGTTACGGACAACTAACGCTTCAGGGTGAACTCGATCCAGCGACCAGGAGTCCCGATTTCGGGTCCTCCAAATCGCACCGTTTCTCCGGAAAGGAGTTTTTCTATCGTGGAGAAGATTTCTGGTTTGGTATCCACTAAAATCTCGTCTTCGAAGAGAACCAGATATGGCTCTGTCGTGATGTTGTTTCCTGTCGCTGTTGTGAGTCGCATGACCGAAAGCACAGGCGTGCGACCAAGAGTAATGGGAATGTTGATATAGTTCTTTCCACCATCGGTTGCTGTGAACAACGTGTCTTGGTCTGACAGAGGGAGATGTCGGCCGCTGGCAAGAGGATAGTCGCCGCGATGTGGGATCTTGTAGGTGGCCGTTAGCGCCAGAAAATCAGTAACGTTGGACATAGGTTTAACTCCATTGACAAGTTACGATATTGAACACAGTAGTTTCCGATACACCTCCTGTGAAAAGGAGGTGTCACGGACAGCTAACGCTTCAGGGCGATTTCAACCCACTGTAATGGGTTTATGACGCTACCACCGTCTGGTGTCCAGCGTGTCGTATGGAACCGAAGCGTTTCACCGTCGAGCAGTTTCTCCAGATTGGAGAGATCGTTGAAGCCATCGCCAGTGATCTTGTCTTGCAACAAGAGAACAGGACCACCCTTGACGAAGATGGTATCATTGTCAGCGTGTCGTTGAAAGATGACGAAGGCTTTGTTGTCGAAACGCTGCGCAAGACTGGCGACATCATCAGATGCCACATGGGTGATCGGAATGTTGACGAACACACGACCATGAGTGTCCGTGCCGGTGAAGAGCCGATCAGCCACCGGCTTATCGAGATATTCCGTAAAGCTATCGATAGCAATTTCGTTGTTGACCGGCACGGCAAATCTGGTCATCAGGGCCAGAAAATCAGTAACGTTGGACATGGGTTTTACCTTTGTTGCTATGAAGAAGATAACATTGTCTTATTTTGAGATTACCGAAGTGACAGTGCAGAAGTGAGACAATGATGAGACAAGACTAGCGTTTCAGACTGATCTCGATCCAGTGATCTTGATCAGTCACGGTCGTTTCAGCAATGCAGGGGATTGGATAGAACCGAACAGTCTCACCCGCAAGCAATTGCTCCAGACGGGAGAGATCGTTGAACTGCGTGCCGAGGAAAGCATGATCATCGATGGATTCGGGACCACCGCCAGTGATGAAGAGGTTATCATCCTCGGCACGACGTTGGAACACGGTGATCGCGGTATCAGTTCTAACCTGACAACGACGATCATACATGACGACACCGCTGGTTGAATCCGTAACGGCAAGAGGAAGATTGACGAACACCCGGCCATCGGGATCTTTCCCGGTGAACAGACGATCCGCGATTGGTGTATCAAGATAACCAGCATCACTCACAGTGATGGTGTTGTCACGTGTGATGGCGAAGCGTCGCATCATCGCAATGAAATCGGTAACAGTATTGGTCACAAGGATATCTCCAGTGATCGATAGGATCATCATCATCCTGCAATATACAGGATGATATGTTGAGAATGATCTAACTTGCTTGTTTCTGCTTGATGATGATCGCAGTAACACAAACAACAGCCGTTATGGCAATACCGCCAGTGATTACACGCCGCCAGGTCTTGCTGGTATGAGACAATACAGCGGCATCATCTTCTGGTTGTTGCGGAGACCGATCATATTGCCACTTCCGTGTATCACGATATTGTGCGACGACTGCATTGAACACGGTATCGTCATCATGGATTGAAACAAATCCATCCGCACAGAGGGTGGCATCTGTCCAATTCTGTTGATCATCAACATCAGTCAGACTGATGCTATCATAGCACCGTTGGTGGAAACGCACCGTCTCGCCATTCAACAATTGGTGCAATTTAGCAAAGTCATAGACGGCGTCATCACCGAAGAGAGACTGACGTGTCAACCCCCGAAAGGGTTGGCCGAGTTCAAATCTAATTTCATCGTCTGTTTGACGCTGAAACACGATGAAGCTAGAGAGACATACTTTACCATCCTGGATCGCGAGTTGCACCGGGATGTTGACGAAGGCACGACCCAGTCTGTCGTGGCCGGTGAACAACCGACGGGCAACAGGTCTATCAAGCCTGGCGGTTGTCGTGAATCGGAGTACATTGTCGATCCGTTCGGTTGTACTGACATGGATCGTATTATCAACGTCGATCTTGTGAGCACGCATCAAGCCGATGAACACAGTGAGGTTTGACATGGATTAGACTTTCACGATAAGAGCGGAGAAGCGATCGATGGTGTCAGTGGATCGGCAGCGACAACATCGCCGTCAGATGGGCATTGACTGTGGCGAACAGATGAGAGATGGTGACAATCTCCCATGCCGCCGGAATGAGGGTAAGGCAAAGAATGACCATCATCGGCAACCACATCAGGGCACTACGATTGGTATTGAAGCTGGGGAACGAACGCTTGGAGGCGGAGTAACGGGCGAACTTGCAGCCGTGAAATAGATCCCACAGGCCATAAGCGAGCATCCCCATCACAACGACGAAGGTGGTGATGGTCAGAATGGTGTTGATGGACATGTGCGTGATTCCTTATGACAGTATACCAAACAACACCATTGCTGTTTGGTTTGATTAACGCTTGAGGGTAATTTCGATCCAACGATCGGGGTTATTGGTTTGTTCACCATTAACATAACGACCGAGATCGTGAAAGCGTAGTGTCTCACCAGAAAGGAGTTGCTCCAGTTTGGTGAAGTCGTCGAGATTATCGCCGAGGAGGTTGTGGGGGCTACTCAGTTGTTCGATCTCACCATAAACACTGAACAGCGAATCGTTGTCCATGTAACGCTGATAGACACGGAAGGCATCATTCCGCCAATCGAGATGATCCTCGTCAGACTTGGCCCATTCATCCTGCTCAGATTCGATCTCTGAAGATCCAGCAAGCGTGACAGCGAAGTTGACGAAGATGCCGCCTTTGTCGCCACGCCCGGCAAAGGTTTTATGATTGACGGGTTTATCGGTTTGAAGACCACGAAGCGAGATGTTGTATTTGGTCATCAGGGCGACAAGATCAGTAACGTTAGACATACGTTTAACTCCATTTAAGGTTATGAAAGATAGAACATTGGTTCTCCCAAGCACCACCTTTAAGTATGGTGCTAACGACAACCAACGTTTCAACGTGCTCCTGATCCAGTAGTCGGGATGACGACCGACATAACCGTCGTCAGAGCATTACGCCGGGTTACAACTTGGCCGGGGAGACGGTTATTGTGGACGAGACCAGCAAGCATCGTGATGGCGATGATGATACCAACGAGATCGATCATGGGAAAAGTCCTTTTTGTGGGTTGATTTCTGTTATGTTGTATTAGCTTCAACCCAATGATGTATGTCTGAATTTGAATGAACAGCGTTATTTTATGATGGAAATATAGTAATAGATGTAGTGGGATTTCCCACTACATCTACTTCGCTATACTACAATTCATCTATTGAATGAGACTCATCTTTATAAGCTGCAATAATGATATCGATACTATAACCCATGCGTGATAGTCCACGGAAATACATCTCCAGTGCCACGCGCTCTTCCAGGATATTGCGAATAGCATAACGTGATATATGGAGCTGCACAGAGGCGTTGCTCACAGTCCACTTGCGATCATTCAGGGTTTTGCGAAACAACGCTGCGAGTTTTGTTTTGAGTAGACCGATATCGCCTTTATTCGACGTCCGGGTGCAATGTTTCAACGCAAACCGCAAGACAGGTTCTGACATCGGTTGTCTATCTCCGAGAGTGAGAGCCAATAAAAAATTGCGGCATAACGCCGCTTACTTGCTCATGGTGATGATATATACGTGAAATTTCATTGAATGACAGACGATGTCTTGGGTACGATATCATCGGGTCGATCTGGTACCTCGATGGTTTGCCATTTAAGATTTTCAGCCGATTCATAACCGCGTAACCACTCCCGCCAATCATTACTGTCAACTGCATAGGGGTTCGTCGAGAGAGGATGATTGAATATTTTGGCACCGAAGCCTTGACTCCAAACACTCTCCAGAATATCACTGATACCAATCGCATAGTCATTGAAATCGCTGGGTTCTGTCATGGTTTATTAACTCCATGTGAAAATTGTTTCATAGAATACCGAAATGAGAAAAAATAAAACATTATGATGTTGGTAACTGATGGAGGTCAAAACCTCCATCAGTTGGTATTAAGCTGTCTTACGCGCAATCACGTAAGAGACGCCGGCCGCGGCTCCGAGGATCATGCCGCCGTAGACCACACCTGTCACCAGATCGCCCAACAGACTCTTCCTGATAACAGCCCGTGGGTTCAGCGCGACGTGGCTATCGATCGTTTGGAGATAATCATACATCTCGGCCGACATGGTCGGCACCACACCGTCAACGATGGTCTTCTTGTCAACAATATGTATGGCGTAGACGATGCGGATCCGTTCACCGATCGGTGGAATGTTGTTCTGGTTCGGAACAACTTGCATCACGGCAAATGCCATAGAACTCTTCCGGATTTGTTTGCGAGTGAGTGTTGTCATGGAAGTAACTCCTGTTAAGATGAAGCATTGTGATCACAAGGAGATCATTATTTATGATCTCCTTTATGGAGAGATTAAGCTCTGTCGATGATCCGATGGGTGATGTAGCAGCCACCGGCGAAGACAATACATGCAGCGGTGATGAATGCGAGTGGTTTGAGCACACGATGCCATGATGGCTTCTGCTCAGTCTCTGGTATCGCATGCTTGTGTTCTTTCGCCAAAATGTCGTCGTACAGGGCTTCTAGTTCTGGATATAGTTCAACCCCAACATTGGCTGAATTGATCGTGTGGTCCCCGAATTTGACACCAAAGAAGAAGATGATGTTACGCCTGACATCTGTCTCTCTTGGCGATTTCATGAGTAACACGAACGCGATAAACTCCTTTTGTTGATCTGCTGTTAAAGACGATGACTGTCCCTTGGTATGTGGGATTTCCTGTTTTGACATATCGAATGGTATCGATATCGAGGTCACACCTTTGTTGAGTGTGATCTCTATCCAACTATCAGGGTCTTCGACGGAGTCCCCGTTACCGTCAACCATCGGTTGGTGTTGTTTCACGGTTTGACCCTTAAACAACTTTTCCAGATTGGCCAAGTCGTTATAGGGGTATCCACCAACCAGACTATACCGGAGTAACGCTGCAAAATGGTATTTGGTGAGCAATATGAATCTGTCTTCGGTGATACGATTCTGGACGAACACGGCCGATACAGTATGGATCTCAACTCCATCGATGGCATTGCGACGATACGTGATCGTCAGAGGAAGATTGACGAACACGTTACCGGTAGGATCGATGCCGGTGACAAGAGAATCGATATCATAAACATTGCCATCACTGATATCCTGACGTACAACGTTGAACTTGTTCATCATGCTCTTGAAACGGTTAACACTGTCCATGGTAAGTCTCCTTGAATGGATGATCCTAGAGAGACGTTAATCTCTCTAGGACAATGATTGAAAATCGTTAGCTGTTGTTGGCTCTGAGATAGAGACCACCAACCACAACGCCGCTGACCAGCACAGTGGCGAGCACAGCGCATTCAACCACCCTGAGGACCTTGCACCAAGGAAAGGATGCGTCGAATTTGTCAGGATCGGCCACGACCTCGTCGTAGAACCGCTCCAGTTCGACAAATATCGGCTCATTGTAGTGAAAGACGTTATGACCCGATAGCATCACGCAGTAGTCGTTGACCATCTGTATTTTGCCGTGGATGCCATCGGTTCCATACTTCTTTGCCAGGATGAACTTGGCAAAGACTTTCTTCTGTCTTGGTGTGAGTGTTGTCATAGAAATTCTCCTTGAATGAGATGTTAAGCAGGTATTATGTTTATCTACAACGCAATAATGTATATCTATGTTTCAATGAACGACACTCCTATGAACCAGTGTGCCGTTGGCACACTGGTTCATATCACCCTTAACACGATGGCCTAATGTTTGGTTATAGACTTATCATCCCGATGCTTCAAACTACCATCTGGGGCGATCAAGAACTCAGCGGTGATACTGGTGCCATCTTTCAAATGGAGTGAGAGTGATGCCAACTTCTTACCAACGCCGAGCACACTGGCTGACGCCACGATGTCTTGGTTTAACACCAAGGTATTATTAGCGATAGCAAAGAACTCTTCGATGTTGGTGGTTGAATCGGCACCGAACGTCTTCATACTGAAGGTGAATGAGGGGGACGTTGTCGTGGACATAGATAACCTTTCTAGTTATGAGATGGGTCTGAGTTGAAACGGTGCCAATTTTGCGTCTTGGCGATGTTTATTGGCTATTTTCAGCGCCTCGGTGTGAACAACTTCTGTATTATTCAATCGTATAGTACGAGCACTGACAGGACTGGCGTCATCGCCGACATGTGTTCGAATATATTGACAGATATAAGAAATATCAACAAGGGTATTTTCTTGTGGTTGTGGAAATGAATCCGTTGAAATGGGCGGGGGTTTTTTCTCAACAACAGGAACTGGCTTGATCTCTGGTTGTGGTGTGGACATGGATTTGATCACCGGAGGCGGTTGTGCCAAAGGTGGTGTCTCCGGCAGTACTGATAGACTATCACCGACATCATCTATTGAGGTTGTACCGAGATTTGCTATCGAGGTTGTACCGAGATAAAAATCAGCAGGAAGTTCAAGTTCGAGATAATGTTCAACAATTGAACCTTCAATAACACCAATGCTATGCATCACCGGAAGGGAACGATCAATCTGATTAAGATGATCTGGTAGAATCCCGTTGCTGATGATGCCGGTACCAGAAGCGACCATACGCACGACCCACCCACCCCTGGATGGATTTTTCATCGGCAGAATACGAAGCTTGCCCTGGTGTTCACCCGTACCCCAAGCAAATTTGACGCTGCTAGATCTTGTCCATAGGAGTTGTTTCAACAACACACTGCCTATATAGACAACAACACGATATTGGGTCTTTGATGCTTTACCCAATCTGCGATTGTTGGTTTTGATGAGAACCACATCCGGATCATAGGTACTGTTGACCGGACGTTCAATTTCTTCCCAAGCCATCTGTCATATCCTTTCGATTCCATGGACAGCGTGGATGTTTAAATAACAATGCGCGTAATTGTTAGGATTTCAAAACATTGGTGATATCGGTTGGATCAGCAACCTGCAGACCAATGACACGCGGGAGCGTGACGTCCGTTTGTTTCTGATATTTGCCCTTACGATCAGCATACGTTGTACGACAGGGGGCTGAGCCTTTAAAGAACAGGAATTGACAGATGCCCTGGAAGCTTCTGATGCGAACGGGGAGTGTTGTTGTGTTGCTAAGTTCAAGGGTGATGGTACCCTCAAACGCTGGCTCTATCGGGGTGACCCCAACAACGATACCGACGCGTGCTAACGTTGATTTTGCCATACAAATGGCCAGCACATCGTTCGGAAGGATGAAATATTCTAAGGTACGTGCCAGTAAGAATCCATTGGGTGGGATGATACATTCATCGGCTTCTTTGTCAACGAAATGACCATCGCTAAAGTTTGTTGGATCGATGACACCGGCATTGACATTGGTAAAGACTTTGAATTGATTGAATAAACGAACATCATACCCATAGCTGGAAAGACCATAGGAGATGACACCATGTTCACTGCATTGATGATCGATAAACGGTGCAATCATCTGATGAGTTTGACAGAGTTGTAGAATCTGCCAGTCAGCAAGTAGACCTGGCTGCCAATCGTCAGGTGTTGTATAACCTGTTGCTATCATGATGATCATCTTTCATCAGAACGGAGTGAGGATATTCAATACGAACGTCATGAGGATTTACCATACGAATGTAATGAGTATAACCCCTATCTCAGATTATAGTCAGGCAACATATTAAATAATAGATTCGATTGAAACATCCTATGAGCCTGGTAAGGCATCCATAGTCTGTTATGGGATCAATGAAATTTATGTGAACAGAGTCAGCATTAAGGAATTGCGTTGTGATGATAGGACGCCTCTCATATCATTCTCGGGTCTATGACGCTGATAACACGTATACAACTGTGATGGATCATCGATGATTATCCCAGAGATCAACTCCACGTGTTCGTATCAATTCACCACGAACTTTGCTTCTCTTGATGGGATCTATACCCTCGTTGATATCAGTTCGTATAATGAAGCCATTGCCGAAGGGGTAAACTTTATTGCTGATCTTTATACCCTAGCTGGACAAAGTTCTACACAGTTCACGACAGATTCAGCAAACTATGTCAATGATACTGTGTTGCATCTATTGCCAGCAAATAGCAATCAAGTCCCCCTCTATGCACCCTCCTCTGTTTTAAGTTCAGTGCCTGATCCAATGGTGGGCTGTTATAATAATCTCGCCATCGGTGTCTCATTGGGACTGTTTAAGGATAAAGCCGCTCTTGCTTGGGTGATCAACGAACTCAATCAAATTATCGGTTCGGTTATTGGCACCACCAATCCTGTGCAACTCTACAGTCTTGGTACCGAATATATGCGGATCACCGATTTTGATGCCCTCCAAGCAACCCGCAATGCCACCAAAGTACCGTATGCAACGATCTATCAACAACTACAGCAACAGATTGCCCTTACCAAAGTCGCGCAAAACCTCAATCAGTATTACGAAGCAACCTTGGTCGCACTCAACACACCGATGTCATCCTAACGAAAAGGGAATGCTATGTTCACCTATGAGGTACTGCGAGACTTGGTTGTTAAAGTTCACTGTAAACCGTCATGGCTGTTTCGGCTGGTTGAGGAAGAAGAGGCTTTGCGACTGGTGATCACGGTGACCGGCCCTGACGTGACAGATCCAGACAACGATATTAGCATAAGACATTACTTTCCTGTTCCTCAAGCGTCCTACAACGAAAAAACCTGGCGACGATGGTTGTTTGAGCAGTGTCGAAATGTTGAGAACCATGAGTTGGGAGAATGGTTCAACATCGATGCGGAGAGACCCTTCGCTCCGCTCCATGGTCCTGGCGAAGATCCCTATACGGTTCATGAATTTCGCGATGATGTCGACCGACAAACGGTACAAGATGGCTCCATTCGAGAGGCATCCTACTAATACGCTCACCCATTACCATGGTAGGATGGCCGGAAGGTCATCCGCCATGCGATGTCTATGATGCAATGTCGACGATAGTGTCAACAGGAGTCTCTACAGCTTCTCCAGTCTTATTGGGTTCAGCGTCTGTTTTCGTTGTCAGTTGACGATGAAGCGCATCCCGATCCGCTTCAGCAAGCTTAAGTTTCTCATCATGGGCAATGGTCATTGACGTCATCCGATTCTGCAGGATGATGATGGTCTCTTCTAAAGCGGTTTTGTGTTCCTTATAATCGTCGATTTGTACCATCAGGTTAACAATGGTATCGGCGTGAGTATTGCGCTGATAGCTCAGGGCGGTGATCGTGGCTTTAAAGGTTTTTTCTAACCGCAGACGCGTTTGGTGCTCTTCGTCGCGTATGTGAGCAACAAGAGAATCGATTTCTGCTTGAATGTCTGGTGAGAATGAGGCCATCGTCAACTCCTCTGATTGCAGCATAAACACGGTAACAAAAAAAGCAGAGGTTCATTGTAGAACCTCTGCTTTAACTATGTCTCTCTTGAAAGCGCATCTAATTCCATGATGCGTTCGGAGGCATATTTCAGGATGGTGACGACATCAGATTTTGATATCCCGAGACTGCGTAGCATCGTGACATCGGTTAACACATGCGGGAGATCATTCCAAACCCACTGTGCTTGCCGTAATCCCGCACGCAATCGTTTGAGATTGGTGCGATGCAGCCCAGGAATTGAGAAAGCATCCAAAAATCGATATTGCGCGAGATTCTGTACCTCCGGTGAAAACCCCCGTCCAAAGAGTTGATCCAAACGGCGTTTTAAGGCATCGGTGATGATCTCGATCTCATGATCACCCAAAATCCCCTCGAAAGCTGTCTTGGGTTCTAAGAACAACATCGAGGGAAAATCTGTAAGATATTCCTGTCCCCAGATCAAATAATTCAAGGTTTCACTACCAAATGGCAAATCCAGCACATGCGGTTGCGTGGCATAGAGTGTTCTGGCATAGACAGACCACGGACAATTATAATCTGGACAATACGGTTGTCCGTTGTGATAAAACAGTTTCAAATGACAACTCTTACATAACAGAGGTTCGGTGGATACCAGTCGTCGATCTGTTGGTTTCGCTGGTACGAGGATTTTACCAAGGATCGGATGCGATCCGACGAAATGGAGTTCAATCAAATCGCCAACGGCATAATTCCGCTGTTTAAGATCTTGTAAGGATTTCAGATGGGCTTGTTGTACAATCTGTCCATGATGTGGTGTGGCACTGAAGAATACCACCGGATGCAGGCGGCCGAACCGATCCGGATCAATCGCGATATGATTGATCCGTACGTCATATGGGATTTGGGTGTTGACCATGGAAGTTGCGTTCCTAAAAGATCGGCTGTGCTTTTAACCTAAGCATAGCGAGCGTAATCTCCCACAGCAAATAGGCTCGGCAGGGATTACGTGTTGATTAGAGTTCGGCATAGGCTTGTAGTTCATCTTGGCGGTGTTTGGCTTGTTCAGCAATATCCAGCGCATCGTGTTTGTCAAGACCGAATCGCCGCAGCATGTTGGGTCGGGTCAGCACTTGATGTAATTCTCCCCAATACCAGTCCTTGTTGACCAATCGGGTTTGCAACCGTTGGATATTTTTCCGATGTAAACCCGCTATAGAGATGGCATCTAAAAACCGCTTCTGTGCAATAGACTGCACGTCTTGCTGATAGCCGATCCCATGCAGTTGATTGCGTCTTGTTCGTAGGGTTTCCACCATCGCATTAATCTCAGAATTAGGTAAAAATTGTTGGAGATCGGATTTACCAAACGTTAACAACGAGGGCAGCGTAATCGGATAGTCCGATGACACACATAGATAAAACAAATCTTTGCTATCAAAGGGAATATCTAATACATTTGGTGCACAGGCATAGAGGACACGATAGAGATTAATACTCATGCAAAAGGGATTATCACATCGGAGTCCCCCCTGTCTAATTGTCAATTTTTGTTGACAGGATTCACATAGTCCTTTCCGCAGCGAATAGCCCCAATCCGCCGGTGCTGGATCGGCATGATTGCGGATTACCGGACCAAGATGGGGCACGCCACCAACATAACGCACTTCGACAACATCACCTTCCTTGTAGCTACGACGATACAACTCGGCGATCGTTGGTAGAGACTGGAAGCAGAGATCATCTTGATGACGAGAGACTTCTTCAAAACCGATCATCGGTCGGAGATAGCCAAATCGATCGGGTTCAATGTTGACAATATCGATGACGACTTCAATCGGCGTCTGTTCAATCGCAATGTCAGCAACGATGAGATAATCATGCGAGATGGTGTTGGGTCTTGACTGGAGATGGTTCTTACAGACGATGACACTCTGTAATTCAGCGGCATCAATTGGCGCATAGGGATGCGCGTCATTGTAACCCAGAACAGCCTGATAAATTGGAATCAGATTATCAATGGTTTTGACGGTGAGAAGATGATTCGCTTCCATCGGGAAGTTGGTTTCCATCACCCCAAGAAAATCATCATAGGTCGCAACCACTGAGGTTTTTGTCAGTTGGTCACTCCAAGTTGGGGTAAAGCACAAGGCATTACGGATTCGTAATAAATCGTTATCAATCTGCATGATGGGTGTGTTGATCAGAGTACCAATCGCTTTTTCAACAGACAGATAAGGACGTTGACCGACAAAACGACGATGTTGATTGATATCACGCAATGACGTCGGTGACAACCAGAGTTGACCATAGAGATCAAAATCACCATTGCTGGTTGCTAAGAGATACTCATTCTCGATAAACTGCGGTAAGGCGTCGAGAATCAGAGTGATTTCTTGACAGGGGGATTCAACCATGAATGCCCGTGCCAGACAAAAATCCTCATAGAACAGTTGGATCGGCACGCCCTTGGGTAGAAACGTAACACAGAGTTCAGTTTCTTCCGCAAGATCTGCCACCGCATCATGGATACGCGTGATCGGGATTGGTTTCTTGTGTCGATGCTCTCCATTGAGTGCGTTCATCCGAATAGCAGTAGAACGAGTCATGACACAGAATCCTTCCTGGTTAGTTGCTAAATTCGTGAAAACTGCGCCCTCGGTTACGGAACGTATTGCGTCGGATGGTTTGATAATTATGATGAGCGCGAATGCCCCGGTTCCAGACGTAGGCGTAAACCGTGGTATCAGTGTTGTTAAGTGGTCGTAACCGACCCAACGTTTGCAAATTGGTGATATCACTGCCGGTGGCGATCGTCATCAGCACGGTTCGCAGACCTTTAATGTCTCGACCCGTCCCAGCACTGCCAAAGGTTGAAATGATGATATCACTGTCCGTTAACACCGATTCGGCACTCTCATAAAGATAGAGATTGATTGTAAAATTTTCTATCTTTGGCAAATCAAGCTCTAATCGCTGTTTGAACCATTGACACATATCACGGGTACTACAAAGGATCAATAATTTTTGTCCGGGATGTCTGATGTTGACATAATGCGAAAAGATGATCGGTCCATAGGTGATGCCATAGATGTATTCCAACTTGGTACCGCCTCGGCGTAATAACCATTCTTCGAACTTGCTGTGATTATACCCCATCGATGTCATATAGGCTTTCATCGGCAAGTTGCCAGCATGATAACTGTAGCTGTAAATATCCACATACCGATCATATTCATTTTCACCAAAGCGGATCAATTTCGGATAATGCGCATCAAAGATCCGCTTCACCTGCATATCGCCGCGGTCAAAGGTGGCAGAAAGCACAACGCTGATCGCCGCATGACTGCGCAAATCTAACATCATCGTCAACCAGAAATTCAAATGCACTTCATCAATCGCTCTCACCCCCACCTGAAGCAGATCGAAGAGAGCGTCAAAGGGGGGATGATCTTGATACGACACATGATCAATGACATAATTACGGGTGGTACCCAATGAACACAGAATGATCTTGGGGAAGATCGTTTTGTCAATTTGGTTCAGGAGTTTTGACATTGATGGTGCCCCCTGGATGACGTAGATGTCATCTTCTGTCAGATCGGTGAAGGTAAAGATCGCTTCTTTCCATTGTTCGACCAATCCACCGACACAGACCATGGCGCGTTTACCAATATGAGAAAGTGTCCTGATAAGACAGTATGTTTTTCCCACGCCGGTTGCTAACGATAGCGCACGGACGGTGTCATCACTGGTTGTCAGATGATGGATCGCTTTGGTTTGACGCTCATCGCGATCTGTGATCCCGGCCTTGATCGGAATTGTCACATCCAACCCGTATTGTAGGGGAAGTTCTGTTGTTGTATAGGCAATACCATACTGTTGCAATAATTGACAGAACGCAAACAAATCGTAGCGTGGGATGTGCAGCGTTTGCGTCCTGTCATTATAATAGACATAGCGTCTAAGCAAAACATTCCGTCGTAACTGCTGATTCCACTTCATATGACTGAATCGGGTCAGATAGGATCGTAAACTGAGTGTTGTGCCGTAGAGCAGACCATCTGGCGCAGCAGAGACGCGAAACGACTGGGAACTGAGTTTAATCTCGATCATCACGGCCTCACTGCGCTATAGGGGTTAGAGGTGGGCATGCCCACCTCTTTGGTTTCGTTCAAGATCTAGACAAGCTTAGGCAGTGGATCCATTTCTGGATGGTTGGATGCCTCATCGGCAAAGAAGAACACATCAAAAATTCCCTTGCGGTGCGGAAGGATGAAAGTGGTCGGATCTTCCAACACTTCAGCCAAACGTTCATAGGCAAATTGTCCCCCCAGAGACCGTCTTGGTATAATTGCCCCCAATGTGTTGAATCGGACATTCTCCACATCGGTGACAATCGGCACGTTGTAGTTGATCTCATCGGTGATCAAATAGGATTTTAACACCACTTCAAGATGCATCAAATTGGTATCGATTTGCTTATAGACAAGGGCTGTGAAGTCTCGTAATACTTCGGTGAGGGAGGTATATTTACGAATATCGGTGATCATAAAGCGGGTCAGTGAGGCAATGAACTTGATCATACTGCTGGATTCAATCACACATTTCAACAAGGGTTCGTTGATGTGATCAAACGCTTTGAGCGGGACCCAAATCATATCGCCGATCTCGATCGACTTGAACCGATCCTTGATGTAAGCCAACATTTCAGAAGACAGATAGGGCACGGTGGTATCCGAGATCATTGCGACTTCACCCGGTTGGACGATGTCTTGATCGGTTGCAAAGGTCAAATAATTGATCCGAGAGAATTGTTGTTCGCCGATGGCACCCTCGTCTTCGAGATACTGCAGATCATTGATCTGCGGCATATCATGAATTTGAATACCAAGCTTCAAATGACTGGTATCGATATTCGGACGAATGTAGATATCATCCTGTTTGACGATCAACAGATCATGCAGTGGTTCTGGCACTTTGTACAGAATTGCACTGGTACGAGAGAAATGTTTCACGCTCAGGACCAAGGACGCCGCTTGGCCCATATATTCCACCGAACAGACAATACCAGGATTCAAATGCGGCGGCATAAAGGCGGTGAGATGACCCCCACAGGTATGACAGAACCCATCGGTATAACGACAGGTCAGCGGTGATCGTAGGTGTACTGTGCTGTCTATATAAGAGTCGATGTTGGCACGGGTTAAGCGTACCATCTGACCCTGATCGATGATGTTCTTATCCAACACGTTCCGCGCATTGTCTTTGTGGATATAATACGGCACGGTCAAGCTTGAACCACAGTCCCCTGGATAGAGATGGGCGATCACCGATGAGAGCAGCTGTTGTTTACGGCTGTTGTATTGCGTATCGGGCATGGCACTCTTGCTATAGTAAATTGCTTTCTTGGCATCAAGCGAATCAACAGCAAACTCTCTGATATCTTTCATACCATCGATAAACGAGGATTGAATCGGTAGTCGTACTAAGTTATCGGACGCATCGGTGCGGAAGCCAGCGGCAACAAACACCCGGGCGAGTTGGTTGGTGTTGAGAATGCCCAATTCCAAGAATGGGGCGATGATGTTGTTGGGAATCGTCTTATCCAACAACGCAGTCATCATCGCATGACCGGCTTTGGCTAATTTATCTTCCGCCGCAGTAATCGAGATCTGCAACTCCCGATCCAGGTTGACTTTTGTCAAGGGTGCAATCTTAGGTTGTGCCAAGAGATCTGCCAAATCAAACGCCGAAACCGAGAGATGATATTCACCCAATTGTGTTGCAACCATCGTGTGTAAATCATTGATGATATCCGTCAAGTCATAGAGGATAGCGCGTTCCTCAATTGGATTCCAAGAATTCCGTTGTTGATAGTGTTGAATCACATCATTATAGATCTCAGTTTGAACTTTGGCAAGGCGTTCTTTCGTCACCAGACCTTGAAATAAGGTATGGCGTTGTTGGATAGACAATCCCCGTTTCACCAGAGATCGCCAGAGGAAGATATTGACCATCAACCATTTGCCGGTGATGACCAACGGACCATCATCGAGGGTCACGGTGAACTCTTGTTGTCTGACTGCAAGGAGGGTGCGCGTGAGTTGTAATGAGTCCTTCGCTAGGATCGGAATGGTGTGAGGATCAAAAGAGAGGGACATCAGAGATCATTCCTTCTGATCTGTATGGGAACTCTCTGTCTGGAGCGTCTCAACCAACGCATCCACACCGCATTTGTCGTTAGCTTGGAGACGTACCAGACGTATGAATTCATCAGGATCTATGTCGTCAAGCTTTACGACATTGACACTTTCACCGAACTGAATCGGTGTCCGTCTGATCCATTCACGTTTTGTTGGATTAGAAGAGAGGGACATCAAGCTTCTCCTTAAGTGATTGTTGGGGATAGGGTCCATGGGTTGTGGTGGCCAATCCTGCTGTGGCCAGGAGGTGACGGAACAACAACACGATGGTGTTTGAATTCAACAGTTCAGCATTGGTGAGATTGATGCGGTTGATTCGCGTGGGGAAGGCTTCAGTCAACAAGGCTTCACAGACGGCTTCGACACCCTTCGGGGAATTCGCTTGCAGGCACATCAATCGTACCCATTCAGCGGCATCCTCTAAATCCATGATGCCAATTCGACCTTCATCCTCACCAAGACGAATCGGTGATTGACGAATCGGATGTTTGATGCGATCAGCCGGTGGTGTTTTCATCGGGGTGTTATACTGACTGATATGCGCAACGCCGGGTGAGGATGGATCGGGGAGTTTACACAACACAACGATATACTTCGAACCAATGCAAACCGGTTTCTTGGTGCGGAAGGTACCGATCAGATTGTTATCCATATCCCGTTGGGTAAAGGTGACAGGTGACATCATCACCCCCCATTTGCTTCTAAGCTTCTGAATGAGGTCAAGATTGATGGTGTTCAATCCAGGAGGAATATGCAAAGCAATCCCGTGTTTGATACAATTCTCGATATGCGAACTTATATAGGAATCTGTGGTCATGATGCGTTTGATCAACGCAGCATAGTTTGGATTGATATCGTTGTAATAGTCAAGTAATGTTTCCCAGGCTAAATGAGGCTCTTGGTTATATTCTGCGACAACACGGCGTCTGACGAATTCAGAGGTCCGATTGATTGCCGGTTCATACAAAGGTCCCATCGTCATCCGAGCAAACACCGAACTGGGATCGATCACGATATCAGCGCGGAAGCCATAATCATCCACCGGCATATCGGCATCTGGAATGATACGACTGATCACCCCTTTATGCCCGTCCCTTCCACTGAGCTTGAACCCATTCGCACATCGCCGTTTACTCATATAGGTGATGGTCACCTGCATGAAGTCCACGGGGCGTTTGTTCTTGGCGATCATCTTGATCTTGGATTTCTTCTGCACCCCATTCGGTAGATGCACCGCAACACCCGCTGCCAGTAAGCGTTGAATCGCCCGATTGACTAAATTATGGAAGCCATCAGATAGTTTGTGTTTGTTGGTGGCGTGGTTCAAGTTGTAGGCGTTGACGATTTGTTGGTAATACTCGGTGATCGCCGTGGTGTATTTGTCCACTTGGGTATAGAGAAAACGTGGCACTTTGACATTCCGCGCCACGACGAAATCCAAATCAATGATCTGTGCACCCGGCTTGGCATAATAAATATCATCATGCATATCGTGCCGCGTGTTCAAGGCTTCCCGCATCGTATCGGAAATAAAGGTATCCGCACTGATCGGCCGAAAGGCGGCTAACACACCATCAGCCCCGACAC
>Ga0302326_10005048_pt1 | contig 30252 bp, 29 predicted proteins | sample Palsa_T0_3_FD_202264 | JGI IMG/M metagenome (GOLD analysis project Ga0302326, IMG submission 202264) | Peat permafrost microbial communities from Stordalen Mire near Abisko, Sweden - Palsa_T0_3 | ecosystem: Environmental > Terrestrial > Soil > Palsa > Peat permafrost | place: Sweden: Abisko... | reverse complement strand
GCCTGCATCGACTTCGCGACGGCGCACCCGCTTTCTTCCCTCGCTAAAGGCTTGCAAGTCGGCCGAGCACAGGTTGTGCTTGCGGGGGTCCGGTCGTCCGGCTAGGCGGACTTGACGGCGAGACCTTGAGGAAATACACGATGCAACCTGTACAAACGTTTAATGTATCACCCCGATTGCCGGAGAATCTGGAACCGCTCCGTGAAATGGCGCATAATCTGTGGTGGACTTGGGAGCCCGATGCGCGGCGGCTCTTTAGGCATTTGGATACTCAGCTCTGGGACAGAACGAACCATAACCCCATCCGGATGTTGCAGCTTTCGCGCCAAGCCCGTTTGATCGAACTAGGCGCCGATGACGATTACATCCGTGAAATGCAGGCTGTGTACCAAAAATTCAAAGCCTACATGGCACGAACGGACACCTATGGAAGACTTCGTCCGAGCGCACCGCGTATCGCTTATTTTTCGGCGGAATTTGGATTTCATGAATCAGTTCCGAATTATTCCGGCGGCCTCGGCATTCTTTCCGGCGACCACTGCAAGTCGGCCAGCGACCTTGATCTGAACTTCTGCGCGGTAACGCTGCTCTATCGGCACGGTTACTTCAGGCAACAGATTAACAAGGACGGTTGGCAGGAAGCCGTGAGCCTCAACCAGAATTTCAATCATCTGCCGTTGCTTGAAGCCAAGACCGGCGATCAGCCACTTCACGTTTCAGTCTCGATTCTTGGCAGAAACGTCACAGCAAAGGTCTGGGAGCTCCAGATCGGCCGGATCAAGCTTTACCTGCTCGACACGGATATCCAACAGAATTCTCCGGAAGATCGCCCGATTACTGCACAGCTTTATGGCGGTGACCTGGAGATGCGAATCCGGCAGGAGATTGTCCTTGGGATCGGCGGAGTCAGAGCCCTGGACGCCCTCGGGATTCACCCGGAAGTCTACCATATGAACGAGGGCCATTCCGCGTTTCTCGCCTTGGAAAGGATCCGCCAATACGTCCAGGACAAAGGGCTGGAATATTATACAGCCCTCCAGGTTGTCGCCGCTTCCAATGTTTTTACCACCCACACTCCTGTGCCGGCCGGAAACGATGCTTTCCCGCGTGAGATGATGATCCGCTATTTCTCTTGGTATGCGGACGATTTCCGGATCAGTTTTGACGATTTCTTCCGGCTCGGAGAACCGACAGCGCAGCGTACGAATACATTCAGCATGACGATTCTTGCGCTTCGTGTCAGCCGCCATGCCAACGGCGTCAGCAAACTCCACGGCGACGTGAGTCAAGGGTTATGGCAGGATGTCTGGGCAGGCGTTCCAATTCAGGAAGTGCCGATTACCAGCATCACGAACGGGATCCATACAAAAACGTGGACGGCCCCTGAATTTCACCGGATTTACGCAAAATATCTCGGCTCCGATTGGGAGGAACATCTGACCGACACCGAATACTGGCGCAGAGTGATTGATATTCCCGACGACGTGTTGTGGGAAACCCATCATTTGCTGAAGGCTCGCCTGATCGATTTCATTCGTGACAGGCTGCGTCGCCAACGTCTCCGCCTCGGTGAGTCACCCGAGCAGTTGCGAAAAATTAACAGTGTTCTCAACCCGGACGTACTGACGATCGGATTTGCCCGCCGTTTTGCCACTTATAAACGTGGGACTTTGCTTTTTAGCCAGAAGGAACGACTGCTCCGCCTGATTCAAAATACCGAGCGTCCTGTCCAATTCATCTTCGCAGGCAAATCCCATCCGAAGGATGAACCGGGAAAGGGTTTTATCCAGGAGGTATACAACAAATCGCGTGAGCCCGAGCTCGAACAAGCCGTGGTCTTCATTGAAGATTACGATACCTACATCGGGCGCAGGTTATATCAGGGCGTTGATCTCTGGCTCAACAACCCGCTTCGCCCCCTGGAAGCGAGTGGAACCAGCGGCATGAAACTGCCGCCGAATGGCGGATTGAACCTGAGCGTCCTGGATGGGTGGTGGTGCGAGGGATATAACACCAAGAACGGTTGGGCAATCGGGCCGGAAATTACCGACGGAAGCCCGGATTTTCAAAACGAAGTCGACGCAGACAGTCTGTTCAACATCCTGGAAAACCAAATTATCCCCCTCTACTATGCGAAACCGGATGGGCGCATTCCGATTGCCTGGGTTCAACTCATGCGGGAATCGATGCGGAGTGTCACGCCGGTCTTTAATACCCATCGGATGGTGAAGGAATACACCGAGCGACTGTACGAACCGGCTGCGCAAGGGTTCAAGGCGCTCAGCTCGAACAATTGCAAGGCAGCCATTGAGCTCGCGAAGTGGAAACACGCGACGCGTGTCGATTGGCCGCATATTTGGATTGAATCGGTGGAAACCTCGCAGGCAGGCCGAGCTTCCATGTTTGTCGGCGACAAATTGGAGATCGTCGCTCGCGTCTTCCTCGGACCTGTCGATCCCACGCACGTTCGAGTTCAGGCGTATGTCGGCGAATCGGACAACGGAACGCTTCGCAATCCGCACACGGTCGATCTCTCGGAGGTTGAAAAAGGGGGGGACAACGGACTTTATCGATTTAGCGGGACGATTCCGGCGTCGGAAAGTGGAAGTTACGGATTCAATGTACGGGTGATTCCGACCCATCCGAACCTCGTTCAGGAACACGAATTGAGGTTGATCACCTGGGCTAAGTAGACTTTCCTCGCGATGCATTTGGCTTTCTCCACCTGCTGGAATTCAAATCGTCACTTCCGCGGCGACGAAATGCTAAACGAAATCTTCGCGCTCGGCTTCGACCGTGTCGAACTGGGTCACGGCATCCGCCGATCACTTTGGGAGGGGGTCGAACAATTCCTTGCCGATCATCCGATGGCGGTAACGAGCCTTCACAATTTCTGTCCGCTTCCCATCGAGATCCAGGGTTCTGCGCCGGACTGTTACCAGTGTACTTCTGTCAGCGAGGCCGAACGAGACCGCGCCAGACATCACACTCTGCAGAGCATTGACTACGCGCATCGGCTCGGTGTCAGCCGCGTAGTGATGCACCTTGGCTCGGTGGCAGCTCGGGACTACACCGGGCGGCTAGTTCGGTCCATTTTCGCCGGCCGGTATCTCGATCGCCGCTATGTGAGGCTCAAATTGGACGCCATTCGGAAGCGCGAGGCAGTTGCCATCTACGATCGCGTCGTCGAATGGTTGCAACCGGTTCGCGCGCACGCGAAAGCGGCTGGCGTTACCTTGGGAATCGAAAACCGTATCGGAATCGAAACTTTCCCCTCCGAGCGGGAGTTTCGTCGCCTGTTCAAGGAAATTGCTGACGGGACGATAGGTTATTGGCACGATTTCGGCCACGCCCAGGTACGCCACAATTTGACTCTGCTTGATCACGCCGAATGGCTAGCCGAGATGGCCCCGCGACTGATAGGTTGCCATATCCATGATGTCCAGTTCCCTGCTCGCGATCACCTCGTCCCGTTCAGCGGAATGATCGATTTTGCGGCTCTGATCCCCTCTTTACCAGGCGAACACCCGATGGTTTGGGAGTTAAGCTCCAACACGTCCAAGGACGACATTGTCGCCGCGTTGATCCACTGGAAACAGAGATTTCTTTAGCATGCGGCGAGCAACGTGCGGCGACGCCCTGCGAAGTCGTAGCAAAGAGTCTCGCTCTGCCTATTATTAGCCGACCAACCGGGACTGATTCGCGTACCGCGTCAAACGTGCGCCGCCGAACGGCGAACGCGAGAAACCTCTGGGAATATTTTTCCATCGAACGAAGTATTAAACCTTATGCAACGGCCTCGAATCATTCTGAACTTCGCCATCACGGTCGATGGTAAAGTCTCGACGGCCAAACAGACTCCATCGGGTTTCACTTCCGCCTTCGATAAGCACCGCCTGCTCGAGATCCGTTCGCTGGGTGATGCCGTGATGGTCGGAAAGAACACATTGCAGATCGACAAAATGTCGATGGGTCTGCCAGACGAAGCGCTCCGGCGAGCCCGGGTCGAGCGGGGCCAAAGCGAATACCCCGTTCGCGTCGTTATTTCGGATTCAGGCGATATTCCCGATAATTTGCCTATTTTTGATCATCGGCTTTCTCCGATTGTGATCTATTCGACAACGCGAATGCCGGCAACCAATCAAACCGCACTTCGGGCGAAGGCCGAACTGCATCTCAGCCCCAATGATCACCTGAGCCTCCCGGAGGTCTTGAACAATCTGTATGAGACGCGCCAGGTCCGATCGCTCGTTTGCGAGGGAGGACCACAACTTGCAAAGACCCTGGTCGAATTGGATGCCGTCGACGAACTCTTTCTAACGATCGCTCCTCTCCTTTCAGGTGGAACCGGCGCTCCAGGCATTCTCGGGCCGCCGGGAACATTTCTTCCGTCTTCCCGGGTCTATCGACTCGAGTCGATGCACGTTGAAGAGGACGAATGTTACCTTCACTATGTTGCAGATCGAACGTCATGTACCACACCAACGCGATTGTCATGAATGCCGCCGAAGAGACGATCTTCGAAGCCGCTGCCAACCTTGAACGCTGGCCCTCGTTTCTACCCCATTACCGCTATATTCATTATTATGAGAGAGGCCCGGTTCGGAACCTTGTGAAGATGGCGGCCAACCGCGGCGCAATACCGGTGGCGTGGATTTCAGAGCAGATCATCGACCGCGGGAACCGCGAAATACGTTTTAAGCATCTGAAAGCCTGGACAAAAGGGATGAAGGTCGTTTGGAAGTTTCGGACTGTTGCAACCGGGGTCGAAGTACGAATCGTTCATGACCTCGCGTTCCGAGTGCCGCCGCTTGCGCCCATCGCTGAGCCGATCATCGGCGGATTTTTTATCAACTATGTTGCGACGCAAACGCTGCAGCACATGAAGGCTCACGTGGAGAAAAAATGAGGCGTGTCGTTATCACCGGAGTTGGACCAATCACGCCCATCGGTATAGGAAAAGAAGCGTTCTGGGAGGCGATCAAGAGCCAAAAGTCAGGGATCGGGCCTGTCTCAACCTTCGATGCTTCGATCTTCAAGGCGACTAGCGCAGGCGAGATTTTGAATTGGTCTCCGGAAGCTATCTTTCCGCCGCATCGATTGAAACGATTGGACCGCTACGCGCAATTCTCGGTGGCATCGGTCAAGCTCGCACTCGAAGATAGCGGTCTGGATTATTCCCCGGACGTTCCCCACGACCGCGTCGGCGTCAGCTTCGGAACCGCGCTCGGCGGCGTCGCCAATGCAGAGGACCAGCACGAAGCCTTTGTCCATGGCGGACCAAAGTCTGTCCGGCAAACGCTCGCTTTACAAGTTTTCGGTGGGTCCGCTCACTGCAACACGGCCATCGAGTTCGGACTGCGCGGCGTCGGAACCACCAACTCCAATAGTTGCGCCAGCGGCAATGTTGCAATCGGAGAGGCTCTCCGTTATATCCGCGAAGATTGGGCGGACGTCATGGTCGCTGGCGCCGCTGAGGCTCCGTTAAGCCCGCTGACGTATGGAGCGTTCGCTTTTATCCGGACAATGAGCCGCGCCCACCCGTCGGTCGCCTGTCGTCCGTTCGACAAGCATCGCGATGGATTCGTGATGGGTGAAGGCGCGGCAAGCCTCATCCTGGAAGAGTACGAACATGCAAAGGCGCGTGGGGCAAACATCTACGCAGAAGTGGTCGGGTACAGCCTTAACAACGACGCATTCCACATGACGACGCCTCTGCCGACCGGCGATTCGTGTGTGCGCGCGATTCGTGACGCACTAAATTACGCGCGACTGAACGTGGATCAGGTCGATTACATCAATGCGCACGCGAGCTCGACGCAGCTCAACGACGCAAATGAAGCGTTCTGTATCCGGAAAGTGTTCGGTGAACGGACGCAAACAATCCCCGTCAGCGGAACCAAAGGGTACTACGGACACCCTCTGGGCGCCAGCGCAGCCATCGAAGGCGTCCTCTGCGCTCTGGCGATTCGCGATCGTCTGATCCCTCCGACCCTGAATTATCGAACCCCTGATCCAGCCTGCAATCTGGATATCGTCGCGAACGAACCGCGAGAAAGTGATCTGCGATATATTCTAAGCAACGCCTTCGGTTTTGGCGGCATCAACTCCTGCGTCATCTTCAAGAAGGTTTAGCTCCAAAATATCACAGTCCAAGGGGGTCGTGAGATTTTCGCGTTTTCACTTTTCCAACAGCACAGCTTCTGGAAGACTGCCTGTTATCCAGTTGCCATGACCCCCCTGCTTCTGCAAATCGGCCTGGTGAATGCGAGAGTCTGTGCCAAATCTCGACTTGCTAACAATCTGACTGAAGAAAGAAATTTCCATGAAACGCGAAACAGTATTCGACCAAATTGAGAAAGCCAGAGAACCTTGGGATTTTCTCGTGATCGGCGGAGGCGCGACTGGCCTCGGTGTTGCCGTCGACGCATCCGCGCGCGGCTATCGCACGCTGTTGGTGGAACAGCACGATTTTGCTAAAGGCACTTCGAGCCGTAGCACCAAACTCGTGCACGGCGGAGTTCGCTACCTGAAGCAGGGCAACATCTCGCTTGTCCTCGAGGCGTTGCGCGAACGCGGGCTAATGTGCGAAAACGCACCCCATTTGGTTCACCACCTTGAGTTTATCGTGCCGATTTATAGCTGGTGGGAAGGGCCGTTTTACGGCGTTGGGATGAAGATCTACGACCGGCTCGCGGGTAAACTTGGGCTCAGTCCGTCGCGGGTACTTTCTCGTGAGGAAACGCTGAAGCTGATTCCGACGCTCGAACCGAGCGGTCTACAACGAGGGGTGTCGTATTACGATGGGCAGTTCGACGATTCGCGCTTGGCCGTCAATCTCGCCCAAACGACTTTTGACCTTGGCGGCGTCGCCGTGAATTATACGCCGGTCGTCTCCCTGATCAAGGAAGACGGACTGATCGTTGGCGCGGTCATCCGCGATTTGGAGAGCGGTTCGGAGCACCGAGTGAGGGCCCGGGCAGTCATCAACGCTACGGGCGTTTTCTCCGATGGTGTCCGCAAGATGGACGAACCGGACGAAAAAACCATCATCGTCGCGAGTCAAGGCTCCCACGTCGTGCTGCCGAAATCTTTCTTGCCGGGGAACAGCGCCATCATGGTCCCTCACACCCCCGACGGTCGGGTGCTGTTCGCGGTGCCATGGCACGATCATGTGGTCGTCGGAACCACCGACATCGCCGTGGATACCGTTTCGCTCGAACCAGTTCCCCTGGATGAAGAGATAGGCTTCATCCTCACCAACGCGGCCAAGTACCTGAGCAAGGCACCGAGCCGCAGTGACGTCCTGAGCGTCTACGCGGGGCTACGCCCGCTGGTGAAAGTCGGCGACTCGAAAAGCACGGCAGCTCTTTCCCGCGACCATACCATCCTGATTTCAAACGCCGGGCTGTTGACGATTGCCGGCGGCAAATGGACGACGTATCGCAGGATGGCCGAAGATGCGGTCGACCAAGCGCAGACCATGGCCGGCCTCGAAGAGCGCCCCTGTCCAACTGATCATTTGCAGATCCATGGTTGGACAAGGCAGGCCATCCCGGAGCCAAGCTTGCGCGTTTACGGCGCCGACGCGCCCGCGCTTCAGGAAATTGCGCGCCAAGAGCCTGCCCTGGCAGAGAAGATTCACCCTGAACTGCCGTACATCGGCGCCGAGGTCATCTGGGCGGTGCGCTCGGAGATGGCGCGGACGGTCGAAGACGTGCTTGCCCGCCGGACCCGGTCCTTGTTGCTGGGGGCGCGCGCCAGCATTGAAGCCGCGCCACGGGTCGCAGAGTTGATGGCGCGCGAACTCAAACGGGACGGCGACTGGCAGAAAGAAGGCGTCCGGAATTACGTGAAAGTGGCCCAAGGATACCTTCTGTCGCCCTGACAACACCTTCTCAAAAACGCACCGAGGCGTGGTAAGGCTACTTACAGACCCAGCGGCGAAATCTGCACTTCTGGGTCTGCTCGCTGCAATCTCCTGATTGAAGCCACAGCTGTTTCAACCTCGTCTTCTGAAGCTAAAGCTGTGAACGTAACATGCGTCTTGTAGCTTTCCGCACCTTTCAGCGTGGGAACCCGTCCGGCAGCGCGCTCGACCGGTTTCGGAAGAGGGAAACTCGTGCCGGGCTCCAACCCTGTCACATATCCGGCTTTCGACGGCGCCTCGTTTTTCCAGAGCGTCATGAACGGCAACTGGCGAACGTTAAACGAAACGAGAGCGCCCTTCATGCCGTCGGCAGACTTTAGCAATGCTTCTGTCATACCGGCGTCGTCGGCATACAGCTCCATCAGATAGACCTCCTCGGTATAGCCGGGGGCATGCGGGCCTGTGTAAACGTTCCAGCCCGCCATTCCCCCTTCCGCCGCGCGCGAATCCCGCGGCGCTACTTTTTTGACCGGTGCGAGGAATTGTGCACCGGGCCCGAGCAGAGGAGGTCCGAAATTCGCGTGATAAAGGCTTTCCATCTCCTGCGGCGCGTCGGAAAGATTCGTCACCGTGTCATCGAAACTCAACGCAGGTTTGCCGATCTTGGTCGAGATCTCCGTCGTCAAGCGGAGTTGTGGTCCAAACATCAGCGACTCGTCCACAATTCCTCGAAGAACGATCCGCGGCATAGGTTTGGATTCGAGGCGGACCTGGACATAACTCGCTGGAATGTAGTTGATCCGACCATGCAGCGTATACGTCTGATTGCCATCCGTGCACGGCGGACCCATCGATTCGAGGCCGCAGCGAGAGACCCACTCACCGAAACCGTTCAGCCAGCCAAGACCGCCGCGCTCCGCTAGATTTACAAATTGAGGATGGACGATTTCCGTCACCGGCGAGTCCCATCCCAGCCTGAGACCTCCGACATTGGCCGTCCAGAGATGAAAACCGCGGGTTGGAACCACGGTGAATTTCATGAGGCCGTTATCCACATCGATGACCTCGACACCTTCTTGTCTGCCGCCGGCGAGGACCCGTTTCGTAACACTCCACCCGGGTCCGTCGGAAGCAATTTCGATGTCATCGGAGCTAATTCTCCATTCCTTCACGGAAATGTTGCGCGCCGAATCTGTAAGTAAGATTGAATTATTGATCGGTACGGGCGCCATCGCTCTGCCTCCAGTGAACTGTTCTTCGTGGACAACAACAGATAGTCGGACATTTGAAAAGCTCGGAGTGGTGGGAAGGCGTTCGACGTGCTAGGCAAACCGTCCCGGTTGCTCGACTTCCGAAAAAAGCAAAGCGAGCCGCTTCGCCTGGTGCGCCGCCGAACGCTGAACGCTGAACGCTGAACGCTCCTTGTAGATCGATCTATCGACAAAATCCTCAACCGCCGAAAAAATGAGTTGTGCGCTGCCGTGCATCACTTTAGAACGTGTAGATCGATCTAAACGCGCCCTCGATTTCCCGAATTTATCATCGAACGCGGCGAAGTGTAGGTTTCGCTCCATGGATGAAGTCCTAAAACAGCGCGTCACCCTTCTCGATATCGCCGCTGACGCCGGCGTTTCCCGCGCGACGGTTTCCCTGGTTATTCGCAATGTGCCGTCGGTGGCCGACTCCACCCGCAAACGGGTACAAAGATCGATCAAGAGACTCGGCTACATTTATCACCGGGGGGCGGCCAGTTTGCGGATGCAGCGGTCGCACGCCGTCGGGCTCATTGTCTCCGACATCACCAATCCGTTCTTCGCCGAGGTGATCGTCGCGATCGAGGAGCGCCTTGCCACTGCACGCTTCGTGACGCTCCTCGGAAACACTTCCGAGGATCGCGCAAAGGAAGAACGCCTCTTAAAGACCATGCGGGAGTTTCCCGCCGACGGGATCTTGTTTTGTCCCGCGATCGGTCGAGGAGGCTCGACCGGAGCGGTGGTGCTCGAAGGTCAACTACCGGCTGTCGCTTTTGCCCGGCGCGCGGTCGGGCTCGATTATGCAGGCGTCGATAACGCCCAAGGATCACTTCTTGCAATCGAACATCTCTGCAAGCTGGGCAACCGCCGGATTGCTTTCATTGGCGGTGATCCGGTCGTCTCGACGGGTTACGAACGCATGGAAGGATACCAGCGGGCATTGGCCCGATTAGGTCTACAATTTGATCGTCGCCTCGTTCTCCCCGCACCTCCGACGCGCCGAGGCGGCTATGATAGCGTGCAACGACTTCTGCAAATAGAGAATCGCCCAACGGCGGCTCTCTGTTTCAACGACGTCGTCGCGCTCGGACTCATCGAAGCTCTTCGCCAATCAGGCGTGCGAGCCGGCAAAGAATTTGGTGTTGTGGGCTTTAACAATGTGCCGGACGCAGCGCAAAGTCTTCCTGGATTGACCACTGTCGATACTTCCCCGCGGGAACTCGGTGAAACAGCCGCAGAATTGCTTCTCAAACGAATTGAACAACGTGATTCCCCGATCCGGAGCGTGATTCTTCAACCACGATTGATTGTCCGCCAGTCGTGCGGCGCCGATTCCCGGATCCAATAAACTATCCCTTATGGTGCACTCGAAAATCATCCCGATGGAACAAATCGGCGGGTTAATCGCGGACGGAGCGGTTGTGACCGTCAGTTCCTCGAGCGGTCTAGGATGTCCGGACGCTGCTTTGCGCGCCATCGGAAAACACTTTCTGGAAAAAGGGCGTCCCCGGGAGTTGACAACGCTCCACCCGATTGCGGCAGGCGATATGTACGGCATTCCAGGAATCGATCATTTGGCGCATCCCGGCCTCCTGAAACGAGTCATTGCCGGCTCGCTCCCGAGCGGCCCTTCGCATATGCCAAGTCCGAAGATCTGGCAGATGATTATCGACAACAAGGTCGAGGCGTACAATGTGCCGAGCGGCATCCTCTTCCATATGCATCGCGAATCGGCAGCCGGACGGCCGGGGATTCTGACGAAAGTGGGGATGGACACCTTTGTCGATCCGCGACGGAACGGTGCGCGGATGAACAACTGCACGGTCGAGGAGATCGTTCGCGTCGTGAACTTTGAAGGCGAGGAATGGCTGTTTTTCGCTTCGATCCCGCCGGACGTCGCGGTGATCCGCGCGACGACCGCCGATGAACGCGGCAATCTCACCATGGAGCATGAAGGGGCTTATCTTGGCGCCCTGGATCAAGCTTTGGCGGCGCGCAACAATGGTGGGATCGTCATTGCCCAGGTGAAACGGTTGACGGCGTTCGGGACCCTTCGGCCGCAACAGGTGCGAATCCCCGGCGTCCTGGTCGATCACGTCGTCATTGACCCCGACCAGCAGCAGACCACCCAAACCCTCTACAACCCGGCGATCAGCGGAGAGGTCTTTCGACCGCTCTGGGATTTCAAGCCAATCGATTGGGGCGTGGATAAAATCATCGCAAGGCGCGCCGCCCTGGAACTGTGCGAAGAGGATGTCGTCAACCTTGGCTTTGGCATTTGCGCGCTTGTCCCTCGGATCCTGCTGGAAGAAGGATTGCACGGCGAAGTGACTTGGGTGATTGAGCAGGGCGCAGTGGGCGGTATGCCGTTGCTCGGTTTTGCGTTCGGTTGCGCTTCAAACGCGGATGCAATCGTTGCATCGCCCGACCAATTCACTTTCTTTCATGGCGGCGGTTTTGACAGCAGCTGTCTCTCTTTCCTTCAAGTCGATCAACACGGAAATGTGAACGTCTCTCGACTCGCTTTGCGTCCGCACGTAACGGCCGGCTGTGGCGGATTCGTCGACATCACCGCTGCGGCCCGCGAGATCTTTTTTTGCGGGTATTTCAACGCCGGAGGTCTCGACCTGCGGGTCGAGGAGAGCCAGTTGCGGATCACTAAAGAAGGTAAAAATCAAAAATTTGTTCCGGAAGTCGAACATGTGACTTTCAGCGGCCGCAGAGCGCAGCAGCTTAAACAAAGGGTGTTGTATATCACGGAACGCTGTGTGTTGAGTCTTGAGCCGGAAGGGTTGACGGTTATCGAAATAGCCCCCGGCCTCGATTTGAAACGCGACGTTCTTGGGCAGGCCGGTTTTCCTCTTCGGGTGAGCGAGAACCTCAAGGTAATGGACAAACGGATCTTCCAATCAAAGCCGTTTGGGTTGAAATTGAACCCCAGAGCGCGAAAATCGCAGGAAGGCTTGGCCTCGTGAGATTTTAGCGCTACCTATGAAGGCTTACGATCTGGTGATTATTGGAACAGGAATGGGCGGCGGAACGTTGGCCTACGCATTACGTAATTCGGGTCGCAAAGTTCTTCTTTTGGAACGAGGGGATTATCTTCCGTCCGAACCGGAAAACTGGAACCCTGAGGCAGTCTTTGCCCAAAGGCGGTACAAACCAAAAGAGCAATGGTTCGACGAGAACGGCCATCCTTTTTTTCCCGGCGTCCATTACTTTGTCGGCGGAAATACGAAGGTCTACGGCGCGGCTCTTCCAAGATTGAGAGAAGAGGATTTCTCAGACGTTGAACATGAGGAAGGGATCTCCCCGGCATGGCCAGTCAGTTACGAGGAGTTTGAGCCTTATTATTGTCGCGCTGAACAGATGCTTTCCGTGCACGGCGAAGTCGGAGCCGACCCCACGGAACCGCCGCGCTCAGCGCCGTTCCCGTTTCCAGCGGTGCCTCACGAGCGGTATGTCGAACAACTTAAAACGCGGTTGGAACATCAGAGACTGCACCCGTATTTTCTGCCATTAGGAATCGACTTGCGACCGGGCGGAAGATGCGTCCGTTGCAAGACCTGCGATGGGTTCCCATGCAAGGTCCACGCAAAGTCTGAGGCGGACGTTTCTTGCGTACGCCCGGCGCTCGAATCGAGCAACATTGAACTCATGACTCGCGCTCTTGCCCGCCGACTCATCACAGACGGTTCCGGCAAAAAAATCACCGAAGTCGAAATTGAACGCGAGGACAAAACGATGCGCGTCAGCGCTGAGACATTTGTTGTCTCCTGCGGCGCGGTCAACTCCTCCGCTCTCCTGCTCCGCTCCGCGTCTTCGCTTCATCCGAACGGACTTGCGAATTCTTCCGGGCTCGTTGGCCGAAATTACATGGTTCACAACAACACGGCCTTGATGGCCATCAATCCACTCCGCATCAATCCAACCACCTTCCAAAAGACAATGGCGGTTAACGATTACTATTTTCGAGGCGAAGAGGGCCACCGATATCCTTTGGGGAATCTGCAACTTTTGGGAAAGTTGCAGGCCGGCATGCTCACGGCGAATCAGCGCTGGGTGCCTGAACCCGTGTTGCGCGCATTCGCCCACCGGAGCGTCGATTGGTGGGTGATGTCCGAAGATCTCCCCGACCCGGAAAGCCGAGTGATCCTTGGAGCAGGCGGAAGAATCGAAGTTCGTTACCGTCCGAACAATCTCCGCGCGCACAATCGGCTGATTCAAGCCGGCACACGGATGTTAAAACGAGCGGGTTTCCCGATCGTTCTGATCCAGCGCATGGGGATTGAAACCAACTCTCACCAGTGCGGGACCATGAGGTTCGGGACGGACGCGACAAAATCTGTGCTAGATCCTTTTTCCCGGAGCCACGACGTGCCGAACCTTTTTGTGGTCGACAGTTCATTTTTCCCATCTTCGTGCGCGGTGAATCCGGCGCTGACAATCGCTTCACAGGCGCTGCGTGTCGCCGATCACATCGAGGGCCGCTAACCATGGTTACCGAATTCTTACTGCACGGTTGTGCTTTGACGGCGCTTAACCTTGCGGAAGCGGCCACGCTCGATGCCCTGTTTGAACAACTCTTTCCGGCCGATGAGTATGGACCGGGTGCATCCTCGATCGGAGTTGTTCCGTATCTCGACCGCGCCTTAAGCGGCCCCTACGAGCGGCATCTCGAGACCTATCGGCTTGGGGTTTACGCTTTGGATGCCGAATCGATCCATCGCTTCGGTAAACCGTTCGCAGAAGCGGAGTCCCTCCAGCAGCAAGGATTGATCGCGGCGCTTGAGCAAGGTTCAGCGCCTAATTTCCGGGCGATCGACGGAAAAGCATTTTTCGAACTGGTGCGATCCCATCTTCAAGAGGGCCTGTTTGCTGACCCGGTCTACGGCGGCAATCGCAACAAGGCGGGTTGGCGCGTTTTAGGTCATCCTGGCGTTTGGATGGAAAATAGCGCGGAAGAAAACCTCTCTCAGAAGCCCGTGGACAAAGGGGGCGAGATTCGCTCGCTGGCAGACCTCACACTTTCGCGCGATGCAAAGCGGGCTGTCCGGGGATATGATCCCCACCGTGGAACCGCCGACCCGGCTGTTGACGTCGACATTCTCATTATAGGTGCGGGCTCTGTTGGCTCAGTTGTTGCACCCATTTTCGCTCGAGCGGGTTTGAAAGTTGTCGCGCTGGAACCTGGTCCATTTCGCACCCGAGCCGATTACCTCCCGGACGAACTTGGCGCGACGTACTATTGCCGCGCCAATCTGGGCCAGAAATTCTTGAGCGAGGTACCCCGGTGGCGGCGGAACGAAGGCGACCCGACGCAGGAAGCTACATTTTCTCTGGGCCGTATGATGAACAGCGTCGGCGGATCTGTCATCCATTACGGTGCGTGGTTGCGGAGATTTCACCCGCACCATTTGAAAATGCTGAGCCACGTCAAGAACCGGTGGGGCCTCTCCGTGCTCCCACCTGGATGCACCCTAGCCGACTGGCCGCTTACCTACGACGAACTCGAACCCTACTACACTCGTCTTGAGCAGGAAATCGGAATCGCAGGCGACGAATCGAACCCGTTCATCAAGCGAAGCAAACCTTTGCCGATGCCGCCTATGCGTGCGTTCCGTCTCGGCGAACTATACAGAGAAGCCACGGAACGGATGGGTCTCCACCCGCACCCGGTCGCTGTCGGGATCAATACCGTCCCGTACCGGGGTCGGCCCGCGACGACTTATTGCGCGTGGAGCAACGGGTTCGGCTCCTTTAGCGGCGATAAATGGGATCCTTCCCTCACCTCGATTCCTGAGGCGCTGGCAACCGGCAATCTTGATTTGAGGACTCATTGCCGGGTCATCCGGATCGGTACCGACGAGAACGGTCAAGTCAACGGGGCCGAATACGTGGACCCGCAGGGCCGGCGCCGCTTCCAAAAAGCGCGGACCGTGATCTTGAGCGCGTACACCTTCGAGAGTCTCCGGCTGCTTTTCCTTTCGGGCGATTCGAAGCATCCCGATGGACTGGGAAACAATCGCGCGCAACTCGGCAAGCACTTCATGACGAAAATGTTTGCCCACGTCGACGGCTTTTTCCCTGACACGATCTTCAATCGACACACCGGACCAGCCGCACAAGGGTTGGTCCTGGACGACTTTTTCGCTTCTGGTTTTGACTCCCCGAAACACGGCTTTATTGGCGGCGCCACTCTGGGCGCGGAGCAACAATTTTTGCCGATCCAGATCAGTCGCGAAGCTCTACCGACCTGCGTGCAGCGGTGGGGTAAGCCTTACAAGGATCACCTCCGGCAGTGGCAGCATTTTGGCGTTGTTCGCATCCAACCCGACACCTTGTCGTACCAGAATAACTTCGTCGAGCTGGACCCTCACTGTCGCGACCGGAGCGGAGTTGGTCTCCCCGTTTTGCGAATCACGTACGATCTCCGGGAGAACGAACAGAGGCTGGCCGATTGGATGGAAGCGAAATCGGAAGAAATTCTCAGGGCGATGGGCGCAACAAACACCTGGCGCGGCGACCGATTTACCGGGGTGGGAAGCAGCCACGATTTTGGCGGAGCGCGAATGGGAGAAGACCCCGAAAAAAGCGTCGTGGATCCCGAGCTTGAGGTGCATGATACGCCCGGGCTCTACGTTTATAGCGGCGCCACATTTCCGACCTGTCCGGGGATTAACCCCACTCTCAGCCTTCTCGCACTCGTCTACCGGGCAGCGGAAAGACTGGTCAAGCGGTTGACGGCGACAGAACACCGATGAGTCAAAGCGACAAAATAAAGTTCGAAATCAATGGAGCGATCGCGCGGATCGTCCTGGACCGACCGGAAAAACTCCACGCGCTCGATCCTGGAATGTTGTCCTCGCTGGAAGAGGCCATCAGTGTAGCGGAGGAGTCGCACGAAGTTCGAGTCATCGTCCTTGAGTCTACCGGCCAAAAAGCGTTTTGCGTGGGGGCGGACATCCTGGCCTGGACAGCCCTTTCGCCGCTTGAAATGTGGTCAGAGTGGGTGCGCCGCGGTCACCGAATTTTCGAACGGCTTGAGCGCGCGCGACAGCCGGTGATTTGCGCGATCCAGGGTTTCGCTTTTGGCGGCGGCCTGGAATTAGGGCTGGCATGCGACCTGAGAATCGCCGCGGACTCTGCCCGGTTCGCGATGCCCGAAGTGAAACTTGGCACTGTCCCGGGCTGGGGCGGAACCAGCCGTTTGCCGAAATTGATCGGCAGCGCCCGTGCGAAACAAATGATTTTCACCGGCGAACAAATAGACGCCGATTTAGCCGAACGCTGGGGTTTGGTGAACGAAGTGGTTCCGGCCGCCGCGCTCCGCGATTCGGTCACCGCACTCGCTGAAAAAGTTTGCGCGAACGCGCCGGTCGCGGTCCAGACAGCGAAACAATTGATCGCACACCCTTCGGCGGCGATCCTTGAATCGCTGGCATCCGCTGCAAACGCTTTTACATACGACGCGCAAGAAGGAATTGCATCCTTTCGCGAGAAACGTCTCCCGCAATTCAAAGGTCACTAAACTGATAAACCGAAGAAGATGAACCACAGATTTCAACTTCGAAATTTACGCTAAGGCATGATTCCTGAAACACCCTTTCACTACGAGTTGTGGATCAATGGCAAGGAAGTCCCTTCGGAGTCCGGAAAACGGTTTGAGCGCAGGAGTCCGGCGCACGGCACAGTCGTTGGAGATTACGCAGAAGCCGGGACTGGGGATGTCGATACAGCCGTGCGTGCAGCCCGGGAAGCCTTTGATCGCGGGCCATGGCCGCATTCTTCCGGGGCTGATCGGATGAAGTGCCTTTTGAAGGCAGCCGAGCTCATTCGCCAGCAAAAGGAGGCGTTGGCATTGATCGAGACCCTTGAAAGCGGCAAACCGATTTCCCAGTCACGGGATGAAGTGGACTGGGCCGCCAATCTCTGGGATTACGCTGCCGCGCTTTGCCGGCACATTTACGGAGATAGCTACAACGCGCTGGGTCCATCCATGCTCGGCTTGGTCATTCGCGAACCGGTTGGTGTTGTCGGAATGATCACCCCTTGGAATTTCCCACTATTGATCGTCAGCCAGAAACTCCCATACGCGCTGGCCGCCGGCTGCACTTGCGTTATAAAGCCGAGCGAAATGACCTCAGGAACGACGCTCAGGCTCGGCAGTATCCTCGCGGAAGCCGGGGTTCCGGACGGCGTTGTCAACATCGTCAGCGGCTACGGCGACCCGGTCGGAAGCCGGCTGAGTCTGCATCCGCACATCGATATGATGTCGTTCACGGGATCGACCAATGTCGGCAAAGCCGTAATCAATGCCGCCCGCAACAATTTGAAAAAGGTTGAGCTTGAACTGGGCGGAAAAAATCCACAGATCATTTTTGCGGATGCAGACCTTGAGGCAGCCCTCGATGCCGTCGTTTTCGGCATCTGCTTTAACATGGGAGAGTGCTGCAACAGCGGCAGCCGGCTTTTGATTCAGCGCCCTATTGCCGAGGATTTTGTCAGCAAGGTCGTTGAGTTGGCGCGCGAGGTGCCAGTCGGGGATCCGCTGGACGAAAAGACCAAAGTGGGCGCGATCGCGAGCGAACAACAATTCAATAAGATCATGAGCTACATTGATCAAGGTCGTCGCGCCGGCGCTCGACTTCAACTAGGCGGTGAGCCGCTCCAGATCCTGAATGGACGGTTCATCGCAACTACGGTTTTTGACGAGGTCCGTCCCGACATGGCTATCGCCAGAGAGGAAATCTTCGGCCCGGTTCTCTCCATCCTGACGTTTGATACCGCTGAAGAAGCGATCGAAATCGCCAACAGCACGAACTATGGCTTGTCGAGCGGGATTTGGACGCGCGACTTCGATACAGCGCTGTCGGTGAGCCGCAGCATTCGGGCTGGCACAGTGTGGGTGAACACGTTCATGGACGGCTACCCTGAACTTCCGTTCGGCGGATACAAAGAAAGCGGGCAAGGCCGCGAACTCGGCCGGTTTGCGATCGAAGAATTTACCGAACTCAAAACAATCCAATTACATCTCGGCCCGAGGAGTTCGTGGTGGGCCAGGCAACGATAAGACAGGAAATGAGTCCCGACGTAAAAGGATTGTTCAAGGATCGGGCTGAAGCAGCGCTCGCATTCGCGGGCAGCCAGCTGCATCGCCTGGTCACCGAGCAGCCGGATTATTTTCCGCTTTTTACGGAGAACGGAAAGTGGAAGCACGAATCAGAGGTCTGGACGAACTGGGGTGAAGGCTTTCTGGGGGGGATGCTCTGGATTCTCGCCCGGCACACCGGCGACGCATGGTGGCGAGAACGAGCTGAGCACTATGCGCTTTTGATCGAGCACCGCAAAACGGATCGTGCCGTGCACGATCTCGGATTTCTTTTTCTGCCCACTTGGAAAGCGTGGTACGATTGGACGGGCGATCCGGACAAAAACCAAGTGGTGATCGAGGCAGGCAGGACGCTAGCCTTACGCTTTCAACCGCAAGGCAAATATCTGCACTCCTTCGTCGCGCCGGACAGCCTTTTCATTGACATCATGATGAACGTTGGAATCATTTTTTACGCGGCGCAGCAGACGGAAGACCAGGCGCTATGGCGGATCGCCACCGAACACTGTCTCACTACGAGGCGGTTCCTGGTGCGGGGCGACGGCAGCGCATCGCACGAGGGGCTGTTTGACCTCCAAACAGGCGAGTTCCTGAGGCAGACGACGCACCAAGGCTGGCGCAACGACTCGAGCTGGGCGCGGGGTCAGGCCTGGGCATTCTATGGTTTCACCACCGCTTACCAGTACACCGACGATGCACGGTTCCTTGATACAGCCCGGCGTTGCGCAGAATTTTACCTAGCGCGGACGCCTGCACACGGAATTCCCCCAAATGACTGGGAAGAACCGAACCCTTCGCAGCCTTACGAAAGCTCCGCCGCAGCCATTGCCGCAGCCGGTTTGCTCGAGCTTGCCAGCGCGGTATCCGACCCGGCCGAGGCAGAGCGCTATCTAGCACACGCTATTGTCATCCTCGACACGTTGCTTGGCCCGGAGTTCCTCGCGAACGAAACGGCCGGATGGGATGGCATCCTCAAACATGGAACCTACCACGAACGCAAAAAACTCGGTGTCGATGAGAGCGTCATGTGGGGTGAATACTTTTTTCTGTCTGCGCTGGACAAAGCATTACGCGGGTCGAGCTAGCCCGCAAGAATCACAGATGAACAATACCTCCGTCCAATCAATCGTCAGCGAAGCGCCGGTTGTCGCGATCGTTCGCCGGCCCAAGGTCGACCCGGTTCGTTGCGTTGAACATCTTTTCCAAGCAGGTATCCGCCTGGTCGAAATCACGATGGATACAGCGGGTGCCGTGGATATCCTGACCTCGTTCCGATCGCGCGTACCATCGGATGCACTTCTCGGTGCCGGGACCGTCACCGATGTCGGCCGTGCAGAAGCCGCCCTTGCAGCCGGCGCGACATTTCTTGTCACGCCGAACTTGAACCTCGATGTCATTCGCATTGCGCGCGCACACCGTGTGCCGATCATGCCCGGCGCGATGACCCCAACCGAAATTTGGAACGCTGCGGCGGCCGGAGCGGACTACGTGAAAGTGTTTCCAGCAAGTACGCTCGGGCCCGGCTTTTTCCGTGAGATCCGAGGTCCTTTTGGCCACATCCCGCTGATGGCGACCGGCGGCGTTAATTTGGAGAATGCTCGTGATTTCATTACCTTCGGCGTCGACGCTTTGGGCGTCGGTGGAGCTCTTATCCCGAAGGCCAACGACGAATTTGACCGGTGCACAGAAATCGCTCAACGGCTCTTGGCAATCGTTCGCGGAGCTCGCGCGACACGATGAACGCGACGTCGATAACCTCGGACTTCGACGTGGTGACCTTTGGTGAAACCATGGTTCTTTTCGCGCCGGGGCAGCGCGACCGGTTGGAAACTGCCGCGGCCTACCACGCATCGATCGGAGGAGCTGAGTCGAATTTCGCGATCGGCCTTGCGAGGCTTGGTCATTCCGTGTGCTGGGTTAGCCGAGTCGGTTCCGATCCCTTCGGTTCGCGGGTGCGCAAGACGCTGCGCGGCGAATGCGTGGACGTCAGCCGCGTGGGAGTATCAGCGAACGAGCCGACAGGCATCATGTTTAAAGAAACCGCTCCGGGTAACACGGCGCGAATTTTCTATTACCGGCGCAACTCCGCAGCTGCTGCCCTGCGGGCCGATTCCTTTGAGTCGCTGAAATCGAAGTATCTTTTTGTCACTGGAATTACGCCGGCTCTGAGTGAATCGAATCGCACGCTGACATTCGAGTTGGTCGACCGCTTCCGAGCCATGGGCGCCAAAGTGGTGTTCGATCCAAATATGCGCTTCAGGCTATGGAACGCTGACCAGGCGCGACCCGTTTTTCTCGAGCTTGCAAAGAAATGCGACATCCTCATACCGAGTCTGACGGAAGCAGAAATTCTTACTGGATTTACGGAGCCCGACTCCGCGTTAGATGGATTGCGCAACCTTGGACCCTCCCGGGTGATCTTGAAAGCCGGTGACAAAGGGGCATGGTACGTCGACGGTGAAAAACGCGGATTTTGCCCGTGCTTCCCGGCTACGGAGATCGATCCAGTCGGCGCTGGAGACGCGTTTTGCGCGGGACTCATTTCCGGGCTGCTCGATGGCTGCACTCTTCCGGAAGCAGTCACACGCGGGGCGGCGCTCGGCGCATTCTGCGTCTCGACATTCGGCGACTATAACGGATTGCCGGACAGGGCTGCGCTCGAAGAGTTCCTGAGTGGAAAACAGACCCCAGGTCGATGAGCCGTTCACCTGAATTCCGGAGGATTTTGCCGGTTTGAAAAAAAATTATGCTCGATTCGATTCACCCACAGACAGGGGAACCGCTGATCCGCGCGATCGCTATGCCCGCAGATGCCAATCCCTCTGGAGACATTTTCGGCGGCTGGCTGATGTCGCAAATGGACCTTGCCGCGGCAAACGCCGCAAGCCGACGGTGTCGCGGCCGTTGCGCGACTGTTGCAGTGGACGGAATGATTTTTCATCAACCGGTTTTTGTTGGAGATGAAGTCAGTCTCTACTGCAGCATTGTAAAAGTCGGCAGAACTTCGATGACGATCCGCGTGGAGGCATGGCGGCGAAGTCGGACCGATGACGCCATGAAAAAGGTTACGGAGGCAATATTTACGTTCGTCGCTACCGATGAAAATCGAAAACCGAGACCGGTGCCTCCGGAGCAAGGGTCTCATCGAGAATGACGCTGAACGCCGGCACTCGATTCTATAAGTAACAAGACTAGTTGTAGTTCTGGAGGACTCCATGTCGAAAACTTTGATTCGCGCTTTCGATAACAAGAACGAACCGATTCTCGCCGGGAACCAACCTGTCGAGCGCATCTATTTCAATCTTGTCAGGTTGATGGCAGGCGAAACCTACCGATACTGTATACCTGAATTTGAGTCGGTGGTTGTCCCGATGGCGGGGACCTGTGACCTGGCGGCGGACGGTGAATCTTTCCCAAACCTGGGTCATCGGGCTACCGTTTGGGACGGGAACGCCGACTCGGTCTACGTGGGACCAAGCGCCGATGTGGCAATCGTTGCCCAGAGTGGCTGCGAGATTGCCATCGCAGGAGGTTTGTGGAACCGGCAGATGGCCCCGTTCCGTGTCAGACCAGAGGAGGTTGACATGGTCGATGTCGGCTCGAACGAGACAAAATCCCGCCGCCGAATCTTTCACATCCTGGGACAGAACGGTGCGGGCCGGGCAGGAAACTTACTCGTCAGCGAACTCTACGCCGACGGAGGTTGCTGGTCAGGCTACCCGCCACACAAGCATGACACCGACCAGCCAGGTGAGACGGCGCACGAGGAAGTGTATCACTGGCGTTTCAGGCCGCCGACTGGTTTCGGCGCGCAGCTTTGGTATAATCCAAGTGGGGACGCGACGGCTTACATGACCCGCGACAGAGACACGTTTGCATTCTCCACTGGCTATCACCCGACCGTGACATCGCCCTTTCACGAATCATACATCTTCACGATCCTTGTCGGAAGAACCCAGCGATCGCTTATCCAGAATTTTGACAGTGCCCATCGTCATCTGATTGACCGAATACCGGGGATCGCTGCCATGCGAGAAAAATTCAAATGAACCGGATTTTGAGGCGCAGCGTTTGGCCAGAAAGACAGCCGTCAGGTTTATCTATTGATCTGAGCGGGAGCCACTTTAGAGCGCGACGTTGGTCCGGAGCCAGGCAACGAGATTCGCGAAAGTGAAATTACCTTCCCATCCCGCCCGAAGGCGGGGATGGTGACGCCCCCCGGAAAATGACCTTAGTAGCCAAGGTTTGGCTTGCAATGAAAGATTGTCGTGGCTAATTATTTTCGAATCAAAAATAAAAATTTGATCAGAATAAATTACGTGGATTCATGAACAAAACTGTGAGCGCAGTTGAAACTATCGCCCCAAAAAGGGCTTGCACGCCTCCGTGGTAACACGGCGGTCTTGGTTGTCCAGTGAGTGACATGGTCCCAGACGGCACGCTCCAGGGAAAGGAACGAGCATGAGCAGTACACCGACAGAACCCGACATCGTGAGAGCAGGCATCGCCGTAGAAGACATCAAGCGCGCCCATGATCGTCGGCGTGTCCGTTTCTTCCGGGTCGACCAGCGGCGCGGCGGGTCATTGATGCTCCTCTGGGTGCTCATCGGTCCCGGCATCCTGGTCATGCTGGGGGAGAATGATGGGCCCAGTATGATTTCCTACGCGACAACGGGCGCAACCTATGGCGTTGGCTTCTTCCTGCCTTTCATTGCGTTGACCTTCGTCATGGCCTTTATCGTTCAGGAGATGACCGTCCGGCTCGGTGCCGTCACCAAACGCGGGCATGCCGAGTTGATTTACACGCGTTTCGGTCGCTTCTGGGGCTTCTTCTCGATGGTCGATTTAGTTTTCGGCAACGTGCTGACGCTGGTGACCGAGTTTATTGCTGTACGCGCAGGCTTGGGCTTCTTTGGGGTCCCTGCCGCTCTGGCTGTGCTGGGAACTTTCCTGGTAGTGGTTGTTGTTACGCTCACCCGACGCTATTGGACCTGGGAGCGAATTACCCTCAGTTTCGCGCTCTTTAACCTCATCTTCGTGCCCGTCGCGGTCCTGGCGCATCCGGTGAGCAGCCAAGTGGTGCGTGCATTTTTTACCTGGGGACCTCTTCCTGGAGGGATTACTGCTGGATTTGTCTTGCTGGTCATGTCCAATATTGGCGCGACCGTTACGCCCTGGATGCTCTTTTTCCAACAGAGTGCGGTCGTCGACAAAGGGCTGACATCCGCTGATATTCGTCAGGGGCGCATCGATACCGCTGTCGGAGCGGTGCTTGCCACAGCTGCAGCCATAGCCACCGTCTTGGCCACCGCGCCGTTGTTCCTGCATCATATCAATGCCTCGGACTGGTCGTCTGGGGCTGATTTTGCTCAAGCTCTTGTGCCGTTCGTCGGCCACATTGGGGCAACGCTTTTCGCGATCGGGATCTTTGAAGCAGGCTTAGTGGCGGCGCTCACCATTTCGTTGTCGTCGGCTTACGCGTTCGGCGAGGTCACGGGTCGGGCCCATAGCTTGAACAGCTCGTTGCGCGAAGGCTGGCCGTTTTATGCCGTCCTGGTAGCAGCGGCGGGGATCGCGGCGACCCTGGTCCTCATCCCAAACGCACCACTGATCTTCATCGTCCTGATCGTGAATGTGATCGCGACTTTGGCGATGCCACCGGCAATCGTGTTCCTCCTCTTGTTGGTCAACGATCGCGAAATCATGGGCGAGCATACCAACGGGCGTCTTGGCAATTTCTTTGGCATCACCGTGACGATCTTTCTGGTCCTCGCCGGGCTTCTGTTCGGGATCACGACCGTCTTCCCTCACCTCTTGCCATCATAGCAGACCGTGGGAAACAGACAGGGCCACGCAGAGCGTAGAAAAGCGCAACCTACAGGAAAAGCAAAGGAGAAACGAAATGATGGATACGAGAGAACCCGGGGAAAGCCAGACCAGTCACAAGTCTCCAGAAGAATGGGTCCACGAAGTGCTGGAGCCAGATCAATTCTCTACGGCGAAACCGCGCTTCGGACGACGCCTGCTGAGTCGGAAAATAGTTCTCCTCCTCTGGATGTTGCGCATCTATGTGATTATGATGGTCCTGCTGATCGGCTTACAAATGTGGAACGCCCTCCATGCCGGGGGGTGAAACAACGGTTAAGGCAAGAAATATAAAAGCTGTTGCGGACGCTCAGTTTAATCAGGCTGCCGCCAATGGCGAGCGTTCAGCTGCCGTGAGCACGCGATCTGATACGCGCAACCAGCGTTGGGTTTTGTCGTAGTTCGAACAACAGGGCCTCGATTCCGTGCAGCGTCTGAGGGCTGATGTGGTGTTCCATTCCCTCCACATCATGATAAATCACTTCCTCCCTAATCCCGAGTGTTCGCAGGAAATCTGTGAGAAGGTGGTGACGGAGCATAATATTGCGAGCCAAAGTCTCTCCGGCCGTCGTCAGGACCAGACCGCGATATTTCTCGTACTTCAGTAACCCCTCGGCATCCAATCGCTGGACCATGTTTGTCACGCTTGCCTGCGAAATCCTGAGGCCCTGGGCGATATCCGCCACCCTCGCGTAACCTTTGGTATTGATCAGGTCGAGAATCTGTTCGAGATAATCTTCTACGGCGGTCGAGCGACTTGGAAGCGCCGGTTTACTTGGCATAGGTAACCAGTATTGCTTAAACGCGGAGCAGGATCAATACAGGGATTATCCCAGGCGCAAGTCACCCGGTTGGGGTTAATTCTTCGTTCCATTGATTACCCAGCCCAACAATTTTTCACGCAGGGTAACAAATTCCAATGAACTCCGGTTCCGAGGCCGGGAAAGATCGATGCGAGCTTCCGCAATGATCCTCCCCTCCTCCATCACCAGCGTCCGATCGGCGAGCGCCACCGCTTCCTCGACATCATGAGTGACCAGTATCGCGGTGAACTTTTCGCGGAGCCAAATATCTTCGATGAGTTTCTGCATTTCCAAGCGCGTCAGTGCATCGAGTGCACCCAAAGGTTCATCCAGCAACAGAACGGACGCCTTGTTCGCTAGCGCTCTGGCCAATGCGACTCGTTGACGCTGGCCTCCCGAAAGAATCGACGGCCAATCCTTAGCCCGCTGATCCAAGCCGACTAATTGCAATGCTCGGCCGGCCGCTTCCCGTCCATCGGGAGTCGGTGCCGCCCCCAAGCCCACATTCTGCAGCACAGTCTCCCACGGCAAGAGAGCGGCATCCTGAAACATTAACCGCGCCCCTCGATTAGGACCGCGCACTGGCGCCCCTCCTAGACGAATTGAACCCTCGTCCGCTGATTCAAGACCAACGATTAAACGCAGCAAAGTTGATTTGCCACAACCGCTGCGCCCGACAATGGCGAGCATTTCTCCGGGTAGAATCTCCAGGTTGACACGGTCCAGGACCACTTTGGAGCCGAATCGCTTTCCGATCCCTGCCAGCTCGACGGCAGGCGTCTCCCCAACGGCCGATTTCGCTACTGGTGTGGTTTGTTCGAGCGTAATCATAAGACTTCAATCACCGATAGATAGGATTCCAGCGAAGCAGCCACCGCTCCAGGAGCCGCGTTAAACTGTCTGCTAATTTTCCCAGCAGCGCATAGAGCATGATCCCAAGAAGAACGACGTCAGTTTGCAGGAAATCACGGGCGTTCATTGTCATGAAACCGATGCCGTTATCGGAAGCGATCGTTTCAGCAACGATCAACGTTAACCACATCACCCCAAGGGCGTAGCGCAGTCCGACCAAAATCGAAGACATAGCGCCCGGAAGAATGATCTTGTGAAACAGTTCAAATGGACCCAGCCCGTACACTCGCCCCATTTCTATTAACCGTGGATCAACCGATCGGATTCCGTGAAGCGTGTTGATATAAATCGGGAAGAACACCCCGGTCACGATCAGGAAAAGTTTCGCCGATTCCCCGATGCCGAACCAGAGGATCACCAGTGGAATCATCGCAAGGTGCGGGACATTCCGAACCATTTGGATCGACGAATCGAAAAGAGATCTCGACCAATTGGACAAGCCGTTGAACAAGCCGAGCAGAAATCCCAGCGTTCCGCCAATCACGAGGCCGATCCCAGCCCGCTGGAAGCTCTCTGCCAGGTGAAGCGGCAACTCGCCCGTTTTCGTGAGGCGGATCCCCGCCGCGACGACCGCCAGAGGAGAGGGAAGAACCCTGGCGGAAATTGCGCCGAACTGGGAAAGGAGCTGCCAACTCGTCAGGAGCAGCACCGGGAGAATCCACGGCAGAATATGCGAGTACCATGGCTGTTTCATATCTTTCTAAATCGCGATCGGAATTGACAATAGAAGGCGGAAGTAGTTGAAAGTTTTTGACGACACTACGGGATTTAAGTCTACTACTTTAATATAGTCAATATCGAAGTCCACTTTCGTCTCTTGGTTCCCATTGACCGCACACCGGGTTGAACCCTAAGGTACCTGACAACTTTTTCTCCTTATGAGGCCCGTGCGCGCTTGGGTTCTATGGCTTGTGGCCGGCCTTCTTGGCTTGGCGAATGCTCAATTGGCTTATTCCCAAAAGATTGATCCGCCCTTCGGCCTTTATTGGACCGAGGGAAAAAAGGATATTACCAAGGTCATCGGGCGCGCCGGTGCTAGAATCGTTGACAAGTCAATCGTCGACGGCCGCGAGGCCTGGACGATCGAAGGATTGGTGCAACCTGCTCTCCAGCGGACAATTGTCTATTTCGACGGCGACAAAAATCTTGTGGAAGTCGAACTCCAATACCAGCATTCCGACTGGGACCTCGTTGCTTATGAGGAATTCCTCAATGGCGCGCGCCAACAGTTGGAGGCCAGGTATGGACCCGCCACTGTATTGGCCAAGGACAAAAAACCGCACGGAGATGTGATGGAGACGGTCGTCGGATATGCGTGGAAGAACCCGTACGGCAGTATCCAGCTTTTTTTCTTCTCAGCCGAGCGCAACAACAACGTCTACCGATCTGTGAGCCTTCATTACCGCGCAGGGGAAGGGTAAAGAAGGAAACTGGAGTCAGAAGTCAGGAGTTCCAGTTCTTCGGTACGGACGCATTTCAATCCGGATCGAATTGTCCAGGAAGGCACTGCTTCGGCCATGCTGAACGCGGCCCGGCAGGTCGGCGGCGCGATCGGGATTGCGGCTTTTGGCGCCTCGGCAAGCGGAGTGGCGGCTGAACAAATCGTTTCTGGGCTGAATATCGCGGCATTGAGCGCCGCAGCCCTGATGATAACCGCAACAATAATCGCTCTATCCGTTCGCCCAGGCTCTAAGGAGCACCGCGGGGACGCATCTCCGAGTGTCCCGTTCGAGAAATAGCAGGTATGCGGGCTAGTGCATCGTCTCATAAGTAGGAGGCGGTATGCCTCCTACTTATGAGACGATGCACTAGTTCGGGGACGGGACACTAGCCCGCAATGAGCTCCTCACTCCGGGATTCGGGTGATTTTTGCGGGTTAGACCAATGATTGCGCTCTCCATTCCAGGCGTGGTTTATCCCCGTCTCCGTTCTTTGTCACAGCACATTCTCGATCCGGCACATCGCTTCCCGCATCGCCACATAGCCGAAGTGACCTTGTTCGACCAAAGTGAATCGCGACTCGGGCCAGACCTGCGCTAATCTTTTCAGCACAGAGGGCGGCGCAATCGTGTCGTATGTCCCACCGATAATCAGGACGCGGTTCCCTTCGCACGCCGGTCGACCATCCATAGGAGAGGTTAAATGCGCGTGCCGCCGCGATACGCCGGGATGGATCCTTGCAGCCAGCAATGTTTTCCGAATCATGAACGCAGCGGGGCTTTCCCACATCGCGTGCTCGATGTCCGCAATCGGTTGCAAAAGTGTTACGAAGCGGAATTCCTTTTCCAGGAAACTCACCAACGCGCCGACCCATCCGCCGTAACTGGTTCCGATCATTCCAAATTCAGGACACCCGCTCGCTCGCAAAAACTTCATCAATTGCCGCACTTCCGTGACTGCCTGACGCAGCGTTTCCGCATTCTGAGGAAGATTCGATGTCAAAGCCAGCGCTCCGTTAAAGTAACCCCGCGGCACCCTGGAATAGTGATAGGGCAAGTGCATCAGCGCCGCGTTCCAGCCGCGACGATTCAACCGCGCGGCGATCCGGCGGTATCCGGCGTCATTGGCCGACATCAACGCGTGCAGAAAGATGACGGTTGGCGCCCGGAATCCCCGAGCGCTCAGAAAAACGCGGGCGCGCGCCGTCTGGTTTTCAGGAAACGCAGTTTGAACAGGACTGCGCCACTCGAGATAGTTACCAACCCGGACCACGTCCGGCGTTCCATGAACCTTATAGAACAGCGCACGCGACACGGGTTCGCAAGCCGACAGATAGGTGTCGAGCTCTTCCGGGGTGCAGACGTGATTTCGCAATCTCCATTGGATGCCGTTGATCAGAGCGCACATCACCGAATCGAGGCTGGCCGCCGTCTGCATCCGGAGCAACGTTCCAATCCTCCTGCCAGTCATGCTGTTCAAGGGAGATAATCCTCCCGTTTCCTTGCCTGTGGCGTTGTCGGCAAATCTGTTTCAGCCAGCCCGAATTCGAGCACCAACCGTTCTTTCAGCGAAACAAATGCCTCGGAAAGCGCCTTCTGTACCAAATCGCGCGCCTCTCGCTTCGGGAGATCGCTTCGAGGCGAGATTTTCTCACCAATACCGATCCAGACGGGAACGCGGCGAAACCGAAACCAGTTCCGGTTATCGTACAATCGATCGCTTCCAAGGATCACGCTTGGAACAATCGGTTTGCCCGAAAGAACGGATAGAGCGCTCGCCCCGGGCCACATTGGCGCCCCTTCAAGCACAGATCCTTTCCCGGCGCGTATCCCACCCTCAGGAAAAACGCCAACGACCCGCCCTTCTTCGAGCCGTTTCACCGCGGTACGAATTCCGGTGCGATCAGTCCCGTCGCGCCGCACTTTGAAAGCACAAAGCGACTCCATGAGCCCCGCACTTGCGCGATTACGGAACAATTCCTCCATCGCCATCCAATCGACGTAGCGCCGGAACCGTGAACCAAGAAACGGAGGATCGAAATGACTGATGTGATTGCTTGCAAGGATATATCCGGTGGCGGTCGGGAGATTCCCAAAGTAGACAATCTTTGTCCGGCAGACCAGAAAGAAAATGCCTCGAACCAGCCACCTGCAGAGATGCGAGAAGAGGCGTTTGGCTCGGTCCAGGGCGAACATCGATCAGGAGTTGCAGGAGTTCAGGAGTTCAGGAGTCAGGAGGCGGGAGGCGGGAGTCAGGAGGCGGGAGTCAGGAGCGCTGGTCGATGGAGCATTGGTTAAATCAACGGGGTGAAGTCCGTTTAAAACGGGCCATCGGTTCCCCATTCTGCAACTCCTGAAACTCCTGCAACTCCTGAACTCCTGAATTCTTCCTCCCGATTCACCGATTCACCAAAATCACCCGCGAACCACACGCGCCAATCGGATCCGACTGGTTCGCGCCCAGGCGCAGGTAGGTTTTCCATTCCGGCAGCGCGCTGCCTTCGATCACCAGAAAAACCTGGCTGGCATCTCGCCACACCTTTGCGACCTGCTCCCGCGTCAGGTAGTGATCGCGTCCGATCCCAAGTGTGCGGGTGGCAAACTCGACATCTGGATGACCATTCACCCAGTAGATCGGGCGGTGCAAATAAAAGAACAAGGTCGTCATCTCGTTCGGATCCCCTTGAGCGATCACCACCGTTTCCGGGTCGTCCCGAGAATCGATCGCCTCCGCAACCTTCGCGGAGGAAAACTCATCCTCGACTAGCTCCATGCCCCGCGTGCCAATCACAAAGATCGCGGCCATCATAAGCGCGAGCCCAGCCAGGCAGAGGTCAGGTCTCCCTTTACGATCGAACAGAAAGACCAGGATCCCCGCCACGAGAGCGGCGGTCGACGCAGCACAAAGAAGTGGGATGATCTCTTTCCACACCGTTGGGGGCAGGACCTGAAAGACATTCAGGATCGTGTCTCCGATCAACAACGTGGAGCTTGATGA
>Ga0302326_10005047_pt1 | contig 30254 bp, 27 predicted proteins | sample Palsa_T0_3_FD_202264 | JGI IMG/M metagenome (GOLD analysis project Ga0302326, IMG submission 202264) | Peat permafrost microbial communities from Stordalen Mire near Abisko, Sweden - Palsa_T0_3 | ecosystem: Environmental > Terrestrial > Soil > Palsa > Peat permafrost | place: Sweden: Abisko... | reverse complement strand
GCAAGAGACTGGAATTCTGAGGATTTCTCGTGCGGGATGTTTCGAACGATTGTCGATCAGGGATAGAGTTGGCGGACAGGAGTGTCCGCCCCACATTGAAACGACGACCTCTCACGAAAATAGACATGCCCACTTTTTCTTGCGCAGCCATTCTTTTTGACCTGGACGGAGTTCTCGTCGACTCGACCGGCGCCGTCGATCGCGAGTGGCGCGCGTGGGCGCGGCGCAAGGGCATTGACGGGGACGCCGTCATGGCGATTGCCCACGGAGTGCGGACGCTGGAGGTGATCGAGCGCGTGGCGCCGCATCTGGATGCGGATGCGGAGGCGGCGGCGATTGAAAACCACGAGGCTCATGATCAGCAAGGCGTGACTGTGATGCCGGGCGCAGCGGAGCTCGTGCGCTCGATTCCGGAGGGGCGATGGGCAGTGGTCACATCCGGGTCAAGCCTGCTGGCCACGAATCGCCTGCGTCATTGCGGACTGCCGGTGCCGAGAGTTCTGGTCACGGCGGACGATGTGGCGCATGGGAAGCCGGATCCCGAGCCGTATTTGAAGGGGGCGGAGTTGCTGGGATTCGATCCGGCGGACTGTCTTGTGGTCGAGGATGCGCCTGCGGGAATTGAGTCGGCGCGGGCGGGCGGGATGAAGGTGATTGGGATTACCAGCACTTATGGGGCGAATGCGTTAGAGCATGCGGACGCGGTGATTGGGAAGTTGGGGCAGATTCGTATTGCGGCGAACGGGGTGGGGAAGTTGGGGGTTGAGATCGGCTGAGCTTTCTGGAGCGGAAGCATTCGAGCCCTTGGGCTGGACGATCTCGGACCAGAGGAGTGCGCGGGATCTCAATTGGTCAAAGCAACTGGTCAAGGACCAGGGTTTCGAAATCGGGGATGCGTGTGAAAATTGGGTCGTTGGTGACGAAGGCCGACGCGTTGCAGAGGATAGCGGTGGCCGCAAGCAATGCGTCGCGGGTCTGGAGGCGATAACTGGCGCGCAACGATGCCGCCAGGTTAGCGATCTGGAGCGAGGGCGCAACCCATTCAAGGTTGGGAATGGTTGTGAGCAAGGAATAGAAGTCTTCCGCCTGAGGCAAATTCGCATTGCGGTAAGGTTGAACGAGAATTTCCGTCAGGGCCACGGTGGATGTGACGGCAGAGGATTCGGGCCGCTCCATCCACGCGAAGACGGCATCGGCAACGTCGAAATACCTTGGATTGCGCTCCATCTGGTAGATGAAGACGCAGGTGTCGAGGGCGATGCGGCGGTGCCGGGCAAGAAGCCTTCTTATCTCCAACTGCCACGTTCCTTGCGCAGATAATCCTTCGGATAGAGGCCGCGGGCGATGCCGGCGAGCGCCGCGCGATAGGACTTTGGCCTTTCCATGACGATGATTCTTCCGCCGACCGTGGTGATGAGGAGTTTGTCGCCGGGCTTGAGGTCGAGCGCTTCGCGGGCCTCGCGAGGAATCACGATCTGGTTCTTGGAGGATAGCTTGGCTTCGGGCATGCTTTACATTATAGCAAAAAGTAAAGCGATGGTAATGAACAAGATTGGGTTTGGTGCGCACGTACGCGGGTGACCCGTTAGGCGGAGTGGGCTGTCGGGGAGATTCGGGTTACGTCGAAAGGGGCGGGAAAGTTGGAGTTCAAGGTTCCGCAGTGGAATTTTGCAACTAGTAAATGCGTTTTGTTAATGGCCCTTGTGGTCGGTCCTATTTCCGCTCTGGGTTGAGATGGTTAGACACGACGAAAACTTCCACGCTAGACATAGAGCACTCTTCTTCAGATGCATCGTGAACCGCGATATCGTCAATTGCGTCGCCCGATTTCCTTGTGAATGTGACGTGATAAACCTGGTGCCACAAGTCTTTGCCAAGTTTCTCCGATGCCACGCGCGTTGTTCGGGTCTTGGAAAAATCGATGCTGCTATTGTCTGCTAACCCCAGGTTCTTTAAATAGGCGAAAGTCATATTTGTTGGCCAACTGCCGCTGCAATCCGGGCCGTGTGTTTCCTTGGCCTGGGATTGTGTGATTGCGGGGAGACTGGCAGCCAGCATGACAAGCAATAGGAGTCTTCTCATTTGCAGTTACCTCCAAGGCTCAGCGTTCGTCCAGCAAAGGCTACCGCAGCCAGTCCTCCAGCTCAATCCCCCTGTCGGTTTTTTCGTCGCGGTATTTCACGATCACTGGGGTGTAGAGCGAGAGATTCCAACTCCAAGGGCCCCTCTCCTTCTTCACGGCGCGGGAGCCGGGGACGACTACGGCATTTTCTGGGACTTCGAGCGGCGTGTCGGCGGTGGCGCGGTAAACTTCACCGCGGACCAGATCGTAGAGCGGGGTTGAGCGGGTCAGGATTGTGCCTGCACCCAGCACCGCGCGCGCGCGCACCAGGGTGCCTTCGTAGATTCCGCAATTGCCGCCGACCAGCACGTCGTCTTCGATGATGACGGGGGCGGCGTTGATGGGCTCGAGAACTCCTCCGACTTGCGCGGCGGCGCTCAGGTGTACGCGTTTGCCGATCTGCGCGCAGGAGCCGACCAGCGCGTGCGAGTCCACCATAGTGCCTTCGTCGACGTAGGCGCCGACGTTGATGAACATGGGCGGCATGCAGATGACCGACGGGGCGACGTAGGCTCCAACGCGCACTGACGATCCACCGGGGACGACCCGCACGCGGTCGGCGGTGGTGAACTGGCGGGCGGGGAAAGTGTCTTTGTCGACGAACGAGAGACCGCCGAGGGAAGGTCCGGCGGGCATTTCCGCGAGCACACCGAGGCGAAAGCCGAGCAGAATGCCTTGTTTGACCCAGGGGTTGACCGTCCAGCGGGCGTCTTTTCCCTCGCCTGTTTTTTCAGCGGCGCGGATTTTGCCTTGCGTGAGCTGGTCGCGGAATTCGAGAAAAGTTTTGCGCGCTTCGGGGTCGTGCTCGACCTCGCCTTGCGCGGCCAGGCGTTCGATGGAGGATTTTAGCGAAGACATGGATGGTTGATTGTTTATGGTGATTGTGGATTTGTCAAAAAGCAAGATAACCCGAGGTCCCTCCACTGCGCTCGCGTTCGCTCGCTTCGGTCGGGATGACAGGGAGTTTGGAACTGCCGGCGCCAGCCCTTTTAATCACCCGTCAACAATCAACAATCAACAATCAGAAATCAGCAATTTTTCCTCACACGCACTTGCACTCGCTGCGAATCAGCACGCCGGTCATGGCGTGGGCGGTTTCGCGGGCTGCGGGCAACGTCGCATAGGGGCCGTGCCAGCGGGCGTGATTCGCGTCATGGCCGGCGGGACGGCCTTTGCCGTGGCTGCACTGGCCGCAGGATGCGCGGTGCAGAACAATCTTGCGCGGGCCGGCGGCCCAGTTTTCGTAGATAAAAAATTCCGGCGCCTGGGCGGCGGGGCCGGCGGGCTTGGCGATGAGTCCAACTTCGGTGGCGACTTTCTGCAGGCGGGAGCGGGTGTCGCGGCGCATGGGTAGAAGCGGCAGGCGGTAGACTTCTTCGAGTTTGCCCATCATGGCGAGAACGGCCTTTACCGGCAGGGGGCTCGATTCGATGAAGTTGGCCTGCATGAGCGGCAGATATTTGCGGTGCAGCGCGCGGGCCGTCGTCCAGTCGTTCGCCAGCGCAGCGCGGGTGAGCGACGCCATCTCGTGGGGAATTTCGTTGGAGCAGACGGAGACGACACCGACGCCGCCGAGTGCGATGACGGGCAGCGTAACGGAGTCGTCGCCGGAGAAAACCAGAAAAGCTTCGGGGACGGCGTTGATGGCCTCGGCGATTTGCGTCATGTTGCCGCTGGCTTCCTTGACACCGATGATGTTGGGAATTTCCGCGAGGCGCGCCAAGGTTGCGGGTTCGAGGTTCGCCGAGGTGCGGCCGGGCACGTTGTAAAGAATAATGGGTTTATCGCCCGCGGCCTCGGCGATGGCCTTGAAATGGCGGTACTGGCCTTCCTGCGTGGGCTTGTTGTAGTAGGGGTTCGCGGTGAGGATGGCGTTGACTCCGGGGCGCGCGGCAACTTCTTTGGCTTTCTCCACGGCATCGTTCGTGGCGTTGGAAGTTGCGCCGGCGACGATGGGGACTCGGCCGGCGACGACTTCGATGGTGGTGTCGATCACGTGCAGCCATTCGTCGTGGGTGAGCGTGGGAGTCTCGCCGGTGGTGCCGCAGGGAACCAGAAAATCAATGCCCGATTCGACCTGCCACGCTACGAGATTGCGCAGGGCAGCGTCGTCGATCGACCCATCCTGATGGAAAGGAGTTACGAGTGCAGTGCCACAGCCACGGAGTTGCATAGGAATAAGATAGCGCGAATGTGCGGTGAGGGAAAACCGCTCGCTCCCGGGATAAATCGGGTGCCCCATGTCTCGCGTTGTTTGCGAGACGTGGGGGTGTGGGCTGCGCGGTTCGGATGATTGTGAGAGGAAGGTCAAAAACCCCACTTCTCGCGCAAAAGGCGCGCGAGAAACGGGGCACCCGGAGTTTCGTTTCCTACAGCTTGCGCCAAATATCCTTGAAATCGTGGAAGCCTTTTTTCCCGGCGAGCCATTCGGCGGCGCGGACGGCGCCTTCGGCGAAGCCGCGGCGGGATTTGGCGTCGTGGCAGAGGTAGATGCGGTCGGCGGAGGATTCGAGCACGACCTCGTGCAGGCCGACGACGTCGCCTTCGCGGAAGGAAGTGATTTCGAGAGCGTCGTATTGCTGTGACCCCTGTCCGCTGGCTTCGCGGATTACCTGCTGGATCGCGATCGCGGTGCCGGACGGGGCGTCTTTTTTCTGAACGTGGTGGCGTTCGAAAATCTGGCCGGAATAGTCGTGGCGCAGCGCGGCGGCGGCGGCGCGGGCGACGTCGAAGAAAAGATTTACGCCGACGGAGAAGTTGGCGGCGTAAACGAAGCCGGTGTTGTGCTGCTCGACCAGAGCGCGGACGCGGTCGGCGTCTTGATACCAGCCGGTGGTGCCGACGACCATATTTTTGCCGGCTTTCACGCAGGCTTCGATGTTGGCGAGGACGCAGTGCGGGGTGGTGAAGTCGATGACGGCGTCGATCTCGCGTAGATTTTCTGGAGTGAGTGCGGCGCAGGCAGCATTTTCTTTGGCGCCGACGACGCGGAGGTGATGTTTGCGCGCGGCGGCGATTTCCGCTACGAGCGATCCGGTTTTACCGCGGCCGAGAAGGAGAAGGTTCATCTTGGTTACCAAAAGAGATTTAACCACAGAGGGCACAGAGGGGCACAGGGGAAGTCTGAAGTCACGCGAAGACTTCGGGGTCGAGGTCGGAGAAAAATGTTTTGTGCAGGCGCTGAATTACTTCGTTAACCTCGTCTTCTTCGATGACGAAGGTTAGGTTGATTTCCGAAGCGCCCTGCGAAATCATGCGAATTTTTATATCGGCCAGTTCGCGAAAAACCAGGGCTGCGATCCCGGGAGTATCGCGCAGGTTTTCGCCGACCAGGCAGACGATGGCTTTGCGGCCTTCATATTTTACGTCGGCCAGCTTGGCGAGATCGGCGGCGAGGGCAGGAATCTCCTGATTGGAGTCGACCGTCAGCGAGACGCTGACTTCAGAAGTGGAGACCACGTCGACAGAAACTTTATGGCGGTCGAAAGCCTCAAAAATGGAACGCAGGAATCCGTGCGCCAGCAGCATGCGGGGAGCGGCCACATCCACGATGGTAATGCGCCGCTTGGCGGCGATGGCCTTGAAGATGTTCCTGCCCTGCGGAGCGCGAGTAGTGATGCGGGTTCCTTCGCAGGAGGGATTGCGCGAGTTGAGGACGTAGACGGGAATGTTTTTCTGGATGGCGGGGAGCACGGTCGCGGGGTGCAACACCTTCGCGCCGAAATAGGCGAGTTCGGCGGCTTCGTCGAAGCTGATGATTTTGATGCGGCGCGCCTCGGGACAGATCCGGGGATCGGTGGTGAGGATGCCGTCGACGTCCGTCCAGATCTCGATGCGGCCTGCGCCGAGGCCTGCGCCGAATAGGGCGGCGGAGAAGTCGGAACCGCCGCGGCCGATGGTGGTAGTGATGCCGGCTCGATTGGCTCCGATGAAGCCGCCCATCACGGGTACCTGGCCGGCCTGCAGCAAGGGCTGCACTTTTTCTTCCAGGTTGATGCTGGTTTCCTCGAGCTGCGGTACCGCCTCCATGTAACTGCTGTCGGTGACCAGGACTTCGCGAGAGTCAACGTGCACTCCGTTGAGTCCGCGGGCGGCGAAAGCGGCGGCGACAATTTTGCTGGAGAGCATCTCGCCGAAGGCGGCAACGTGGTCGGTGGTGCGGGGCGTGATTTCGCCGACGGCGGAAATGCCGCGCAGGAGTTCGTCGAGCGCTTCGAAATCGGTGCCCAGTTCGGAGTGAAATTCAGTGAAGCGGGCGGTGCCCAGCAGTTCGCTGGCGGTGTTGTAGTGGCGTTCCTGGAGCGAGCGGCAAAGTTTGAGCGCGGTCTTGCGCTCGCCCTCTCCGGCCGCGCGGGCCATGGTCAGCAGCGTGTCGGTCACCTTGGCCATGGCGCTGACCACGACCACGGGACGTTGCGCCAGACGGCCTTCGACGATCGCGGCGACACCTTCGATGGCTTTAGCGTCTTCGACGGAGGTGCCCCCGAACTTCATGACAATCATGGGCGCGGCCTTGAAGGGACGGATTTGTAGCGCGGGAGATCCCTCGCTTCGCCTGAAAAACGGCTCCGCTCGGGATGACACAACCGTGGTGGTTCGAAGCTCTCCGCTGAAAGCCGAGTCATCCCAGATAGCCCTTGGCTTTTAGGAGTTCGGCGTTGAGCACGGCCGCGCCGGCTGCGCCGCGGATGGTGTTGTGGGAGAGCACGGTAAATTTCCAGTCGAGCACGCCGCAGGGGCGGAGGCGTCCGACCGCGGTGGTCATGCCTGCGCCCAGGTCGATGTCGAAGCGCGGCTGCGGGCGGTCGGCGGCCTCGAGATAGACGACGGGACGCTCGGGAGCGCTGGGTAATTTCAATTCCTGCGGCTCAGCGCGGTAGCTGTTCCAGGCGGCGATGATTTCCTCCGGCTTGGCTTTTTTCTTCAGGCGAATGGAAACCGATTCGGTGTGGCCGTCTTCGACCGCGACGCGGTTGCATTGCGCGCTCATAGCGAAATCGCCGGGAATGATTTTAGAACCATTGAGCTGGCCGAGCAGCTTCTTGGTTTCCTCTTCCATTTTTTCTTCTTCGTTCTTAATGAAAGGGATGACATTGCCGAGGATGTCGAGCGAGGCCACGCCGGGATATCCTGCGCCGCTGACGGCCTGCATGGTTACGGCCATGACGGTCTCGAGGCCAAACTGGTGGTGCAGCGGGGCGAGAGCGAGCACGAGGCCGATGGCGGAGCAGTTGGGATTGGTGACGACGTAGCCGCCGGATTTCTTGCGCCACGCCTGGATGTCGATAAGTTTGATGTGTCCGCCGTTGACCTCGGGAATGACCAGAGGCACGTCGGACTGCATGCGGAGCGCGCTGGAGTTCGAGACTACGGCGCAGCCGGCATCGGCGAAACGCGGTTCGAGTTCGGCGGCGATGGAGGAGTCGAGGGCGGCAAAAATGATTTTGGGAGCGCCTTCGGGAGTGGCGGGTGAAACGGTCATCCTCGCGACCCCGGGTGGGATCGGCGTCTTCAAGCGCCAGCGGGCGGCCTCGGCGTAGGCCTTGCCTTCGGAACGGTCGGAAGCGGCCAGCCAGGCCACTTCGAACCAGGGGTGGTGCTCCAGCATCTGGATGAATCTTTGTCCGACGACGCCGGTAGCGCCGAGGATACCGATAGGAATTTTGCGGTCCATATTTTCTCAATCAATTTTCGTAATCAGGAATACTTGGAATTCTATAACAGCCGGAGAAAAGCAGGTTCCTTGGCCCCTCGCGTGTGCTCGGCGGTCGGAATGACAACGCCTTATGTTTTCGTCACGGGGTGGGCTGACAAGACTTAGGTTGCGATGCGCGCCGTCGAGTCCGCAAGTAGCGAAAGGAGGACCACTTCTGGCGACAAGCGAACAGGGGCGAGGTCGCGGCGAGACTGCAGAAATGCTTCGGTTTGCCGATGAAGAAGCTGGAGAGAGTCCGATGCCCGAACTGCGCCAGAATTTTTTTACCAAAGAATGGGTCATCATTGCCACGGAACGGGCCAAGCGGCCAGAGGAGTTGGCTACGCATCGGGTCATGCAGGCGATTCCCGAGTTTGTGCAGAGCTGCCCATTTTGTCCGGGCAATGAAAGCCAGACGCCGTCGGAGGTGCTGCGTGTGCCCGCGAAGGGCGATCCCTGGGCGGTGCGTGTGATTCCCAACAAGTTCGCGGCATTGTCGAGCGACGCGCAACCGACGCGCAGCCTGCAGCATCTGCGGCGGCGCATTGATGGCTTCGGTTTTCACGAAGTGATTATTGACGGTCCGGACCATTCGCGATGCATGGCGCTGTTGCCGGATGAGCATGTGGCCAAAATCCTGCGGGCGTATAGAAGCCGTTACAACACGCTGAGTCTGGATCACCGGGTGAGCCACATTACAATTTTCAAGAATCACGGGGCCGATGCCGGCGCCAGCATGCAGCATCCGCACTCGCAGCTGATTGCCACGCCGGTGATTCCGAGCCAGGTGCGGCATCGTTTGTTTGAGGCCCTTCGCCACTATGACGACGCCGGAGAATGCATGTTCTGCCACATGGTGGAGCGCGAGGTGGAAGACCAGACGCGCATTGTGCTGAAGAGCGACCGCTTTGTGGCGATGGAGGTGTTTGCCTCGCCCACGCCCTTTGCCACGCACATCTTCCCGCTGCGCCACATTGCGAGCTTTGGGGACATTTCGGAAATGGAAATCAACGATCTGGCGCGGGTGCTGCGAACCCTGCTGGCGAAGATTTATGTAGGGCTGGAGAATCCTGACCTGAACTTTACGGTGCGCAGCGGTCCGGCGGAATATGCCGGGGCGCGGCACTTTCACTGGTATGTGAGTGTAATTCCACGGCTGACGCGCACGGCAGGCTTTGAGCTGGGATCGGGCATGTTCATCAACACAGTGCTGCCGGAAGCTGCGGCGGAATTTTTGCGCCGGGTGGTGGTGGAGAAAGTTGCGGGAGCGGGGGCGGGCGTGTGAGTCGAACGCTACCACCCACGTCGCGGCTTGGCGCGTTTTTCTTTCGCCCCTGCGGGGCTGGCGGGTCATCCCGCCTTGCACCCACGTCTTTTACGCTGTGCGCTTTATTCTTGCGCCGCTGCGCGGCTGGAGCGACTACGGCCGGTGGGCTTCGTGGCTGCGGAGGGGGAGTTCGGTGAGGGGACCGAATTTTTTCTTTTCGGCGTACAGGCGCCAGCGGCGCAAGACGATGCGCAGGCTGGCCATGACAGGGATGGAAAGGTAGATGCCGAGGATGCCGGCGACTTCGCCTCCGGCCATGACGCCGAAGATCGCGGCCAGGGGATGAAGTTCCATGCTTTCGCCCATGATGCGGGGAGAAGAAACGTAGTCCTGGACGAGGCGCCAGATACCCAGAAAGATGATGAGGATGAGCCAGTGCGGGTAGCTCATCAAGAGGGCGACGGAGACGATGATGAATGCGCCGGCCAGCGGTCCGACCACGGGCACGAATTCGAGGACACCGCCAATGGTTCCGAGGACCAGCGCGTAGGGAACGCGCATAGCGCCTAGAAACGCGGAGTACATGACCAGTGTCATCGCGGCCAGGGTGAGTTGGGCACGGATGAAGTGAGCCAGCATCTGGTTGAGATCGTTGAGCACATTTTCCAGAAATTCGCGCTGCGGGCGGGCTTGAACGGTGGAGAGGAGGAAATCGCTAAAGGCGCGGCCATCCTTGAGGAAGAAAATGGACAACAGGGGAACCACGAAAAACAGCCAGGCCTGCTGGGCGACGTTGGCCACGTGCAGGCCGACGCGTTGCGCCAGTTGAGTGATCTCATCGCTATGGCTGAGTAGGAACGACTGCGCCAGATCGGTGGTTTTGGCGTTCCAGCCGTGCTCGGCTCCCAGTTGCTGAGCGATTTGACCGGAACTGAACTGGGCGAGCAGAGCGGGCAGGGATTGCCACAGCTTCGCGCCTTCGCGGGTCACTTTCGGACCCACGGCGACAAAGAAAACTACGACCAGCACGATTAGCAGGAAGTAGATGACCGCGATGGCGCGGCTGCGGCCGCGCAGCAACTTCTCGAGGCGACCCACCAGCGGGCTCATCAGGTAAGCAAAGAAAATGGCGAACAGAAAGGCAATGAGGGTGGCGCGGGCCACGTAGAGAAAGCCCAGCGCCAGCGCGAACAGCAGCACTGTGACCAGGGCCCGCGCCGTTCGTGAGTCAGTCAGCAGCAATCAGGTTTTCCAGGGCGATCTCGATTCTACCGCCGGGCAGTCTCGCCGGGTTAATCCCGGTCCACCACGGTGTCATCGGCAGGAATCGCGACGCGTATGAGTTTGAAATGATCGTGATCGTCCACCCAGAGGTTCCATTGCAGGTCCTCGCCGTTGAGGCTCAGACGCAGCAACTCGCGCTCCGCGCCGCGGATCGTAATTTTCTCCTTGCCCCCGAGTTCCAGGCGGACGCTCATCGAAAAACGATCCTGGGGGACGAGCACGCCAAAGTCCGCGGGCTCCTGGCGGCACTTGGTATCGCTGCCCGCCGCCTGGCAAACCCCGTTCAAGTATTTCCAGGCCAGCACTTCCCGGTGAATGAAAAAATTGTTGTCGAGAATGGGCGAGGTGCTGGGCAGCAGGAAAGCCTGCTCCGCGGCCTTCCCACCGCTGGGAGGCGTGGTTTTTTCTTTCAGGAAGTCGTTTTCAGGAAACACGCTCAGCGAACCGCCGGAGGCCTGGCTCCACTCGTAGTGCATCAACTCTCCGCTGGAACTGATTGCAAGTTCTGACTTCTGGCTGTCGGAACTGGCCACACCTTTGAGTTGCGACGTGACCGTGCTGGCCCCGTTCTGCTGCACAATGCGGAAGGTCTCGGTGGCGACCCGCTGGCCCTTGATAAAGACGCCGAAGGAGCCGGAGTCGACCGCTTGTTTGTCCTCGGGCTTCGGCTTGTCTTTTTTGTCTTTGTCCGTGGCGTAAGCGCCAGCGAGAGCGGCCAGGGAAGAGGCCAGAATCAGGGCCAGGGCCCGGCGCATTGAGGTCGGGAACTTCACTCGGCTTCTCCTTCTTCGATCCGTACCGTTTCGGTGCGTGACGCGATTTTCTTCAGGCGCAGGGTTCTAGCAATCTCGGCCGCGATGCTTTCCACCGGGCGTCCGCCGGTGGAAACCTTGAACGCGGCCCGGGAATAACCTCCGCGCCGGGCGGCATACAGCTTGTGAAACTGCTCCCGGGTCTGCAGCAACGGGCGCTGCGCTCCGGTTTCACGCGCCTGCGCTGAACAGCGCTGCCACAATTCTTCGACAGGAGCGTCGAGAAAAACCGCAGGCACGCCAGAAGCTTGCAGCAGAGCCGCGTTTTCTTTCTGCACAAAAGCGCCGCCGCCCAACGCGATGATCCTGGCAACTCCGCTGCCCAACTCCTGGAGTATCTGTTGCAGTGCTGCCTGTTCGGCCCGGCGAAATTCGGATTCTCCCGAGTCTCGAAAAATCTCCGCTACCTTACGACCTTCGCGCCCCACGATGCGGTCGTCGAGATCTTCAAAGATCCAGTTCAGATGCTGTCCCAAGGCGTGGCCCACGCTGCTTTTCCCGGCACCCATGAAGCCAACTAGAAAAACGGCGTTCACTGACGGACTGGCGGCCGCGTTTTTGGGGCGCATGCGTGAGGAGCGCCTCGAGCTCGCGGTTTTGCCAGAACCCTTCTTCAAGAAGCCAGCTTCTAGCTGCTAGCTCCTAGCCACAAACGGGTTGGCTGGAAGCCAGAAGCTAGGAGCTAGAAGCTGAATTCGTTTATTTTGAGGTGCGTTTTCTGAGGTGGATTTTACCACTGAAGCTGCGCAGCACCACGGTAGATGACATCGCCGTCTGGCCCATAGTACCCCAGAAGGCACTGCCTTCCTTGATGACGAACCAGGTGTGGGACTTGGGTTGAAGAGGAATATCGTCGTGAACATCGCCGCGCACCGAGCGCGCGCTGACATCGGCCGAGGTGGTTTCGGGCACGGTGGCTTCAATGTCGCCGCTGTGGCTGGTCAGACGGTAGTCGCCGCGGTCGCCAAAGTCGCCGATGTAGTGGATGCCGCCGCTGGTGGAAATCACCTGCACCAGGGGGCCGTTGACCGAGTTGAGGGTGACATCGCCGCTCAAAGAATCAACTTCCACGTGGCCATCCTGCACGTTGGTGAGGGTTACCGCGCCATTCAGGGTTTTCACGTGCACATGCGCATTGCTGATGTCGCGGACGTCCACGGTGGCGGCGGCGCCTTCGAGGGTGACATCGCCGTGGAGTCTCTCAGCGCGCAAGGAGCCGGTGCTGGAGTGCAGTGTGATGCTGGCGTCGGCGGGGACCAGAATTTCGTAATCCACGCGTCCGGACTGCGCATCGGCGCCGGGCAGCAGATGGGACTGAATCTCGACGCGATTGCCGACCAGGTTGTTGTCCACTTCGACTTTGTCGGAAGCCAGCGTGGCGCTGATGACGACAAAGTTGCCGGTCGACGGCTTTATGGAGACGGAGCCGTAAGGATTGTTGACGGAGATTCCGGCCTTGGGCCCGACGTTGAAGCGATAGTCCTTGTGGGCTTCGGCGGCCTGGGTGTCGGCAATCAAGGTTCCGGCCAGCATCGCGCCGACGACAACGAGTTCGATGGTGCGCCCACTCATAGGATCCCTCGAATGCCCCAGAACAGCCTACTGTATGGCAAACCGACGGTCACGGTAAAGAAAGATCATGTTCGCGGCAATCATGTCAACGACACTCAGGCCCACGACACTCATCTAACGACAATCATGGTAACGAACGATCCATGGCCAGTTCGAAAAGCATGGCCTTTTCCTGATAAGCCTCCATCAACGAGCGGCGAGCCTCCTCGTCGTTGGGGTTGGCGGCGACCACGCCTTTCGCGTCCTGAATGTACTGGTTGACGTGGCGCAGATTGTCAGTGTACTGCGCTTGCATGGCCGGCGACTGTTGCGCGACCTCCTGCAACAGGTCGTCGTCATTCAGTCCGGCGATGGCCCGGTCTGAAACGTCAGTCGGCACGATTGCGGGCGCGGTGTCGCGGGCGAGTTGCCTGACCAGGGAATGCTGGCGAACGTAAATGCCCACCGCGATCAGCACCGCAGCGGCCAGGGGAAGCGCCCAGCGGCCCCACGCCCAGCGGCTACTGAGGGAAGGCAAAAGGGAGCGGCTGGCACGCTGGGGGCGAACCAGTCCTTCTTGCCGCAATGCGATTTCAAGGGAGTTCCAAACCCGCGGGCTGGGTTCGTCCGCGGCGCGCAGTTCGACGGCAGTGGAGGCGATCAGGTTCAACTCCGCGACCAGAGCCGAGCACTCCGTGCAGGTCTTCAAATGAGCCCGCTGGGCGGCGCCGCTGCCGTCCGCAGTTTCCACCAGGCTCGCTTGCAACTCAAAGCAATTCATTCCGCTCTCCCCAAGCCTCTGTCGAAACCAGTCTACTGCCAATTCCACCGGGCTTGCGCCCTCGCGCCTTTAGCCCTGGTTACCGCCGTGTCCGGTCTGTGCCGGATCACTTCCGAAACCTGCGCTCAGGATTTTTCGGCCTTTTCGGCTCGATTCATCTTGAGCAGGTCGCGCAGTTTCATGCGCGCCTTGTGCAATTGCGACTTGCTGTTGCCGATCGAACAGCCCACGATGGTTGCGATTTCATTATGTTCGTAACCTTCAATGTCGTGAAGAACAAAAATCATGCGATAGCCGGGAGGGAGGTCGTCGACTGCCTTCTGCAACTGTAGCCGGTCGATGGATCCGGCCAACGCCAAATCTTCGGCCCCGAAATCTTTCTTCGGAGTATCTTCTTCGCCGCCCTGCGTGGTTTCCTCGAGCGAAACCACCGGCAGACTCTTCTTGCGCAGCTGCATCAGCACCACGTTCACGGAAAGCCGGTGCAGCCAGGTGGAAAACGCCGATTCGCCGCGGAAGGTTCCAAGCTTGCGATAGAGCTGCAGGAACGCTTCCTGGGTCAGATCTTCGGCTTCCGCCGTGTTCGCCGTCATGCGCAGACAGAGCGAGTACACCCGCCGCTTGTGCTTGTCGTAGAGAGCCTGGAACGCCTGGGCGTCCCCTAACTTGGCTCGCTCGATGAGCTCAGCTTCGTTTGCATCTCTTTCTCTGTCCTTGCCCTGTGGCTGAGCTTCCTTTGGATCTCGGTCGGTCAAGTTGCCTTTTCCGGCCGCACCCCGTGAGATGCGGCTAACTATCTTTGCGTTGTATCGCTTGCGGGCCGTCGCGACGGCACGAAAGTGCTACCCATATTCAGAATATCAGAGGCATTCTACCGATCTTGGGATTCTCGAATGAGATGCGCCGCATGGGGAAATCCTTTGCCTGCTCAGGGTTAAACATGTTGACCTCCCGAGCTATAAACCCAATCCCGAATTTAGAGTCGCAATCTTCGGAAATTGGTAAATTTCTGGCCGTCGAGTTGTTGCGGCGTTCATGCATTGCCGTGGTTCATGCGAGGTCATTTGTGGCTCGCTGTGATCGTCTCCAGGCCGTGCCCGTGCGGCCCCAGTTCGCGCTGCCGGAGCAGAAAAGCGAAGGTCAAACCCAGGAATCCGAGGGTGGAAAAGATCCACATCATCAGATGGTAGCCAGAGGGATTCGTCGCGTCGGCGTGACTATGGGTGTTTGCCCAGCCCACCAGGATGTTGAATCCGAACAGTCCAATATTCTGGATCATGGTCATCAGCCCGTACGCGGTCCCCAGCCTGGATTGATCCACGATATAGGCGACCGAGGGCCACATTACGGCGGGGATGAGCGAGAAGGCTACGCCCATGAGCACCATGGGCACGTACAAGTTCACCTGCGTGTAGGCCATCATCAGGTAGACGGGGATCAGCAGCAGGGAACCGAACATCATGAGCAGGGCACGCTTGCCGATCTTGTCCACCCACAGGCCAAACAGCGGAGTCGCGATCATGGCAAACAGGGTCAACATGCTCGACAGGAAGCCGCCGAACTCGCGCGTGGTGCCGTGGGCTTCGATGAAGAATTTCACCGCGAAAGTCTGAAAAGGGAAGATGGCCGAGTAGAACGTGACGCAGAGGGCGACGATATACCAGTAGCTGACGCCAAACTTGAACAGGTCGGCGAAGACAACTTTGTCGGTCGAGGCTTCGCCCAGACGGAAGTTCTTCTCCGCCTGCGTTTCCAAAATCCAGTAGACGATGGCGCCGATCACGCAGAAGGCGGAGAATCCCAGGGCAATCACGAAGGGCCAGCGCCAGTTGGCATACGCGGCCCGAGCCCAGGTGGGCGAGTTGAGCGCCGCGAACGAGCCCAGACGGCAGATGGTGAGGTTGGCTCCGAAAGCGAAACTCAGCTCCTTGCCTTTAAACCACCGGGCCAGCGCGGCGATGACCGCGACATTCAACGATTCGGCTCCCATGCCGAAAATGAGCCTTCCCGCTGCCATAACCGACAAGTGACTCGACGATGCCGTAATTGCGGGCCCGACCATGGACAGGACGCCGAAAATCATGAGTGACTTTCGCAAACCGAGGCGATCGATGATGAAGCCACCGATCACCACCGTAAAAATGTTGGGAAAACTGTAGATGGCCTGGAGGAAGCCGATATTTTCATCGGAAAAGCCGAGCTGCAGTTTTAGGACGTCGGCCAGAGGGCTGAGCGCGTCGTAGGCGTAGTAGCTGCCAAACATCGCCAGGCTGAGGAAGACCAGCACCAGCCAGCGATAGAGGCGGCTGGGCTCAGGACGAACGGTTTCGTGCATCAGCGCTCTTTTCTAACTTCTGAGCAGATTGGACTGCGGGATGACGAGCAGAGAAGAGTAGCAGAACTCAGCGGCTAGCTCCTAGCCGCAAGCTTCTAGCTACGAATGTAGGGTCAGGGGCCGGCAGCCCGAAGCTTCAACTCCCCACGTAGCGCGCATACAAACTTCTCGCCACGGCTGTGTCCGTCGTGCCTTTGATGATGGCGCGGCCGTCGGGGAACAGCGTCATTTCGTAGGGGTCGTGCCAGAATTTCAGCACGAAATCGTTGTGGCGGACCGTGCCGTGCGGTCGCAGCAGACGATCCATTTCGGTGAAATCGATGGGGCGCTGGCGCTCGTGGATTTGTACTGAATTCCGGCCGCATAGAGTGATGTGGGGGCGGCCCTCGCCGGCTAGATGAATAAAATCCCGCTCACCGCAGGCGCGGCAACCGGGCCGCGGTTTGGCGGTGGAGATTTCCGCGTGTTGGTTGCTCCAGACATCGAACGAGAGCAGGGTCCGCCGCAGCTGGGGAACACTGCCGACCAGCAGTTTAAGCGCCTCGGTGGCGGCGATCGACGCCACCAGATTCACCGTGGAATTGAGAATGCCGGAAGTTTCGCAGGTCTCCACCATGCCGCGGGGAGAATCGGGGAAAATACAGGCCAGGCAGGCGGTTTGGCCGGGCAGAATATTCAGCGTGACCGCGTAGCTGCCCACCGCCGCCGAATAAATCCACGGCAGCGAGCGGTCGAGGGCGTAATCATTGATGAGATAGCGAGTTTCGAAGTTGTCGGTGCCGTCAAGAATCAGTGACATGCCTTCCAGCAGGACTGCAATATTTCCGGGGACGAGATCCGCGACTCTCGGCTCAACCACGATCTGGGAGTTGAAGGCGGCTATTTTGCGCGCGGCGGCGACGGCTTTGGGTAGAGATTCGGCCGCGTCTTTCTCGTCAAAAAGCGACTGGCGCTGCAGGTTGCTGGGCTCGACGTAGTCGCGGTCGATGATGCGCAGTGTGCCCACGCCGGCTCGGGCCAGCAGTCCGGCGAGGGCGGAGCCGGTGGCGCCGCAGCCCACGATCGCCACCCGTGCCGCAGCCAGCTTGTGCTGGCCGTCTGCACCGATGCCGCGGAACAAGATTTGCCGCGAGTAGCGTTCTTCCTGTTGGCCGGCCCGTTGGTTGGATTGGCCAGGGGCGAAAGACCGTTCAGACTTCTGGCCTTGTCCTTCGGATTGGGGTTCCTGAGCCAAAGAGGTCACCGGTTCCGGGCTGCAAAACCTTTATTATAAGTGGTGGGCATGCCGGCGGATTGCCGCTGAAGGATTGGCGTTGGAGGATTGCCGTGCCAGGCCTGGCTCGAAAGCGTAAGCCCGAACAATTCGTACAACATTCGCCGGGTGCATTCCCATCGAACACGATAGCTCCCGGACCCAAGGACACTGTTTGCTGAAACGGTACGCGACACTTCTGACGGCGACAATCCTGCTGTGGTCTGGGGTGTTACTGGCGGGGGCTGCGGGCCAGGCGAATAGTGCCGGGGCGGGGCAGACATCACAACTGCCGTCGGCGGCTGGGACGTCCGGGTACGAAGGGAAGGTCGTTCGATTGATCTTGATTCCTGGCGTGGGCGAAGCAGATCGCGAACACATCCTGCAGTTGCTGCCGCAGAAGGCCGGGGAACGGCTCGACCGCGGGCAGGTCCGCGATAGTATTCGTGCGCTGTACGCCACCGGGCGCTTTGCCGACATCCAGGCGGAAGTGGAGGCGTCGGGCGAGGGCGTTACTCTCGCCTTCACCACCTCGGCGAATTTCTTTGTCGGCGCGGTCAACGTGGAAGGCGCTCCGACGCGTCCTAACCTGAACCAGATTGTCAACGCATCGAAGTTTCAGCTAGGCGAGCGCTACACCCCGGAGGAGCTGGACCGCGCCCTCGCGAACATCCGGCAGATCATGCAGGAGGGCGGCTACTACCGGGCGCGAGTGACCGCCGAGACTACGTCGAACCCGGCCACGCAGCAGGTCGATATTCTGTTCCACCTGACTCCGGGTGAGCCGGCGCACGTGGGTGTGGTCAAGATCATGGGGACCTCGGGCCTGCCGCCGGATGAGGTGCAGAGGATTGCGCACCTGCAGCCCGGAGACCGCATTACGGCGGCGCGGGTGACGGGCTCGCTGCAGCGGTTGCGCAAGCGGTTCCAGAAGCAGAATCGTGCGCTGGCGCAGGTTTCCATTGCCGAGCAGCCCTACCATGCGGCGAGCAATACGGTTGACTTCACCTTTCAGATCGACCCGGGGCCGGTGGTGGTCATCTATGTCAGCGGGTTTCACATCAGCCGTGGCCTGTTGAAAAAGGAAATCCCGGTCTACGAAGAGAACGCCGTGGATGACGACCTGCTGAACGAAGGCAGGCGCAACCTGCTCGACTACATGCAGACGCTGGGCCACTTCGACGCCAAGGTCGACTTCCAGAAAGAAAGCGACGCCCGGACCATGCGGGTGATCTACCACATTGATCCCGGGCCGCTGCATCGGCTGATGCTGGTGAAGATCACCGGGAACGAGAGTTTTCTGGACACGGCGAAACTGCGATCGTACCTGCACATTGAACCGGCGAGCACCTTCCTGAGCCACGGACGCTTCAGCGAAACCCTGCTGAAGAGCGACGTCGCAACGCTGGAAAATCTCTACCGCTCGAGCGGGTTCCGCGAGGTCAAAATCCAGACCAAAGTAGAAGACGACTACCAGGGCGCGTCCAACAAGCTCGCGGTTCACATTCAGATTGACGAAGGCGTGCGGACGCTCATCGGCGAGCTGAACATCGTAGGCAACCGGATGGTCGCCAATCACCAACTGCCGGAAGTGAGCGTGCAGCCGGGTCAGCCATATTCCGAGCCGGATCTGGCGAACGACCGGGAGAGGATTCTGAGCTATTACTTCGATCACGGATTTCCCAATGCCACGCTGGAGATCGCCACCCAGCCCTCTGCCAATCCACCCAAACATGAAGACGTGACCTACACGATTGACGAAGGCGAGCGCTTCACGGTGAATCGCGTGATGGTGGCGGGGACGGAACACACGCGCGACCACGTCGTGCAACGCGAACTGGAGGTGCACGAGAAACAGCCCCTCAGCCAGCAGGATCTGCTGAACACGCAGACCCGGCTCTACGATCTGGGAATCTTCAGCCAGGTGGACACGGCGGTGCAGAATCCGGAGGGCACGGATCCGCAGAAAAATGTGCTGGTGCAGGTCCAGGAAGCCAGGCGCTACACGTTCACTTATGGAGTGGGGCTGGAGTTCGAGACTGGTCTGCCCGCGGGAAGCAACGAACCCCAGGGCGCTACGGGTGTCAGTCCCAGGGTTGAGTTTGACGTAACCCGGCTGAACGTCGGGGGACGGGACCAGACCCTGACCTTCCAGTCTCACGTGGGGCGATTGCAACAGCGCGGGCTGATCAGCTACGCCATTCCCAAGGTGTTGGACAACCCGAAGTTCAAGCTGATCTACACCATTTTCTATGACAACAGCCTGGATGTGGCAACGTTTACTTCGCAGCGGCTGGAGGGGAAGATCGATCTGCGGCAGCAGTTCGGGAACCCTGACACGGGCACCCGCGCCGGTCTGAATTCGATTACTTATCGCTGGGATTTCCGGGTGGTGAAGGCCAGCCACTTCGCGGACGGTTTCGACTCCGGCGAAATTGCGCTGCTCTCTCTTCCCGCCCGCGTGGGCGGTCCGGGATTCACATTTATCCACGACAAGCGGGACAACCCCCTGGAAAGCACCAAAGGCATCTATTTCACGCTGGACGCGTTTGCCGCCTCCAGCTACTTCGGTTCGCGGGCCGAAACCTCACAGGGCTACGTACCCACCAATTTCGGGCGCGCGCTGGCGCAGCATTCCACCTATTACGCCTTCGGGGGCAAGGGGAAAGTCGGTCATCAGTTCGTATTCGCCCGCTCCACCAGCATTGGCGTGCAACAGCCGTTCCTGGGTACCAAAGTTCTGCCGCCGGGTTCTTGCCCGCTGAACCCGGCCGGTGAGCCAACCTGCACCGACATCAGCACCATCCCGCTGCCCGAGCAGTTTTTCGCCGGTGGCGGCAACTCCCACCGCGGATTCGGGTTAAATCAAGCAGGACCTCGCGACCCATCCTCCGGTTTCCCGGTCGGCGGCACTGCCCAGTTTGTCAACAATGTAGAACTGCGCCTTCCTCCGCTTACTTTGCCGGTTTTAGGCGAGGGGTTCGGCTTCGCCATTTTTCACGATATGGGCAATGTGTTCACTGCGCCGCACGACATGCTGAAGGGACTGTTGCGCTGGCATCAGGACAATCCCAATCTGTGCCTGTCCGGTGGTACAACGAACTCCCAGTGCTATACCCAGTTCAACAACTCGGGGTATGATTACACGTCGCATGCGGTCGGAATTGGGGTGCGGTACCGAACTCCGATCGGGCCTTTGCGTTTTGACTTCGGCTACAATCTGAACCCGACCAGCTACTTCCAGACGCTTACGGAGCCAAGTCAGTTCGGTTTGCAAACAACGTCTGTGCTGGAGACCCAGCGCCTGCGTCATTTCAACTTTTTTTTCAGCATAGGCCAGCCATTCTGATGGACAGGTTCAGGGTTAAGGGAATGATCGCGGTGGTCGCGCTTGCCTTGCTGGCGAGTGTTGTGGTGGTGCCGGCCGCCCGCGGCGGCGAGGTGATCGACCGCATCGTCGCCACCGTCAACGGGCACATTATTCTGCAAAGCGACTGGGATGAAGCAATGTCCTACGAGGCCCTGCTCAACGGGCGCGGGCTCAACCAGTTTGGCGACGATGATCGGCGGGCGGTGCTGGACCGCCTGATTGACCAGGAGTTGCTGGGGGAGCAGATGAAGTCCGCTTATTTCGAGCATGCGTCCGAGGCGGAGGCGGCGGCCCGTCTGGACGAGGCGCGGAAGCAATATCCGGAAGCGGCCACCCCTGAGGGCTGGCAAGCGGTGCTGGCCAGGTTCGGACTGGCGGAAAAAAATCTGGTGGCGCATGTGCGGCAGCAGATGGACCTCATGCGGCTGGTGGATGCCCGGCTTCGTCCCGCGGTGCAGATTGATTCCAAGAGCATCGAAGCGTATTACCGGGAGAAGTTCGTTCCACAGTTGCGGCCATCCGGCGCCGGCGACACGCCATCGGCCGAAGTCTCCGCCAGGATCCGCGAGTTGCTCACTCAGGAAAAGGTGAATGAGATGATGGTTTCCTGGCTGCAGTCGCTGCGCTCGGAAAGTAAAGTGAGCATCCCCGGCACGGCCGGGTTCAACGGGGAGGGAGTGCAGACGCGGTGACCGCGCCCGCCGCCAGGCCGCGACGCTGGTGGAAATATCTGCTGATCGCCGCCGGCGTCGGCCTCGCCGCCACGCTGGCCGCGCTCTGGTACACCACCACCGATTCCTTTCAGGCCTATGTGCGCACGCGGATGGTCGCCGAAATCGAGCGGATTACCGGAGGCCGCGCGGAAGTCGGCAGCTTCCACATCGTTCCTTTGCAGCTGCAGGTTGAAGTGCGCAACATTACTGTGCACGGCAAGGAAGCCGCGACTGACGTCCCGCTGGTTCATGCCGACAGTCTGCTGGCGCGAGTTAAAGTAATCTCATTCCTGCGCACCGAGTTCGGTTTTCACTCGATGAGGCTGGATCATCCTGTGATTCACATCGCCGTGGCGCCGGACGGGACCACCAACGTGCCCGCTCCTCAGGTTCCGCAGGTAAGGCTCGAAAAGATTCCGTTCGAGCCGCTGTTCGCACTCTCCATTGATCATCTGTCGGTACGAAACGGCGAACTGCTGTGGGCGGATCGAAAAATTCCGCTCGATTTTGACCTGCATGACACCAACCTGCAGATGGATTACTCGTTCCTGCGCGGGCGTTACGAGAGCCATCTCTCGGTGGGCAAAGTGGACGCTTCGATTCAGGACTTCCGCCCGTTCGCCTGGATGGCCACGGCCGACTTCAGCCTGGGCACGACGTTCGCCGACGTCAAGTCGCTGAAAGTGGCCTCGGGCCGGTCGTCATTGCAGGCCAGCGGCCGGGTCAGCGATTTCCGGAATCCCCGCCTGGACGCAAGCTATGATGCCCGGGTTGATCTCGAAGAAGTGGCCGCAATTCTCCGGCGCCAGGATCTCCGAGGGGGCGTCGCCGAGTTCAAGGGCAGCGGCCTGTGGGGGCTGAATGAGTTCAATATCTCGGGGAGCCTGGCGTTGCGCGACGCAGCCTGGCAGGACGATCGGATTGCGATCAAGAAAGCGACCGTGGCTGCCGACTACTCGGTCAGCGACGAACAGATCAAGCTGACGAAGCTGCAGGGCAGGCTGTTTGGCGGCAGCTTCGCGGGCGACGCGCAAGTGGACAACTGGCTGCACAGCGTACCGCCGCCGGCAGGCAAGCCCAAGAAGGGCACGGAAAATCTTCCGGTGGTCACCGCCGCCCGGCCTCCCGGCAGGAAGGGTGAAAAGCCAAAGCTGCCGGGTGTGCAGAGCGGGGCGGTGCATCTGCGCCTGCGAGATGTTTCTGCGTCGGAAATGGTGGTGGCTCTGGATGTGCCCGACCACTCACTGCGCGATTTTCACCCCGCGGGACTGGCCAGTGGTGTCGTGGATTTGCTCTGGAGAGGATCGTACCGGGGCGCCGAGTTCGGATTTGCTCTCGAGGTGGCGCCTCCAGCGCGATCGGCAAGGGGCGAATTACCGGTTACGGCTCATATGAGGGGCAAGTACCATTTCGCGAGCGACTCACTCGAACTCGCTCAGCTCACCTTGTCCACGCCGGCATCGCAGGTTCAGGCGGCAGGCACGCTGGCCAGGGGTTCAACCCTGCACATTTCTGTTTCGACTTCCAATCTTGAAGAATGGCGGCCGCTGGTCACGGCCCTGAACGGACCCACCAACCTTCCATTCCGGGTGGGGGGCAATGCCACGTTCAGTGGCGCGGCCGGCGGCACATTCTCCGCGCTGACCCTGGCGGGGACATTGGTCGCGCAGGATTTCGAGTTCATCATGCCTGCGACTGCGCGCAGGGCTGAGCAGCAGGTGCATTGGGATTCCCTCGCGGCCAACCTTCAGTTTTCCTCGCACGAACTTGCCTTGCGCGGAGGTTCGCTGCGCCGCGGCGACACCAGCGCCGATTTCGATGCCAGCGCCGCGCTGTACAAGGGGCGGTTCACCGACGACAGCCCTTACACCGCGCGTGTGAGCCTGCACAACGTAGACGTTGCTTCGACGGCGGAACTGGCTGGTTTCAATTCGCCGGTCGCGGGGACGGCTGGCGCAGTTCTGCAGATTGCGGGAACGCGGACTCATCCCCAGGTGCAGGGCCACATTCACGCGGCCCATGCCTCGGCGTATGGAGAATCGATCGAGCAATTTGACGCCGATCTGCACATCGCCGGGGGCGAGACGGCGCTCAGCAATGTGCATCTCACTCACGAGGACGCCGAGGTTTCCGGCAGCGCCGCTTATACGCCGGCGACGCGCAGCTTCCGGCTGGACTTGAGCGGGAAGAATTTTGACCTGGCGCATATTCGCCAGATTCAGCTCGACCCTTTGCCGGTGGAGGGGCGCGCCGATTTCACGCTGCAGGGGTCTGGAACGGTCGATGCCCCGGTGATCAGCGCCACGGTTCACGGCCATAATCTCATGTTCGACCACGAACTCTCCGGCGACATGGATCTGGAGGCAACTACCAAGGACGGAGAATTGCGCCTGACCGGGCACTCCGAATTTGTGAAAGGTAGCCTCACCATTGAGGGCGGCGTCGGGATGCGCGGCGACTATCCCGCGAAGATTACGGCGCTCACCGATCATCTTGATCTCGATCCCATTTGGCGGGCGTATCTGGGCGGCCAGCTTACCGGACACTCCGCGGTAAGCGGCACGTTGACCCTGGAAGGACCGCTGCGCTATCCGCGCCAATGGACTCTGGATGGCAGCGCCAACGACCTTGCCATCGAGTTGGAATACGCCAAGCTGCACAACCAGGGTCCAGTGCAGTTCACTTTTGCGCAACAGACGGCCCACATCCAGTCGGCGCATCTGGTGGGCGAAGGCACCGACGTGGTCGGACACGGATCGATCCAATTCGGCGGTGCGCAGGAATATGATTTGTCGGCCGACGGACAACTGGACATGAAACTGGCCGCCGTCCTCGACCCGAATCTCACGGCCTCCGGTCTGATGACGGTGCATGTGACGCTGGGCGGCACGCTGGACCAGCCGATTCCGCAAGGCAGCATCGAAATCAAGAACGGGACGGTGAACTATGCCGGGCTGCCCAGCGGCTTGAGCGAGATGAACGGGGCGCTGTCGTTCACCCGCGACCACATTCATATTGATCAATTCTCGGCCCGCAGCGGCGGCGGCACGCTCGATCTGAAAGGCGATGCCACCAACTTAAACCGGCAATTCAATTTCAACCTCACTGCGGTGGGCAAAGATGTGCGCCTGCGCTATCCGCCCGGGGTCAGTTCGACCGCGACCGTCGAGTTGCACTGGGTGGGGAACCGGTCAGCCTCGACGGTTTCCGGCGACGTCATGGTCACGAAGCTGGCGGTGACGCCCGGTTTTGATTTCGGCTCGTACCTGGAGCGCAGCCGCCAGTCTGCGGCGACGACTTCGGCCAATTCACCGCTCTACAACGTGAAGCTGGACGTGGCGGTGCGCACCGCGTCCGAGCTGCAAATGAAGACGGCGGTGGCTCGGCTGTCTGGCGACGCCGATCTTCATCTGCGCGGATCGGTGGCGCGCCCCAGCGTGCTCGGGCGCGTCGACATTCTGGAAGGCGACGCAACTTTCAACGGCATCAAGTTCCGGCTGGAGCGCGGCGACCTTACCTTTGCCAATCCGGTAGCGATTGAACCTCAGGTCAATCTGCAGGCCACGACGCACGTGCGCAATTACGATCTCGACATCACGGTGACTGGGACGTCCGATCGCCTGGCCGTTAACTACCGTTCGGAGCCGCCTCTGCCGAAGTCGGACATCATCGCGCTGCTGGCGCTGGGCCGCACCAGCGAGGAGTCAGAGCAGTTGCAGGAACAGTCGGGGCAGACTGTGTTCACCGATCAAGCCTCGAACCAGATCATCAATCAGGCGATCAACTCCACCGTGAGCAGCCGCATGCAGAAGCTTTTCGGCGCCAGCCGGATCACGATCGATCCCCAGGGCCTGACCACGGAAACCAACCCTACCGCGCGGGGGCCGCAGGTTACCATCGAGCAGCAGTTCGCCAACAACATTTCTCTGACCTACAGCACCAACGTCTCGCAGAGTTCGCAGCAGATTATTCAGGGCGAATATTACATCAATCGGAATGTTTCAATCGTGGGCACGCGCGATCAGAACGGCGTGGTCAGTTTCGATATCCGGGTACGACGCCGCAGGAAATAGAATCGCCGGCGAAGACTCAGCTCGATGCATTCGGTGCACCGCATGATCCTCTCCAGCGACACTGCCCGGTATGCAACACTGCGCCGGGGCATGGTCGACTCGCAACTGCGAGCCCGCGGGATTGGCGACGAGCGAGTGCTCGATGCGATGCTGCGCGTCCCACGTCATGAGTTTGCGCCGGAGACCAATCGCGATCGGGCGTATGAAGATCATCCTGTGCCCATCGGCGCAGGCCAGACCATCTCCCAGCCCTATATGGTTGCGCTCATGCTGGAATCGCTGGCGCTCACGGCGGGCGACAGAGTGCTTGAGATCGGCACCGGATCGGGTTACCTGACGGCATTGCTGGCCGAACTGACGGCGCAGGTTTTTTCAATGGAGCGCCACGCCCTGCTGGCCGATTCGGCCCGGCCGATGCTGGCGCGCCTGGGCTACACCAACCTGCGAGTGATGGTGGCTGACGGCAGCCTGGGATTTGCGGAATGCGCGCCCTACGATGCGATCGTGGTTTCTGCCGCGGCTGCCGACGTGCCCCCCGCGCTGCTCGCACAGTTGGCCGAAGGCGGACGCATGATTATTCCCGTGGGCCCGAAGGATTCGCAGCAACTGCACTTGATCCGTATGGAGAACGGCCAGCCGCGGATTGCCTTGCGGGAATTGTGCCGGTTTGTTCCGCTGGTGTCGGGCGATGGGTTGTAGGTCTTGGGTGTTAGGTCTTGCCGGCCTTCACTCTGAAGCGTCGATTCCAGATGAGAGGCTGATTCCCCTCAGAAGAGAGGTCCTAGGGGGAATGTCGATTCCATATTCGCATATTGTTTGCGCACACATAATTGTATTAGCAATATTGTATTTACAGTGTAGCAAAATGAGACGATTTCAAGGACAAACTCCCAGGCCTCGCTCGTTAACGCTCAGATCATTTCGCAGGATGCCCTTTGCCGGGCCGGAAACGGCCCTGGCGTCGACGATCGCAGGCGAGGTGGTGCCGAAGGTCATCGCCGCAAAATTCGCGCGTCCTGGAGCCTCCCAGGGCCGTTCTACGACTTCTCAATCACTTACAGACAATTTCAACGACTTACACGAAGACTCAACGACTTACGAAATTGCATGGTCATCCTGAGGAAGTGGACTGTCTTGAAAATTCAGAACAGCCCACTATCGCCAAAGGTAATCTTAAAGGCCCAACACCCAGCGCTTAACACCCAGCGCCCGGCACCCTGCATTACAATCGACCTGGTGGCCGTGCTGCACAACCTGCGCGTTACGCTGGAGATGATCAAGTGGGAGCACTCCATTTTCGCGCTCCCGTTTGCATTGTGCGGAGCCATGCTCGCGGCGAGAGGTTTTCCCACGGCGCACCAGATCGTGTGGATTGTCGTGGCCATGGTTGCGGCGCGGTCCGCGGCGATGGCCTTCAACCGCTGGGCCGACGCTTCCATCGACGCCGCCAACCCCCGCACCAGCGCCCGCGCCTTGCCCGCCGGACAACTCACACCCGCGTTTGTGGTCACCTTCGTGGTGGTTTCGAGCGCTATCTTCGTGCTGGCCGCTGGCCAACTGAATCGTCTTTCGCTCCTGCTGTCTCCGGTGGCTCTGGCCGTCCTGCTTCTTTATTCCTATACGAAGCGCGTGACCCGCTGGTCGCACCTGGTGCTGGGTTTGGCACTCGGCATCGCCCCTTCGGCGGCGTGGATTGCGGTGCGGGGTTCACTCGATCCGCGCATCCTGCTGCTCACCGCCGCTGTGACTTTCTGGGTGGCGGGCTTCGACGTTCTTTATGCGTGCCAGGATTTCGAGTTTGACCGCCAGGCGGGGCTACACTCCATTCCGCGCTATGTGGGCATTCGCGCGGCCCTGTGGATGGCGCGCGGGTTTCACTTGGTGATGGTCGGCCTGCTGGTTGCGCTGCTGATCGTATTCGGTATGGGCAAGATCGCAGCCGTGGGCGTTCTGGCCGTGGTCCTGCTGCTGCTCTACGAACATTCGCTGGTCCGGCCCAACGACCTGTCGAAACTGAATGCCGCGTTCTTCACCATGAACGGAGTCATCTCGGTATTGTTCTTTGGGTTCGTCGCCGGTGATTTGCTGGTGCGGCGGCGTCTCGTGCCGTAATCAGCCGCGCAAAATAACACGGAGGTCTTTATGCATCGTAATCTCATGTTTAGCGCTGCCTGTGTTCCTTTCTTGTTCTCCGCGCTGTGTTCTGCCCAACAGCCAGCCCCGGCACAGGCTCCCGCTCCCGGCAGTCCAGCCGATCTGGTGCAGCAGGGCGAGAAACTGAGCCGCGACGGAAAACTGAATGACGCTCTTGCCCTCTACCGCCAGGCGCTCGACAAGTCGCCGGATCTTTACGAGGGGCACCTTGCCGAAGGCATGGCGCTCGATCTCAAGGGAGACTATACCGAGGCGCACCAGCATTTCACTCGGGCCATCGAAGTGGCTCCGGCAGATTCCAAAGCCCAGGCTTTACGTGCCATGGCGGTGTCCTACGCGTTCGAAGGCAACACATTCAAGGCCGCGGAATTCGAAACTCAGGTCTTCGACGCGCGCCGCGCGAAGGGCGACTCGACCGGTGCGGCGGAGATTTGCAATGAACTCGCGCGCATCTATCTCGAAGCGGACGATCCTGATAACGCCTACAAGTGGTACAAGCTGGGCTACAACACGGCCACCCACAAGACCGACCTGAATGATGCCGACAGGCACCTGTGGTTGTTTCGCTGGGAAAGCGCGCAGGCCCGCATCGCGGCCCGCCGCGGCAATGGCGACGAAGCGCGGCAGCACCTGGTCGCCGCTAAGACCGCGCTTGACGAGGCTAAGAATCCTGACCAGATGAAGTTTTATCCGTACCTTGCGGGCTATGTCACGCTCTACACGGGCGATTACCACGAGGCGATCGAGGAGTTGCAGAATGCCGACCAACAGGACCCGATGGTTCTGGCGCTGCTCGGCGAGGCCTATGAGAAGTTCGGGGACGCGGCGAAAGCCAAGACCAGCTATGAGAAAGTTCTGAAACTGAACAGCCACAATCCAGCCAGCGCCTTCGCGCGGCCGCTGGCGAAGAAGAAGTTGGCGGGGAAAACCTAGAACTGGGCGGACGACCCCGATCTACCTTTTTCGGATGATCTCTGGCGACGCAGTTGGTTCGAGCACAGAACGCCGCCTTCTCACGGGTTCACGCGTAGCAGCATAAGCGTCCCGCTCTCCAGCTTGACGTTGCTCTTCTCCGAGCTGACGACCGATCCCTGAGCTGGATTTTGCTCATTGGAGGCAAGCTTCAGCTCGGGCATCCCGATGACTCCCTGAGTGCCGGCTGTCATGGGCGGGCGCTGCGCACCATTGCCACCGTCCGCGCGCGCGCTTGGCGACGGCGCCGGTGGTGGTCCTTCCATGGGGCCGTTGCGACTGCCCATGGGCGATGTGGCCGTAGCACCACCCGTGGCGGGTCCGGAATGACCATATCCACCACCGCCGTCGCCTGCAGGGTTGCTGGGAGGAGCGATGACGGCCTGGATTGACATGAGCAGCTTCATCTCCCCGCTCCTGGTTACGGCGCGGTCGAACGCGATGCCGACCTCCGATTCCTTTTGGTCTTTGGTGCGCGCTTGTACTTCGGTGATGAGGCCGATCACCTTCGTATCTCTGGAAACAAGTATTTCACCGCTGGTGGTCTTCAGATCCTGGGTGACTCTAGCCGCTACTTCGTCGCCAGTCTTGGCTTTCTTGGCGTCGATGGTTTTGGTCAGCTCGACTGGAATCACGGTGCCGGGTGCGATTCTGGGCGCCTGAATTGCGCTCTGTGCCAGCGCGACGGCGCACATCGCTGTGCAGATCAACGTTGCCAGGAGTGCCGAGGCCGGTTGGATGTTTTTAATGTTTTTCATACACCCTCTCTTTCAGCTTGTCCTTTTCAGAGTGTCCTGTCTAGTTTGTCCTGAAGTCGAAGGTGCGCAAAAACTCTCGCTGCAGATTTGAGATGCATGTTCGGGACAGGAAGTCGCTGCCCGAGCACTAAATCTCGGCCTCGCGCCAACCACGGAGGCCTCGCTTGGCATCGGAGTGGCATGTCTAGCCGTGTTGTCCATGTTCTACTGCTTGGCTCAATGCTCGCCGCCTGTGCGGCTTGTGCGCCGAATCAATCTCCGGACCAGCTTCGAGAGAAGACCGCCGAAGCTACGTCGGAGATAAAACGCGACACCAAGGCTGTGGCTGAAGGCGTCAAAGAGGGCCTGAGCAGTAAGAGGTCGGTCGACCTGAACAAAGCGTCAAAGGACGATCTGACTGCCTTGCCGGGCATCACCTCGCAACGGGCCGACCGGATTATCGCGGAGCGCCCTTATGCCAGCACTCATCAGCTGGTGACGCGGCACGTGCTGTCGCAGGGAGAGTATGCGCAGATTCAGGATCGGGTTGGGATTACGCACTAGGTCCTGACTGTCAGCGGCAGTGCGTTCTCCATGGCAGACCGCATGGTTCGTGCGATATCATCAAAGGGATGTCTGTCCCACGTTCATCGCACACTTTTCAGGCTCACGCCTTTCAGACGGACGACCCGCGCCTGACGCCGATCCACGCCAAAGTCGCAGCGGGCGAGCGACTCAATGCCGACGATGCTCTCGCCCTCTACCGCACCGGCGATATTCTCGCGGTCGGCTGGATGGCCAACTTCGTGCGCGAGCGCATGCACGGTAATAAGACTTATTTCAACGTCAATCGCCACATCAATCCCACGAACGTGTGCGTGGCGGCCTGCCGCTTGTGTGCTTTCGGCCGTAAGAAGGACACGCCCGGCGCATACACCATGGCGCTCGATGAGGCGTTTGAAACCGCGGCCTCCGGCTACACCGAAGCGGTCACTGAATTTCACATCGTCGGTGGATTGCATCCTGACCTGCCGTTTCAGTATTTTCTCGATCTCTGTTCCGGCCTGAAGCAGCGCTTTCCGCAGGTCCATCTCAAGGCCTTCACCATGGTCGAAGTGGCTTACCTGTCGAAGCGG
>Ga0302326_10005044_pt1 | contig 30263 bp, 25 predicted proteins | sample Palsa_T0_3_FD_202264 | JGI IMG/M metagenome (GOLD analysis project Ga0302326, IMG submission 202264) | Peat permafrost microbial communities from Stordalen Mire near Abisko, Sweden - Palsa_T0_3 | ecosystem: Environmental > Terrestrial > Soil > Palsa > Peat permafrost | place: Sweden: Abisko... | reverse complement strand
GTCTCCAGGTACCGGGTACTAGGTACCGCCTTTTTATGAGACGATAACTCCAGCCCATGATTCAGCTTTCCGGCGCCGGAAAACGCTTCGGCCACAAACTTCTATTTGAAAACACCGATTGGCTGATCACGCCTCGCGACCGCATCGGCCTGGTCGGCGGCAACGGCACCGGCAAATCCACGCTAATGAAGGTCCTAGCCGGGTTCGACAGCTTCGACTACGGCTCGCTCGTCGTCGCTAAAGGCACGACCGCGGGCTATCTTCCGCAGGATGGCCTCTCGCTCACCGGCCGCACTGTATTCGCCGAGTGCATGGCCGTGTTCACCGAACTGCACGCCATGGAGCGGGAGCTGGAAACGCTCACGCATCAAATCTCCGAACTGGACCATGCCAGCCCGGAATATGCTGACGTGGCCGACCGCTATCACAGCCTGGAACATGAATTTCGCACCCGCGATGGTTACTCGATTGAGGCCGAGGTGGGAAGAGTTCTGATGGGCCTCGGCTTTCGTAAAGAAGACTGGGAGCGGCAAACGGATGAGTTCTCCGGCGGCTGGCAGATGCGGCTGGCGCTGGCCAAGCTCCTGCTGCAAAAACCCAACCTGCTGTTGCTCGACGAACCTACCAACCATCTCGACCTGGAAGCCCGCAACTGGCTGGAAGAATATTTACATAATTATCCCCACGCCTTTGTGCTCATCTCGCACGACCGTTATTTTCTCGACGTGACCGTCAACAAGATCGCGGAAATCTGGAACAAGCGCTTCTGGTTCTACACCGGCAACTACGACAAGTTCCTGACGCAGAAGACGCAGCGCAACGAGCAGTTGCAGGCCGCTTACCGCAACCAGCGCGACCGCATCGAGCAACTGGAAGTATTCATCAACCGCTTCCGCTATCAGGCTACGAAAGCCAAGCAGGTGCAGAGCAGGATTAAAGAACTGGAAAAGATCGAGCGCATCGAGGTTCCTCCGGAAGAAAAGACGATTCATTTCTCGTTCCCACAGCCCAAGCCGAGCGGCCGTATCGTGGCTGAGTTCGAAGGTGTGGCAAAGAGCTATGCCAAGGCTGACGGCGGAGAAAAAGAAGTCTTCCGCGAGGTGAATTTCATGATCGAGAAGGGCGACCGCATTGCGCTGGTGGGCGTAAACGGAGCCGGCAAGTCAACTCTGATCAAGCTGCTGGCCGGCACGGAACTCACGACGCGCGGCGAATTCCGCCTTGGCCACAACGTGCAGGCCGACTACTTCGCGCAGGATCAATACAAGGAACTGGATGCGGACGCGCGCATGATCGACGATCTCGGTAACGCCTCGCCGCGCTCCACCCAGACCGAACTGCGCAGCTTGCTCGGCTGCTTTCTGTTTTCCGAAGATGATGTGTTCAAAAAGATTGGAGTGCTCTCCGGCGGCGAACGCGGGCGCTACGCACTGTTGCGCCTGCTGCTGCATCCGGCGAATTTTCTGCTCCTCGATGAACCCACCAACCACCTCGATCTGCGAGCTAAAGATGTTCTGCTCGATGCGCTCATGGAATACACGGGCACCGTCGTCTTCGTCTCACACGATCGTTACTTCATCGACAAGCTGGCTACGCGCGTTTTCGAGATTGGCGACGGAAAGGTCGAAGTCTATCCCGGCAACTACGAAGACTATCTCTGGCGCAAGCAAGGCGGCAGCGCGAAGCAGAATGAGGTCATCCGCCAGCAGCTGAGGGTAAACGAGCCTGTTTTGGAGACGCCTTCCAACGGCGATCACGCTTCAGCCCACGACGCACAGGCCTCCAAGGCGAAGCGTCTGAATCCCATCAAGCGCAAGAAGATGGAAGACCGCATCCGTGAACTGGAAGCAGAGATCAACCGCGCAGAGACTGTCATCGCGCAATACGAGACCGCTTTGCAGGATTTCGTCAGCGCCGACGAAAGCCAGCGCCAATCCCAGGAACTCGACCAGCACAAAACCGCGCACGCCGTCCTGATCAAGGAATGGGAAGACCTCTCCCAGTCCCTACAGGCCGCAGACTAAACCGACAGGCCTGCTGCACATTCGGCCAGCCTCTTCCGTAATCTCGGAGGATTACTTACCTTTGTGCGATATTCAGATTGGCCGATGGAAACGAACCAAAGGCTCAAGTTTGCAGACTCACCGCAGGGGCGGCGCCAACGGCCGCGCGGAAACCAAGGAAGGTTGCATGCTCCAGCCCTCAGAGTACTCGTTCAATGGTAAGTCCACTTCGCCAGCTGCCAACCCTAACTCTTTCAACCCCGTCAAAACCGTCAGCGCGCCCATCGAGCAGGCCACCATCGGCCGCACGCTCGTCATTAAGGGCGAAATCAGCGGCGCCGAAGCGCTCTATATTGACGGCCGCATCGAAGGCAAGATCAGCCTGCCGGAAAATCGCGTCACCATCGGGCGCAACGGCAGCGTACAGGCCAACATCACCGCTCGTGAAGTCGTGGTGATGGGCAAGGTTACGGGAAACATCGAGTGCACCGATCGCGTGGATATCCGCAGTGAAGGTGTGGTCGACGGTGACGTTTCCACCATACGCATCAGCGTCGAAGATGGCGCCGTGCTCAAAGGCGGCATCGAGGTACGCAGCGCCGACCAAAAGCACCACCAGCCGAAGCCAGTCGAAGCGACGAAACCCGCCGCGGCTGAAACGCAGAAGGCACTGGCCGCGACTGCAAGCGCGTAGATCTACTCCAGGCAGCCACGGATTCACACGGATAACCCAGAATTGATATATCCGTGTAATCCGTGGCCGAGCTTTCTTACTTCTTCTCTTTTTCCTGCGGCTTCAAGTCCAGTGCCGCGGAATTCATGCAATACCGCAATCCGGTCGGTTGAGGACCATCCTCAAAGACATGCCCCAGGTGAGCGCCACAGTTCGCACAGCGCGCCTCGGTTCGGACCATTCCATAGCTGGAATCCTTGTGCTCCTCGACCTTGCCCTCGCCCGCGGGCTTGTAGAAACTTGGCCATCCGGTTCCGGAATCGAATTTTGTCGAAGAATCAAACAACGGTTCGCCGCAACAAACGCAGTTGTAGGTCCCCGCATCCTTGGTCTTCCAGTATTTACCCGTGAAAGCCGGCTCTGTCCCAGCCTCACGGGTTACGTGATACTGCTCCGGCGTAAGTTTCTGTTTCCACTCCGACTCGTTCTTAGCTATCTTCGTTTCTGTCATGAATACATGCCCCCAAATCAGTGGTCAGTGTCCAGTGGTCGGTAAACCAAAGACAGATGCACTTCAGGACGTTACTGGCCACCGACCACCGATCACTGACTCTTAAGATGTTCCGCTGCCGGAAAAGTGGCGACCGCGCCATACCCCTGTGTTTTGCCCGTGACGCAGTCCCGGATTTTGCCGGCCACTGGCCACTGGCCACCGACTCTTGTGACATCCGTCACAACCACATTGTGACATCTAACCTTGTTCTCCACAGGTCCGGCGTTTAAATATGGTTTCAACGTCTGCGAGTCCCTCGGGCCCGGTAACCCCCTCAGAAGGAGCCGGGCCCTTTTTGGATCCCGCCCCCACTTCTTCGCCAATCTTGCGATACTTACCGCGGAAAAACAGCAGCGGCTCGCCTTGGCGCAGCACTACATCCTCCGCTTCGGCAATAAAAATAGTATGATCGCCCGCCTCCTGGGTCGATTGCAGCCTGCATTCCAGGTACGCCAGCGCTCCCTGCAACATGGGAGTTCCATGCACCGTGCGGTCGAACCGAGCCCCAGCTTCCTCCTCCGCGTGCGTGTGGTCGTACACCGGCCGCGCATAATATTCTGAAATTGCCCGCTGATCATCCGCCAGTATGTTGATCCCAAACCGTTTTTTGGCATGCAGATGAGCGTGAGTGCGGGCATTGTGGTCTACACAAACCAGCAGCAGCACGGGATCGAGGGACACAGAAGCAAAGGCGTTAGCGGTCATCCCATGGACCTCGCCCTCCAGGTCGACAGTGATGATGGTCACTCCTGTGGCAAAGCATCCCATCGCCCTGCGAAATTCGCCCGGATCAAGGCTCATAGCGCGCCCGCGGTCTTGAGGCCGCGACTGCCTACATTAGCACGGCAGTGGGCCGCCGGGGTCAATGAGTGAAGCGACAGTTGCCCCCTGCTGGTCGTTGGGCACAGAAAGCGACGAACGAATCTTGTCGGGACCTCCGCGACCCATCGGCGCTATCGTTTCAGGATGTTCAAGAGCCGCAGCCAGGCACAGACAGACGAGTTGCACAGGAAGTATTGGCTGGACGCAAAGGCGCGAGGGAGAACACGGTTCATCTGGCGGGATGCGATAGGAAGCATCCTGATTTGGTTAATCGTGTTGCCAGCCGTGGAGGTGTTCGGAAATCACGGGCACCCGTCCTCCCTGCAATTCGTTGTGATTTGGGTCATCATGCTGCCCATTTTCCTACTAGGCGGCTACTTGACTGGTAGCTGGAAGTGGAAAGACTTAGAGAAAAAGTACCCCGGATAGATAGCCGTTGAGATGTCGCCATAGCGCTCATACCCCCTGCCCGATCCGGGGCGGTCCGGGTTCAGCGGACGAGTGGGTTTTTATTGATTGGGCACCGACCTCCGACCGCTGACCACTGTTGTATGATTCGATGCATCCGCAAGTCGCGGGACCGAGCATTGTGACACTAACCGCCATCAGCACGGCCGCCCAGGAGCACAGCGCATCGTGCGCAACAGAACTCGCCGACCTGCAGCCGGGTTCCCCCATCTCGCGCAACCTCGCCCTGCGCCTGATCCGGTGCGCTGACGACGACCTCCCGGCGCTGCTCACCGCGGCCCGCGCGGCAAAAGAAGACTTCAAGCCCGCCATCATCACCTATTCTCGCAAGGTCTTCCTGCCCCTGACGAATCTTTGCCGTGACTACTGCGGGTACTGCATTTTCCGGCGTGATCCAGGAGAACCCGGGGCGCACACCATGACTCCGGACGAAGTTCTCGCCGTCGCCCGCGCCGGCGAAAGGCTGGGATGCACCGAAGCCCTCTTCAGCCTCGGAGACAAGCCAGAACTGCTCTTCCCCGGGATGCGCGAAACCCTGCGCCATCTGGGCTACAAGTCCACGCTCCAATATCTGGAAGCCATGTGCGAACTCGTGCTGCGCGAGACCACCCTGCTTCCCCATCCCAATCCCGGCCTGCTCAGCGCCGAATGGATAACCCGGCTCTCCGCCGTCTCGCCCAGCATGGGCTTGATGCTCGAAACCACCAGCCGTGCCCTGCTCGCCCGCGGCGCAGCTCACGACAATGCGGCCGACAAAGTTCCGGCCAGGCGCCTGCGCACCATCGAAGAGGCGGGAAAGCAGCGCGTACCCTTCACGACGGGCCTGCTGATCGGCATTGGCGAAACCCCCGAAGACCGCGTCGATACCTTGCTCGCCATCCGCGATCTGCACCAGCGCTACGGCCACATCCAGGAAGTGATCGTCCAGAACTTCCGCGCCAAGCCCACCATTCCCATGGCCCACGTGCCCGAACCCAGCCAGGGCGAGATGCTCCGCGCCGTGGCGGTAGCTCGTTTGTTAATGCCTGGGGTCAATATTCAGGCGCCTCCCAACCTCAATGCGCCGTATTATGAGGAGTTGCTGGAAGCTGGCATCAATGACTGGGGAGGAATTTCGCCGCTGACCCCCGACTACATCAATCCCGAAAAACCCTGGCCGCATCTCGAACAACTGCGCCTGCGCACCGAAAGTAAGGGACTGCAGTTGCGCCAGCGCTTGCCGGTCTATCCTGAATTCCTGCCGGCACTCTTGTCCAAATCTGAATTGTCCAAATCTGGATTGCTCCGCGAAAAACTTCAAGCCGCCTGTGACCGCGAAGGCTTAGCCAAAGAAGAAGCGAGGTCGGTCGCATGATCTGTGTCCTCAGCGGCGGCACCGGCGGAGCCAAATTCGTCGATGGTCTGCGCCAGGTCATACCGCCGGAAGAAATCACACTGATCGTGAACACCGGTGACGATCTGCTCTGGTGGGGACTTTACGTTTCACCGGACATCGACTCCATCACCTACGTCCTGTCCGGCCTGCTCAGCCGCGAGCGGGGCTGGGGCGTGAAGGGCGATACTTTCCTCTGCCTGCAAGCCATGGGGCAACTCGGCGAGCCCACCTGGTTTCACACCGGCGACCGCGACCTTGCCATGCACCTGCTGCGCTCGCGCCATTTGGCGGAGGGCAAAACGCTTTCCCAAGCCACGTCCATCATCTGCGAGAAGCTTGGCGTAAAGGCAAGAGTTCTTCCCATGAGCGATTCGCGCGTCGAAACCCGCGTGAACACGCCTTCGGGCGAGCTGAGTTTCGAAGAGTATTTCGTGCAGCGCTGGTACCAGGATCCAGTAATCTCAGTGCGCTTCGCCGGAGCTTCCGACGCCGAACCCGCGCCGGGAGTGATCGAAGCCATTCTCTCTGCCGACGCGGTGCTCATCGCCCCCAGCAATCCCATCACCAGCATCGGTCCGATTCTCGCCGTCCCTGGAGTTCGCGAGGCTCTGTGCAGCGCCCGCGGAAAAATTGCGGCCGTGAGTCCGATCGTCGGAAACGCCCCCGTGGCCGGACCGGCTGGGATTCTCATGGCCGCGCAGGGATTACCTTGCTCGATCGCCGGCGTCGCCCAGGCTTACGAAGATTTTATCGATCTCCTCGTCTGCGACACTCGCGATGCCCGCGCCGCCGAAGCCGTCCGCCGGAACGGTTTGCGAGTGCAGTGTACGCAAACCATCATGCGTTCCGCTGAAGACAAGGCCGCGCTCGCGCGAACCGTTCTTTCGCATACGATAGGCCGTCTTCTTTCCCGGGAGCCTGTCTCCGGCAATTCGGCTGCCCGCGCAGTCGCCGACTAGCCGTGATCCTAATTCCTGTCAAGAATCTCTCGGCAGCCAAACAGCGGCTCGCCGCCATGCTGGATCAGCCCGCTCGCACCGAATTGGCACAAGCCATGCTGCATGACGTTGCTGCCGCACTGGCGGCCTGGCCAACCCGTCCCGCTTGCGCGCTCGTGACCGGCGACCCCTTCGCGCTCGAACTCGCACAGCAGTACAACTTCGAAGTCATCCCCGACCCCAGGAATCCCGGCGAAACCGGAGCCATCGAGATGGCTACGCAGATCTGCGTATCCCGCGGCATCGACAGCACGCTTGTCATCCCCGCGGATATTCCGCTGATCCAAGCCGGCGAACTCGAACAGATTCTCGCGCATGCTCCCGACCCAGGCTCAGTTCTGGTTCCTGCCGCCGACGGGCGTGGAACCAACGCCGCCTTCCGCCGCCCCGCGAATCTCTTCCCTTTGCGCTTCGGTAACGAGAGCTTCAAACCCCACCTCGCCGCCGCACGCGCTACGGGCAAACCATGCGAGGTCTTGCAACTTCCGGGCATCGCACTCGACATCGATAATCCGGAAGACCTGCAGAACCTTTTTGCGCGCCCCGGCGAAACCCGCACCCAGAGCCTGATCCAGCGATGGGCGCGCGACGGGCGCTGGGTGAGTACAGGGACGCAGGTCCGATGAGCGCGCGGCCCCGTGTCGGGGACAAAGCAGCCCTGAAGGGGCGAAAGAAACCGGCCGCGATCGGCTCGCCATCTCACCTGCGCGTCATCGGTATTCCTATCGCCGAAGAAATCACCTCAAGCGATTCCCTGGCCGAAAAACTTTTGCAGTCGTTGCGGCAACACAACCTCACATGCGAACCCGGCGACATTCTCATCGTCAAACACAAAATCGTTTCTAAAGCGGAAGGGCGCATCGTCGATCTGGCTACGATTAAGCCCTCAAGCCATTCGCGAGCCTGGGCGAAGCAACACAACCTGGACGCACGCGTCATCGAACTCGCCTTGCGCGAGAGCCGCGCGATTATCAGGCGAAAAAACGGCGTGCTCATCACCGAAACACATCATGGCTTCATCTGCGCCAATAGCGGCGTCGACGTCTCCAACGTCGATGGCGGCCACCACGCTTTGCTACTGCCCGTCGATCCCGACTGTTCCGCTGCCAAACTTCATCGCGAGCTCAAGAAGCGCACCGGCTTCGCCATCCCTGTTCTCATCACCGACACGTTCGGACGTCCCTGGCGCGAGGGTCTCGTCGATTTCTGTATTGGTATTGCCGGAATGAAAGCGCTGCGCGACGATCGCGGCCGCCGCGATCCGCATGGCTATACCCTGCACGCCAGCCTTGAAGCGGTCGCCGACGAACTGGCCTGCGCCGCCGGCCTGGTTTGCGGCAAGCTCAATCGCACGCCCGCGTGCATCATTCGCGGATTTCCCTTCGAACCCTCCCGCGGCCGCACCCGCGACCTGCTTCGCCCCAAGGCCAACGACCTTTTCCGCTAGCCTTATTACGCTCACCCCCTCGCCAAACGGCAGCCTCTAGGAGTAATTTGGAAACCAACGGCTTTGGAGGACTCGTGCCCCGCCAACTCTCAATATCGGAACTGGAAAACTTCCCTGCCCTCGATTGGTTCGACGTTGCATCAACCGTCACGCCGGCAGTGCGCTCTTCAATCGAAAAGATTCTCGAAGCTCAAAATGGCGCTGCCATCTCGCTCGAAGAGGCGTATGCACTAGCTCACGCCGAAGGCGACGACCTGCTCGGCCTGCTCACGGCGGCAAACCTGCTGCGCGCCGAACTTGCCGGCAACCTCATCACCTACGTCGTGAATCGCAACCTTAACTTCACCAACATCTGTTTTGTGGGATGCAAGTTCTGCGCCTTCAGCCGCGGCCCGCGAGAGTCCGATACGTATTTCCTCGAGCCAGACCAAGTCGGGCAAAAGGCCGTCGAAGCCTGGCAACTCGGCGCTACCGAAGTTTGCATTCAGGGTGGCCTGCCGCACGGCCTTCCTCCGTTCTACTACCGCGATATTCTGCGCGCGGTGAAGAACGCCGTGCCCGCCATGCACATTCATGCCTTCTCGCCCATGGAAATCGTCTACGGCGTCGAACTCACCGGCATGAAGCTCGCCGACTATCTCTCGATGCTGCGCGATAACGGCCTGGGCACGCTGCCCGGCACCGCGGCCGAAATTCTCGACGACGAAATCCGGCACATACTTTCCGCCAACAAGCTTTCCACTGCGCAATGGATAGAGGTCATTCGCACCGCGCATCGCATCGGAATCCGTTCCACTTCCACGCTGATGTACGGTCACACCGAAACACCCGAGCACTGGGTCCGCCAGATGCTTCTGCTGCGCGAAATTCAGAATGAAACCGGAGGCTTCACCGAATTCGTCCCCCTCGGCTTCGTTCACCAGAACACGCTGCTCTTTCATCAGGGCCTGGCTCGCTCTGGACCGACGCTGGCTGAGCATCTGAAGGTGCACGCCCTGGCGCGACTCCTGCTCGCCGGTTCTATCAACAACATTCAAGTTTCGTGGGTGAAGTTAAACAAGCGCCTGTCGCAACTCTGCCTGCACGCCGGCGCGAACGATTACGGCGGCACGTTAATGGAAGAGAATATCTCGCGCGAGGCTGGAGCCACTGCCGGCCAATACACCCGCCCAGAGGACTTTCAGTCGCTCATCCTGGAAATGGGACGCATCCCCGCCGAGCGCAACACGACTTACACGCGCATCAACATCAAGTTGCCGTTGGAGAATTTCACCGCAGAAGAAACGCTGGAGCCGCAATTTGCATGAGCGATGCCCCCCGTCCTATCGCGGTTCTCGGAGGAACCGGACCCGCGGGCATGGGTCTCGGACTGCGCTGGGCGCGTGCCGGAGAAACCATTATCATCGGCTCGCGCGACGCTCAACGCGCCCAAGAGACCGCCGAAAAGATTAGCCAGAAAGCTGGAAGCCAGGGCCAAGTCTCCGGCATGGAAAACTCCGCCGCCTGCGAGGCTGCCGATCTTCTCGTGCTCACCGTGCCCTTCGAAAGCCAGGCCGCCCTACTCAAGCAACTCAAGCCCTCGATCAGACCCGGCAGCATTCTCATCGACGCCACCGTCGCGCTCGCCGCCGGAGTCGGCGGCCGCGCCTCGCGCACCCTCGGTGTCTGGCAGGGCTCAGCCGCGCAGCAAGCCGCCGAACTCGTACCTAAAGGAGTGAGTGTGGCCGCGGCCTTCCATAACCTCTCTGCCGAACTGCTGAACGGAGACGAAATTCTAGATTGCGACGTCATCGTCTGCAGCGACGACGCCAACGCCAGTGACCTCGCTCGCTCGCTCGCCTCGAAGATTCCCGGCGTCCGCGCCATCGATGGCGGCAAACTGGAGAACGCCCGCATCCTCGAGCAGATCACCGCTCTACTCATCGGCCTGAATATCCGTCACAAAGGCCACGCCGGGATCCGCATCACCGGCCTGACGCCGGCAGCTTATCAGAAAAACTAGGGATATTTTCTTCTAGGAGGGATTTCGTCTCAATCTTCCACTGCCTGCGCCGTCATCTCCGAAGGTTCGCCTCCAGCCACAGCCTGGGCCACAATCAAGCGCCGCGCTTCCACGCGAATCTTCGGCAGTTGCAATCCAAACCAGCACGCCCCCGCCACCGACGCTGCCCCGCCGATCGCCACCGTAACCGGCGCGCCCAGGCGCTCGGCCAGCGCTCCGCCCAACAACGCTCCAATCGGAGCCATTCCCATGAACATCATCGAATACACCGCCATCACCCGCCCGCGCAGTGCGTCCGGGACCATTACCTGAATCAGAGTATTCGAAGATGACATCTGCAGCATCATGAAATAACCTACTGGCAGCAGCAGAATCACCGAAACCCAGAACGAGCGCGATATCGCAAACACGATAAGGCTCGCTCCAAAGCCGGCGCCGCACCATGCCACCCAGCGTCCCAGTCCCTTCACACCTTCGCGAAACGCCAGAGTCAAAGCGCCCAGCAGCGCCCCCACACCAGTAGCTCCCATCAGGATGCCCAACCCGCGCGCCCCACCATGTAGAACCTGATCGGCAAAAATCGGCATCAGCACGACATAGGGCATCCCCACCAGACTGACCACGCCCAACAGCAGCAGCAGGGCGCGAATCGGTGCAGTTTGGTTGACGAAGCGAAACCCTTCCATCATGTGCTCAAGCGGAGATGCCATCAAGGCGCGTACCGGGCTCTGCACCTTCATCAACAGCAACCCAATGATCACGGCGATGTAACTCACCGCGTTGGCAAAGAAGCACCAGCCTTCGCCGATCTTCGCCACCAGTATCCCGGCGATCGCCGGACCGATCACTCGCGCTCCGTTGAACATGGAAGAGTTCAGAGCGATGGCATTCATCAGATCTTCCCTACCGACCATATCGACGAGAAACGACTGTCGCCCCGGAATATCGAACGCATTCACCACGCCCAGCAAGGCCGCCAGGACGAACACGTGCCACACCTGAACTTTGTGGAATAGCGTCAGCCCCGCCAGAGCGAATGCCAGCAGCATTGACGCCACCTGCGTCGCGATCACAACCTGGCGGCGATTGAAGCGATCGGCGGCGATCCCGCCCAGCGGCGCAAATAAGAACACCGGGATCTGGCTGGCAAATCCCACCGATCCCAGCAGCAGCGCCGAACCGGTCAGCCGGTAGACGAGCCATGATTGCGCCACGCTTTGCATCCACGTCCCGATCAGAGAAATAAGTTGTCCGCTGAAAAACAGCTGGAAGTTGCGGTGGCGCAACGCCCGTCCCGCCAACTGCCACTTCGACGCGGAAGCTACTTCGCTCCCTCGATCCGGCGCTTCGATTGGAGTTCTTGATTCCGACACTTTCATCCTTGGATGACTCTGATCGCTTCTTAGACCAATATAACTTGAGTGCTGACTCTGATCTCAATTTAGCCCCGTCGCTATCGCGTTCAGAATGCTTCCACCAAGACACCCTGCGGCTGGCGCTGAATTCGGCGCATCCCATCATCGCGAATTTTTGACTTCCCAGACTGCCCGGAATGCGCTAAAGTTGCAGTTGCTCTCTCCTCGGCGATTCCCCTAAGGAAGTGACACGACCATGACTAATCCTCCGGTTGGTGTTGAACGCCGCGTTGGACAGCGCTTCGCCTTCAACCTTCCAGTCTGCCTGCGTAACGTTGCGACCGCCTCGGAAGGACTGGGCTTTACCCAGGACCTCAGTTCTCGCGGAGCCTTTCTCTTCACCGATATGGCACTGATCGAGGGCACGGAGATCGAACTCACGTTAAAGATGCCTTCCGAGATCACGCTCGGAGAAAATATGCGAGTCCGTTGCCGGGGCCGTGTTCTGCGTATTGTCAAACCCGCGGACAAGGGCTGGAAATCGGGAGCTTCGGCGGAAACCGCTAACAAATTGCCCGGGATCAAGTCCACCGAGAATAAGATCGGCGTGGCTGTCTGCCTGAACGGTTACGAGTATCTTCCCGAAACCGAGGACACTTCCGCCGACTTCCGCCGCATTTCGGCCTTACACGGGCCGGACGAGGAAGAGCATCCCGCCACGGCCATTCCCGCTCCCGGCAGTCCGCGAGCCGTGGCCAACTAGCTCCGGGAGTCCGTTATCTCTATCACAAAAGGTAATTCGAGCCGCGAGTCCTGCGCCCAGAGCGGCACATGGCTTCGGGGGCCTCGCTCGCGGTTCTGCTCCCCACAGCGAACTTAAGTTCTCTCCCTCCTTCAGAGACCTTTTCAATCTCCCCAGCTTGGCTTAGAATGCTTCTCACCAGTGCGGATTCGTTGGGGGAGTAATCCTGCGGTGCATCTCACATCCGGTGTTTCTTTCGTACATATGGTTGTTTGGTTGTTATTCCCTCTGTGCGCAAACTGGGTACGAGCTTGGTCGCAGGCGGTTACTTAAGTCACTTGGCGAGAGGTAGTTTCTCTTTCTAACATGCAAACACCTAGGGAAATCAGCGAGAACCGCACCATGCATGGGATCGCCGTAGCGCTCCTGACCGAAAACCGCGAACATTTGTTTGAATTGCAGAGCCGCGTAGAGGCTACGCGGTTAGCCCGCGTCGTTTACAGCAACGTCGGCTTTCCCGCCGGACCCACGGATTCCATCCTGCGCCAGATTCAGGACGTGCACGCCGAGATCGTCATCGTCGATATCTCTGCCGAGAACCCCCAGCGCGCCATCAAGACCATCGAACTGATTCAAGCCAATACCCTGCAACTGGCCATCTTTGCCAACGGCACCATGCAGCAACCTACCACCATCGTGGCCAGCATGCGCGCCGGAGCCGGCGAGTATCTGGATGAAGCCGCAGGCTCAGAGGCTCTTCTTGAAGCCCTGACGCGCTTCAGTTCCAACCGTACCCGCACTCGCGGCGGGGCCGGTAAAGCCCGCGTCTTCACGTTCCTCAGCGCCAAGGGAGGCGCCGGCGCAACCACGGCCGCCGTCAACACCGCCGTGGCTCTGCAGCAATCCCATGGTGGCGTGGTTCTGGTGGATTTCGCCCCCGTCGGCCACGCCCAACTTCATCTCAACCTGCGCCCCAGCTTTGGAGTGCCCGACGCTCTTGAGAACCTGCACCGCCTCGACTCTTCTCTGCTCGAAGGCTTGATGACTACTTCCAAAGATGGTTTGCATCTTCTCGCCGGCCCACAGCAGCCTTACCACGCCGTTCCCACGCCAGCTGAGTTGGCCCGTCTGTTCGACCTGCTGGTGAATCATTATCGCTACGTGGTCGTCGACGCCTCCAGCCGCCTCGATGCCACCACGCGATTGCTCTCCGACCTCTCAAACGCGGTGCTTATGGTCGCCCAAACCGATGTGGTCACGCTATGGAGCGCTGGCCGCATTCATGCCTTCCTGGAAGAAGGAGCCGGCCGCAACCGTCTGCGCATGGTACTAAACCGCTACAAGAAAATTCCCGGCTTCACCGACGAGGACATCGAACAAGCTACCCGCTGCAAGGTGTTATGGAAAGTTCCCAACGCCTATCAGGCCATCTCGCCCGCCATCGATCACGGCACTCCGGTCGTACTGCAGGAAGGTCAGGAAGTGAGCCGCTCCTACCGCGCTCTGGCCGCAGCCTTGGCCGAGGCCTCTACCACCGAGGATGGCGGACTCGACCTCGTCTACGCCCAAGAGAAGCCCGACTTCAAGAAGAAAATCCCCACCCGCCTGGTCATCTCCCCCGCCCGCGCCGGACAGTAACCGACTGGCGAAATTTCCGCACCGCATTTGATGGAATGATGGAAAGAGGCGGACAGGCTTGCCCGAGCGAAGCCGAAGGGAATGTCCGCCCACACGAGCAACTCGGGGCCAGGGCTAGCGGCCGAAGTAGGCGGCGTTTTTGGCGGTGAATTCGTTCCACTTCTCCGGCAGATCGTCGAGGGCGAAGATTGCCGACACCGGACACACCGGAACGCACGCGCCGCAGTCAATGCACTCTACGGGATCGATGTAGAGCAAGGGCTCGGTCGCGTACTTGGGATCGTCCTTCTTGGGATGAATGCAATCCACCGGACACGCATCCACGCACGCCGTGTCTTTGGTGTTGATGCAAGGCTCTGCGATCACGTAGGTCATAACGGTATGAGTCTCCTCGAAACTTCTATGCCCATATTTTACAGCGAAAGCGGCGTCTCCGCGACCGCACATTCTAGCAAGAAATGCGGGCAGCGGTACAAGTTTATTGGCCGGCGCGGTGGAGCACAATCATCGCACGACGAGGAAAAACAAAACGGCTGACAGCTTACGCTGCCAGCCGTTCTCGATCTGCCTTCGGTTACCGGTTCTGCGAACCAGGAATTGCTACTCCGGTCGAAGACCGATTACCGGTGTCCGCCACCACCGTGCCCACCACCGCCACCATGGAAGCCTCCACCACCGTGGAACCCTCCGCCGCCGTGGAAGCCACCCACTGCGCCGTGCGCGTAACCGCGTCCACCTACGAATCCGTGTCCGTAGCCGTAGCCGCCGCGGCCATAGCCCCAACCGCCTCGTCCGTAGCCCCAACCGCGGCCATAACCCCAGCCGCCCCAGCCCCACGGACGTCCCCAGCCATACCACGGGCCGGCGCCGATGAATACGCCGCCAGCGAACCAGTCAGGCCCGTAATAGCCATAAGGCGCGCACGCGTATGGGTAATATCCGTAGTACCCGTAGGAGCATGCCGGAGGCCCATATCCCACTCCCACGCCCACCGCGACCTGCGCTTGCGAATAGGTCAGCGGCAGCATCAGAAAAACACCTACCAAAGCTAAATATTTCAAGTAACGCATGATGAATCCCCCCTTGTCTCAGATCCGCCATCCCCTTGCAAAACCACCGGATCTGCCGTCCTCCAGATTCTGGCTTTCTCGTCTCTGAATCGCCTATCTATTTGAACTCTGACGCGAGAAAAAAGTTGCAGGTTTGCGAGTGGCTGATTTCAGCCACTCCGCCTGAATTCAACCACTTGCAAGGATCACTTGCCAGGGATCAGTTGCGAGAAGCGCGGCGCTTTCACGGCCGGTAGAGCCAGGTCTGCGCCGTGGTTTGGTCGCCGTTCGGATATCCGCCTGCAAGAAGTACGCTGCCGTCGCGTAGCTTGGTCTCGGACATGAAGTGCCACGGTTCGTTCATCTGCCCCGCGGCTACCAGAAACCTGCCGCTCGCCGGATCGAACACTTCAACCTCCTTGCTTCCGCCCGCAATCAGCAATCTTCCGGAAGCCAACTGCACCGCTTCGTCCGGCAACTTGAAGCGACTGTCGTTCATCGGAGATGCAGCCGTAAACCTGCCCGTGCGTGGATCGTAGATTTCCGCGCTGTTCAGGTTTCCGTTCCAGCCGCGCGAATCGGAGCCACCCGCAATCAGCACTCTCCCATCCGGCAAGAGTCCGGCGGTATGTTTGCAGCGTGCTGCGCTCAGGCTGCCGGTTTCGGTGAAAGCGCCGCTCTTCGGATCGTACAATTCCGCGCTCGATACAACACTGCCCGCGTATCCGCCTGCAATTAGGACGCGTCCATCGCTGAGCAGCGTTGCCGTATGCGACACGCGCGCGCAATGCATCGCACCAGTCGCCGCCTGGAACGAAAGCATCTTACTATGAAAAATCTCAGCCGAAGCCAGAGACTCGTTGTCACGTTCTTCTCCACCCGCAATCAGCACATCCCCGTTGCTAAGCAGCGTGGCACTCGGCCTTCCGCGCCGGACGCTCATCTTAGCGATCACCGTAAATTTGCCAGTGGCGGGATCATATAACTCCGCCGAGTCGGTTCCGCCTTGACCCACCCATCCTCCGGCGATCAGAACTTTCCCCGATCGCAACAGCACGGCAATATGCCCTACACGCGCGATGCTCATCTCTCCCGTCGGCGCGAACTTCCCGGTTGCGGGATCGTAGAGCTCGGCGGACTTGTAGAAGTCCTGGTTACGGCGCATGCCTCCGGCAATCAGAACCTTTCCATCAGGCATGAGAGTCGCAGTCTGTCCCGAACGCGGCTCCAGCATCGGCGCGGCGGGCGTGATGCTCCCCATGCGCGGAGTGGAAGGAACACTTGCGCAAAACGCTGTGGCCGCAAGGGTGAGAGTGATGGCGAAGAAGGCAACGAGGAACAGGCGGGAACGCTTCATGGGAAACTCCTCTCAGGTCAGACGTGTGACCGCATGGCCGGTATGCAATCGACGGACTCTTCCGCTACTGCGGCCTTGCTTTAGGCGTTAACCAATGCCTCGCTCGGCTCGTACTCGACGATGTACCCCGCCACTGCGCTGGCCGCGACCGTGAAAGGCGAAGCCAGATACATCTGTCCCGGACCGCTGCGGCCAGGGAAGTTGCGGTTCTGCGCGCTGATCACCACCTGATCGGGACGCGTCGACACGCCCGGGCCAGCGTTGATGCAAGCCCCGCAACTAGGCTCAATCACAATCGCTCCGGCTTTTTGAAACACATCGAGATATCCCTGGCGCAAGCAGTATTCTCGCGTCTCCTGCGATCCGAACTGGATATAGAACTTTACCGAGCCGGCTATGCGCTTGCCGTGCTTGAGCGCATCGGCCAGCACGGCCGCGTACATATCCATGTCTTCGTTCTTGCCTGCCGTGCAGGTGCCTCCGTAGGCGATTTCGACCGGCACCGGCGTATTCAAATCGCGAACATATTTGCCATTGCCCGGATCGCCCGGAGTCGCGACCATCGGCGTAATCTCCGCCGCGTCGAGTTCGATCACGTGCGCATATTCTGCGTTCGGGTCGCTATACAAGCCTTCGATCATGCTCTCGGCCTTCTTGTAATCCATGCCGCGGCGCTCGACCAGGAAATCAATCGCCTTCTTGTCGGGCGCGACAATCCCGGTGAATCCGCCAATCTCGGCGGCCATGTTGGTCATGGTGGCACGCTCATCCACGCTAAGTTCTTCGATGGCTTCACCTGCATACTCCATCACCTTAGCGAGCGCCTGGCCGCTTCGCACATAGTCGAGGCTGAGAATCTTCAGGATGAAATCCTTCGCGGTGACGTTCTCGTGCTTCTTGCCGCGGACCACAATCCGCACAGATTCCGGCACCTTGACGCGAACGTCTCTCGTAATCCAGCTATTGAACACGTCCGTCGTGCCAATACCGAAAGCAACGCATCCGATTGCACCCACGTGCGGCGTGTGCGAATCCGAGCCAACGTTCAACTGTCCCGGCAGCGCGTAGCTTTCCAGCACGATGGAATGGCAAATGCCCTCCGAGCCCTTACGGTCTTTCAGTTCTCCGTGCAGCTTGATTCCCTGCTTCGCGGCGAAATCCTGCTGCTTGAGCTTGAGCTGCGTCGCCAGATCGAGCAGGCCCAGCTTCTTTTTCTCTTCTGAGATCACTTCATCGAGAAACGTCAGATGGTCGCGAAAGAAAATGATGCTTGACGCGTCGTTGACCTTCGCCTCCTTGCCGACGTAACGTTCAAAAAAGATGGCGGCCATGGGCGTAACGTACTCATGGCTGAAGCGCAGGTCAGCCTGCGCAAAGCCGGTGTCCCCGGGCTTCACAGCCGTAACACCAACTTCGCCATTTTCGTTTTTCATATGCCGCGCGAAGATTTTCTCAGCCAAGGTCATGGGACGCTTAGCAGTCCCGATTGGCGGCAAAAATACCCTCCCTTGCATGCGCGCCACATTGAAAGGAAACAACCCTCCATATTCAATGACCTGCCGCGTGATCTCATCTTCTCCAGCAGTAAACTCGGCGAGCGCAATCTCTTCCCCGCCGCGAATCCTGTCGATCAGCGAGAAATCCGTCGAAGTCAGCACGCCAAGGTTCTGACAATTCTGCTTGTAAATTCGCTCGATGTTCTCCGCGATCACGACCTGAATGCCGGCACACATCTCAGCGTAGGGCGACTGCTCCCGGCTCGATCCCTTGCCGCGCCGCTTTCCGCTCACTGCGCACACGAATCCGCCACGCTTCACATCGCCCCGTCCAATCGGAGTCACGCTGCCGCATTTCAGCCCGAGATAAGGAATCTCGCCCAGCGTCTCATCAAAGTAAAAGCAATAATGCGCCGGAGTAATCTCGTCCGTCGAGATGTCGTCGCGCAACTTGGGATTATTCCGCGGAACCTTCGTATCCCAGGGCAAGTCTTCGCCCCCCAACTGACGCTTGATGAGCTCGGGATCTTCCGTGAGAAAAAGAATGCGTCCCTGCAGCCGGACTCGGTCCGGGCGCTTTTCGATCTTGCGTTCCAGAAGAGAGTTAATCACGTTGAACCTGATTTGAAGAATTATGGCACGGTCGTAGCGGGGCCCGTCCCCTGTTATTGTAACGCCGCAGAGAGCGCCAGGCCCGACCTTCGAATCTCGTCGTCAGCAAGCCGTCTTACTCGTGGGCGTGCGCCGCTTTATCGAACTTTTCTCCGGCTGGAATCGCTACGGCCAGCCGATTCTCTTTCGGCGCGAGAGGGCAAGTCGCGTAGGGAGTTCTGGCGCACGGCGGATTGTAGGCGCGGTTGAAATCCACAATCACCGTTCCATTCGTGACCGGATCGGTGTCGAGAAAGCGCCCGCCCGGATAAGTATCCGCGCTCTTCGCAGTCAAATCGTTGAACACGAACGAAAGTCCCCTTGCCGGATCGCCGCCCTGCGCGCTCAACCTCTGCTCCTGGCCGTTGATCTTGAACACGACGCTCCCCACCACCGGAACAGGAGTCACATCCCCGAGAACATTGGGCACGTCAATTGTCTTCTTGCCGTCGGAAGGCTCCCAGGTTGCCGTTACCCGATAGTTCATGTCGAGCGGATAAAACATCAATCCCTTGAAGTTAGCGACCGCTGCGCTGTCCGTATCTTTCAAACGAATCCCCACACGCTCGCCGCGCACGATCACTTTAAATTGCAGCGCGCCCATCTCCACCACCGTCGCATGCCCTGAAACATCCGGATCCAACTTTGCCGCGCTTAACATTTTGCCCGCGACGGTAGCGTGTGCTTCCGGGAGCAATTTAACGCTGACGTCTTTACCCTCAAGAGCGAATTCCCCGGCATGCGCCGGACCTTTGGGAAAAACCACCGCATTGTCGGGTGCGGTGCCGAAGGTGTTTACTCCGGGCTTAAGCCAATACAATCCAGCCAGCGGCAGCCAGTTCTGCTTCAGGTCGTCAATCTCCTCGGCCTTCCATTTTTCAAACGATTGAACGTATGCGGGATCGGGCGCAGCCGGTGCGCCTCCGGGTGCGCCGGCGAATGAACTCGCCCATCCGAGCACAATGTAGCCCGTGATGATTGCGGCCGCTAGCAGTGATCTGGTTTTCTTAAACATGGCTTCATCCCTCCGCTTATTCGTTCCTACGGTTTCATCTTTTGTACTCACTCGGCTCCGGCAGCGGCTCGAGACCGCGGCCGGTAAAAATGTCGGTGAACTCCTTCAGCACGGCCCCGTGAATCAGACCATTCGAGGCTAATGTTTCGCGGCTGTTGATTTCAAATGGTGATCCGTCGAAGCGCGTTACCTTGCCCCCGGCTTCTTCGATGATCAGCACACCCGCCGCCGTGTCCCAGGGATTGAGATTGAACTCCCAGAAGCCATCGTAGCGCCCGCAAGCCACGTTGCATAAATCAAGTGCGGCCGATCCGGCACGTCTTACTCCGTGGGTTCGCAGCGAGAGCTGGTGATAGAAATAAATGTTCGGATTCTTGTGCCGCTTGTGGCTGGGAAAACCAGTTGCCAGTAGAGACTCTTTCAGCGTGGCGGTTTTCGAGACGTGGATCGTCTCGCCGTTCAGCTGCGCGCCTCTTCCCTGCTGCGCCGAAAACAACTCATCGCGAGTGGGATCATAAATGACGCCGGCGATGCGTTGGCCTAATTTTCCGGATGACCGGTGTTCTAGAGCCTGCCGTTCCAGAGCAATCGAAACGCAGAAAACAGGATAGCCGTGCGCGAAGTTCGTCGTACCATCCAGCGGATCGACGTACCAGCGATAATCGCTGCCCTGGTCGCTGAGTCCCTGCTCCTCGCCCAGAACATCGTGCGTGGGCCATTGCTGGCGGATGCGATCGCGGATCAACACCTCCGCAGCCCGGTCAGCCGCCGTCACCAGATCGGCGTCGCCCTTGTATTCAATCTTCAAGTGCTGGTGGAAGTACTCCATCAGCAGGGCGCCAGCCTCGCGAGCGATGGCGGACATGGCCGGGAGAAAGCTGTCGTGGTTGGGCGTTTTCACAGGTCTTGGGTTTTAGGTTTCAGGTCTTAGATTCTTGGCGCTCGGCCATGTGCTGGAATGCCGGAGGTCAGACCGAATACCTAAGACCAAGCACCCACGCCCTTTCACTTTCTCTTCCCGCCATCTTCCGCGATGTACATGATCTCGTGCTTAAAAATGAAAAGGTTGGGAGCGCCTTCTCGGGTCAGGCGCACCATGTGCTTGTCGTAATATTCAATCCAGCCGCTCACCATCTGACCATCCATCAGCTTCACACTGACTGGCTTTTGCTTCTCGCCCAGAGCCTTCAGGAAGCTGGCCTCTTCAAAGGTCTCTTCGGGCGGCGGGGTACGGCCGCGCTTGGCGGCGTTGGCATTTCCCTGCGCGCGGAAGGACATGCCAATATTGTACACGCAGCAGTTTTCGTGTCGCCTTGCCAAACCTCGTCAGGAAAGCGCCGCAGCTTTGGAGGGCACGGCAGGATTCAACATATTGTGGCTCGCCGCCCTAGAAGGTGACGCGCAGTCCGAACTCAAACTGGCGAGGCGCTCCCAGCGCGTAGGTCCCTGATTGAAAGCTGGTACGGAATGGCGTGCTCGTGCTCGAAGTAACTCCGCCCAACACATTCGGCGCTAAGAGTCCGTTCTGCCCAGGAAGCAAGGAAGCCGCCGGCAAGTTGCCGGCTGCGAAAAGATTGACGAAATTGAGAACGTTGAAGACGCTGGCGCTGGGCTCGACAGTCACCCGGTCCTTGATTTTGACGGGCCATGACACTCTCAGATCCAGCGTCTTCAGCCACGGGATTCCAACCGCTCCGGGCGTAACCGAATTTATATTGGGCATCGCCCAGCCCAGAGCTTCCATATCGGAGAAAGTCATCACCTCCGAACCGGAGATTAGCCCCGGGCACCGAAACACGCTGTTCGGGGCAGTGTTCGCCAGAAGGCAATCGCCTGCGGGTGTGAGCTGCTCGGCATAAATATGGTTGTAGTTGGTGATCACGGTCCGCAGGTTCGTAATGTCGGTGTGGTGCTCGAACTGGCCGATTTGAGTTCCCGGCAGCGGCTCCGGCGATGCAGCCGGATTCAGACCCGATCCCAACCAGTCAGTCGCGAAGATTTCGCCGCCGTTGGTCAGCTCCGGGAGCTCCAGACTTTCCGGCAGCGGGCTGTAGAAATGCCCGATCATGCTGAACTTCAGATTGAACGGCAGGTCGAAGTTCGCCAGAAACGATACTTGGTGCTTCCGGTCCAGAGCGTTCGGGCCGGTGAATCTTGTGAGGTCATCATTGTCGATCGCCAGGTTCACGGAATCCTGGTCCTGCATTTGGCTGACGAACCGGGAGAGCGAATAGGAAAACTGGAAGTTCGCATCTTTCACAAACCGCACCGGCCTTTCGACCCGGTCCACCACTTTGAACTGCAGGCTGCTATAGAGCGAAGTTCCCTCAGGGTAAAGCATGTCGACTCCGCCCACAGTTCCAAGGTTGCCCGTAATCGGGTTCGTGCCGGGGAACGCGCAGTAAGAGCACGGTCCGCCGCCCGTAGTCTGCAGGTTCGAATCCAATCCAGCCGAAGAATAGGCCGCTTGCGCGCCAGCTTGTCCCAATTTGCTGATCATGCACGAAACCTGCGCCAGTCCTGCGGGGCAGCCGTTTGCCGTCTGCGCCGCGTCGCGGTCGGCGACGGCATTGGATTGATTGAAGCTGCGCGCCGCGCCGCTATGGTTCACGTCTTCACCGATCAGAAGATGTTGTCCGACATTGCGGATGTAATCGATACTCAGCACCGCGCCGGGACGAATTTCCTTTTGCAGGCCGAGGTTCATCTCCCACGAGCGCGGCGTACGAAAATTCGGATAGAACAGGTCATAGTTGGGATTCAACGCCGTCAATGACGTGCCCACAAAGTTGCTGTTCGGTTGGCTCGCGGTCACGCTTGCAGCCGCCGCCTGGTAGGCGCCGCTCAGCGCAAGAATCTGCGGCGCGACCGCCGAGATGGTCCCGCCGCAAAAAGTCGGTTGCGCCTCGGGCCCCGTGGCCGTGTTCACCACCGTGGCCGCGCCTCCGGCAATCGAGCTTATTCCCGCCAGACTCGTCGGCCACACGAACGAATTCGCCACGCCTCCCCGGCAAACCGTTGGACTATCGCCAAAAATTCCTTTAGCAAGGCGCGCCGGGCTGTCCAGAAGAGCATTGTTCCCGAGCAAGTTCTCATAGAATAAGCCCGCGCCTCCGCGGACTACGGTCTTGCCGGTACCTCCCGCGTCCCAGGCGAAACCGAATTGAGGCGCGAAATTCAAACCCGGATTGCGGACTTTGTCGCCCAATCCCGCGCCCCACTGATTCAAGTCCGGCAACGCGCCCAGGCCGGAATCGGTGCGGCCGGTGTCGTGCACGTAGCGCAAGCCATACGTCACAAGCAATCTCGGCTTGGCCTCCCATCGGTCTCCCACATATAGTTCCACACGGTCGTCGGGCTCGAGTCCTCCGCCGGGCAAACCGAATGCACTTTTAGCAGTCGACGCTCCGATCCCGTTCCCGAGGCTCACCCAATTCGCAGCGTAGGCGGTGGGATCAGACAACATTGATGATCCGATTGAGTTCGTGCCCACTTGCGGGAAGGTTGCGAATGCGGCCAGCCGGGCGCCGTCGATGCGACTGACAGCTGCTCCGTAGCGAATGACGTGCCCGCCCAGAACGCGGCTGCCGTCATACTTCGCCTGCATGTTGGACTGAACCGTCTGTTGCGGCGCCAGCCAACTTGGTCCGCCGCAATAACTGCCGCCGTTGCTCAGAACGCAATTGCCATCGATCGACGCACCAATATTTATCCCCAGCCCCGGAATTGGGTTATCGACCGCGCTCAGCCCGCCTGTGGCATCCGTCATCTCGTTGCGGAATTTCAGATAGGCAAAGCGCAGGCTGTGCGCGTAGGCGCCGGTATTGAAATCGACACCCAACGCGTTCGTCGCCGTGTTGTCGATGCTGCGCATTTGCTGCGTGGAGCTGGCAACCCCATAAGGACGAAAATCGCTGTCCTGAAAAAAATTAAACCGGTAGAACGCCCGCGTGCTACCCCGCATATTCCAATCCACACGTTCGTCGGTATCGAACTCGCGATAGGGCTGAGAGAGAGTCGCATTCAGGCCATCAAAGGGATAGCTAAAAGGCTCAACGGCGGTAAGGTCCTGCTGGGTGCGCTCGGCGTCAGCAAACCAGAAAACCCTGTCCCGAATGATCGCTCCTCCCGCGTCTGCGCCGTACAGTTCGCGCTGGAAGGAATCGTTCGTGGAACCGGGCAACTCCGCCGCTCCCTGATTGCCGCGAAAGAATCCGAATGCCCCTCCATGGACCTGATCGCTGCCCGACCGGGTGATCACGTTTACCGCACCGGAGGAAGTCAATCCCGTCGAAAGGTCGAGCAGCGACTGAGCCAGCTGAAATTCCTGGATCGCGCTGGCAGGGATGTTCTGCGTGCTGGAACCTGTGATCTCGTCGCTGACGTCGACGCCATCCACATCGATTCTCTCCGCGCGGCCAAACCGGTCTAGAAATGAAATCGAGGAAAGGCCATCCTTGTTTCCAAAAAGGCTGCCATCCTGCATCTGAATTCCGGGTTCAAGTTGTGCCAGGTCGGCAGAATTTCGTCCGTTGATGGGCAGCTTGTTGATTTCGTCGGCGTCGACCACGCTTTGCACGGTGCCCTGCTCAATATTGAAACCATCCGCATCTCGAGTTTCAACCTGCCGTGTTGCTCCGGTTACCAGCAGCGTGATGTCGCCGTTCGCCGTGTTGCCGACGTGAACCACCAGCGGAAGCGCCACCGTGATGTAGCCCTTCACCACTACCGTTACGACGTACTCGCCGGGCTGAATGGGGCCGGAGGAATATACTCCCGCTCCTGAGGTCGTCGCGTGGATCACCGCGGACTTGATCTTGTTTGTGACTTCCACCTGAGCGCCGGCGATCGCCCTCCCTTTCGCGTCGGTGACTCTGCCCGCTATGCTTCCGGTGCCCGTCGATTGCGCCGGTGAAAATGAAACCAGCAGCACGGCCACTACCGCGGCCAACATCCATATAAATCGAGCGCCAAAGCGGCGGGACGAGTTGAAGTTCAAAACCGTAAACCTTTCCTTCCCAATATTCACAGAACCTCTCTCATATGTTCTCGTCCAAAAAACTCGGGAGCTGGATCGGCAATCGCCGTGCGATGGGATCAGGACTAGCACATCTCAACTTGGCGTTGGCAATATGGGCTCAACAGCACCTACCCGCGAACCCAAGTTGACTCTTGGGGTGGAAGCGACGCAATTCTTCAGCCATGTCTGGGCAAGTCCGAACGATATCAAACCATCCACCATCCTTGTCAATTGGCGGCCAGTTCTTACTGGCCACTGAACACTAATCACTGGCCACTGTTCTCAGAAATCTATTCTCAGAAATCCGACTTCACCGTGTAGTAGCCCGTGCGATGCCGCACGTGGTACGACATGGCATCGGCCGGCCCCGTAACCTCAACCTGAATGCGGCGAAACTCCGAATTCGATGTTCGTTGCGAGGAGTAATAAGCCAAAAGGTATTGATTCCGCAGCTCGTCGCTGATCTGGCGGAAGGCATCGTCGAGCTGCGAGACCGAAGTGGCATAGTAATACTTGCCGCCAGTATCCTCCGAGAGCTGGATCAAGGCGTGCTCACCGCCGGTCTCGCGCCCCGCGCTGTTTTCGATGGGCACCACGATAATGCTGTAAACCAGAGCCTCCGCTTCTTCGGCGGCGCGCGCTGCCTCCTGGTAGTCGACTTTGCTGATGGTGTCCCCGCCGTCGGTAATCAGCACCATCACTTTGCGTCCCTGGCGGCGGTCAAGCGAGCGCGAAGCCAGGTACACGGCATCGAACAATGCCGTGGCGGCGCCCAGCCGGATGTGGTCAATTCCGTCGTCGATGCGTCGCAAATCGGGCGTGTAGGAAGTCGCCTGCAGCACGGTTTCGCTGAAGCCAAACACCGAAAGCGCGTCCACCGGCCGCATGATGGCATGGGCAAAACGCTTGGCGGAAGCCTGCTCCAGCGGCAGATCGTGGCGCGTGCTCAAGCTGGTATCGATGGCGAGAGCAATCGAAAGTGGCAGCGCGGACTCCTTGTCGAATACCGAAATCGTCTGCGCGCGGCCATCTTCTTTCAGTACGAAATTCTCCTTCTTGAGCCCAGCCACCGGCGACCCCTGCGCGTCAGTCACTGTTACGTACACGTTGACCAGTTTGACGTCGACCTTGAGCGTGGTCTCAGACTCGGTCGTCGATTGAGGCTTTGCCGGAGGTTTCTGTGCCCGCAGCACAGGGCAGGCCAGCAGCAGCAAGATCACGGTAGCGAATCTTCTCATTCGGTAAAAGAAGTATACGGGTTTAGTGTGGCGCGGGCTCCCCCGCCCGCGAAAATGCGTGCAGTCCCTCAACCCGCTCACTTAGATGCACCCTCCGCCACGGGGGTGCCTCACACCAGAATTTCAGCGCGGAATGTCCTGGGGAAAAGGTTCCCCATCGGCCCACACCGCGCCATCCTCGAAGTATTCTTTCTTCCAGATGGGAACGGTGCGTTTGAGGGTATCGATCAGCCACCGGCAGGCGTCAAAAGCAGCGGCACGATGGATGGAGGCGACCACGATCAGCACGCTGGTCTCGCCAATCTCCATGCGTCCCAGCCGGTGCACCAGCGCGACCTCGCGTACTTGAAACTGTTTCACCGCCTGCTCCGCCAGACCTTCCATCTGCCGCAAGGCCATTGCTTCATAGGCTTCGTAGTCTAGATAGAGCGTCTTGCGTCCGCGAGTCTGGTTGCGCACCACGCCCTCGAATACAACGGCAGCCCCGTCCTCGCCGCGCTTGATGCTCTCCAGCGCGTTCTTCGAATCGATGGGCTCGCGGACAATCGAAGCCGATTTCCCCGTCCCTCCACTCACGGGAGGCAGCAGAGCAACTTCGTCGTCAGACTTCAGCGCCGTCTCCGCTCCCGCGTACTCCTGATTCACCGCCACAGCCAGCGAAGCGAGCGATTCTCGCAGCCGTGGCACCCGCAACGCGTAATGCTCCAACACATCTCGCACCAACGCGCCATCACGCAGTTCCAGCAGGTCGCTGGACTTGCCCGCGAGATCTTTCAATATGCCGAAAAAGAGTACGCGCACGCGCATGAGGAGGGTTGTAAACAACCGGGGCCAGTTTATCGCATGATGCCGCGACCGATCAGGAAAGGACGGTCAAGAAAAAGCCGCCAGTGAGAACTGGCGGCTGATAACTGGCAACAGGCAAATGCTTTAAGACTGCCAGGTATGAACTTTGTCGTGGACTCCAACCGGCTCGTCAATCGGCCGAATCACCGGAGTTTCAGGCTTGGCACCCGGCTCCGACGTCATGAAGGCCTTCGCCGCCAGCGCCTCCGCCACCAGCGGCAGCGACACCCGCAGCGCCTCTTCAATCGTCTTCACGTAGTGGATGGTGAGGTTGTCGATCTGCTCCGGGGTCAGGTCTTCCTCAACATTCATTTTGTTCTCCGCGGGCAGAATCACAGTCGTGACTCCGGCGCGCTTCGCGGCCAGCACTTTCTCTTTAATGCCGCCAACCGGAAGCACGTTGCCGCTCAGCGTAATCTCGCCCGTCATCGCAGTGAGCGGACGGATGCGATGCCCAGTCAGCAGCGAGACCAATGTAGTCGCCATGGTCACGCCCGCCGACGGACCATCCTTGGGAATCGCGCCCGCGGGTACGTGCATGTGAATGTCGTGATCGGCGAAGAAGTTTTCCGCGATGCCAAGCTGCGCCGCGTTCGAGCGCACCCAAGTCAGAGCCGCCTGCATGGATTCCTGCATTACCTGGCCGATCTGCCCGGTCATGGTGAATCCACCTTTGCCCTTCATGGCATTGGCTTCGACGAAGAGCACGTCGCCGCCCGATGGAGTCCAGGCCAGACCTACGGCTACTCCCGGACGCTCAGTGCGTTCCTCGATCTCGCCTTCGACGCGGATCTTGATGCCGCCCAGAAATTCCTGGACGATTTCCTGCGTGACCACAAGCTTCTCCGTCTTGCCCTCGGCCAGCCGCCGCGCCTGCTTGCGGCAGATGGTGCCGATGGTGCGCTCGAGGCTGCGTACGCCGGCTTCCCGCGTGTAGTGGCGAATCACATAGCGCAGAGCGTCATCGGGAAATTCGATCTGCTCGGCGGTGATTCCGTTCTCTTCCACCTGACGTGGAACCAGGTAGCGGCGAGCGATGTGCAGCTTTTCTTCCTCGCTGTAGCCCTGCAGTTCGATGATCTCCATGCGGTCGCGCAGAGGCTCGGCGATGGGGTCGAGCATGTTCGCGGTGGTGATGAAGAGCACCTTCGACAGGTCGAAGGTGACATCGAGATAGTTGTCGCGGAAGGTGGAGTTCTGCTCGGGATCGAGCGCTTCGAGCAGCGCCGAAGCGGGATCTCCGCGGAAATCCCGTCCGACCTTGTCGATTTCGTCGAGCATGAACACTGGATCTTTAGTTTCGGCGCGGCGAATGCCCTGGATGATTTGTCCGGGCAAGGCTCCGATGTAGGTGCGGCGATGGCCGCGGATCTCGGCTTCATCGTGCACGCCGCCAAGCGAAAGGCGCACGAACTTGCGTCCCAACGCCCGCGCGATGGACTTGCCGAGCGAGGTCTTGCCCACGCCGGGAGGTCCGACGAAGCAGAGAATCGGACCCTTCATGTTCGGCTTCAATCGACGCACCGAGAGGTAATCGAGGATGCGATCCTTTACTTTTTCCAAGTCATAGTGATCGGTGTCGAGGATCTCTTTGGCTTTGAGGATCTCGATTTCCTGCCCGGAAGTCTTGGCCCAGGGCAGCACGGCGAGCCACTCGACGTAGTTGCGCGTGAGCGAATAGTCGGCGGCCATGGGAGACATGCGCGAGAGGCGGCCCAATTCCTTGAGCGCTTCTTTCTTGACTTCGTCGGGCATGCCGGCGTCGTCGATCTTCTTTTTCAGATCATCGACGTCGCGCGCACCCTCGTCCTGCTCACCCAATTCCTTCTGGATGGCCTTCATCTGCTCGCGCAGGTAATACTCGCGCTGCGTTTGCTGGACGCGGTCCTGCACTTCGCTTTGAATCTTATTGCGAAGTTGCTGCACTTCAAGTTCTTTGGCGAGATGCTGGTTGATTTTTTCGAGCCGCACCCGGATGTCGAGGGTCTCGAGCGTGTCCTGCTTGTCGGGCGTCGAGAGCGACGGCAACGAGGAGGCGATGAAATCGACCAAACGTCCGGGTTCGTCGATGTTCATGGCCACGGTGGAAAGCTCGTCGGAAAGAGTGGGCGAACCGGCGACAATCTGTTGAAAGAGCGTGAGCACGTTGCGCTGCAGCGCTTCAATTTCAGAGCTGTCGGGAGGAATCGCTTCAGGAATCGCCGACACGCGAGCGCGCATAAAGGGCGCAAGCTGCGTAAACTCGCCGAGGCGTACCCGCTCCAGACCCTCAGCGAACACAAAGAGACTCTGGTTGGGCATCTTGACGACTTTGTGGACGACGGCAGAGGTACCGACGGTGTAGAGATCGGTGGCTTGCGGGCTGTCGACGCGGGCCTCGCGCTGCGCCACCACGATGATGGTCTTATCTTCTCCCAGCGAATTGATCAGCTGGACGGAACTCTCCCGGCCTACGGTTAAGGGCAGGACGGCGTGCGGGAACAGGACGGTGTCCCGCACAGGAAGCACGGGCAAAGCCCGTACATCATTTGTTTCCCGATGCTTAGGAAGCGGCTCGGAAAGCGGCTGTTGGCTCATTGGCTCTCCTTGAGTGTAACTCACTCAAGCTTAGATGACACTTCTCTGGAAAGGTTTCATCCCTCCCAGGCGATGGCCGAGGTCTGTTGCATTCTATCGGCGATCTCCGGCGCAAGACATGTGCCCAAGGTAGTGAGGCTAATGGGAAGGCATATCGTGGACGGCGCGAAACGTCGGCAAGCGGCACGGTTATCAAATCGCGCGCTGGACGAGGATTTGTTTCGGAATCGCGCGGTGTGATCGGCCCACTTTGCGCAGCGTTCCCGACTCCCGCCCCTTCGCAAAGTACGCGAAGGACGGGGCACCCGCTGCGTTCCTGACGGCAGCCAAGTCAAAGAGCCTCGCCCACACGCCTCTAGAGACTTGTGTTTGCGGAAGGAAGTGCGGGCTAATCCCGACGCGGGGTTTTGCCGATCTATCTAGTTGGGACGATCCGCAGACATGTCCCGGCAGACGTGTCGGAGTAGGCTGGCGTGGTGGAATCGGGGGTTTGTGGAAGAAGAGTTCGCGTCCGGAGGCATTTGCAGGGATTGCGAGGAGCACATACTGGAAGCGCAACTCATCCAATCCTCGCTGCTGCCCACCAAGGGGCTCTCCCACGAGTCCATCGAGATCGCGTTCCGCTTCGTGCCCTTCTCCGCCGTAGGGGGTGACTTTGTCGACTTCTTCCGTTTGCCGGACGGTTGCATCGGCATTTGCCTTGGGGACGTGGTCGGTAAAGGACTGTCGGCGGCAATGTTCGCCGCGCTGGTGATGGGACTGCTGCGCGGGATTCACAAGACCGGGACGGATACCGCGCGAGTTCTTACCCTGTTGAACGAACGGCTGGCGCAGCGGCCCATCCAGGGCCGCTTTTGCTCGACTTTGTACGCGGTGTGGAATCCCGCCATGCGGGAACTCATCTTCTCCAACGCGGGAATGCCATTGCCCTTGCTGGT
>Ga0302326_10005042_pt1 | contig 30266 bp, 31 predicted proteins | sample Palsa_T0_3_FD_202264 | JGI IMG/M metagenome (GOLD analysis project Ga0302326, IMG submission 202264) | Peat permafrost microbial communities from Stordalen Mire near Abisko, Sweden - Palsa_T0_3 | ecosystem: Environmental > Terrestrial > Soil > Palsa > Peat permafrost | place: Sweden: Abisko... | reverse complement strand
GGAACGGCCGGCCTATTCTACGAGTGGGAGAGTGCGCTCTTGGTTCGCAGGTTTCGCAGCTCGTAAGAAGTCGCCACCCCACTGCCGAGTCCAGTCAGGCGCAGTACGCGTTCGACGCTGCGTGACGGCCGCGCGAAGATAAGCCTGCCGTTGCGCTGTTTGCATTCGTCGTTGAGCTCGACGAGCGCAAACACAATCGAGCTGTCGATGTGCGTAATCGCGCCGAGATCGAGGACGAGCGAGGATTCGGAACCAAGCAAATATTCCAATTCGCGCCTGAACCATGCAACGTTTCTGATGTCGAGCTCTCCCGAGAAAACGGCGAGCGGTAGTTCTCCATTCATGGATGCATCGTAAACTGGCTCACTGAGATGCGACTGCGGAGAAGCTGGGGTTTCCCCGAATATGGCCGTGTGCTCGATCCCGAGGATTTCTATTTCGAAAACGGCTTGATGGTGTTCACCGAGCACTATCATCGCAAACGCGGCTTCTGCTGTGGGAACGCTTGCCGGCACTGCCCGTACGATCACGTGAACGTCCCGGGTCGCTCGGATCAGGCAAGCCAAACGGGCGCCGGCACGTTAGAAACTAATAAAATAGTTGACAAGCCGGACGCCCCGGAGTAGGCTACTCCTAACGAATTAGGAGATAGGGCTTCGTGAGCGATTCCTGGATGTTCCGCGTGATCCCGATGTTCGTCGTCACCTTTCTCATGTGGAGCGGGCTGCGCGTCGTCGTGGAAGCGCAATCGGACGAGCCGACCGCGACCGTCCACGAGTCATTCGGCTGCACATCCGAGGTACAGGTCAGCCTTTCGAACGTCTCAGGCCGGATTCTGGTGACCCCGTCAACGGGCAACGTCGTCGACATCTCCGCGGTGAAGCACGCGGCGAACACGGACGCGCTCTCCAAAATCTCGGTTGTAATCGATCGTAACGGAAGCCCGGTCAACGACGTGCACATTCGGACGCATTACAACCGCGACAGCAAGGGTGGCGGCTCCGTCGAGTATACGCTCTCGGTGCCGCGCCGTGCCGTGCTTCGGCTTTGGAACGTCACCGGGAGTATCATGGCAAGCGGATTTACGAACGATGTAACGGTGAATGACATTGCGGGCAACGTGACCGTTGAGAACATCGATGGAAATCTCAAAGTGGAAACCGTCAATGGCGGGATTCTTGCGTCACTGACGCGCTTCACGGATCACCGGATCGTGAGGCTGCACTCGGTCACCGGCCCGCTCAGCCTCGCGATCCCGCGCGATACAGGCGCCGCCGTTAAAGCGCAAAGCATCTCCGGCGAATTCCACTCGGACTTTCCGCTAACGGTCAAATCCGAAATGATCGGATCACATGTGGATGGGCGCATCGGTCACGGCGATGGTTGGATCAATCTCGAGACCATCAGCGGATCGATGGAGCTAAAGTCTTTGGGACGCTAGACGCTCGCTGAGAGTTCTTCCAAAACGCCGGGACGCTCGGCATCCCACTCCAACTCGCGCGCGGCCTTTGCACCCGAGATACGTTGATCGAGTGCCAGCGCATCCGCGAATGGACCCATCATCTTGCGACCTTCATCAAGTGAGACCGCATGCACGTTGCCGTCGCCGCCTGCGGCTCGATGTACGGCACGCACGATCTCGCCGTACGCGGCTGAATCGCTGCTGACGCCGTTGTAGATCGAGTCGGCGGGTGCACGCTCGATCGCGAGGGCGTAAAGCTCGCCGAGCGCGTTGACGTTCACCATCTGCCAATGATTCTTTCCGCTGCCGATGATGACGAGCTGCTGCGCTTTCGCGAGACCCATCATCATTCCGACGAGGCCACCGCTGCCGCCGTACACGAGGCCAGGCCGGATCACGATCGTGCGCAGCTTGTGCCGCTGTGCATCTTGCACTTTTCTTTCGATCGCGGGCCGCCATGCGACGAGGGGAATCGGATTGAGCGGCGCGGTTTCGTCGATCGTCTTTCCACCGGTGTCGCCGTAGACCCACACGCCGCTCGTATAGATGAAGGCTTCGTGGTCGGTGTCCACCGCGCCGAGCATCGCATCAAGCGCGCCTGTTTCAAGAGCGACGCCTTCGGCAGATTGCTCGAATGCGCAGTGAATGACGGCATCGGCGTCGTGCGTCATCTCGCGCAACACGTTGTGGTCGCTGAGCGTGCCCAGGACCGGATGAACGCCGGCGGCTTTGAGTTTTTCGATAGAGTTCGCGCTGCGGGCGAGACCGACGACGTCGTGCCCGCGTTTCTTGACGGCGGCGCAGACAGCAGTCCCGATGTAGCCGGATGCGCCGGTGATGAAGACTCGCATGCTTGGGGCTCCTTACAGCAGTTTGTCGGGTGTTATCGGTAAATCGCGCACGCGTTTGCCGGTCGCGTTGTAGACGGCGCTCGCAACAGCTGCCGCAACGCCGGTCGTTCCGATTTCACCAACGCCGCGCACGCCGAGCGGATTGAGCAGAAAATCCGGATGCTCGACGGTGATCGCCTCGATTTCGCCGATGTCGGCGTTCACGGGAATCCGGTAGTCGGCGAGGTTGTCGGTCATGACGCGCCCGGAACGCGTATCGAATAAGCCTTCTTCCATCAGCGCCATTCCAATTCCGAATATCATGCCGCCAAGAAATTGGCTGCGCGCCGTTTTCGGATTGATGATCTTGCCGCAATCGAACACGCCCAGTGCGCGCTCGACACGGACGCGTCCCAGCGTTGCATCGACGCGCACTTCAATGAACTGCGCTCCGAATGAATGAAACGCATAGCGGCCTTGCTCGTCGCCGGGTGTCGAGCTAGCCTCGGCTTCGTTCGCGCCGCTCTCGCGCAATTTCAGACAAGCGGCTTGTACCGCGGGCATAACGCTCGCCGTGCTCATCGAACCACCCGCAACGGGGGCCGGCGGCAACGTCGAATCTCCAATGCGGACCTCGATGTGCTCGATGCCGACGTCGAGTGCATCAGCGGCAACCTGCGCAATGATCGAGTACATACCGGTTCCGATGTCGTGGGTCGCGACCTCGATCAGAAAGCTGCCGTTATCTCGACGCACGCGTGCGCTAGCCGGTGAACGCAGTCCCGGAAAGGTCGCGCTCGCGACGCCATAGCCGACGTACTCGTTGTGCTCGCGGCGTTCGCGAGGCTTACGCGGGCGATCTTTCCAGCCGAAGCGCGTTGCGCCCACTCGTAGACATTCGACCAAATGCCGGCTGGAGAAGGGCAGCTTCGATTCTCCGTCTTGCGTCGCATCATTCTTCACCCGCAGCTCGATCGGATCGATCCCCAGTTTTGCGGCGAGCTCGTCGAGAGCGCATTCGAGCGCGAACGCTCCGGGTGTCTCGCCGGGTGCGCGCATCGGCGCAGACGCGGGCGTGTTCAGCGCCACCGCTTCGTGGCTTATGCGAACGTTCGGGCATGAATACAGCATCTCGGTGATTCGTCCGGACGGTTCGACGAACCAACCCGCGACGGACGTGCCGATTATCGATGCGTGCTCGATCGCAACGAGCGTACCGTCCTTTTGGGCTCCGATGCGAAGGTGCTGTTCGGTGCGCGGCCGATGCCCCGTCTGCTCGAAAAGCTGCGTGCGCGTCAGCATCAACTTCACCGCCCGCTTGAGCTCGCGCGCCGCCATTGCGGCGAAGATCGTGTGCGCAAACGAGAAGCCTTTGTTGCCGAACCCGCCTCCGACGAATGGCGAGATGATGTGCACGTCGTCGACGGGGAGCCCGAAAACGGTCGCGACGTAATTCTGCAGACCCTTCACCCACTGTGACGGCTCATGAATCGTCAGCTTGTCGCCGTTCCACTGTGCGAGCGTCGCGTGTGGTTCCATCGGGTTGTGAAACTGCGTCGGCGTCGAGTAGTGCTCGTCGATCCTCACCGCGGCGCTTGCGAGGTGTTTCTCGACATCGCCGCGTTCCGTTTGAAGGGCCGATCCGAAAAACTGCTCGGGCTTTGTGTGCTCCGCCTTCGGATCGTCGAGCGTAAGAACAGCGTGGCTCGGTTCGTACTTCACCCGTACGCGAGCGGCTGCAGCGCGGGCCGCTTCAAACGTTTCTGCGACGACGACTGCAATTTGCTGCCCGTAGTGCACGATTTCCGGGCCCTGCAACGGCATGAACGTCTGAGCCGGCACGAGTGCCTTCATGAAGTCGGCTTCCGGTTGCGTGAAGCGGGGTGAATTCTCGTGCGTGAAGATTTTAAGAACGCCCTGAATCTTGCCGGCCGCGCTCGTATCGATCGTTACGATCTTGCCGCACGCAATCGTGCTCGATACGATCACCGCATAGGCAACGTGCTCGACCGGCGTGTCGGCTGTGTATTTCGCCTGGCCCGTGACTTTGAGGCGTCCGTCGACGCGATCGATCGGCGTTCCGACGGAGGGCTTGCGCCCGGTAGCAGTCGCCGTCATTGTCCGCGCCGCACCGTTTCCAGCGCGCGAACGATGGCGCGCTTCGCAAGCTCGACCTTGAACGCGTTGTCGCGTCGCGGTACGGCATGGTTCAGTGCGATTTCGGCAGCTTTCTCGTACGCGGAATCGCCGGACGTTCCAACCAACGCTTCCTCAGCGCCGCGAGCCCGCCACGGTATCGTGCCGACGCCGCCGAGCGCAATGCGCGCCTCGTCAATGCGGTCGCCGTCAAATTCGAGTCCGGCAGCGACCGAGACCAGCGCAAATTCGTACGAGGCCCGATCGCGAACCTTGAGATATGTCGAATGACGATGTGCGCGTCCGAGCGGAACATCGATGGCGACGATCAGCTCGCCCGGCTTAAGATCGTTCTCAACGGACGGTGTCTCGCCTGGAAGCGAATAGAATTCCTCGAGCGAGACCTCACGCGAGCCTGACGCACTTTGGATTTCCAGGGTTGCGTCGAGCGCAACCAGCGCCACGGCTGCATCCGACGGATGCGTCGCGATACAAGCATCGCTTGTCCCGAGAATCGCGTGCATCCTGTGGAAGCCCTCGAATGCGTCGCAACCGTCTCCTTCGTGCCGCTTGTTGCACGCCGCCGCAGGATCGCGGAAGTACGGACAGCGCGTGCGCTGCAGAATGTTGCCGCCGACCGTTGCCATGTTGCGCAACTGCGGCGATGCTCCGGCCAGAAACGCTTGCGATAGCATCGGGAAATTCTCGACGATCGCAGGATGATGCGCGACGTCGCTATTGCGGGCCAGCGCCCCGATCCGAATGCGCCTCGCGTCGGATTCGATCGAAGCGAGCGGAAGATGTGTGATGTCGACGAGCGTCGAGGGCGCCGTAACGCCGCACTTCATCAAGTCGACAACATTCGTTCCGCCGGCGATGAAGGCGGCATCCTTCGTCTCCGCCATCAGCTTGACGGCGTCGCGAATGTTGGTGGGCGTAAGAAGATCAAACGCCTGCACGGCGCACCTCTTGTCGCACGGCTGCAAGGATATTCGAATACGCGCCGCAGCGGCACAAATTTCCGCTCATTGCGTCGCGGATCTCTTCGTCCGTGTGCGCATGACCCTCGTTCAAGAGTCCGATCGCCGAGACGATTTGTCCGGGCGTGCAGAAGCCGCACTGAAACGCATCGTGCTCGATGAAGGCTTGCTGCAGGGGATGCAGCGAGCCGTTCGGGGCGATGCCTTCGATGGTCGTGATCTCTACATCGGCGTGCATCATCGCAAGGGCCAGGCACGAGAGAGCGCGCTGGCCGTCGATGAGCACCGTGCACGCACCGCATTGGCCATAGTCGCAGCCATTTTTCGTGCCGACCAATCCTAGCCGCTCGCGCAGCGCGTCGAGCAACGTGACGTTTGGTTCCAAGTCCAGGTCGTGCTTGGAGCCATTGACTTTCAATTGCATTTTCGGCATTTGTATGCCCCAGGACCCAGGGCTCTTTAGGTCAGTTTCGGGACATCCGCGAGAGTTCGGCGTTGACCTCTGCGACTAAGCGCGATTTCTCCGCCAAAGCGATCTGAGGTGCCGAAAGGCCGCGCTTTATGAAGGGCGCCGCTTCCGGCGGGAAATTTTGCCGCAGCCAAGCGACAACAGTGCTCGTCGGTATCTTGTCGCCGTAAACTCTCAAAACTGCGCCCGTCATGTAGACGGCTACGACTGTAGTCCCGTAGTCCTTTGTTAGTGCGGCTTCGTGCGTCTTAAAGAAGAACCAGGACAGCTGCGGATTAGCGTCCGCAGCCTGGAAGATGAATCGAAGCCTTTGGTCTTGTTCCTGCGGTAAGAGCGGATCCGTGACGACTGCTTGCAACGCCTTCGTTGCAATCCTTGGATCGCGGGCGGTGACGAGCGCCCGATAGAGGCGTTCGAGGTTCGGAACGTCTCGAGTCGCGAGCGCCAACTTGTGCAGTCGGCGGAACGTCGCATCGTCGGCGTAGGTCCCGACGATTATAAACACCGTTTCTTGTTGATCCGGCGTCAGCGATTCGGGATTGTGCTCGAAGATCGCAAAGCGTCGCCGCGCCTCGCCGATGACTGCGGGATCGCCCCAAAGGCCAAGTGCGAGAATCGCTTTGTTGCGCAGCACGCGAACAGGCGGAGCCTCACCAGGCTTCGGCGACCATCCGAGTGCAGCGACGACGGGCGCAACCAGTGCGCGCGCCTGCGTGACGAGCGCAGCGTGATTGGGGAGTCCGCGCTCGTCTTTCTCAAGGGTCGTCAGTGATGCGATAATTTGTTCCCAAGCGCGAGCATCGTAGTCGGTACCCAGTTTACCGGCCATGTCAAAATACGCGCCAAGCCCGGATCGGCCGGCCCTCGCGAATGCCCACTGATTGTCGAGCAGCGCGATCTTGTCGGGATTGGAGAAGGATGCGAACGCGTTCGCATTGTTTGCAAGCGTTTGCGGGTCGTACGCGACGCGATAGAAGCCATAGCCGCCGGCGTTCAACAGAAGCGTCTGATCGCAACGACCGGCGCCCTCTGTCTGGCCATCGTTCCCCAGGAGAACCTTCTCGACGTCGCCGTTTCCGCTTTGGATTTGGAGCGGGACATTCCAGCGCTCGTTCTTCGGGTCAGATCCCTCCGCGAGAAAGCGCTGCTGGCGCAAGGTGATGGTTCGATTTCCGTTCGCATCGCAGGCGGCGCTTTCGGAAACAACGGGATAGCCCGGCTGCGTGGTCCACGCTGAGGCGACAGCCGCAACGTCGCGTCCGCTTTCGGCGCTCAGCGCGCGCCATAAGTCACTGCCGGTCGTATTCGAATACGCGTTCGTTCGGATATAACGACGCATGCCGTCGCGGAACGTGTCTTCGCCCAGATACTCTTCGAGCATCCGCAAGACTTCGCGTCCTTTAGTGTAGACAATTGCAGGGTTGAACGAGTCTTCGGCTTCGAGCTCGTTTGTAACCGGAGAAATGATCGCCAATTGCGTCGGCCTAGCATCGGCGTCGAACGCGCTCTGAAGTTCGTCATCCACGCCTTCCCACCAGGCCCAATCAGGATGCCGAAGCGCCGTCTCTTTGGCTTCCATCCACGACGCGAAGCTCTCGTTGAGCCAAATGTCGCTCCACCAGTCCATCGTTACGAGATCGCCGGTCCACTGGTGCGACATCTCGTGCGCCTGCACGTCCCATGCTTCTTGACGGGTCCCAATCGTCCGATTCGACCCGGTCAGCAGATAGTTTTCCATGTACGTGATCGCGCCCCAATTTTCCATCGCTCCGGGGAAATCGCCGGGGATTGCGATCGAATCCAATTTCGGGATGGGAAAGCGGAAGCCGAAGTAGTTGTTGTAGTCGTTGAGGATATCTTGCGAGGCTTGCAGCGCGTCGCGTCCGGTTTTCTCTTGGCCGCGCACCGCCCAGATCGTGTGTGTGTAACCGTCGTTACGCGCGCTGATGTGTCCGAGATTTCCGGCAGAGAATTCGACAAGGTAGGTCGACATTTTTGGCGTGCGCTCGAAGGTGACATCGGCGAGCGATCCGTGTACGACGCGATGTGCGATCGGCATGTTGCCGACCGCGCTCCAAGCGGCCGGAATCGTCGCCGTCAACGTGAAGCGGGCGCGGAATGCAGGCTCGTCCCAGCTCGGGAAAAAACGCCGTGCGTCGGTCGATTCGAGTTGGCTCACAAGCATCGTCCCGCTACCGGCCGCCGTGCGGTAGGGCTGTACGAAGAGGCCGCGGGGCGCAGTCTCGATCTTGCCGGTGTAGGAGAGCGTCATCACGTGCTGGCCGCGATGCAGGCTCTGTGCGAGCATGACTGTCGAGAGTTGCTTGTTATTCTGCGTGAGCACACTCTGCACGGCGACGCCGTCAACGCGGACGTTGCTGAGCCTTAGGTTGAGCGTGTTGAAGACCAGACGGTTCGTCGCCCTCCGAACCATCAGCGTGACGCGCTCGGTCCCGCTCATCGTCTTGGCCGGGATATTCGGCTTGAACGCAATCGTGTAGTCGAGTGGGACGACGATCTTAGGCAGTCGTCCGGGAGTCTTGTCGAAATCGAATGCGGCTGCGCTGCTCGCCGTAACGGCAAAGAGGACCGCGGTGAGCAGTGCTTTCACTTACCGGTCGCGCCCCATGCGCGCACGATTTGATCGAGCGCTTCGGCCGCGCGCTCATCGAGCTGTTCATTCGAGAGTGTGCTCAGCGGATGAGTGACCACGACGGGTTCGATATCGATCATTCCGAGCGCCTCACGTTGAACTTTGGCTTCGTGCAAAAAAACGGTCGTGACCAGTACGGCAGTCGGAATCCCCGCCGTTTCAAGCCGGATGGCGTCATGCATACAGCACGACGTGCACGAGCCTCAATCACCTATTCCGGTGAGCACGAGATCGCTTTGCGCCGCGATCTCGGCCAGCAGCTCAGGACGCGCGTCCCGCGAGAAGCTTTCCTTCTTGTAGCGCGTTACCGTCCCGAGCGAGAGCCGCTGCGCCAGTATTGTTGCGATGCGGTCTTCGACCTTCCACCCGTTCCATTTCGTGTTGTCCAAAACACCGACGCGCAATCCGCGTAAGCTTGCCGGACGTTTGGCAAGGTGAAGTACGGGTGCGTCGATCGTCCCGCGTGGATCGTAGATCATCGGAAAGTCCTCTCTAGAGACGGCATGTGCCGTCTTCACACATTGCAGCCGCGTTGGCTAAGGTTCCGTCGATGCGCAGCAAGACCGGACTGGTCATGTGGCCCCAACCCGGAATGAAAGCCGAGAAACGGCCGGCTTCGCCGCCGGCGACGAACAGATGGATATCGTCGGCGCTGGGCACGATTGGAATTCGGGAATCCGGTTCACGCTTGTACCAGCGCGGAAGATTGCGATTGTAGATCTTGCCGTAACGATCGTTGAAGGTTAGTGCCGAGAATTTATTGCCGGCGTTCATCCAAAGATAATTGCGCACGTCGTGCCGCGTCCAGCCGCTTTTCGAAATCGTCGCGGCATGCTCGGGGCCGATGACGACGGCACATGATCCGCTCGAGACCGCGTTGTTGTTTGCAATCGTCGACATCGCCGAGACGATGCTGTCGAGCACGCCTTCGGCGTCGTCGGCGATGTGGTTGGTAATGCTATGCGGCGGTTCGCCGCCAATCACGAACACGGAGCTGTCTTCGGGGCTCATCCCGTGTTCGACGTGATAAGGCGCCCACGGCGAGATCTCTTCGTTCTCGGCGATGCAGTACGTATATTTTGCGGGACTCCCTAGCGTGCTCTTGTCGAGATCCCCGGGCGTGCCACCGCCGACGGAAAGCAAGATCATGCGGATCGCGCGCCCGATCGTTGCGTTAGCCCGGTTCCCCGAACCAAACACGTTGTGTCCGGCGTTCATTCCAATTGCGTTACGAATCGGTCCGTTGACGACGAGCAGCGGCGAGACCATGTGCGTCGTCGCTTGAATGCCGTTGAGATTGAATGCGGGCGAACAGAGCGCAAGCATCGCGGCGCGGACGACCGGCGCGTATTCCGGCTTGCAGCCCGCCATCACGATGTTGACGGCGAGTATGTTTCGCGTTAGGCCGCCGCGACGTGGCGGAACAACGGCCTCGAGACGTTCGGGGTCGCCGCCAAGCACATCGAGGACTGCGTCGATTTTCTCAGGTGTCGGCGGAACGACGGGCAATCCGTCGCTCCATGCTTGTTCGAAATAGTACTCGACCAGATCTTCGGGTTTTGTTGCGATCATTTTGGCTCCAAGGGTTGTGTAAATGCCTTGCACAACTCGCGGAGCGTGCCCTTTCTTTCAGGAAAACGCGCGTTTCTCGAGCTGCTGAAGCAAGAAGGCGTCGAGTATATCTTCGGAAATCCGGGGACGACTGAGCTGCCGTTGATGGACGCGCTCGCCGTTGAAACGGAGCTCCGCTACATCCTCGGGTTACAGGAAGCCGCGGTGATGGCGATGGCCGACGGCTACGCGCAGGCTTCAGGAAAACTGACGTGCGTCAGCGTGCATGTCGCACCGGGACTCGGCAACGCGATGGGGATGCTCTACGATGCGCGCAAAGCCGGATCGCCGATTATTGTGACGGCCGGTCAGCACGATCAGAGCTTCACGTTCAGCGAGCCGCTCTTGTGGGCCGATCTGCCGGAGGTCGAGCGAAGTTCGCCGTCTCGAAGAACTGCCGCTTGCGATTCATCGTGCCGCGAAAACGGCGCTTGCGCCACCGACCGGGCCAGTTTTTCTATCGCTGCCGGGTGACGTGCTGACGAACGAAGCCGAGATCGCGATGGGAACGCCGTCGCGCGTGGCACCCAACGTGCGCGGCGATCGCGCCGCAATCGAAGCGGCCGCCGTTTTGTGCGCAAGCGCGAAGCGTCCGTTGATTTTCGCCGGCGATGCAATCGCGCAAAGCGATGCGCTCGCCGAGACCGTTGCGTTTGCGGAGCTGCTTGGTGCGCCGGTTTACGCCGAAGCCGTGTCGAGTCGCGCCTCGTTCCCGTCGTCGCACCCGCTCTTTTTCGGAGCAATGGTGCGGCTGCAGAAGAACATCCGCGAGATCCTTGCGCAGCACGATCTCGTGATATCGCTCGGCGCCGATCTGTTCACGCTTTCACTTCCTTCGCCGCTCAACGCGATGCCCGAGAATGTGAAGATCGTTCATCTTGATACCGATCCGTGGGAGATTGCGAAAAACTACGCGGTGGAAGCCGCGATCTTCGGTGAGCCGAAGGTGACGCTCCCCGAGCTTGCGGCCGAGACGCAAGCGCGCATGACGCGTGACGAACACGCGTCTGCGCGCACACGTGATGAAGAGACGCGCCGGACCAATGCGCAGGCGCGCGCCAAGCTTGCAGCATCCGCCTCCGAGGCCGCGAAGCGAACACCGATCGAGCCGCTTGCGCTCTTGCAGACGATCGCCGCGACGTTGCCGCCGAATGCAGTCGTCATCGATGAAACGGTTTCTTCCGGAATGGGGATGCGCTCGCTGCTGCGCAGCGATGATGCGCAGAGCTATTTTGGTTTGCGCGGCGGTGGGATTGGTTGGGGATTGCCGGCCGCAATCGGTGCACAGCTCGCGCTGCCCAACCGCCCGGTCGTTGCGCTCATCGGCGACGGCAGCGCGATGTACACCGTGCAAGGGCTGTGGACGGCCGCGCACGAGAAACTCGCGGTGACGTTCGTGATCTTCAACAACACGTCGTATAAGATTCTTAAGCAACGCGCGCTCGCGATGGGTGCGCTCACCGCCGAGACGAAACGCTTTGTCGCGATGGATCTGACCGAACCCGCGATCGATTTTGTCGGGCTCGCGCGTTCGCTTGGTGTGGCCGCGGAACGTGTCACGACGCTCGACGAGGTACGCGCGCATCTCAAGCGCGGGCTATCCTCGAAGGTGCCGAATCTGATCGAGGTCGTCATCGCCGCGTGAGCGGTCCACTTGAGGGCGTCCGCGTCATCGATCTCTCGACGGTCGTTGCGGGTCCACTCGTCACCCGTCTGATGGCGGACATGGGTGCCGACGTCATCAAGGTCGAGTCCAAAGCCGGCGACATCATGCGCTGGACGGGCCCGGGTCGTCACGTCGGGATGGGTGCGCTGTTCATGCACCTTAATCGCGGGAAGCGCAGCATCATTCTCGACTTGAAGAATGATGTTGACCGCGAGAAGCTCTTGAAATTGTGTGAAGGCGCTGATCTGCTTTTTCACAACATCCGTGCTGCAGCTATGGGTCGTCTGCGTTTAGGGTACGCCGACGTTGCGGCTCGTAATCCGAAGATTCTCTACGTGAGTCTGGTCGGATTCGCGCAGAACGGACCGTACGCGTCATGGCCGGCATACGATGATCTTATTCAAGGCGCATCAGGCCTCGCGGCGATGTTCAAACGGACGGGAGAAGCTCCGCGCTACGTTCCGCTCAACATGGCTGATCGGACGAGTGGAATTACGGCCTTCGGAGCCGTCCTTGCGGCGCTCTATCATCGCGAGAAAACCGGGAAAGGCCAAGCCGTTGAGGTCGCGATGTTCGAAGCACTCGTCGATTTCGTGTTCGGCGATCATCTCGGCGGTCACAGCTTCGATCCAATCGAGGGCGATTTCGGCTACAATCGATTGCTCACGACGCTTCGCCGTCCGCATCGCACGCTCGACGGCTATATTTGCGTGCTGCTCTACGACGACAAGCAGTGGGAGCGATTCTTCGCTCAGGTTGGCCGGGCAGAGCAATACGCGAGCGATCCCAGGCTACACGATACAATCAAGCGCCGCGATCACTATCACGAAGCCTACACCATCGTGGCTGAGATTCTCGCAACGCGAACGACGGCCGATTGGCTGAAGATGCTGCGTGAAAACGATCTACCGGCTGTGCCGATGAACGATCTCGACGACGTTCTGCACGATCCGCACCTGGCGGCGACGGGCTTCTTCGTGAAGCAGCAGCATCCAACCGAAGGCGCGATGCAAACGACGGGTCATGCGTCCCGCTTCGCGGGAACGCCGCTCGCCGATCCGGGTCTTGCGCCCAACCTCGGCGAGCATACCGAGGAAGTTCTTAAAGAATTAGATCGGTGAGAACGAGGTCGACTTCATCACCTTGTTCTCTTGGTGCTGCATGTGGCCGGCTTCGGCGCTTTTCTTGAGATAGGCTTGCCACGCGGGATCGGCTTGCATGGCACCGCGCTTTTTCTCCCGGTCGGCCATGCTCTCGTATTTCCAGATGTGCACGACTTGGTTTTGCGTGCCGACTTCGCTCATAAAATACCCGAGCGGCTCGCCCAGATGCTTGAGCTGAACCGGGTAGCCTTCTGATTCATAGAGGGCGAGCCAAGCGTTCAGTCTTCCTGGAAGCGTCGTATAGGTTCGAATGTCGACGATCACGAGTGTCCTCCGTTTGAAAGTGCGTTGCGGACGATACGAGCTGCTAGTCGTGCGTAACGTGGCGCGCTTCGCGCGAGCCACGGCAATTCATTCCACGCATCAGGACGTAGGAGTACGCTGAGCGGATGCAGCCATGCGTCGGAAAGCTCGCGCTCAGGGGTGTCGAGGATGACGCGCACGACTGCGATGCGCGGTGCGAGAACGAGCCCGCTCTCCATGTCGACGCCGGCAAAGCCACGCGACGCGAAATCACCGCGTGCGTTCCCACCCACGAGCGTGGTCGACGTAATCAGCGGCGCGCCGAGCGGAGCTTCGCCGAGTTGGCGTGCTGCATCGCGCAAATGTGTCGCCAGCTCCGGATCGCACGCGACGCGTTCACCATTCGGACGCTCGATCTCGTCGGGAACGAGAACCGTCCCGCTTGGAACGCCAGGTCGCAAACCGCCGCAGAGTCCTACGCTGATCACGGCATCGTCGAACGTCCCACCTCGACCAATCCCCGTCCGCACGACGCGCACGTCGTGATTGCGGAGCTCGCGCTGCGCGGCGCGGTATTCGGTCTGCGTTGCGCAGACGACGATCACTTCAAATAGCCGCGACCGCGATACCAGTTGACGGCGCGCTCGAGTGCGCCGCGAACGGGCCCGGGCTTGTAGCTCAACTCGCGCTCCGCTTTCGATGAATCGACGAACATCCGTTCCTCGGCCATGCGTACGCCTTCGAGCGGCACGAGCGGTTGCGTGTCGCGCCGGACGAAGCACCGCATCTCGTCGACGTACGCGATCGTGTAGAGCACCGGCTTCGGGATGCGAACGCGCGGGACGGGTTTACCGGTGATTTCGGAGAGCATATCCCACACCGCGTCGAGCGTAAGATTTTCGCCGCCGAGGATGTAGCGTTCGCCCGGGCGACCCTCGCGCAGTGCGGTTACGTGTGCACGCGCAACGTCCTCGACCGGCACCAAATTAAGGCCCCCGGACGGCGGCTTTGCGAACATGCGGCCGCGCGCGAAATTCAGAATCATAGCGCCGGTCGGCGTCGGCTTGTGATCGTTGGGACCGACGGGTGCAGTCGGCAGCACGACGACGGTCGGAATGCGGCTGGAAACTGCACTGCGCTCTTGCGCGAGCTTTGAAGCGTGGTAACCCTCGCCGCCTTCGGGCGCGTAATCAGCCTCGGTCGCGACGTTTGCGCCGTGCGCGGGTCCTACGGTTGCCGAGCTCGACGTCAGAACCGCACGCTCGACACCGGCCAGATATGCCGAAGCAAATAAACTCTCGGTGCCGGTGACGTTGATGCGCTCGAGTTCTTCGCGATCGCCGGGTGCAAAGGAATACAGCGCCGCGCAATGCACGAGATAGCGGCATTCGCGCAGACTTTCGACGAGGTCGCCGGCGCGTTCGAGATCGCCAACGACGGTCTCGCAGCCGTCAAGGCGTGCGGACTTGTCGCGCACGAGCGCGCGCACGACGAAGCCTGCCGCGAGCAGCTCGCGCAGGACGTGACTTCCGACGAATCCAGTCGCTCCTGTTAGGAAAACGCGGTCATTGCGCAATGGCCGCGCGAACCGCTTCTTTTATCGAACCGGTCGTTGCAAGGACGGCAGTCGGCTCGTAGCCGCAGTGCGCCATGCAGTTTTCGCATTTCGGGTTACGTCCGCGGCCGTATTTCGACCAATCGGTCTCGTTGAGCAGCTCTTTGTAGCTGCCGGCGTAGTCGCCATCCGACATCAAGTAGCACGGACGCTGCCAACCGAAAATGGAGTAGGATGGAATCCCCCACGCTGTGCACGCGAAATCGACTTTGCCCTCGAGGAAATCAAGATAGAGCGGCGTGTGATTGAGACGCCACCGCGCGCGGTTGCCGTTGGCGAACGCTTCACGGAAGATCGCACGCGTTTGCTCGACGCCGAGAAAGGACTCTTGATCCGGCGCTTTCTCGTATGCGTAGCCGGGCGCGATCTGCATGACGTCGACTTCTGCGACGTCGTTCAGATAATCGAGCGTCTCGATGATTGTCTGCGGCGTATCGCGATTGAAGAACGTCGTGTTGGTGGTGACGCGGAAGCCGCGCGCTTTGGCTTCTTTGATCGCCGCTACCGCTTTATCGAAGATGCCTTCGCGGCAGACTGCTTCGTCATGACGCGGGCCGACGCCGTCGACGTGGACGGACCACGAGAAGTACACGGACGGCTTGAAGAGGTCCATTTTCTTCTCCATCAGGATCGCGTTCGTGCAGAGATAGACGAAGCGTTTGCGCGCCACGAGCTCTTGCACGATTTCCGCAATCTGATCGTGGACCAGCGGCTCACCGCCGGCGATCGAGACCATCGGTGCTTCGCATTCTTCGACCGCGTCGATGCACTGCTGCACCGTCAGGCGCTTGCGCAGCGTGTCGGCCGGAAACTGAATCTTCCCGCAGCCGCCACATTCGAGATTGCATTGAAAGAGCGGCTCGAGTTGCAGGACGAGCGCGAATTTCTCGACTCGGGCGAGCTTCTTGCCGAGGATGTATTTGCCAACGGCGACTTTTTGCTGAAGCGGAATACTCATGACGTCATAACACCTTCGGTTGAAAGCCCGGAGCGGCCCCCTTGGGCCTCACCCGTCTCGGCAAGCGCCCGATCGAACGCCAAGGCGGTCAATGGGAACAAGTGGCGATAAAGGTGATAGTTAATGTAGAAGTCGCGTGGGAAACCGGTACCCGTATGATACCGCTCGTCCCACGTTCCATCGGGGCGCTGCCGGTCGCGCAGAAATGCGAGGCCTCGTTGCACCGCAGAATCGCGTCCGCGCCCTGCGAGTTGCAGAGCGCATAGGGCCCAGCCCGTCTGCGACGGCGTGCTCGCGCCGACTCCGGCGAGTGATTCATCGACGTACGAATGGCACGTCTCGCCCCAACCGCCGTCCGGATTTTGCACGCGCAGTAGCCACGCGACAGCGCGCTCGATCATGTCGTCGCCGGTTTTGAGCGCGACCAGCGCCGAGATCACGCACCACGTGCCGTAAATGTGGTTGACGCCCCAACGGCCGAACCAGGAGCCGCCCGGCTTCTGCGTTGCGCGCAGATACGCAAGTCCGGTCGCAACATACGGATCGGACGTGTCGCGACCGAGCAGCGCCAGCATCTCCAGCGCGTGCGCCGTGACGTCTTCGGTCGGAGGATCGATCAGCGCGCCAAAATCCGCGAACGGCATCCGGTAGACGATCTCGTTGTCGTTGTCGCGATCGAAAGCGGCCCATGCGCCGTTGCTCGAACGCATCGCGAGCGTCCAATTGCAGGCGCGTTCGATCGCCGCGGTCGCGCGCTCGTCGGGGACGGCGCCTTCGAGCAAAGCGCACACGATCACGGCGGTGTCATCGATGTCTGGATAGATGTCGTTGTCGAACTCAAAGGCCCAACCACCGTTGGGAACGCCTTTGCAGCGCACTTGCCAATCGCCCCACTGTTCGGCTGCGATTTGCTCGTCGAGCATCCAATTAACAGCGCGTGTCAGCGTCGGATGTTCGCGCGCCATACCCGCCATGCGCAGCGCGCGAATTGCCCACGCAACATCCCATACCGGCGACATGCAGGCTTGAAAGCGCCAACCGGTCTCATCGTTTATGACGAAGCGTTCCATCCCGGCGAGCCCTTTTCGCATCACCGGATGTTGGAGCGGATAGCCCTCGACCGAAAGCGCGATCAGCGAGTACACCCACGGCGGTTGAATGCCGCCCCAACTGCCATCGATTTCTTGGCGTTCGATGATCCATTCGCAGACGCGGTTGAGTGCGGTTTCACGCGCCGGCTTGCTCGGCAAACGTTCGTATTGCTTGAGCAATTTGTCGAGCCACCACATCCAGCCGGTACCGGGGACGCTCCACATGCGGCCGCGTGTCCCGTGCGCGAAGATCTCGTCGACGTCGATACCGAGGGGGCGAACCGGACGGCGCGTGATCACAATCGTGAGCGGCGCAACCGTGCCGCGCGCCCAGCATGAGAAGTCGTACAAATTGAACGGCACTTGCGGCGGAAAGAAGATGATCTCGGGCGGGAGCGAGGGGATGCCCTGCCACGGATAGATCCCGAAAAGCGCCATCCAGATCTTCGTGAAGACGCGCGCTTCGGTCAGTCCGCCGAGACGATGAATCGTTGCGAGCGCGCGCTGCATCTCGTCGCGTTTGGGATCGACGCCGAGCAGCTTGAGGGCTACGTACGCTTCGATCGTCGTGCTCAAGTCGGCCGGACCGTCGTAATAGAGCGCCCACGATCCGTCGCCGCGCTGCTCGTGCAGAAAATGACGGACGACGCCATCGCGAATGTCGTCGAACGGGATGCCGAGGAAACGCATCAACAAGATGTGCTCGGCCGTCATCGTGACGTTGGTCTCGAGCTCACCGCACCACCAACCCTCGGGCGACTGATTCGCAATCAGCCAATCGACGGCACGCTGTGTGTGGTCGATCACGCCAGAACCTCGGCTGCTGCAAGTCCGCTTCGCACTGCGGATTCCATCGTATCAGGCCAGCCCGTTTCGAGCCACGAACCCGCAAGTGCCAAATTCGGAAATTCGGTGCGGGAATGCGGGCGCTGCACGCCGGGCTTCGGCATGTAGGTGGCGGTGGGATTGCGCGTCACGGCACTCTGTACGATTTGGGCGGTGCGCAACGCGGGCAGCGCCGCGCAGAGCTCTCCCCACGTGCGTTCGACCAGCGACGCCGTCGTCGCGGTGAGAAAGTCATCGGCGGCGCTCAAGCTGCAACACAGATATCCGCAATCCTTTTGGAAGACCCACTGCACCGGTGAGTCGAGCAAGGCGGCGAAATCGAAATCCAAGCTGGCGGAATCGGTCCAGATGTGGATGTCGAGAATCCCGTGCGGCTCGTACGCATCGAGGCTCGCAATCCCCGAAAGGCGTGCTGCCTGCGCCGGCGGTACCGCGAGGACGACCTTGTCGAACTGGCGGCGGCCATCTGCGAGAACGACGCCGACGTCGGCGCCGCCGAGCTCGAGCGACGCGACCGGGGTCGAGATGTGGACGCGGTCGAGCCGTTGTGCCGCGGCTTCGGCGATGCGGGCCAGCGGGACCGTCGACCAACCGAAGCGCGCCGCGTTGGCATCGTTCAAGAATGCCGTCTGCAGCACGAACGCGGCGTCGCGTAAGCTCATCTCACCGAGTGGTATGTTGAGTGCCGGGACGAGAAACGGATCCCAAAACGCACGAATCTCGTCCGGACCCTGTCCGTTACGCCGCAACCACGTCGCGAACGTTTCGTCAGGAAGGTCCGCGACGTTTTTGCGCAAGCCGAGCAGTGAGCGCCCGATGCCGAGACGCGCTCCGAGCCGCAGCGGTGCGTAGTGCAAGAGCGACCATGCGAGATGGAACGGTGCGGGCAAATTCGCGGCGCGCAAGCGGCTGCGCACGTCTTTGCCGATGACGAGCACGTCGAAGCGCTCCTGAAGGTGGAGTTTATCCGCCATGCCGACGCGCTCGACGAACGTGATGAATTCGGTGCAGCACGCTAAGAATACGTGCTGACCGTTATCAACTTCATGACCGTCGACGGCAAACGACGTCGCGCGCCCGCCGAGCAGACGCGTGCGTTCGAAAAGCTCGACCTCGTGTCCCTGTTCCTTGAGCGCGAGCGCCGCAGAAAGACCGGCGAGACCGCCGCCGACGATCGCTACACGGGACGTAGCCACGATCCGACCATGACGCGCAGTTTTTCGCTCGGTGTGAGCGACGTTCTGCCGCGTAACGGGAAGTCGGGATCGCGTTCGATCTTCTCGAGAATTCGTTCGTAGATGCCCGCCATCGTGTGGACGCACACCGCTGAGCGCCGCGGAATCAATCGCAGCACGCCGTAGCCACGGGAAAACAGCGCGCGCGCGCGCGATGCCTCGAAGGCGACAAGACTGCGCCAACGATCGTCTGCGGTTCCGTCAAAGAGCTGCTGTTCGGTGACGCCGAAGCGGTCCAAATCTTCCTGCGGAAGATAGATGCGATCCATCCCCGCGTCCTCGCGGACGTCGCGCAAGATGTTCGTCAATTGCAGCGCGAGCCCAAGGGCATCCGCAAGCTCCAGCGCAACCGGATCTTCGAAGCCGAAGACGCGCACGCACATTCGTCCGACGACGGATGCGACGAGATGGCAATAACCTTCGAGCTCGTCCCACGTGCGGTAGCGCTTGCGAAAGAAGTCGAGCTCGACGCCGTCGATGAGTTCTTGAAGCTCGCTCTCCGGGATTTGGTAGCGTTCGATGACGTGCGCGAGGACGTGCGTGATCGGATCGTTCCACTCGCCACGCATGCACATGCGAATCCGCTCGCGATGAATCGCTAGACGTTCCGGGAGGTCGCCACGGTTCGGGCCGTCGGCATCGTCGTCGACTTGGCGCGCAAAGCAATAGAGTGCGTAGATGGCGATGCGCTGCTCGTAAGGCAGCGAGATGAATCCCCAATAGAAATTTTTAGCTTCGCGCCGCGCCAGCTCGTGGCAATATTTCTCCGAGCTGCGGAGGTCGTAGTCGGGGGCCTCGACTCGCACTATGCGGTCTCGGCGCGCTCGACGGGGCGAGCCGGCTGCAGTGAGAGCGCTATCGCGCGGGCGAGTAAACCAATCTTCACAGGACGTGTAACCGTCGGACGCTCGAATTCGGTGCGGTAGCCGATCCGGGCGATGGCGTCGCAGATCGCGAGGCCGCCCAGGCGGTAGAGGGCGAGTTGGAAACGGAGCCCCGCCGGGGCCATCCGTTCGAGGGCACGCCCGGATCCGAGCAACTCGCGTGCGCGGCCGACCATGATGCGCGTCGCCTCGGCCACGCCGCCGGCGCGAATGTCGGATTGAACCAAATACGTGCGGCCAAGCGCGGCATCGCGTGCCACGTCTTGTGCGAAATTCGCCAGCTGCAAGCCGACGCAGACGTCGTCGGAAAGCGGTACAGTCTCGGCATTGTAGATGCCGAAGACGGCAAGCACCATCCGGCCGACGGGCGCCGCCGAGTTACGGCAATATCCGAGGACGTCGGTCCAGGTCTCGTACGACGAAATCTCTTGGTCTTGGATGTTCGCGGCGATCAAATCGACGAACGGTTCGATCGGCATCTGACGCGCGGCGATCGTTGATGAAAGCGCGATGAGCACGGGATGGATAGGCGGCTCGCCGGCAAACAGCGCGGTGACTTCGTTGCGCCAGAGCTCCAAACGCGAGCGCGCCGATTCGCGCGAGCCGCTTTCGTCACCGAGATCATCGGTGGTGCGGCAATACGCGTAAATTCGCGCTAGATCCAGGCGTATCGGGGCCGGAAGAAGCTTTGAGGCGACGCTAAAATTTTCGTAGTGCTGATCTGCCAGCGACAGACAATACGCATCTGCCGACAGCAAGTCTCGTCTATTCATCTGCCCCACGGATGGTGGACATTCAACTTGTCCATGGCAAGCCCTAGCAGGTCATATCCACCCTAGCGCGGGTATTCCACCAACCTGCTGCGACAACTACTTCATGCCAAGGTTGACGGAGGATAATGCAGGGTTTTCTAATCGGGTCCGAGGCGCATAAGCAGTTATTTTGTCGCACATTCATGGAGAGTCACGAGGCATACGAGCCTGTGAATTTACCGTGGCCGACGCTAGACGAACAATCGCTTAGAAAGCTCCGCGCCCTTCCGATTTGGCCGACGGCGCTGCAAGCTGAGACGAACGCCGGTGCGATGGTGAGCGGGTTCGCTGCGACGATTTCCGACGCCACGATTCGCCAAGCGATCGAGCTGCAAGGTTTTGAAGAGACACGGCACGGCCATCTGATTGCGACGATGGTCGAACGCTACGGACTCGGTGCGAAGGCTCAGCCGCCGCAGCTCGAGCCGACCGAAAGCGCCTTCATTCATTTTGGCTACTGCGAATGTCTCGACTCGTTTTTGGGATTCGGTGGATACCGCTTGGCGCAAGAAATCGAGTTCATGCCGCAGTCGCTGATCTCGCTCTTCAGCCGTGTCCTCTGGGAAGAAGCGCGTCATATCGTGTTCTTCGTCAATTGGATCGCGTACGAGCGCGTGCAGCGCGGTTACGGCGGTGCATTCATGCAAGCCGTCGCGACCGCAATCGGATATATTCGGGCAGTCATCGACCGTATCGTGAGCGGCCGCGACGTGGCCAATAACGCGACGGAACCCGTCGAGCTTCCGAGTGTCGGACTCGTTCAGCTTTTGACGGCCGGCGTGACCGAGAACGCGCGCCTCATGGCGCAATTCGATTCGCGCTTGTTGCGCCCGCGCGTCGTCCCCGGAATTGCGCAGATGATTATCAACGCCGCCAATACGGGCCAGAACCTTCGGGGAGTGTTCGAACCGCGCGCAAGCTGATCGTAACTGCGGACGATTTCGGCCTTTCGACCTCCGTCAACGATGCGGTCGAGCGCGCTCACCGCGAGGGTATTCTCACTGCGGCGAGCTTGATGGTCGCCGCTCCCGGCACGGGCGATGCGATCGCGCGCGCACGTGCGATGCCGTCGCTCGGGGTCGGACTGCACGTCGTTCTCGTGAACGGGCGCCCGAAGTTGCCGCCGTCGCAAGTCCCCGATCTGGTCGACCAGAGTGGCGATTTCCCAACCGACCTCGTCGCCGCCGGCGTGCGTTATTTCTTTCATCCCGGCGCGCGCCGCCAACTCGAGGCCGAGATTCGTGCGCAATTCGAAGCCTTCGCGCAAACGGGCCTACCGCTCGATCACGTCAACGCGCAGAACCACATGCACGTCCATCCGACCGTGCTCGCAACGATTCTGCGCGTGGGCGCGGATTTCGGAATGCGGGCCGTGCGCATTCCGCGCGAGCCGTTCTTGCCGTCGTGGCGCAGCGCGCATCGCGATCTCGGTCTACGCCTCGGTAACTCGGTGCTGCTTGCGCCATGGTTGGCTCTGATGCAGCTGCAGATCGAACGTGCGGGAATGCTGCACAACGATGCAGTGCTTGGATTGAGCGACACCGGAAAGATGACGTCCGAGCGCGTGCAGCGACTGCTCGAACAGCTCCCCGCGGGAGTCACCGAGCTGTACTTTCATCCCGATGCCGACAGCGACGAGTTGAAAGCGCTCTGCGATCCGGCGGTTATCCGAACCGTACGCTCCGGTCAGATTCTGTCGATGAATTTTGCGCAGTTGGGAAATGCCGCGTAGTTTTTTCGGCCTTGGGCTCGCGATTGTGGCGCTCGGCGGTGTCGGCTATCTCGGCTTCGCGCTTGCGCGCGTGCGCGAGTTCAACCGGCGCGAACGCGTGCAGGCTCGCACGCTTCCTGCGGTATCGATTCTCAAGCCGCTCCACGGTGAAGAAGAAGGTCTGTTCGAAAATCTGTGCAGCTTTTGCGAGCAGAATTATCCGGTCTTCGAGGTGATTCTCGGCGTCCACGATGCGCGCGATCCGGCTCTCGAGACGGCGCAGCGGATCGTGGCGCGCCATCCCGATCGCGCGCGCCTCGTCATCGGTGACGGTACGGCTCATGCGGGCAATCCAAAGGTTGCAAATCTTTCGGGGATGATTGGTATCGCTCGGCACGCGGTCATCGTGATGGCGGATGCGGACATGCGGGTCGGCACGACCTACCTTCGCCGGCTTGTCGCGCCGTTCGAATCGGGCGACGTCGGCGCCGTGACGTGCCTCTATGCGGGGTCGCCGAGCTTGAATCTGCCATCGCAGTTGAGCGCGATGTTCATCAACGAACAGTTCGCGCCGTCGGTACTCGTCGCGACGGCGCTCGAGCCACTGCGCTATTGTTTCGGTGCCACGATCGCCGTGCGCCGGAGCGTTCTCGATGCCATCGGCGGCTTTAAGGCGTTGCGCGACCACGTCGCCGACGATCATCTGCTCGGCAAGCTCGTCACGGATCATGGCCTGCGTGTCATTCTCTCGAACTACGTCGTCGAGAACGTTATCGACGAAGCCGGTATCGAGAGCGTCTGGGCACGCGAGCTGCGCTGGTCGCGAACGATTCGCTCGGTCCGACCGCTCGGGCATGCACTTTCATTTCTGACCTTCGGCTTGCCGCTGGCCGCGCTGGCAACGCTCTTGACACGCGGCGGCTACGGCACGCCGGTTTTGCTCGCGCTGGCGGCGGGTCTGCGCCTCGCACTTCATCTGGAAGCAAAAGCAGGCTCGCCGGTGCTCATTCCGCTGCGCGACGCAATGAGCGTCGCAGTCTGGGCCGCCTCGTTCGTCGCGCGCGACGTCGATTGGCGCGGACAACGCCTCGAGCTCGATTCGGTCGGCGAGATTCTCGAGAGTTAGCGGCGCTCGATTTCCCGCACGCCGCCGGCGCCGCCGACAAGCACATGCGAGGTAAGGCCGACAAAGATGCCGCTGGCAACGACGCCGTTGATCGAGCGCAAGCCTTTGTCGAGATCGGCCGGATCGGCAATCGCGCCGAAGGCGCAGTCGAGAATATTGTTGCCGTTGTCGGTGATGAACGGTTTCCCATCGCGAACCCGCACGCTTACCTTAGGACACATCTGCGCGATCTCGCATTCGACGTAATGCAGCGTGTACGGAACGATCTCAACCGGCAGCGGAAATTTTCCAAGGCGCGGCACGAGCTTGCTCTGATCGACGACGACAACGAATTTTTCCGCGGCGAGCGCGACGGCTTTCTCGCGGAAGAGCGCGCCGCCGCCGCCCTTCGTCAGAGCGAAATCGGGAGCGACTTCATCCGCGCCGTCGATCGCGACCGCAATCGGTGGACCTTCGCACAAGCCGACGACCGGGATATTGCGCTCGCGGCACAGCTGCTCGGTTTGCACGGACGTCACGACCGCAGAGAGCGACCAGCCCGCTGCGACGAGCGCGCCGACCCGCTCGATGGCGTAGAAGGCCGTCGTTCCCGTCCCGAGGCCGATGCAGCGCATCTCCTCGCGGACGAACAGGTCGACTGCGGCGTACCCCGCCGCTCGCTTCTCTTCGGCTACGTCCACTAGCGAGCCGATTTCAAAAGGTCCCTTACCGAAGGTCCGGTCGCGATTTTGCCTTCCGTCATATAGGCCTCGTGGTTGTCGTCGATCTGATCGAGGACGTAGAGGTAGTTGACCATCATCCCCGCGGACTCGCGCAGACCCTTCGGCGAGGTGTCGCCGAGCCAGTTGATACGCTCGAGCCGCGCCCCGTTGCTAAGATGGAAGTGGGCGACCGGATCGCGCGCAAAATTCCCAGCGCGTTTTTCGCGGGCGAGATAATGGCTGCACAGCCGCATCAGCGGAAGACGCAGCGCTTCGGCGACCTCGGGATCGCGTTGCCAACCGCGCTGACCGAGCGCCGCGGCGATCCCATCCGGATCCTCCACCAAGCGTCCGCGCAGCCAGGTCATGAAGCCCGGAATTGGCGAGAGCGTCGCAAACGTGCGCAGCGAGCGGAATTGTTTTGAGAGTTGATCAGCGACGCGCTTGATCAACGCGTTGCCGAACGAGATGCCGCGCAAGCCCTTCTGGCAATTCGAGATCGAGTAAAAGATCGCGACCGATGGATCGCCTTCGAGCTGGTGCGCGTTGCGATCCAGAACTTCTGCGATGTCACCGCTGAGCTCATCGGTCAACGCGACCTCGACGAAGATCAATGGCTCGTCGGGCATAGCGGGATGCAAGAATGCGAAGCAGCGCCGGTCGCCTTGCAAACGATATTTAAGATCGAGCCAATTGCGGACCTCGTGCACGGCCTCGTAACGCGCTAAGCGCTCGAGAAACGCGGCCGGCGCGTCCCACGTGATCTCGCGCAGCTCGAGAAAACCGATGTCGAACCACGCCGTCAGAATCTCGCGGAAATCAGCATCGATGCGTTCGAAGACGGGATCGTGGTCCAGCATGCGCAGCAGATCAGCGCGCATGTCGACCAGGAACTTTACGCCGCCCGGAATGCTGTTGAATTGCGTAAGCAGCCGCACCCACGGCGCTTGGAGTGCGGCGCGCAGCTCGCTGGCCTTGTGTGCGCGCTTTTCTTCTGCCGAGTCGCGCAACGCTGACAGCGCAGCTTCAACCAAGGCTTCGTCGATGTCGAACGTGCCCATCGATTTGAAGAACTGCTCGCGCCCCGCATCGTCCAGCTCGAGGTATTGCTTGCCAAGTGCGACCGCGCGAGCTCGCGCCGCGACCTCGCCCCCGCGCGCTTCCAAACACGCTCGCATCTGATCGAGCAGACGCTGCGACGTCTTGCGATTATCGGACTCGGCACGCGACCGCAGAATGCTATCACGGGCTGAAGCAGCGGCCTCTCGCCAACCTACGATCGATCTAATCATCCTACCCAAGCATACTACAGTTGGTCGAGGTGGGTTGCGGCTGCTGCTCGGCATGCCCCTGTGCCCCCGAGGCTCAAGTATTTGGGCCTCGAAGAGGGGGCGCATATGGCGTACGAGTTGACGATTTTGCAGCAAGGCTACCCTGGGAAGAGCGTTCATCACGGCGGGCTCGGGTGGAGTACGGTTGCGTTGTTGCGCGATGGGAAGCATAACGTGCTGTTTGATACGGGGCATTATATGCACCGGGATGTTTTGGGGAAGCGGCTCGGTGACGCGGGTCTGGATTTCGGGGACATCACGGCCGTGGCCATCACGCATTCGCACTGGGATCATTGCGTCAACTTTGCAATGTTTCCGAAGGCCGAGGTGTTTATCGGCGATGCGGAGTTGAAATGGGCCGCTGAGCAGCCCATCGGCAAGTACCCGATTGCGGAGTTTCATGTTGAGAAGCTGTTGACGTACTCGAATGTGTCGCGGATCGGCGACGGCGATGTCATCCTACCGGGGATCGAAGCGATTGCGACGCCGGGACATACGCCCGGACACATGGCCTACGTGGCGCAAGGTGCGCGCGGCGAGTACATCTACACGGGCGATGCAATCAAGAACGGTGCCGAGCTGTGCTCGCAGCGTGTCGACATGACGCTCGACCTCGCGCGCAGCGAGGATGCGATCCGGCGCGTGCGTGAGCGCGCGGCCTCAAATCCCGAGAACGTCATCGTCTTCGGTCACGACCGGTGCTGCAGCTTCGACGGGTCGCACGTCCACGAGCGTGAGCCATTGCGATGCGCCTTGACGGCGCGTCTCGGCGAAGACTTCGACGACCTGACGACCTTCGATTTAACCCGCTCGGGAGTAACAGCGTGAAACTCGCCTATACGATCGTCACACCCGAGGTGACGCGCATGCCGATGGCATGGATCGGCGACCATGCGACGATCCTTCCGGCACTCGCGAAGATGGGCTACGACGGTGTCGAGCTGCAAACGCGCGATCCCGCGGCATTCGATACGGTGGCGTTCGAGAAGCAAGTCAAAGACGCGGGACTTGTGATCTGCGCGGTCTCGACCGGCGTGATCGGCGAGACCGACAACATGTACTTCATGTCGCCGGAACCGGAGCTGCGTAAGCGCGCGATCGAACGTTATAAGACCGTCATCGATCTGGCAGCGCGTTACGGCGTCGATTCGAGTATCGGACGTTTTCGCGGACAAGCAAAATGGGCGCCGGATCGAAAGACCGGTGTCGGTTGGTTCCGCGCTGCACTCGAGGAGCTGCTACCGTACGCCGAACGTCAAGGCGTGAAGATCGTTCTCGAACCGCAGCACGTGTACAATCTCGATACGCTCAACACTCTGGCCGAGACCGTCGAATTCATCGCGTCATTCAGCGCAAAGAATCTCACGTTCGAAGCCGACATTCATCACCAAGGTTTGGTGGAGAAGAGCATCCCGGCTGCGCTCGTGTTCGGCATGCTGAGCGGCTACATGACGTTCGTGCAAGTCAGCGACGCGAACCGTCTTCCACCCGGACTGGGCATCTTCAATTGGGTCGATGTCTTCGAGACATTGCGTGCGGTTGGATACGACGGTTGGATCTCCGTTGAGTGCAAGCAATTCCCAGACGGAGAGCGTTGCGCACGTTATTCTCACGGCTTTTTGAGAAACGTTATGAACCTGCCGGCGCTTCCCTGAGATGAAGACGGTTGGCTTGGTTCACGCAGTTCTGCCGGCGCTCGCACCGATGAATGACGTCCTCGCACGTCGCCTACCGGGCGTTCGCATCATCAATCTGCTCGACGAAGGGCTACTTTGCGAGGCTGAGCGGTTAGGCGGCCTCGTTCCCCAGACGCTCGATCGCATGGCCGACGTCATCGGACTGCTGCAAAAAGCCAATGTGGACGCGGTTTTGCTGACGTGCACCGCGTATTCGACGGCGGTTCCCGAGATGCGCCGGCGGTTCGGTTCGCTCCCGATCATGGCTGTCGATCAGACCATGGTCGACAAAGCGATTACGCTTGGAAGCCGTATCGGCGTGCTCGCCACCGTGCAAGCGGGACTGGATCAGCAAGTCGTCTTGCTCAACGAAGCAGCTGCTCGCACCGGAACAGCTATCGAGATCGTTCCAAGCTTTCATCCCGAGGCGATGGAAGCGTTGCGCCGCGGTGATCGAGAAGCGCACGATCGCATACTCTTGGATGCGTTGCCTTCGCTGCTCGAGCGCGTCGACGTCGCGCTTCTCGCGCAAGTCAGCATGTCGCCGCTCGTCGCGAAGCTGCCTGCGAATCTATCGAAGCCCGTTCTCAGTAGTCCTGAGCTTGCCGCGGAGCGTCTCACCGAAATCTTAGCTCCCGCATAACAGGCAGAATCGGCCCAAAGTCGAAGCAAACATTCCGTGCGATTCTTGCGCGGTCTCGCTCTCATTGCGGTATTCGTTCTTGCTCTTGCTGCGGGTTGGTTCTATTTCGGTCACCGCGGCGGCAACAACGTCAAGAGCGGTACGGTAACCGTGTACTACACGAAGTACGACGGCACGACTGAGGTCCCGTACAGTGTGACCCTCGGCACAGCGCACGACACGCAAAGTATCGCGTTCTACGCCGCAACACAAGCGGTTGCGGGACCGCCGCCAAACGTCGAGGGTATACGCTTTCCAGCTGGTACGCATTTGCTTTCGCTGGATATTCACGACGGCACCGCCATCGTCGACCTCTCCGGCGACGTCAACAAATATGGCGGCGGAAGCTCGGACGAAGCCGGGATGTTCAAATCGCTTGTCTGGACGTTGACCGCGATTCACGGCGTCAACGCCGTTTCGGTTCGCGTCGATGGTTCGCGCGTCGCAACTCTGCCTGGAGGCCATTTGGAGCTCGATGAGCCGCTTTCGCGTTCGAGCTGGTAAGTCAGCAGCGCTCGCGCTGCTCGCTCTGTGCTCGGCATTTGCAGCCACACCGGTAAGCGCGCAATCGACTGCGACGGTTCCGGTTTTCTGGTTTGCCGGAACGCAATTGATCTTCGAACACGCCGATCGCGTTGACGGCGAGATCGCGGTTCGGGGAAGCGATCCCGGACTCCAACGTTTTCTTGCCCGCGTCGGAGCGACGCTCTCTTGGGAGCCAAGCTCGCGGTACGTCGTCGTCACAACTGCCGATCGTCGCACGCTGACATTTACGCTTGGTGTGCCGCACTTTCAAACCAGCTCCGGCGGTGAGAGCGTACCGCTGCGCGCATACATCGACGGCAACGATGTCTATCTGCCGTTTCTCACCCTCGCGCGCGCGCTGTACGTTGAGCCGGTTCCCGAGGGTTCGGACTACGTCTTGCAGCCGCAAATCGGCTCGCTCAATCTGCGCGCTGAAGGACGCCGTACGATCGTTTCGCTCATCGGTGGAACTCCGCTGCGCTTCACAAAAGATATCGATGAGCCCGGGCGCATGACGCTCGTTTTCAGGGGCGTGTCATCGACGCTACAGCCATCGCGTGCGGTCGATTTACCGGGCCTCGGGCGCATCGACATTACGGTCGCCGGCAACAGCCGCAACCCAACGACGGTCGTGACCTTTCAGACGGCGCCGGGCGCAGCGCGCTCTCTCTTGCCGTCGAGCAGCCGCAACGAATTGGACTTCGCCTTTGGGGCGCAAGACGTTGCGCAGACTGGGATTCCGATCCCAGCGCAGGGCCTAAGCCCGATTTACCGGAGCCTAGCCGCAGCGGTCGAGACGCCTACCCCGTCGCTCGCTCCGCCTGTTCTGGTGACCGCAGCCGCGATTCCGACTGCCGTGCCGACGGCGGTAACGACGCCCTCCATCGCATCCTCACCGGCCACGGCCTCCGCCGTGAGCGGACTCGACGTAGAAAATCCGGCTCCGGACGCGCTGCTCATTCACATTGCGACGTCGCCTGGTGTTTCATTTGAATGGCATCGCCTTGGGATCGACCGTTTCTACATTGATTTCCCGAATGCGGCGTTGACGTCTGCGCCGCGCGATGACCGTCCGACGGTCGCGTTCGTCCAAAGCTATCGAATCAATCAGCTTGCAACGTCGGCCGTTCCGACGGTGCGGTTCGCGATGACGATGACGCCGAACCGCCGTCTCGATATCATCCCGGATGCCCAAGGTGTGACGATCACGGTCGCAGACATCGACGCGACGGGCGATTTCATTGCGCAAGTCGGCAGTGGCCTCACGGGCGGCGCCGGCAACGTTGCGGTCGTGCCGACGGCGACGCCATCCGACATCACGGCGCCTCCGGGCGCGGTTCCGCCACCAGGTTCGAATCCGCGTTTGATCGTGCTCGATCCCGGACACGGCGGCAGCGACACGGGCGCCATGCACAACGGATTGGTTGAGAAAGACATCGCGCTCGACATTGCCATACGCTTGCGAACGCTGCTCGTGGCGCGCGGTTGGACCGTACGAATGACGCACGATACCGATCGCGACGTGTCGGGACCGAACGCTTCCGACGTTGCGGAGCTGCAAGCGCGCGTCGACGTCGCGAACAATGCGGGGGCGCGGATGTTCGTCTCAATTCACGCCAACTCGAGCACATCCAGCGTGCCGAGTGGGACGACGTCGTATTACTATAAGCCGCAAGATCGACCGCTGGCCGCAGCGATTCAGGCTCGCTTGATCGCGTTGCTTGGAACCAAGGACGACGGAGTCGTTCGCGAGCGCTTCTACGTCATTCATCGCACCACCATGCCGGCGGCGTTGATCGAGACGGCGTTCGTGTCGAATGCCGCAGACGCAGTGCGTTTACGTTCGTCAGATTTTCGGCA
>Ga0302326_10005040_pt1 | contig 30269 bp, 27 predicted proteins | sample Palsa_T0_3_FD_202264 | JGI IMG/M metagenome (GOLD analysis project Ga0302326, IMG submission 202264) | Peat permafrost microbial communities from Stordalen Mire near Abisko, Sweden - Palsa_T0_3 | ecosystem: Environmental > Terrestrial > Soil > Palsa > Peat permafrost | place: Sweden: Abisko... | reverse complement strand
CCCGGGGCGGGGGGGGGGGGGGCCGGGCCCCGGGCGGGCCCGGGCGGGCCCGGGCGGGGGTGAGAGCCGACGTGCGGAGTGAGGACCTCCGGCGAGCCCTCGCCGAAACGGGGCGAGTCCTTGCGATGATCGGGCTCGCGGCCCTGGTGGTGGCCGCGGCGGACGGGATCGTGATCCTGGTCGTGGGTCTGTTGCACTGACGCGGGGCGGCCGGCGCCGGCGGCCGCCGGTCGTCGTCCGAGCGGTCGTCGTCCGAGCGGTCGTCGTCCGTAGCGGTCGTCGTCCGCAGCTGAGAGGGCTCCTGCCCGCCCAAACCCCTGCTGGTGGCCCACCCCGCGCTACTGGGACGTACGGTTTAAGGGTCGCCGAGGGCTAAACCGTACGTCCCAGTAGCGCTCGAGCGGAGTGATCCGCCGCGCCGCCGGCCCCACGGGCGGCCCGCGCCCGGAGGCGCCCTCTAGACGAGGCGCTCGACGATGTAGTCGATGCAGCGGGTGAGCGCCTCGACATCGGAGGGCTCCACCGCCGGGAACATGCCGACCCTCAACTGGTTGCGCCCCAACTTGCGGTAGGGCTCGGTGTCGACGATGCCGTTGGCCCGCAACACACCGCAGACCGTCTCGTGTGAGACCGACGCGTCGAGGTCGATCGTGCCCACGACCGAGCTGCGCTCCGCGGGCGAGGCCACGAAGGGTGTCGCATACGCGCTTCCCTCCGCCCACTCGTACAGGTGTCCGGCCGACTGGTCGCAGCGTGAGGCGGCCCACTCGAGCCCGCCACCTTTGTTGAGCCACTCGATCTGGTGTCGAAACAGGAAGAGGGTGGCCAGCGCCGGCGTGTTGTACGTCTGGTCCTTCGTCGAATTCTCGAGCGCGATCGTCAGATCGAGCGATGCCGGGATCCACCGACCCGACGCCTTGACGCTGGCGATGCGGGCCAGCGCCGCTGGAGAGCACAGGGCGATCCACAGACCGCCGTCGCTGGCGAAGCACTTTTGGGGGGCGAAGTAGTAGACGTCGTAAGAGGCCGGGTCCACGCGGAGGCCCCCGGCGCCGCTCGTAGCGTCGATGACCATCAGCGCGTCGGGATCGGCGCCCGATGGGCGCTGGGGCGTCAGCGCCACCCCTGTGGAGGTCTCGTTGTGGGGGTGGGCGTAGGTGTCGATGCCGGGGCGGCCCACAAGATTGGGATGGGTGCCTGGGGGCGAGGAGATGATCTCAGGTTCCTCGAGGAACGGCGCCGCCGCTGCCGCCTCCCCCAACTTCGCCGAGAACTCGCCGAACACGAGATGCTGGCTCTTGGTCTCGATCAGCCCGGATGTCGCGATGTCCCAGAAGACGGTGGAGCCGCCGTCGCCGAGCAGGACCTCATAGGCGTCGGGCAGCCCGAAGAGGTAGCGGAGCCCAGCTCGAATATCGCCGACGACCGATTTGACGCCGCTCTGGCGGTGGCTGGTGCCGAGGTAGGAGCGGCCCGTGGCGGCCAGATCGGCCAGGGCCTCGAGGCGTACCTTGGACGGACCGCATCCGAAGCGCCCATCGGCGGGGAGCAGGTCGGTCGGGATGTGGATGTCGGGGAGGGCGGCGGGGGTCACGGGACAATCCTCGCAGGGACGCCGCCCCCCCGAAAGCGACAAACCGGGAAAGCGACAAACCCGGAAAGACGACAAACCCGGAAAACGACAAACCGGGAAACCTGAACCGGACCCCCGCCCGGTGTGCGACCATCGTGGGCGTGAGCCGAATCTCCCGCCGCATCGCCGCGATCGCCGAGTCACCGACCCTTGCCGTGGACGCCAAGGCGAAGGCCCTCCAGGCTGCCGGCGAGCAGGTCGTCAATTTCGGGGCCGGCGAGCCCGATTTCCCCACGCCCGCCCACATTGTCGAGGCGGCCGTGGCCGCTTGTCGTGACCCGCGCAACCACCGCTACACCCCGGCCGCCGGCCTGCCCGAGCTGCGCGAAGCCGTCGCGGCGAAGACCGTCAGGGATTCGGGCTATGCGGTCGATGCCGCGCAGGTCCTGATCACCAACGGCGGCAAGCAGGCAGTCTACGAGGTGTTCGCCACCCTGCTCGATCCCGGTGATGAGGTGCTGGTGCCCGCCCCGTACTGGGTCACCTACCCGGAGGCGATTGCGCTGGCCGGCGGGGTTTCCGTGCCGGTGTTGGCGACGGTCGCCAGCGGCTTTCGCGTGTCGGTCGAGCAGTTGGAGGCGGCCCGTACGGCGCGGACCAAGGTCTTGTTGATGGTCTCGCCTTCCAACCCGACGGGGGCCGTCTACCCCCGCGACGAGCTCGAGGCCATCGGCCGTTGGGCCGACGAGCACGGCCTGTGGGTGATCACCGATGAGATCTACGAGCATCTCGTCTACGGCGACGCCCGCTTCCACTCGCTCCCCGTCCTCGTGCCGTCCCTCGCCGATCGCACGGTCGTGGTTCACGGCGTGGCCAAGACCTATGCCATGACGGGGTGGCGGGTCGGGTGGATGATCGGACCTCGCGACGTCGTGAAGGCCGCGACCAACCTGCAAAGTCATGCCACGTCCAATGTCGCCAACGTGAGCCAGCGGGCGGCGATCGCCGCTCTGACCGGAGATCAGGCGTCGGTGGCCTCTATGCGCGAGGCCTTCGACCGCCGGCGCCGGACCATCGTCAAGTTGCTCGGGGACGTGCCCGGCGTGGCTCTGGCCGAGCCCGAGGGCGCCTTCTATGTCTTCCCCTCGTTCGAAGGTGCGCTTGGGCGTACCATCCGGGGTCGGACGCCGACGACCACGTTGGAGCTTGCCGACCTTTTGCTCGACGAAGTCAAGGTGGCCATCGTCCCCGGCGAGGCGTTCGGGGCGCCCGGCTACGCACGACTGGCCTACGCACTGGGCGATGACGACCTGGTGGAAGGCGTGACGCGGATTGCCAGCCTCTTGAGTGAGTGAGCAGTCCGGGTAGGTGGTCGGGGGCCTGCGGCCGCCGAGCGTCACCGCGCGCGAGGCTCCACAATGGGCGGATGTGTTCGCGCGTCATGGTCGCGGTCGGTGCACTGCTCACCGCCGCCACCATCCTGACCGCCGCTCTGGTTGCCGCGGGCGCGTTGACGGCGACGCCCAACGATCCGCTCTTCGGCGAGCAGTGGGGCCTGACCATGATCGGTGCTCCGCAGGCCTGGGCGACCACCACCGGGGCCAACGTGATCGTCGGCATTGTCGATACCGGCGTTGACCTGACTCATCAGGATCTCGCCGCCCACGTGGTCGCCAGTACCAACTGCATCGGATCGGACGGCGACCCGACCCAGTGCCACGGCAACGGCCAGGATGACAACGGCGAGGGCACCCACGTCGCCGGCATCGTCAATGCCATCACCAACAACGGCGTCGGCGTCGCCGGCACCGCGCCCGACGCCCGCCTCGTTGTCGCCAAGTCGTTGGACAGCGGGGGGACGGGAACGGTCGCCGACGTCGACGCCGGCATCGAGTGGGTTGTCGACCACGGCGCCAAGGTGGTCAATCTCAGCCTCGGCCAGCCCGACGCGCTGACCCCGGGCGTGTTTGGCACCAGCCTCGCCTCGGGCATCGAATACGCCTGGTCCAAAGGGGCCATCCCCGTGCTCGCTACGGGCAAGTCGGTGGTGGCCGGTCTGGGCACGACCAACTACGGCAACCTCGACGCGGTGGTGGTCGGTGCCGTCGCCCGCAACAGTTCGGTCCCCAGCTATTCGAGTCCGACAGGCTCGGCCAAGTGGGCCCTGTTGGCCCCCGGTGGCTCGGACGACGGGGTCCAAGCCGACGACATCGTCTCCACCTACTGGGTGAGCGGAGAGACCAACCAGTACGGCTATCTGGCGGGGACGGCGATGGCGGCGCCGTTCGTCAGCGGCACGCTGGCCCTCCTTTTGTCGCTCGGCCTGACGCCCCAGGCCGCGATCTCGCGACTCCTCGCGACCGTCAACACGTCGGTCGATTGCGGCGCGGCCAGCACCAACTGCCACGGTCTGGTCGATGCGGCGGCGGCCGTTGCCGGTCTGCCGTCGACTAGTGCATCAAGCGCGACGAGCACCACCCTGGCGGGGGCGAGCGGCGCCACGACCACCTCGTCCGAGCTACCGACCACGACGTCGACCACGCCCGCCGGTGCCGGCGCCGCGGGCATCAATCCGCCGGCCACTGTCGCCGCGGCGCCGCCGGCCGTGATGCTGCCGTCGCCGACCACCGGGCCCCGTCGACCGGGCACGACGCTGGCGCCTTCGCGGCCCCGCACCAAACGGCCGACCGTGACGACCCCGAGCGGTCGTGATGCTCTGGGCCCGCCGGCGACGAAGCGGGGTCCCTCGTCGGCCATCGAATGGTTCGCGGCGCTCGCCGCCGTGTTCGTCGTCCTGATCGCGGGTGGGCTTGTCGGCGTTGTTCGCGGTGCCGGCTCCGAGGCCGAGTAGCCGCGGCGCGTCAACGCAGCGGCGGCGCCTTCGTCGTGCGACCCGGCGGGGCGACGCCGTCCGTGGGCGTGTCCTCATAGAGCGACGCCCGCCGGCGCGACGCCGGATCAAACCATCCGCCCCGGTAGGCGAGCACACCCAGATCGACGATGACCATGGCGATGAGCCATCGCTCACGGCGCGTCAGCCCGCCCGTCGAGGCCGCCGAGTGTGCGGGCGTCGCACCGACGGCCGCGCCGGCTGCCGACAGGCTCAACGCCCCGGCAAGGAGCACGGCCATGACGAGACGGCGGGGAATATGACCGCTTCGCCCCCGGCCCGATGCCCGTTGATTCACCGCCGCGCACCCGAGGCCGCTTTGGGCCGCCGTCCCTTCTTGGGGGCGGTGTCGGCCAGCGCACCGGAGCGGGCGATGACCCCCTCATTCGACCCCAGATAGGAGGCGATCACGCGCGGATGATTGATGACCTCCGCGGGCGTGCCTGTCGCGATGACCTGTCCGAGCTCGAGGGCGATCATGGTGTCGGCGATCCGCGTGACGAGTGGCATGTCGTGCTCGATCACGAGCATCGTGCACGCGACCTCGCGTTGGATTCGCTCGAGGAGCGGACCGAGCGCCTCCGTCTCGCGCTGGGCGATGCCCGAGCTCGGCTCGTCGAGGATGAGGACCCGTGGTCGGTGGGCGATGGCCATGGCCAGATCCACGATCCGTCGACTACCGGTGGACAGCTCCCCGACGAACTTGTTGCGGAAGGCGCCGAGGCCGAGCAGCTCGATGAGATCGTGGACCCGCCATGCCACCTCCTCCTCGCTGTCGGAGACGGCGGGAAGGGCGAGGGCGGCGGCGATGGGATCACGGATGTCGAGGTGGCGTTCGAGTCCGACGGCGATGTTTTCGGCGACGGTCAGCGACGGGAAGATCCGCGCGTCCTGGAAGGAGCGACCGAGTCCGGCGGCGCCCCTTCGGTCCGGGGACCAGGTCGTGATGTCCACGCCGTCGAGCCGCACGCGTCCCCTCGCCGGGGGAACGAATCCGGAGATCACGTCGAAGATGGTTGTCTTGCCGGCGCCGTTGGGGCCGATGAGCCCGACGATCTCGCCCTCTCGAGCCGTGATGGTGGCGTCGTCCACTGCCCGCACGCCGCCGAACGAGACGGTGATCTCTTCGACCTCTAGTCGGATCGGCGCATCTTGCGCCGGCGGGTCACGCTTGACGACGAGCGGCGCGTGGCCGTTGGTGACCGAGCCGGCTCCTTCCAGGAAGACCGATCGGAGGACGTCGTGGCGACCGAGGAGCTCCGCGGTCGGCCCCGAGAATCGGATCTCGCCTTTCTCCATGAACACGGCCCGATCGGCAAGGAGCAGCGCCACGTTGACGGATTGCTCGACGAGGATGACCGTCGTCCCTTGGGCGTGGATGGCCCGGACGATGTCGATGAGCTGAGCCACGATGGCCGGAGCCAGACCCAAGGTCAGTTCGTCGATCATGAGAAGTCGTGGCTTGGCGATGAGGCCCATGGCCAGGCCGAGCATCTGCTGCTCGCCGCCCGAGAGGTTGCCTGCGAGTGCGTCGCGGCGAACCGCGAGGACCGGGAAGTACTCCTTCACCTGGGCCCGGGCCGCGGCCACGTGAGCGGCGTCGTGCCTATACAACCAGCCGGCCAGGCGGAGGCACTCGTCGACGGTGAGCGTGGGGAACACGCTGCGCCCACCGGGCATCTGGACGATCCCGAGACCGGCCCGGGTGCGAGCGTCGACGTGGGTGATGTCGCGCCCGTCAAACAGGATGGCGCCGCCCGCGGGCTCCACCAATCCTGAGATGCCGCGGAGCAGGGTTGACTTACCGGCCCCGTTGGTGCCGAGGAGGGCGATGATCTCACCCTCGTGGACCTCGAGGTCCACGCCGAAGAGGACCTGCACCGAGTCGTAGGCGATGTCGACGCCACTGCACAGCAGCAGTGAGCGCTCCTTGGCTTCGAGCCGTTGACTGCGTAGCCGCACGGTCGCGCCGAGCGTGCGCAGGGCGGCCGCGGTGTCGCCCTCCACGTACTTCCCGGCCGACGCCAACACCGCCCCACTGATCAGGAAAAACGGGACCAGCACGCCGATGCCCCAACGGATCCCGTCGTTGTCGGATACCGATCCGAGGAACGGCAACCACAGCACCCAGACGCCGAGTACGAGCGCCACCGAGCCGAGCCCGAAGGAGAGGCTCCGGACACGGGCGGGCGACACCATGGCCTGGGTCGTCAGGAATGGTGGCCCGTAGACGCCGGCCACAAACGTGGTGGCCAGGCCGAGCAGGAGGGCCAGCCACAACCAGGGAGCAACGGCGATCAACAACAGCCCGGCGCCGGCGATGGCCACGACGGCCCCCGTGCGCCGCAGCGGGACCCCGAGACCCTCGCCCAGCCACTTCACGGTCCGGCGGCCCGCGAAGCGCACGCCGGCGAACGTAGCCATGGCGTTGACGGCGAGGACCCCGCCGCGCTCGATGGCCGTGAGGCCAAACACGCGCTGGAGGTAGAGCGGGATCAAGAAGGCGAGCGGGAGCAGGCCGGCGCCGAGGAACACGTAGGCGATGTATTGACGTTTGAGCGTCCGGATGGCCCAAAGGGTGCGGGCCCCCTCCTTGAACGCGACCGGGTCCTCCTGCTCGGCCACGGCGGCGGCGTCGGGATCGTCGGTCCCGCCCCGCCGCGGTTCGTGCAGTCGGAGGGCGTAGAGGGCGACGACGACACACGGCACGATGAGGACCATGAAGGCCACTCGCCAACCGGCGAGATAGGCGACCAGGCCGGCGACAGCCGGCCCGACGATGGCGCCGACGTACTGGCCGTTGAGATGCCAGGAGAAGACGCGCGGTCGATGGGATGGCGCGGTGTAGTCGGCGAGAAGAGAGTTGTGGATCGGGTCGTTGATCAATTGCCCGAGACCGTTGCCGACGCGGACGACCGCCAACCATGCGACGGTCGTCACGACCCCGGTGAGGAAGGAAAACACGCCGGCGGCGATCCCGCCGGCGACGACGAGCATGGTGCGACGGACGCGATCGCCGAGGAATCCGATCGGTACGGCGAGCAGCAACACAAACGAGAGGTTGACGATGACGAGAAGCCCGAACTCGCGGTCGCTCAGTCCGAAGGCCTTCTCGATCGTCGGAGCCAGGACGCCGAACGCCGCGGTATCGAACTGGTCAAAGGCAAACAGCGTCGTGAGGATCACGAGGGGCAGAGCGGAGACCCCGCCGGTGACATCCTCGAGCTTTCGCATCAGTCTTGACGTGGGGGCCCGTGGGCTCACAGCTGTCACGGGAGCCTCACCACGTCGGCTTGGCGGCCATGTTCGCCGTCAGCATCCAGAAGATGTTCGTCGGCCGATGTCAGCACCGGTGCGTGTACCAACGCGTCGACGGCCTGCTGATCGTTGGCGTCGTCAACGGCATCGGCGGCTCGACTGTCGGCGAGCAGACTCGGTACCACGATGTGGCGGCGCTCGGCGAAGGTGCGCAGCGCCAGGTCGCGCGCGCCGTAGAAGACCTGGGCCAGACCGCCGGGCAGGATCAGCAGGAGGACGAGCACGCCCGCACCACTGGCGAACAGTTGGACGTTGGCGCTGAAGTTGCCGTAGCGGAGGGCGCCGATGTAGAGGGCACCGAGCAGAGCGCCGGGCAGCGAGGTCACGCCGCCGATGACGATGATCAGGAGGAGTTGGAGACTGACCGTGTAGTCGAACGAGCCCGGCTCGACGACTCGTTGCTGGTAGGCGAACAAGCCGCCGGCGACCGCTGACCAGAATCCGGATATGGCGAAGGCGGCGATCCGCGCTCGCGCCACGCTGACGCCATAGCTCTGCGCTCCTCGTTCGTTGTCGCGCGCGGCGATCATCACTCGTCCCGCCCGGCTTCGACGGATGGCGCGCGCCGATCCCAGCGCGAGGCCGAGGAAGAGCAGGCACACGTAGTAGTACGCGCGCGGGCCGTCAATGCTGTAGCGCCCGTAGAGGAGGGGGCGTGAGATCGACTGCACGTTGTTGGGCAGGAAGCGATGGAAGTAGAGCGGGTTGAGGGCGTACACCTGCACGGCGAGGGCAAAGGCGAGCGTGGTGACGGCGAGGTAGAGACCCTGGATGCGTAGAGCGGGTAGGCCGATGATCAACGACGCGAGTGCTCCAGCCAGCCCGGCGGTCACGAGGGTCACGAAGAAGTCGGCGTGGAGGTGAGCGGCCATGCCGCCGGCGACGAGAGCACCGACCCCGGAGATGCCCCATTGACCGAGGCTGATCTGGCCGGCCCATCCGGTGAGGATCACCAGGGACACAGCCACCATGGCGTAGATGACGACGACCGACGCCAGGATTTGTTGTTTCAGCGCGACCAGATAGGGCAGACCGATGAGGGCGCCGACACCGATGAGGCAAAGCGTTAGACGGGCCCACTGGATCTCCGGCAGCTGACGGAGCTCGGGCGGGATGGGCCGAAACTCTTGGGCTTGGGCGAAGCTCGACACCCCGCTGTCCTGACCCCGCGAGAGCTTGCTGTGTTGGGTCAGCATGACGACGAGGAGGACGGGAAGCATGACGGCCTGGGCTATAGCGGGGTCACGTGAGAAGTAATAGATCGACTGCTCGGTGATGCCGATGGCGACCCCGGCGGCGAGGGCGACGCCGAAGTTCTCCATGCGGCCGATCACCGCCGCGGCCAGCGAATAGAGAAGGATCTCGGGCCCGATGTCGGCGCCGAGCGGGATGCCGATGACGGGAATGCGAAGGAAGACAGCCAGCGTCGAGAGGGCGGCCGCGAGCATCCAGACGATGGTGGAGAGCCGTTGCACCGAGATGCCGAGAAGGATGGCGCGGTCGGCGTTCTCCGCCGCGCCGCGCACCGCGATGCCGATGTCGGTGAGACGGAAGAAGAGGGTCAGGCCGATCACCACGGCCATGGCGCCCACCACGATGACGATGGCGTCCCCGCTGAAGATGACCGGTCTGATGGTGAAGTGGAAACCGGAGAACGGCGTCTTCGGCGGCGTGGGATTGACAAACACGCCGCCGCCCAGCCAGTGGGGGAGTAGGGCTTGGACGACGGCCAGGACGAGGGAGACGCCAATCGTCGCCACGCTCAGTACTAGCCGCGGCGCGTGCGCGAAGCGACGGACGACGAGCACTTCGACGAGGAATCCGCCCACCAGTCCGGTGCCCAGGGCGATGGGCAACGCGACCAGGTAGGGGACGTGGTGGATCTTGATCAGGAGCACGGCCATCACTGCCGGCACCGCGCCCATCTCGGCCTGAGCGAAGTTGATGATGCGGTTGGCTCGATAGATCAGGATCAGGCCAAAGGCAACCAGTGCGTAGAGCAGTCCGAGCAGAGCTCCGAAGACGATGATGCCCGTCGGCGCCGCGTTGTGGCGCAGAGCGATCCGCAGCATGACGAGGAGCGAGACGAACGCCACGACAAGCTTGAGGGGCGGACCGGCGCGCCGGCTCGTCCACACCCGGGCGGTCGCCGAGCCGACTGGATGTTGGGCCAGCCGGCCGACCGCCTTACGAGGCGCAAAAGCCATTCGGGAAGACCGGGATCGGAGTGGTGGGGATCTGGCCGACCTGGAATCGTTTGCCGCCATAGACAGGCACGTACGTGCCGGGGCGACCGTTGATCGGCGAGTCCTGCGTGGGGCACCACCACACGATGCGGGCGTCGCGTAGCGACGTGTAGTCGTTCGGCCGACCGAACTCCTGCAACGTGTGCAGCGGGTCACCACCCTCGGGGGGATTGTTGAACAAGCCCGCGCGAAGGGTCAACGGGTTGACGTCGGGTCCGGCGTCCTCGAAGGCCGTAGCCATGACCGAGAAGTAGCTCCACGTGAGGTTTTCGGTGTTGTCCGGCGTGCCCGTGTAGCCGGCGTCGTCCCAGGCCTTGACTGCGTCACTGTCGGCGAACGGCACGTTGTCGGCGAGCGTCGACAGACCGAAGGCGTAGCGCCATACGCCCTGGCTGTACAGCTGGGCGAGGACGTCGTAGTCGACCAGTCCGATCCCGGTCATCACCAGCTCCGGGTAATAGTCCTGGGTCGCGGCCGTATCGGAAAGGAAGACGGGCGCGATCGGGTCGCCGAAAAACACGACGGTTGTCACGCCCGACGCTTTGAGCTCACCGACGATCGTGGTGGATTGCTCCTCGGCGGTGTCGATGTCGGACTGGTAGGGATACCCTTTGACGCCGTCAGAGGAGGAGCCGCACATCCCGCCCTCGACCAGCTTGATGAAGTAGTCGGCGCTCTCCGTGTAGACGGGATCGCCGCTGGTTTCCGGGTAGACGATCGCCAACTTCCGGGCCGGCGGTTTGAGCGAGCCGGCGGGGTGGACGACGCTCGGGCCCGCATACTCGACCGGCTTGCCGTCGAGTTGGGAGCAGTAGTACTCGGCGGTCAGCTGCATGTCGCGGGTGCCGTTCATGAAGATGTCGTAGTAGTAGGGCGCATCGTTCTGGTGGTAGGAGTCGGGCTCTGTCTCACCCCCGAAGACGATGATGTGATCCTTGGCCAGCTCGTCATAGAACGAATCGTCGACACCGGGCGCGATGACAAACGCCGGCTTCATGGCCGCGATCTCGTCCGCCTCCGCCCGGGCGCACGGTGGGTCGGGCGGGGTCAGGCTGCACTGGCTCTGGAAGTACGGGTTATGGCACCCGCTTTGTTGGGTTGACCCTTTGTTGTTACCCGGGCCATCCATGGGGATGAGCTTGCGCCCGTAGAACTGCCACCGCTTGTTGATCTCGACGTTGAACGCTCCCAACGCGGTGCACAGCTGAGTTTGGGACGCGGCCAGATCGTCGGTCTCCAAGATGGCGTTGACCTCAGCGTTGGCCTGGGCGTTGACGAACATGTAGTGGACCGTGCTTGCGGTCACGCCGGGCATGGTGACACCGCCGTTGTTGCCCCCGTGCCAGACCGGGACGCACGGCGGCATGTAGAACGTGGGGCCGGCCTGGAAGCCGGCCGCGGTGCAGTCGCTGCGGTCCCCGCCCGCGCTTGGCGTGTAGGCCCCCGTCGTCGTGTAGGCCCCGACCGGGCCGCTGATGCCGGCCGTGCCGTTGGGGCTGGCTCCGCCTCCGCTCCCTGCCCCCCCGGGCCCGCCGCTCCCGCCGAGGCCACCCACGCCACTGCCACCGCCGGCGCCGCCGGCGCTACCGCTGCCGCCCAGGCCGTTGACCCCGGTCGGGCCGCTGGCGCCACCGTTGGCTGCCGCGCCTGGCCCGACGCCGCTCGAACCATTCCCGTAGACGCCGGCGGTCAGCGTGCTGTTGCCACCGCTCTGGCCGGGGACCGATGGTGCCAACACCACCAGGATCAGTTGGATGGCGCCCAGGATGATGAGGGGCGAATAGCGTCGCCCAAGCATTGCCGGTGTGGTCTGCACCTCGGTCCTCCCCCCGGCCCCCGGATCGATCCCCCCAGTGGTAGATCCGTCGGCCGCCGCGAGAATTGCACATTTCGGCGCTGCGTGCGCGGCTGCCTTCCGGCACCTCCGGCAGGAATGGAACGCTTCACCCGAAAGAGGCGAGGATGGGTTGTGGCCCACATCCTCGTCACCGAAGAGTTGGCACCGACCGGTCTCGCCGCCCTGACGAAGGCCGGCCATGAGGTCGACGTCCAGCTCGGTCTCGACCCGCCGGCATTGCTGGGAGCCATCGTCGGCGCCCACGCGCTCATCATCCGCTCCGCCACCCAGGTCACCAGCGCGGTGCTCGAGGCGGGCACCGATCTTGTTGTCGTCGGTCGTGCTGGCATCGGCCTCGACAACGTCGACGTGGGCGCCGCGACCCAACGCGGCGTGATGGTGGTCAACGCCCCACAGTCCAACATCTTGTCGGCCGCCGAGCACACCATGGCCCTGTTGCTGTCGCAGGCCCGCAACGTCCCGCAGGCCCACGCCTCGCTCGTGGCCGGCAAGTGGGAGCGGACCCGGTGGGAAGGCGTCGAGCTGCACGGCAAGACCCTCGGCGTGATCGGTCTTGGTCGCATCGGCGCCCTGGTCGCCCAACGAGCCCTGGGATTTGGGATGCGCCTTGTTGCCTACGACCCCTATGTCTCAGCCGACCGCGCCCGCCAACTCGGGATCGAGTTGCTCAGCCTCGATGATCTCGTCTCGCAGGCCGACTTCATCACCCTGCACGTCAACAAGTCCAAGGAGACGATCGGGCTGGTCGGCCGGGAGCTTCTGGCCAAGGCCAAGCCCGGTCTCCGGGTGATCAACGTCTCGCGGGGCGGCATCGTCGACGAAGAAGCCCTGGCCGAAGCCATCCGCGCCGGCACCATCGGCGGCGCGGCGCTCGACGTCTTCGCCGCTGAGCCGACCACCTCCTCGCCCCTCTTTGAGTTGGACTCCGTTGTCGTCACTCCCCACCTGGGCGCCAGCACGCGCGAGGCGCAGGACAAGGCGGGTGTCACGATCGCCGAGCAGGTGGTGCTGGCCCTGGCCGGCGAGTTTGTGCCGTTTGCCGTCAACGTCGATGCCGGCGAGGCGTCGGAGACGGTGCGACCCTTCCTGACGTTGGTCGAGCAGATGGGCCGCATTTTCTCCTCGCTTGGCGCGGGGCTACCGGAGACGCTCGATGTCGAGTATCAGGGCGCCCTTGCCGACTACGACACTCGGATCCTGACTTTATCCCTGCTCAAGGGCCTGCTGTCGGCAGCCACCCATGATCCGGTGTCGTTCGTCAACGCCCCCCAGCTCGCCGCCGAACGCGGGCTCACGTGGCGGGAGACCAAGTCGCCGACGTCGGCCGACTACGTCAACCTGGTCACTGTTCGCGGGGGTCGCCACGCCGTGGCCGGGACGATCGCCGGGGTCCGTAGCCAACCTCGCATCGTCATGGTGGACGACCACGCCGTGGACCTCCCGCCGTCGCGTCATCTGCTCATCGTCCGCAACGATGACCGTCCCGGCATGATCGGCGTCGTGGGCACCATGCTCGGGGCCGCCGGCCTCAACATCCTCAACATGGCCATCGGCCAGTCTCCGCACGGGGACACTGCCCTCATGGCGCTCTCGACCGACGCCGAGGTCCCTGACAACATGATCGCCGAGCTTCGCGAGACGCCGGGGATCCTCGACGTAGCCGCCGTCTCACAGCCCATCTAGCCGGCGTGGCCGAACGTCGACCGGAGATGCGGGTCGCTCGACCCGACGAGGCGCGCCCGCCGACGAGATGACCATGACCCGGGGTTGGCTGGTCCACCTGCGCGAGAGCGCGATCTTCAAGCCGCGAACTTCTCGACGGCCGGACCGCCGCTGAGCCTCCGCGCTAGCTGGGCTTTTTGTCTGTCTTCGCAGCCTTGGTGGCCTTGACCGCCTTGGTGACGACGGTCTTGGCCGGCGCCTTCGCCGCCTTGGTCACCGGCGTCGCCTTGGTGGCTTTGGTGGCTTTGGTGGCCTTGGTCGCCTTGGCGGCGGCGCCGCCGGCTTTGGCGACGGGCTTCACGACGGTCGCCGGCGGGGTCGTGGCCGCGGGCTTCACGGCCGCCGGGGCCGGGGTGGCGGCCGCCGGGGCCGGGCTCGGCTTCACGACCGCGGCCGGCGTTGGCGCGGGTGGCGTCCACGGTGGGTCGCTCTGCCAGCCCGCGGTGGCGACCTTGCTCGCCTTCTGACGCGACTGGAGGATCTTCACGACGGTAGCCACGATGCCCACTACCAGGCCCAGGCGAATCCCCAGGCGGAACGAACGCCTCACCACCGCAGTCACGACTCCTTGTCAGGTCCAGTCGATCACGCTACTCGCGCCTACGCGCCAGGGGTGACCGGCTGGCGTTGGCGGTTGACGGCGCTGACGACAGCCCGCAGCGAGGCGGTGAGGATGCTCGGGTGCAGGCCCACGCCCCAGCGCACGATGCCGTCCGCGCCCTGGGACTCGACGTAGGCGACAGCGGTCGCGTCGGCGCCACTGCTGACGGCATGCTCGCTGTAGTCGACGATGTCGACCTCCATCCCCAGGCCGGTGCGCAAGCCGCGGACGAAGGCCTCCAACGGCCCGCTCCCGGTGCCCACGATCGTCTGGTGCTCCCCGTCCACGAGCAGCTGGGCGGTCAGGGTGGCACCGTCATCGGCGGTCCTGACCTCATGGCTCAGCAGCTGCACGGGCGCGTCGTCGGCGAGGTATTCGCTGGTGAACTGCTCCCACATCGATGCCGGCGAGATCTCCGTGCCGCTCTCCTCGGTGACGAGCTGAACGGTCCGCGAAAACTCGATTTGCAGGCGCCTCGGGAGGTCGAGGCCGTGCTCGGCCTTCATGACGTAGGCAACGCCGCCTTTGCCCGACTGGCTGTTGACTCGGATGACCGCCTCATAGGTGCGGCCGACATGCTTCGGGTCGATCGGCAGGTAGGGCACCTCCCAGATGTCGGAGTCGGCGGGCAGCGCCTCGATCCCCTTCTTGATGGCATCCTGATGCGACCCCGAGAAGGCCGTGAAAACGAGATCGCCGGCGTACGGGTGTCGCGGGTGTACGGGGAGCTGGTTGCAATACTCCGCCACCCGTCGCAGTCCATCGATGTCGTGCAGGTCGAGCTCCGGATCGACGCCCTGCGTCATGAGGTTCATGGCGAGGGTCACGATGTCGACGTTGCCCGTGCGCTCGCCGTTGCCAAACAGCGTGCCCTCGATGCGGTCGGCCCCCGCCATCAGGGCCAACTCGGCGGCGGCGACGCCGGAGCCGCGGTCATTGTGCGGATGGAGGCTGAGCACGACGGAGTCGCGGTTGCGGACCTGGCGGTGGAAGGTCTCGATGACGTCGGCGTACACGTTGGGCGTGTACATCTCGACGGTGGCGGGAAGGTTGAGGATGATCGGTCGTTGCGGTGTCGGCTCGATGGCCTCCATGACCGCTTCGCAGATCTCGACGGCGTAATCGACCTCCGTGCCGGTGAAGCTCTCCGGCGAGTACTCGTAGGTGATCGCCGCGTCCGGCACGGTGTCCTCGAGCTTGCGGCAGAGGCGGGCCGCGTTGACGGCGATCTCCGTGATCCCGGATTTGTCCATGCCGAATACGACCCGGCGTTGCAGGACCGAGGTGGAGTTGTAGAAGTGGACGATTGCCTGGCGGGCACCCTGGATGGCCTCGTACGTCTTCTCGATGAGGTCGGGCCGGCACTGGACCAGGACCTGGATGGTCACATCCTCGGGGATCAGATCCTCTTCGATGATCTGTCGTACGAAGTCTCGGTCAGGCTGGGATGCCGACGGGAAGCCAACCTCGATCTCCTTGAAGCCCATGCCGATGAGCGTCTCGAACATCTTGAGCTTGCGCGCCGGGTCCATGGGGTCGATGAGAGCCTGGTTGCCGTCGCGCAGGTCGACGCTGCACCAGCGGGGGGCGGCGGTGATCACCTTGGACGGCCACGTCCGATCGACGAGCGGCGCCGGCAGCATCGGCTGGTATCTCTCGAACGGCATCTTGGGGGGTGTGATCGGCGGGCGAGCCATTGGGGGTCCTCTCTGAGGTCTGAAAACGAAAGAACCTCCTGGCCCTTCGGGCGCAGGAGGTTCGGCGAGCACCGGGTGGGGTGCTCGCCTAGGTAAGAAGGAGGATGCTGAAGGTCGCGGACATCACCATCGATGATCCCTGTTGAGGGCCTCGATGTCAACCCGCCGACGGCAACCACGCCGGGCGGCTCGCTTCGTAGGCGGTGATCTCCCCTTCGTGGCGCAGGGTGAGACCCACATCGTCAAGGCCTTCCAGCAACCGATAACGGGTGAAGTCGTCCAGCGGGAAGTCAACGTCGATCCCGATGGCCGGCGCTGACAGGGTGCGGTGCTCCAGGTCGATGGTGAGCTCGAGGGTCGGATCGGCCGTGACCGCGTCGAGCAGACGCCGCCCCGTCGCGGCGTCAACCTGCACGGGTACGAGCCCGGCCTTGGTGGCGTTGTTGCGGAAGATGTCGCCAAAGCGTGGGGACACGACGGCGGCGAACCCGTAGTCGGTCAGGGCCCACACGGCGTGCTCACGAGAAGAGCCCGTCCCGAAGTTGGGACCGGCGATCAGGATGGTCGCGCCCGCATACTCCGCGTGATTGAGCACAAAGTCGCGGTCGTCCCGCCATTCGCCAAACAGACCGGCGCCGAACCCGGTGCGCTCGACTCGCTTCAGCCAGTCGCTCGGAATGATCTGATCGGTGTCGACGTCGCTGCGGTCGAGTGGGACGGCTTGGCCGGTGATGACCCGGATGGGTTGCATGGACGCTCCTTCGGGCTTCTAGACCAGATCGGCTGGCGTGGCGAAATGGCCGGCAACGGCGGTGGCCGCGGCGACGGCCGGCGAGACGAGATGGGTGCGGCCTCCCCGGCCCTGGCGTCCTTCGAAGTTGCGGTTGGAGGTCGACGCGCAGCGCTCGCCGGGCGCCAGCTTGTCGGGGTTCATGGCCAGGCACATCGAGCAGCCCGGGTCTCGCCACTCGGCGCCGGCTGCGATGAAAACCTGGTCCAGGCCTTCCGCCTCAGCGGCCTCCTTGACCAAACCGGATCCGGGAACGACGAGCACCCGTAGGCCGTTGTGCACCCGCCGACCGTCGAGCACGGCGGCCGCCGCCCGGAGATCCTCGATCCGAGAGTTGGTGCACGACCCGATGAACACGGTGTCGACGCCGATCTCCCGCATCGGTGTGCCGCCCTTCAAGCCCATGTAGGCGAGCGCCCGGGCCGCGGCCTCGCGGCCGGCCGGGTCGGCGAAGTCGTCGGGGTCCGGGACGCGACCCGATATGGGGATGACCTGGCCGGGGTTGGAGCCCCAGGTCACGTGCGGCTCCAAGGCGCCGGCTTCAAGCTCAACGGACTTGTCGAATGTGGCCGCGTCGTCGGTCGCCAGGGATCGCCAATCGTCGAGCGCCTGCTCCCACGACGCGCCCTTCGGGGCGTGGGGTCGCCCCTCCAGGTAGGCGAACGTCTTGTCGTCGGGTGCGACGAGACCGGCCCGGGCGCCGGCTTCGATGCTCATGTTGCACACCGTCATCCGACCCTCCATCGAAAGGTCGCGAAAGGCCGACCCTCGGTACTCGATCACATGGCCCATGCCGCCGCCGGTGCCGATGCGGCCGATGACGGCGAGGATGATGTCCTTGGCCGTCACGCCGGCCGGCACGTCGCCGTCGACGATGACCTCCATGGTGAGGGGCTTGGACTGGGGCAGGGTCTGGGTGGCGAGCACGTGCTCGACCTCGCTCGTCCCGATCCCGAAAGCCAACGCGCCGAAGGCCCCGTGCGTCGAGGTGTGGCTGTCGCCGCACACGATCACCATCCCCGGCTGGGTCAAACCCTGCTCCGGTCCGATCACGTGCACGATGCCCTGCCGCCGATCGCCCATGGGGTAGAGGGTGATGCCCGCCTCGGCGCAGTTGGCCGCGAGCACCTCCATCTGCTTGGCGCTGATGGGATCTTCCAACGGCCGGTCGAGGCCGGTCGTCGGCACGTTGTGATCCATGGTCGCGACCGTGAGATCGGGCCGGCGGACCTTGCGGGCGGCGAGCCGGAGGCCATCGAAGGCCTGAGGTGAGGTGACCTCATGGACAAGGTGGAGGTCGATGTAGAGCACGTCCGGCTCGTCGGGCGCACGGTGGACCACGTGTCGCTCCCAGACCTTCTCGCTCAGTGTCGCAGCCATAGCCTGTCCATTCAGTGAGATATGTTGTCTCGTCACATGGAACATACCACCGAATCCGCCGGAGGTGTCCAGCTCCTCGACCGGAGCGTCGCCATCCTCGAGGCGTGCGAGGAGGGGCCGGTCTCGCTCGCCCAACTGATGGAGCGGACGGGGCTGGCGAGGGCGACCGCTCATCGGCTGGCCACGGCGTTGGAGGGCTACGGCCTCTTGCGCCGTGACGAGGGACGGTGGGCCCTCGGTCCGACGCTCGCCCGGCTCGGGGCGGCGGCGGCGTCGGGACCACCTCTGGCTGTCATCAGCCGGCCGGTGCTGGAGGCGCTTCGCGACGCGACGGGCGAGAGCGTGCAGCTCTACGTCCGACGAGGAGACGAGCGCCTCTGCGTCGCCTCGTTGGAGTCGCCGCACAGCCTCCGCACCATCGTGCCGGTCGGCGCCGCCCTCCCGCTGGACCGCGGGTCGGCTGGGAGGGTCCTGGGTGACGCAGGGTCCGAGGGCTGGGTGGCGAGCGTCGAGGAGCGCGAGCCCGGGGTGGCGTCCGTCAGCGCGGCCATCCGCGACGACCGCGAGGGAGCAGGTGGTGTGGTGGTCGCGGCCGTCTCGGTGTCGGGGCCGGTCGAGCGCACCAGCCGTCAGCCCGGCGAGCTCTACGGCGAGCTCGTCCTGCACGCGGCCGAGGAGATCGAGCGGGCCGCCGGCCTCACCGTCCCGGCCTGACGGGATAGCGCATCGCCTCCACTAGCGTGGCTGAGACGATGTCTGACTTTCGGGTGTGGATAGATCAGGACCTGTGCACGGGCGATGGCCTGTGTGTCGACCATTGTCCTGAGGCGTTCGTGATCCTGGAGGACGGCATCAGCTATGTCCGTGACGGCGACTGGATCGGCAACGACCCCGGCCAGTGGGACAGCATCATCGCCATCCCCGAGGAGCTGCCCGAGCTGCGCGCCAAGGTGATCACCGCGGCGAGCATCTGCCCGGGCGAGTGCATCTTCATCGAGACAGGACCGCCACCCCCCGCCTGAGGCTCACATTGGCGCCGACCGACGCTGCGGAGCGGTTTTGATGGCGACGCGCCTGCCGAAGACCTATCCACCGCGTCCTACCATGGCCGGCGGATGACCAAGGTCTTGTGCGTCACCATCCAGTACCCCCCGCATCATCTCGGCGGCTATGAGGTGTCCTGTCGCGACGTCATGTCGCGGCTCGTGGCCCGCGGCCACCAGGTGACGGTCCTGACGAGCGACTTCCGCCTCGCGGGCGTCGAAGATCCCCCCGACGAACGCGACGGCCGCACCCCCGACGGCGTCGCCGTCCGCAGGGACCTGCGCCTCTACTTCCGCGACGATCAGTTGTGGAGCCCGTCGGTGTTGACCCGCCTCTCGGTCGAGCGCACCAACCAGGCTGCACTTCGCCAGGCTCTCGACGCCGCCCAGCCGGAGGTGGTCTCGGTGTGGCATCTGGGGGCCGTGTCGCTCGGCATCGTCTCGACCCTCGTCGAGTCAGGCCTACCCCTCGTCTATGGGATCAGCGATGACTGGCTGACGTACAGCCCGGTGCTCGACGCGTGGTCGCGCGGCTTTCGTCAGCGGCCGAAAATGGCGGCGATCGTCAAGGCGCTGTGCCGCGTGCCGACACGAGTCCCCGACCTGGGTCGGAGTGGATCGTTCTGCTTCATCTCCGAGTTCACCCGGCAGCGGGCCGAGGAGTTCACACCATGGACGTTCGGCGACTCGACGGTGGTCTATAGCGGGATCGATCGCACGCTCTATCCGCCCCCGCCGGACCTCGCCGCCGCTGCCGATGCCGCGGCCGATCGCCCGTGGCGCGGCCGCCTTCTCTACGTCGGTCGCTACGACCCTCGCAAGGGCATCGAAACCCTCCTCGCCGCCATGCCCCTGCTCCCCGACATGACCCTCGAGGTCCAGGGCAAAGGCGATGAGGGTTACCGCCGTCGCCTCGAGCAGCAGGTCGCCGACCTCGGGATCGCCGACCGTGTCGTGTTTGGGTCCGCCCGGCGCGAGGAGCTCGCCGATCGTTATCGGGACGCCGACGCGGTGGTCTTCCCGAGTGAGTGGGACGAGCCCTTCGGGCTGGTGCCCGCCGAGGCCATGTCATGCGGGACTCCCGTGGCCGCGACGGGGCAGGGAGGATCGGCCGAATTCCTCTTCGACGGCATCAACTGCGTACGTTTCGAAGCGGGGAACGTTGCCGATTTGGCTGCGGCCGTCCGCCGTCTCGAAGCGTCACCCGAGCTGCGACGGCGCGTGGTGCAGGGCGGGTTTGTCACTGCCGCCGACTTCGACGTCGAGCACCTGACCGACGCCTTCGAGGCGTGGCACACGGCGGCGGCGGCGAGGTTCAAAGATGGGCGGCCCGCTCAGCGCCGGTTGGGCGTGGCGCCCGCTTAGACGCTGTTTCGGGCGGCGGCCCGGCGTCCGGCGACGATGAGAGCGACTCCGCCGACGATGGCGATGGCGCCGAGGACGGCCCAGATGGGGTGCCCGTTCATGCCGCCGGAGCTGGTCTTGCCGACCAGGCCTTGCAGGATCCACACGACCCCGAGCACGGCGAGGAGCACACCCGGAACAGCGAATTTCCACATGCCATTCGTCCTATCTCTCGGACTCTCAACTACCGACTCCTTATCACGACGGAGCGGAGACGCCAAGGGATTGTGCGGCTGCGGCGAGTGCGACATGGGCGGCAGCGGCCGGGCGGTTCCCCAGTCCGACCGTCGTCGTGGCGTCGACCGATTCGGGGAGTAGATGGAGGGGGCCGGCCAGCGAGATGGCCGCCTCCATGCGTTCGTGGGCCTCCTCCCAGCGACCGGCGCCGGCCAGGGCGCGGGCCACCCAAAGGGTCGCGGTCACCGATGCCGGCTCGGCGCCGGCCAGTCCGTCGTCGAGCTCGGTCGGCCAGGGGTAGATCCATGGGCCGTGGCCGTTGCGTTGGATGATCACGTCGAGCGTCGCGTTGACCACCTGGTCGTAGGGCGGCCACGGACCCCACCCGGCGACTCGCGCCAGGGCGGCGTCGCTGGAGTCGCCGACGCCCGCGGTCACGGTGGCGCCGCGGACGCCGACGGGACGCAGGACGCCGCCGGGCCCGACGGCGTTGGTGGTCAACCATCGCTCGATGTCCCTCGTCGTCGCGTGCCAGCCGGCGGCGTCGAGGTCGAGCGGATGGCGCCGCGTCGCCGACTCGGCGGCGGCGGCGAGCGCATGACGCGCGGCCAGGCGGGTGGAGACCCACGCCAGCGGGCCGCGATGCAGGTCCCAGACCGACGCGTCCGCTTCGTCCCAGTGGTCGGCCAACCAGTCGGCGTGGACCACGACGCGGTCCCACCTCCCCAGCAGTGGCCCACCCTCGGGGCGTTGGGTGAGGGCGGCGGCCGCGGCGATGACAGCGGCGGCCGGCTCAACGGAGACGCGGTCCGGGGTGTTGGTCCCGACGACGACGGGTTGGGACCCGCGCCACCCGCTCAGGGCGCTCAGATGCGACTCCGTTGCCGGTCCCTGGGCGTCGACGGCGAGGGCCGCGGGCAAGGGTGGGTCATGGTCGAGGGCGGCGGCGAGCCAGCCGGCGGCGGCCTCCGCTTCCTCGGCCAGGCCGGCGCCCGCGGCCAGGGTGGCCCACGAGGCCGCCGTCACCGGCGAGACGACTCGGCCGTCGGCGTTGCGTTCTCCGCCGGTGACCCGTGGCAGCGACGTCGTCGGAGCCGCGACAGGAGCGCCGTGGCTCGAGAGGGCGCGCACGACAAGCAGGCTGCGGCGGGCGGCGTCGGCATAACGGCCGTCGATCTCGACCGCGTCCGCTACCCGTTGCCACGCGGTCACGGTGCGCTCGATGAGGCGATCGGCGGCGTCGAATGACAAGGCGTCGCCGACCTGTCCAGGCCGAGCGACGGTGACCACCAGACCCTCTCCCGTCTCGAGCCTCACTCTCGCGGCGGCGACCAGCCGCCTGGAGGGTCGCGCCGGTGCGGGCGGCGGGACGTAGGCGAGCTGCATCGGGTGACCGCAGTGGACGACGCAGCCCGCGAACGCCATGCCATCGGACCACACGGAGATGTCGCGGGGGTCGCCGGACGGCACGACCTCGACGCTCACGTCGGCCGGTCCCCGCAGCACGCGGACACGCCTGATGAGACGGCCGGCCATGCGGTCGGCTGCGTCGTTGGTGGGCCGGTTGCCATCCCAGGGGATCAGGTCCACGACCTCGACGAGCGAGTCGGGTCCGGTCAACAAGGTGACCAGCACCATCGAGCCGTCGCGGTAGGTCTGTGTCCCGAGGGGCGGCCGGCTCGGCGCCCACGGCCCGACGCGCAGACACGCGCCGGTCGGCTCGAGCAGACGGGTCAGCAGCGGGGTGGCGTCCACCCGCCCCGGGCACCACCAGTCGATGGTGCCGTCGGCGGCGACGAGCGCGGTGCTCGCCGTGTCGGAGATCAGACCGTGGGCGTCGGCGCTCAGGTGGTCTCCGCCGCCGATGGTCACCGCTCGGGTGTCGCCAGGTAGATCAGATCCGCACGCCGAGAAGGATCACGGTCAACACGCCGTTGGGCGCTTCGTAGCTGATCGGGTCGGGCGTGACCTTGCGGCCCATCAGCGCCTTGCCGAGCGGCGACTCGGTCGAGATCACCGCGAAACCTTCGCGGCGCTCCTCCACCGATCCGACCAGGTACTCCTCGGCGTCATCGTCGTCGTCGCCCTCGTATTTGAGGGTCACGATCGAGCCACTCCGCACCACGTCCGGATGGGTGTTGTCATCGTCGACCACGGCGTCTTGGAGGAGATGCTCGAGCGCCCGGATGCGCGTCTCCATGTGGCCCTGGGACTCCTTGGCCGCGTGGTAGTCGCCATTTTCCGACAGGTCTCCGAGCGCCCGCGCCGTCTCGATCTTGCGGGCGATCTCGACGCGGCCACGGGTCGTGAGATCGTCGAGCTCCGAGGCCAGCCGGTCATAGGCGGCGCGAGAAAGCGTCGTGGGCATAAGGGTCAAACCTACCCGCCCGTCCGCACTCCTTACTCCAAAATCCCAAGACCCGCAGTTGACGGGGCGCCCGGAGTCCTGTCTACTAGTCATGTTGTGACCCGTCCGACTTTTGCCTCCGTCGTAATTATTCGGTAGCGCACGCCCACTGGCGTGCGCTGCCCCGACCGTCCACTACGTGGGCGGTTTTTTGTTGCCCCGAAACAGACAAGGAATCCGATCCGTGCCTCACCGCATCGCTGTACTCGGTGGAGATGGCATCGGCCCCGAGGTGGTGGCCGAGGCCCTCAAGGTGGCGCGCGCCACCGGTGTCGCGCTCGATACCACTGAGTACGACCTGGGCGCTGCTCGATACCTGCGGACCGGCGACGTCCTGCCCGACTCCACCCTGGAGGAGATCCGAGGTCATGACGCCATCCTCATGGGGGCGGTCGGCGCCGCCATCGGCTCGACGGACGTGCCACCCGGCATCATCGAGCGCGGTCTGCTGCTGCGTCTGCGCTTCGAGCTCGACCTGTACGTCAACCTGCGCCCGTTTGAGGCAGCGGACACCCGCCACGGTGACCTTCAGTTCCTCGTTGTCCGGGAGGGCACGGAGGGGACCTACGCCGGCGAGGGTGGTTTCCTGCGCAAGGGGACGCCTCACGAGATCGCCACCCAGGGCTCGGTCAACACCCGCTTCGGCGTGGAGCGCTGCATCCGATTCGCCTTCCATCTGGCCCAATCCCGGTCGCGTCGCCACCTCACGCTCGTGCACAAGACCAACGTGTTGACCTTCGCGGGCGATCTCTGGGAGCGCACCTTCAACATCGTCGCCGCCGAGTTCGGCGACGTGGCCACCGCCTACAACCATGTCGATGCCGCCTGCATCTATTTGCACGATCAGCCGATGAGATACGACGTGATCGTGACCGACAACCTCTTCGGTGACATCCTCACCGATCTTGCCGGCGCCGTCGCCGGCGGCATCGGCCTGGCCGCGTCGGCCAACCTCAATCCGGATCGGACCGGCCCCTCATTGTTCGAGCCCGTCCATGGTTCGGCGCACGACATCGCCGGCACCGCCAAGGCCAACCCGGTCGCCGCCATCCGGTCGGCGGCGATGATGCTCGAGTTCCTCGGCGAGGCTGATGCTGCCGCCCGCATCAACAAGTCGGTCACCGCGTGGCTGGCCGAGCCCGTCCCTTCGCTCTCGACCACGGCCATCGGCGATCGCATCGCAGAAAGGGTCTGACGACCATGCCCATCACCCCCTCGAAGCTGATCTGGATGGATGGTGAGCTCGTGCCGTGGGACGAGGCCCGCATCCACGTTCTGACCCACACCCTGCACTACGGGTGCGGTGTCTTCGAAGGCATCCGGGCCTATGAGACCTCCGAAGGGCCGGCCGTCTTCCGGCTCACGGACCACATGATCCGGCTGTACAACTCGGCCAAGATCTTCATGATCGAGGTGCCGTTCGCGCTCGACGACCTGATCGCCGCCGTGAAGCAGACCGTCGCCGCCAACGAGCTGCCCTCGTGTTACATCCGCCCCCTCGTGTACCTCGGGTACGGCGAGATGGGCCTCAACCCCCTGCCCTGTCAGGTCAACGTGTCCATAGCCGTCTGGCCGTGGGGCGCCTACCTCGGCGAGGCGGGCGCCTCCAACGGCGTGCGCATGAAGATCAGCTCGTGGCAGCGCCACGACCCCAACGCCATGCCGCCGGCGGCCAAAGGCACGGGCATGTACATCAACTCGTCGATGGCCAAGATCGAGGCCATCAAAGCCGGCTATGACGAGGCCATCCTCCTGTCGCCGCAGGGGTACGTGAGCGAGTGCACCGGCGAAAACATCTTCGTCGTCCGCCACGGTCGGATCATCACGCCGCCCACCTCGGCCGGGGCGCTCGAAGGCATCACCCAGGACACGGTGCTGACCATCGCCCGCGACCAGGGCTACGAGGTCGAGGTCGGCAACATCTTGCGCAGCGACCTCTACACCGCTGAGGAGGTCTTCCTCTCGGGCACCGCCGCCGAGATCGTTCCCGTGCGTTCGGTCGACGACCGCATCGTCGGCCCGGGCGAGCCCGGTCCCATGACCAAGCGGATCCAGGAGGTCTTCCACGCGACGGTTCGTGGGAAGGTCGATCAATACAAGGATTGGGTCGAACATGTCCGTTGATGCCGAGGGCCAGCAACGCCACATTCCCCATGTCGAGATCTTCGACACGACCCTCCGCGATGGCTCGCAGCGCGAGGGCCTGAGCCTCACCGTCGAAGACAAGCTGCGGATCGCCGAGCAGCTCGATCATCTCGGCGTCGGATTCATCGAGGGCGGATGGCCGGGCGCCAACCCCAAAGATGACGAGTTCTTCGCTCGCGCCGTCGGCGGCGAGCTCGATCTGCGGAGCTCCACGCTCGTCGCCTTCGGGTCAACCCGGCGCGCCAACGGTCATGCCGAGACCGATCCGACCCTCGAGCATCTGCTGGCCGCCGGCACCGGAGCGGTCTGCATCGTCGCCAAGTCGGCGCCCTATCACGTCATCGAAAGTCTGCGGACCACACTCGATGAGGCGGTCCACATGATCGAGGACTCGGTGCGGTTCCTGGCCGCGCAGGGGCGGCGGGTCTTCGTCGACTTCGAGCACTTCTTCGATGGGTGGAAGGAGGACTCGGCCTTCAGTCGGCGCGTGCTCGAAGCGGCGTCCAAGGCGGGCGCCGAGGTCCTCGTGCTCTGCGATACCAACGGCGGGACGCTGCCCGATGAGGCGGCATCGATCGTCGCGTCGGTCGCCTCCTTCGTCGATGGTCTCGCGCTCGATCTGTCCGATGGCCGCTCGCGGCCGCGGGTTGGCGTCCACTTCCACAATGACAGCGGTGTGGCTGTCGCCAACACCCTCGCCGGGGTGCGGGCCGGGGCCACGCACGTGCAGGGATGCGTGAACGGGTACGGCGAGCGGACGGGCAACGCCAACCTCACCACGATCATCCCCAACCTCGAGTTGAAGATGGGCATCAAGGTGCTGCCCGAAGGTCGGCTCGAGCGGCTCACCGCCGTGTCCCGCCACGTTGCCGAGCTGGTCAATGTGACGCCTGATGCGCAAGCGCCTTTCGTCGGGTCGAGTGCCTTCGCTCACAAGGCCGGGCTCCACGTCTCGGCGATCGCCCGCCAGCCCGACGCCTACGAGCACGTCCGACCCGACGCCGTCGGCAACGGCACGCGGTTTGTCGTCAGCGAGCTGGCCGGCAAGTCGACCCTCGTGATGAAGGCCGCTGAGCTCGGACTCGAGCTCGACTCCCGGGCGCTCACGCATGTGCTCGACCAACTCAAAGAGCTCGAGCACCGCGGCTATCACTTCGAGGCGGCCGACGGATCGCTGGAGCTACTCCTTCGGGGCGCGACGGGCTGGAAGCAGACATGGTTCAGCGTCGAGTCCTTCCGGGTGATCACCGAGGAGCGCGACGGTCAGGTCGTCACCGAAGCGACGATCAAGGTCCACGTCGGTGATCAGCGAGTCCTCGCCGTGGCCGAGGGCAACGGGCCTGTCAACGCCCTCGACAGCGCCCTCCGCCAGGCCGTGGGCGTGGCCTACCCCTCGTTGTCCCGCGTGCACCTCACCGACTACCGGGTGCGTGTCCTCGACACCGCGTCGGGTACCGGGGCCGTCACGAGGGTGCTGATCGACTCGACCAACGGCACCCGTTCGTGGTCGACCATCGGCGTCTCCCACAACATCATCGAAGCCTCCTGGCAGGCGCTCTCCGACTCGATCGTCTTCGGGCTCCTGCACAGCGCGGAAGCTTCCGCTTCCGCGGACTAGCGTCCGAAAGATGGCCCAACCGGAGTTTGTCCCCGTCATCGAGCGCGACCGGGTGCACGTCGGCCAGGACCTTCCCAATCCTGATCGGTGGTCACCTGACCGGGTCGGCGACCTCAAGCAGGACGGCGCCCAACCCGCCGGCGCCCAACTCGGTGTGGCCGGCCCGGACCAGGGGTACGCGCTCAAGCTGGCCCGCCACCTCACGCCCCGCCTCGTCGTCGGGCCCGGCTCGGCCGAGTCGGTCGACGACGTCATCGCCGGCTGCCTTGGGATCGCCCTCAAGCGGGCCGCGCTGTACGGGCGGGCGCCGGTGATCTTCGACCTGGAGCTGGCCTTCGGATTGTGGGGGTATCTGGACGGCCTTCCTCCTGCCGATCTGGTCGCCTTCCGGGGCCCCATCTTTGCCGGGGTGTCGCACCACTACAGCGATCGACGGGCTGTGGCCGACATGGTGGCTGAAGAGACGCTGCGACTGAAGCCGGCCGAGGTTGTGGCGCAGGTGGCCGCCGGAGGGTGGCGCGCCCTGTTGGCGCCTTAGGGTTGGCGCCTTAGGGTTGGAGGCCGTCCCACGACCAGTGGGGCATGCCCAACTCCGGCGGGACGGTCGAGCCGCGAGGCGAGTAGGACGTGACCTCGGCCACCGCCCATTCCATGTAGGCCCGCAGGCCCTGGCGAAACTCGGCGTCGTCGGGCAGGCCGGCGTCGTCGGCGGCCGCAACGAAGCAGGCGACGAACCGGAGGCCCAAGTCCTCGTCAGCCCCCGTTCCCGCGTGTAGGTACAGCATCCAGGAGTGTCCATCCGAGACCTGGGAGTAGAGCGGGGGACCGCCGAAGACTTCGGCCCAATACCCGGCGAGGCGCTCGACGTGCTGGGGATGTCCCGGATGAGAGAACGGGTGGTTGAGCACCGGGTCATCCAGACACCGCTGGTGGTGGGCGGCGGCGAGGGCCAAAAAGGCCGGCTCGCCTCCAGCGAACTCGAACATTGACGGGCGGTCCACGGGCAGATCGTGCCTCATCCGGCCGTTCGCTGCTACCAATCGTCTCCCTCGCGGGCCTCGCACGCGATCGGCGCCGTCAGGTCGGTGTCGCGGCTGCGGCCGAATCGAAGCACCATGATCCCGTCGTCCTCGTCCGGAGTCCGGACGAGCGCCTCGCCGCGACGGACGAAGGTCGGGCCCAGCCAGCGTTCCCATCCAAGGCGTTGGTAGAACTCGTGGCGGCCGGTTGAGAGGACGCGACGCCGCCTCCGCCGCCCTCGTGCGGACCCGCCCTCGTGCGGTCCGTCGCGAAACTCGGGGTGGTTGGCGGGGCCGCGCTGGTGTTTTGTCCGCAGAGCCCCCGAGTTTCGCGACGGACGGAAGGTCGCCCGCCCGCCGCGCCCCGGCAGGCCTGCCGGCACTGGCCCGGTCCCGGCCCATCCTTGCCTCGCCGCGGGCTCGCCGCGGGCTCGCCGCGGGCCACACCGGGGGCTGGTGGCGCGCCCGGCCTGGGCGCTGCCGACCCTCGCCGCGGGCGGTTCGTCGCGAAACTCGGCGGTGCTGCTGGCCCCGACCTGCGCTTTCCGCCGCCGGGGTCGGGAGTTTCGCGACAAACGCCCGCCGCGCTCGCCCAGCGCCACCCAGGCCCACGCCGCCCCCAGCCAGCCAGCCCGGCGGGACGTCAGTCAGGGCTGCGGAGGTATTGGGGGCCGCGACCTGAGGGGTCGGAGCTGGCCGGCGGTAACTCCAGCCGCGGGCCGGCAAGCTCCGGCCCCAGCCCCCGCCCCAGCTCCAGCCCCCCCTCGGTCGGCGCGGGGAGCTCGAGGTCCATGCTGGCCATCCGCGCCTGGGCTTCGGCCCGACGCCCCCGGAACCGGCGGCGGATGATGGTGATGGCACCACCGACCGCAGCCAGCCAGATCGCCAGGATGAAGACGCCCATCCACCACGGCAGCGTCGTGATGGTCTCGGGCTGAGTGGCGGCGAAAGCCACGCCGTCCCTCAGACGACGGCGTCAACGAGGCGACTGACGAACTCTTTGGCGCCCCCTTCGAGATCCTGGCGGCGGATGGTCATCCCCCCGATCACGTTGGCGCCCTTCCCCTCCAGGATCTTGGTCATCTTGTCGAGCGTCTTGCCGGCGTTGATCGCGTACGTGCAAAAGACCAGCGTGCGCTTGCCGTCGATCGCCGGCATCGCCTGGAGGCGATGGGCGCGGCCCGGCCGTTGACCGGCGATCACGAAACCATCGGTCCAGCTTCCGACGATCAGCAGGTCAGCGTCGGAGAGGGCCTGAAAGTTGATGGCTGTGATGGGGCAGGCGACGGCGGTGACGCCGCTCGCCTGCAACTCCTTGGCGATGAGCGTGGCCGCCTTGTGGGTGTTGCCCGTCAGGCTCTCGTAGATCACGACCGCGTTCATGGGTCCGGCACCTCCACGTTCAAACCAGCCACGTTCAAACCAGCCACCTTCGGCCAGCCACCTTCGGCCAGCCACGTTCGACGGGCCAGGTTTAGCAGGCCGGCCGGCGGGGCCGGCGACACGGGGGGTCGGCCAGCGAGACTACGGTGCGCCACGGCACCCGGGACGGGCCTGGCGGCCGGAGGTACGCGATCGATGACAGCCCACCCGATCGCGATTCTGGGCGGCACCGGTCCTCAGGGACGGGGCCTCGCCCTCCGGTTCGCCCGGGCCGGCGTACCCGTCGTCATCGGGTCACGCGATGGCGCCAAGGCCGAGGAGACGGCTAGGGCTCTCCGCGCCGGGTCGGACCTCCCTGTCATTGGCGCCGCCAATCCGGTCGCCGCCGCAGCGGGCGACGTGGTCTTCATCGCCGTACCTTGGGCCGCGCACGAAGCAACGCTGAGGAGCCTGACCAACGAGCTGGCCGGGCGGATCGTCGTCGACTTGGTCAACCCTCTCGAGTTTGACAAGCAAGGACCCAAGGGACTCCACGTGCCCGAGGGGAGCGCGGCCCAGCAGGCGCAAGCCCTGCTGCCATCGTGTCGAGTAGTGAGCGGCTTCCACCACATTTCCGCCAAGCTGCTGTTGGATGAGAGCACCGGCGTCGATACGGACATCCTCGTCTGCGGCGACGATCTGGATGCCAAGCAGCGGGTCCTCGACCTGGCCGCCCTCATCCCCGGCGCACGGGCCCTCGACGCCGGACCACTCCGATTGGCAGGCTGGTTGGAGGGCCTTACCGCAGTCTTGTTGTCCATCAACCGGCGCTACCACACCAGCGCCGGCATTCACCTGACCCGGATCGACGGCACCCACCCCCAGATCTAGCGGGCGGGCGCGTAGCCTGACCAGCCCATGCCTTTGTCCACGCCAGGTCCAGTTCGCGTCCGCATCGCCCCGTCGCCGACCGGCGAGTTCCACGTCGGGACCGCTCGGACCTCACTCTGGAACTGGCT
>Ga0302326_10005039_pt1 | contig 30277 bp, 31 predicted proteins | sample Palsa_T0_3_FD_202264 | JGI IMG/M metagenome (GOLD analysis project Ga0302326, IMG submission 202264) | Peat permafrost microbial communities from Stordalen Mire near Abisko, Sweden - Palsa_T0_3 | ecosystem: Environmental > Terrestrial > Soil > Palsa > Peat permafrost | place: Sweden: Abisko... | reverse complement strand
TCATCGATCGCGGAGCGTTCGAATTCGTTTGTCGCGCAGGCGTACATCTCATCCAGCGTCTTCGGCGGTGTACCGGCCTCGAACCGGCCGAGCGCCCGCGTGGGCGCCTGGGCCCACGCCATCAGGCCGACCATGCCGTTGACGGCGTCGGCGCCGTGTACCTCGTTGAGGTGGGTGAACAGCTTGATCGGGTCGCTGTACTGGACCATCGGGTCGTCGCCGACACCGCGCAGGGCGACCGACATCACCTCCAGGTCGATTGTCGGCAAGGTGTCCAGACCCAGTTCGTGGCGGACCACCGGAGCGGTCGGAAACTGCACCGAGCCGGCGATTTCGAAATGGTAGCCGTCGAAAAGCTCGACGGTAGAGGCCATTCCGCCCGCATACAGCTTGGATTCCAGGCATAAGGTGCGCAGTCCCGCCTTCTGCAGCAGCACCGCGGCGGCCAGCCCGTTGTGTCCGGCGCCGATAACTATTGCGTCGTACCTTGTTTCATATCCAGTCATGCTCCATGCCCTCCAACATGGAGGCTGGCACGCGGCCAACGTTTTGTCAATTATGACGAAACCTAGTCAGTCCAGGTCTCGGTGATGCCGGCCCGCAGCGACTCCAGCGCCACATGACAGACCCGCGCCAGCTCGCCGAGCGACCGATCCGCGCCGAGCATCCATACCTCCATCGCGCCGAATACCGCGGCCGCGATACAGCGGGCGGTGACCGCGAAGCGCAGCCGGTCATCCGGCGTGGGATCGGCCGCGCGACCACGGAGCTGCAGCAAGGCCTGAATCGCGTCGGCGAAATCGGCCTGCACGTCCTGGATGTGCCGGACGATGCGGCCGGGGTCGATCTCGTCGTCGCGCAGCGCCGCGATCTTCGCAACGGCGTCAACGTCGTACGGGAAAGCGAAGATCGCGGCCTGCACCGAATCGATGATCGCTTCGGTGACCGGCCGGTCTTTCAGCGCCGTGCGGAACCAGTGCAGCCCGGTGTAGTCGGCGAACAACAGATCGTGCTTTGAGGAGAAGTGCCGATAGAACGTCCTCAGCGAGACCCCGGCGTCTGCCGCGATCTGTTCGGCCGAGGTGTCCTCGACGCCCTGGGCCAGAAACCGCACCAACGCCGCTTGACGCAGTGCCTCACGCGTGCGCTCGCTGCGCACCGTCTGAGCCGGGCGGACCATGGCTGTAAATTACCTCAATACGGTTTTGTCAATATTGACAAAACTCTGGGGCGCGGGTGAGACTGCGGCCATGGTCTCCCTTCTCACCCATGCCATCCTCGGCATTGCCGTCATCACCTGGATCGTCACCTCCAACCGTCAGGTGTTCTCCCGGCCGGCCGGTGGCGCGCTGTTCTCACCGCTGGAAGTCCTGTACTACGTCATCGGCATCGCCTCGGTGGCGCTGGGCTGGTACTTCAATATCCGTTTCGTGCAGCAGTATTCGTCGGGATCGACCAATCCGCTGTGGGGCCGGCACGGCAGCTGGGCCGACTACATCCGGCTGATGTTCACCAATCCGGCGGCGAGTTCGGCGAGCCAGGACTACACGATCGCCAACGTCGTTCTGCTGCCGCTGTTCACCATCGTGGACGGGTACCGCCGCGGCCTGCGCCGGCCGTGGCTGTATTTCGTCTCCAGCCTGTTCACCAGCTTCGCGTTCGCGTTCGCGTTCTACTTCGCGACCATCGAGCGGCAACGCCGGCACGCGCAGACGCCGGTGCCGGTCGGTTAGGCGCTGATTCCGTCGCTGCGGTAGTCGGTTCCACCGTCGGCCAATCGGTCCAGCGGCGACGGGAGTGGCCAGTCGTGGTTCTTGGCCTGGTTTCCCCCACGCCGCTTGGCGGCGTACATGGCAGCGTCCGCGGCTGCGATCAACTCGGTCAGTAAATCGTTGCTGCTGTCCGTGCGGTAGGCCGGGTGAATGCCGGCAGTTCCGATGCTGGCGGTGATGCCGAACGGAAGAGCGGCGATGACGTCGCAGAGATGCTGCGCCCGGCGGCCCACTTCGTCGGGCTGCCAGATGTCGGCGATCACGAATTCCTCACCGCCGGAGCGGCAGATGACGGCGCCATCGTCGTTAGTGTCGCGCAGCGCCCGGGCCACCGAAACCAGCGCGTCGTCGCCGGTGCCGTGCCCGTAGCTGTCGTTGAGTTGCTTGAACCGGTCCAAGTCGATGACGGTGATCACGATATGGACCCGTTCACTGCGGGCTTGCTCCAGCCGCGCCTTGCCACGCCGACGGAATGACCGTCGAGTCAGCAGCCCGGTGAGCTCGTCGCGCTCGGCCCGCACTGCGTCGCTGCCGAGGACGTGCGTAACCACCTGGACGCCGAACGGCACGACCAGCGTGAGCAGCAGCAACAGCATGTACGCCGACAGGCCCGCGACGACGCTGTATCGCACGGTCGCGCGGATCGCTTCCACCGCACCGACCGTGCTGGCCACCGCGAAGTGGCCGGTCAGCAGGCGGGGCGTGTGGAACAACGCGATGTAGCTGGCGGTGGCCGCGAACGCGGTACAGGTCAGCAGGCCGAAAACGATGTGTCGTTGAGCCAGCGCGATCAGCGCGATGCTCGAGGTTGCCAACATCGCGAACCGGACCGCCCCGGTCCGGCTGGGCCAGCGCAGCGCCCACAGCAGCGCCCCGCCCGCCGCCCCGACAGCTGCGATCAGCGAGCAGACAAGCGGAATCGTGCTGCGCGGACCCATCGGGGTCCAGATTGTCGCGAGCGCAACGACCGCCAATCCGCCGGCGACCGATGCTATGACGGCCCGCGTCAGCGAGGCCATGCCGCGGGCGGCCAGATGCGAGCTCAGCCGGTCATAGTGATCGGACTGGCGCCACCACAATCTGAGCCAACCCATCGCGCTGTCGCACCTCCGACGTGGTTGCCCAAGCTACGTCTGCGGGACCCTGAAACCTCGAATCCTAGTGCAGCAGTGAAACTAGTTTCTGAACTTTGCTGTCACCGAATCATTGCCAGGCTACTAGGCCGGCTCCAGGACTTCGACGCCGACGAATGGCACCAGCGCTGCGGGCACCCGCACGCTGCCGTCAGGTCGCTGATGGTTCTCCAGGATCGCCACCAGCCAGCGCGTCGTGGCCAGTGTGCCATTGAGCGTTGCTGCGATCTGTGGTTTGCCGGCCGGATCCCGGTATCGGGTGGCCAGCCGACGGGCTTGGAAGGTGGTGCAGTTCGACGTCGACGTCAACTCTCGATAGGCCTGCTGGCTGGGCACCCATGCCTCGCAGTCGAACTTGCGGGCCGCCGACGAGCCGAGATCGCCTGCGGCGACGTCGATTACCCGATAGGGCACTTCGATGCGGGCCAGCATCTCACGCTGCCAGCCCAGTAGCCGCTCATGCTCAGCCTCAGCGTCGGCGGGGTCGCAGTAGACGAACGCCTCTACCTTGTCGAACTGATGGACGCGGATGATGCCGCGGGTGTCTTTGCCGTAACTGCCCGCCTCCCGGCGGAAACACGACGACCAGCCCGCGTAGCGCCGCGGCCCCTTGGAGAGGTCGATGATCTCGTCGGAGTGATATCCGGCCAGCGGCACCTCGGAGGTGCCGACCAGGTAGAGGTCGTCGGCCTCGACCCGATAGATCTCGTCGGCGTGCGCGCCGAGGAAACCGGTTCCCGACATGACCTCGGGCCGGACCAGCACCGGTGGGATGATCGGCGTGAAGCCGTTGTCGGCAGCCAGCTGGATCGCCATCTGCAGCAGACCCAACTGCAGCAGCGCGCCCTGGCCGGTCAGGAAGTAGAACCGCGAACCCGACACCTTGGCGCCGCGTTCCATGTCGATCAGCCCGAGCTTCTCGCCGAGTTCGAGGTGGTCTTTGGGGTTGTCGATCGCGGGTGGTTCGCCGACGACGTCCAGGACGGCGTAGTCGTCCTCGCCGCCCGCGGGCACTCCGTCGATGATCACGTTCGAGATCGCCATGTGCGCGGCGATGAACGCCGCCTCCGCGTTGGCCTGCTCGGCCTCGGCACTCTTGACCTGTTCGGCCAATTCCTTGGCCCGTTGCAGCAGCGCCGGCCGATCGTCGGGCGATGCCGCGCCCACCTTCTTGCTGGCGGTCTTCTGCTCGGCCCGTAGCGAATCGGCCGTCGAGATCGCGCTGCGGCGGGTGGTGTCGGCGGTCAGCAGGGTGTCGACCAGCGCGGGGTCCTCGCCACGGCTTCGTTGTGATTGGCGAACGGCGTCGGGGTTCTCCCGGAGCAATTTCAGGTCGATCACGGGCTAGAACCCTACGCGTGCGGTATCCACCAGCGAAAACCACGTGAAGCAACTTGCGCATCAGCTGTCACGCGAAGCGGTATGCCTGTCAGAATGGAGCAAATGTGGCATCAATCCGAGCGCGACGCGCGTGAAGAGTCGGGAGCTGAGGGCTCCGGACGTAAGCTGCCGCGGGTCGAGTTGCTGAACACCTTGCAAGCTTCGGCGACCCGCCGCGCGCTACTGCTGACCGCGCTGGGTGGATTGCTCATCGCCGGGCTGGTCACCGCCCTGCCGATCGGCGGCGGCCCGGGACGGCTGGCCGGCTACATCGACCCGGTGCCTCCCACCGGGTCGAAAGGCAACGACGCCTTCAACCGCTCGGTCAGCGGCAACTGCCTGATGTGGCCGGACCGGATGCCCGAAGCTGCGAACATCGTCGACTGCAAAGACGAGCACCGGTTCGAGGTCGCCGAGTCCATCGACATGCGCACGTTCCCCGGTTCGGAGTACGGCCCGTCGGCCCCGCCGCCGACAGCCACCCGCATCGAGCAGATCAGCCAGGAACAGTGCGAGTCGGCGGTGCGCCGCTACCTGGGTACCAAGTTCGACCCCAACAGCAGATTCATCATCAGCATGCTGTGGTCCGGCGATAAGGCCTGGCGGCAGTTCGGCGACCGACGGATGCTGTGCGGGCTGCAGCTGCCCGGCGCAGGCAATCAGCAGATCGCCTTCAAGGGCAAGGTTGCCGACGTCGATCAGTCGAAAGCGTGGCCGGACGGCACCTGCCTCGGCATCGATCCGTCGACGAATCAGCCCACCGACATCCCCGTCGACTGCGCCGCGCCGCATGCGATGGAGGTCACCGGCACGGTCAACCTGCTGGCCAGATTCCCCGAAGGACTGCCGCCGGAGCCTGAGCAGGACGGCTTCATCAAGGACTCCTGCACCAGCCTGACCGACGCCTACCTCATGCCGGTGCAGCTGCGCAGCACGACGCTGACGTTGATCTACAGCACGCTGTCGCTGCCCAGCTGGTCGGCCGGTAGCCGGCAGGTGGCCTGCAGCATCGGGGCGACCTTGGGCAACGGCGGCTGGGCGACGCTGCTGAACAGCGCCAAGGGGCCGCTGAAGATCAACGGGCAGCCGCCCGTTCCGCCGCCGGACATCCCGCAGGAGCGGTTGAACCTGCCGCCGATCCCGCTGGGCCCGGCTCCGGGCGGCGGCGCGTCGTCGAGCGGCTCCAACGGATCGTCCAGCGCGTCGGGTCCGACGGGTTCGTCGGGTTCGTCGGGTTCGTCGGGTTCGTCAGGCTCGTCCGGATCGTCTAGTTCGTCGAGCGGATCGAACAGCTCTCGGCAGGGCAATGAGCACCTGCCCGGCCAGCAGCCCGCCCCGGCCTCGCAGCCGGCTTCGCAGCCCGCCGCACCCCCGGCGCAGGCACCGCCACCTGAAGCGCCGCCTGCGCCGGCCGAGCCGCCGAACCCGTTCCAGCCTCCGCCTCCGCCTGCGCCGGAGCCCGCACCGCCCGCACCGCCCGCACCGGGGACGTAGCCGGTGGCCGTGCGGATGGATCCGCAACGGTTCGACGAACTGGTGTCCGACGCGCTCGACCTGGTCCCGCCGAAGCTGGCCGCGGTGATGAATAACGTGGTGGTCCTGGTGGCTGATCGCCATCCCGATGACGACGAGCTGCTGGGGCTGTACGAGGGTGTGGCGTTGACCGAACGAGATTCGCACTACGGCGGCTCGCTGCCGGACACCATCACGATCTACCGCGACGCGCTGCTGGACATCTGCGACGGCGACGAGGAGGTGGTCGAAGAGGTGAAGATCACCGTGATGCACGAGATCGCCCACCACTTCGGCATCGACGACGACCGGTTGCACGAATTGGGTTGGGCCTGACCGGGCCGACGCGGCGCGGCACACGCGATTTGTCGGCCGGCGGTGCTATGACTGCGAGATGAACTCGCGCTGCCGCGATTGCCTGGCGGGGTTGGAGCACTGCCACGGCGCGCTCATTCGCCACCGGCTGCACCGATCGGAGTGCACCGACGAGAACTGCATCGGCCCGGAGCTGACAGTCCATTCGTTCGTGCTCGACTGCGACGCGGTGGGGTGCGACTGCGCGAACACTGACGCCCCGTCTTCGCTGGCGATCTAGCGCCCGCTCAGCCCATCGGATCGGAGACCGATTCCGCCGGAACCTCGTCTGGAACGGGTTCGAACGGCGGTGTCCGGGTGCCCCACTGCGCGCAGCTCCAGCCCCCGTCGGTGGCCGGCAACAGCACCACCGCTTCGGTGTTGGCCAAGTGGTGTTCGAGCGCGAAGCTACTGTCCACGTCGCCCAGCAGCGCGCCGGTCAGCCGGATCGCCGCCCCGTGGCTGACAACAACGATGTCGCTGGTCCAGTTCTCGTCGTAGAGGTAGCGGACCCGCAATTCGTCGAGCACCGGCAGATAGCGCTCGAGCACCTGGTTGGCGCTCTCGCCGCCGGGCAACGACACATCACGCTCGCCGTGCAGCCAGCGCCGGTAGGTCGCGTCGAACTGGTCGACCGCCTCTTGGTCGTTGCGGTTTTCCAGGTCCCCGACCTGCACCTCGTGGATGCCGATCACCTCCCTGGCCGGTACGCCGAGTTCGGCGCTGATCTCCGCCGCGGTCTGCGCCGCGCGAGTGGCCACCGAATGCAGCAGCAGTCCCGGGACCGATGCGGCGTCGCGGGCGAAGGCGCGGGCCTGCTCGCGCCCCAGCGGCGTCAGTTCCGCTCCCGGCGGCCGGGTGTCGAGCAGTTTGTCGACGTTCGCAACCGACTGTCCATGACGTACCAACACCAGCCGACCGCTCATCGGACCGGCCCTCCGCGCAGGCCGGACAGCCAACGTGCCGCGTCGTCCGACTGCGGCGGCGGCGCACCGGCGATGTCTCCGGTCGGCCAGGAACCGAGATAGCGCACATCGCTACAACGTCGATGCAGCGCCTTGAGTGCCTCGGCGACCGCGTCGTCGTCGATGTGGCCGACACAATCCAGGAAGAACACGTAGGTGCCCAATTCGGTTCGGGTGGGCCGGGATTCGATGCGGGTCAGGTCGATGCCGCGCATTCCGAACTCAGCCAGCGCCGTCACCAGTGCGCTCGGCGCGTTGTCTATCCGCAGCACGACCGACGTCCGGTCGGCGCCGGTGCGGGCCGGCGGCGGCCCCGGCTGCCCGACCAACAGGAAGCGGGTGCGCGCATTGATTTCGTCGACCACGCCCTCGGCCAGCGTTGCCAAACCTCGCTGCGTGCCGGCCAGCGGCGAACTCACCGCCGCGTCGACGCGACCATCGGCGACCTGCTGCGCGGCGTCGGCATTGGAGATGGCCGGCCGCAACTCGGCCGCCGGCAGATGAGCAGCCAGCCACCGCCGGACCTGCGCCGCGGCGACCGGGAAGGCGGCCACCGTCCGCACGTCGGCGGCCGCCCGGCCGGGTGCGACAACGATGTTGAAGGCGACGTCCAGCGTGTGCTCGGCGAAGACCTGCACCGGCGTTCCACTCGCCAGACTGTCCAGCGTCGGCGTCACCGATCCGTCGATCGAATTCTCGATCGGCACGCAGGCGAAGTCGGCGATGCGCTCGCGGACCGCGTCCAACGCGGCGGGCGTGCTGTCCACCGGTAACGGCCGGCAGTCGCCCGAATCGTGACGGGGAACCAGGCCGGCGGCGATCATCTGCAGCAGCGCCGCTTCGGTGAAGGTCCCGGCGGGTCCGAGATACGCGATGCTGCCCACGATCAAAACCCTATCGGGGGGCGTACGCCTTGCGCTGCCGGATTGTTTTTAGTTAAGTAAGGCTTACCTCACTACTGACGAGCCAGAACGGTCAACGATGACACTTGCCCACTTCCCGGCGCCGACGACGGCCGAACGGATCCGCAGCACCTGCGTCCAGGCCGGCGGCGCGCTGCTCGCGGTCGAGCAGGCCGAGCCGCTCACCACGCCGCTGCATCATCTGCTCGCCGACGGGTCCTTCGCGGTCGGAGTTCCGACCGGCGGGCCGGTCGCTGCGCAGTTGACCGACGCCGGTGCCGGCGGGGCGCAAGCCGTGCTGGAACTGGCCGACTATGCGCCGCTGCCGTTGCGCGAACCGGTCCGCTCGTTGGTGTGGATCCGGGGACGGCTGCACGAGGTGTCGCCGCCATCGGTTCGCGAGTTGCTCGACCTGATCGCCGCCGAGAACCCGCACCCGGCGCTGCTGCAGGTGCAGACCCCGCGCTCGCGACCGGTGGCCCTGGAAGGTGAGGACGACACCCGCTATCTGTTGGCCCGGCTGGAGATCGAGTCGGTCGTGGTGACCGACGCGACCGGCGCCGAGGCCGTCGACGCCGCAGCACTGCTGGCCGCACGGCCCGACCCGTTCTGCACGTTCGAATCCTGCTGGATCAGGCACCTGGACGAGGCTCATCGTGACGTCGTCGCACGGTTGGCCGCCCGGCTGCCTGCCCGGTTGCGCCGCGGCGATGTCCGTCCGCTCGGCGTCGATCGCTACGGCATGCGACTGCGGGTGGAAAGCGTTGACGGCGACCGGGACATCCGGCTGCCGTTCCGCGCACCGGTCGACGACGTCAACGGCCTGGGTCAGGCGATCCGCGTGCTGATGGGCTGCCCGTTCGTGAACGGCCTGCGCGCCCGCCGGGACTGAGCCGCCGTCGTCCATAGCCCCGGCGGCTACCGTGTCGGGGTGATCGCGCCCTCCGGTGACGCCGACGGTCAACTGGCCGAACGCCGTCCACTGCGCCTCGAGGTCGCGATCGTGCTGACCGTGACGTTCGGGCTCAGCGCAGTCGAGGCGCTGTTGGAGCTGACCGACTCCGTGCTGCGCAACCTGAGCTCCCAGAAGATCCCGCTCAACCCGCGACGATCCCACTTCGACCTGATCGACCTCGGCCTGAATGCGGCCGTCGTCGTGCAGTTGATCGCTTGGGGCGGGCTCGGGCTGTACCTGTTGTGGCGCAGCGGATCAACGCCGGCACGAGTCGGGTTGGCCCGCTTTCGGTGGCGCCCCGACCTGCTCGGCGGCCTGGGCCTGGCCGCGTTGATCGGACTGCCCGGGCTGGGCCTCTACCTCGCGGCGCGGGCCCTCGGGCTCAACGCCTCGGTCATCCCGTCCGGGTTGGGCGACACCTGGTGGCGGATTCCGATGCTCACGCTCACCGCGTTCGCCGACGGCTGGGCCGAGGAGATCATCGTCGTCGGGTATCTGCTCACCCGGTTGGATGAGTTGGGTGTCGGTGCTCGTGCGGCGCTGCTGTGGTCGAGCCTGCTGCGCGGCGCCTATCACCTCTACCAAGGCTTCGGCGCCGGGCTGGGCAACGTCGCGATGGGGCTGGTGTTCGGCTACGCCTGGCGGCGCACCGGCCGGCTGTGGCCGCTGGTGATCGCGCACGGGCTGATCGACACCGTGGCGTTCGTCGGCTACGCGCTGCTGGCCGGCCACCTGGGTTGGCTGCGCTGACGATGTACCGCGACCCGGCCACCACCCGACGCCGTCGGCCACCGCCTCCGCACACGACTCCCCCGCCCAGACCGGTGTCGCCCAGGCGAGCGGGTCGCAGGCAACGCACGAACACCGGATGGGCGAAGGTGATTTCGTTGAGCCTGGTGATCGCCGTCCTGCTGGGCTGCGCCGGCCTCCTCGGTGGCGCGGTCTGGCTGGAGTCCGCGATGCATCGACAGACGGTGCTCACCGACTATCCGGGTCGGCCTGCGTCCGGGCAGGGCAGCACCTGGTTGCTGGTCGGCTCCGACAGCCGGCGGGGCCTCACGGTCGAGCAGCAGGAGGCGCTGGCGACCGGCGGCGACACCGGCAACGGGCGGACCGACACCATCTTGTTGGTGCACCTTCCGGCCTTCGGGTCGGCGACTCCAACGACGATGGTGTCGATCCCCCGCGACTCCTACGTGCCGATCCCCGGCTACGGCCGCGACAAGATCAACGCGGCGTTCGCGATGGGCGGCGGCCCACTTCTCGCGGAGACGGTCGAGCAGGCCACCGGCCTGCGGATCGATCACTACGCCGAGGTCGGGTTCAGCGGGTTCGCGGTTCTGGTCGACGCCGTGGGCGGAGTGACGGTCTGTCCGACCGAACCGATCGACGATCCCCTTGCCGGCATCAAGCTGCCCGCCGGGTGTCAGAAACTGGGTGGCGGCAACGCCCTCGGCTATGTCCGCAGCCGGGCCACCCCGCGCGCCGACCTGGATCGGATGGTCGATCAACGGCAGTTCATGTCGGCGCTGCTGCACCGGGTGACCAGCCCGGTGATCTGGCTGAACCCGTGGCGGTGGTATTCGGTGCCGCACGCCGCCGCGAACGCGTTGACCGTCGATCACGGCGACCATGTCTGGGACCTGGCCCGGCTGGCCTCGGCGCTGCACTCCTCGCCCGTCACACTGACCGTGCCGATCGGCGAATTCGCCAACAGCGATGCCGGGTCGGTGGTGGTGTGGGACCACGAGAAGGCCGCCGGGCTGTTCGACGCGTTGGCCGCCGATCAGCCGGTGCCGTCCACGGTTGCCGGCGGATCCTAATCACCATTTCCGACCGCGCCCGAAATAGACTGCGAATTGATTCAACATAGCCTTGCTTTACTTAGGCATTGCTGGCCTGACTAAGCATGACCTTGGCTGACATACCCTCTGAGCTGCGGTAGCGTGGCCGTTATGAATGATCACGATGCTCATGAAACAAAGTTTCACGCCTTATTGCAAGAGCAGGTCTACCACGAATTCACCAATGCTCAGCAATACATTGCAATGGCGGTTTATTTCGACGGCGCGGACCTTCCACAGCTCGGGCAGCATTTCTATTCGCAGGCCGTCGAAGAACGCAACCACGCGATGATGCTGGTGCAGTATCTGCTCGACCGCGATGTGCGGGTCGAGATCCCCGGCGTCGACGGTGTGCGCAATTTCTTCGACACCCCGCGTGACGCACTGGCGTTGGCGCTGGAGCAGGAGAGCGCCGTCACCGAGCAGATCAGCAGGCTGGCCGCGGTGGCCCGCGACGAGGGCGACTACCTCGGTGAGCAATTCATGCAGTGGTTCCTCAAGGAGCAGGTCGAGGAGATGTCGCTGATGACCACGCTGGTGCGGGTCGCCGATCGGGCCGGCGCGAACCTGTTCGACCTGGAGAACTTCGTCGCTCGTGAGATCGACTCCGCCCGCGCGGTGTCCGACGCCCCGGCCGCCGCGGGCGGACGGCTCTAGCGGGAGTCGGCGCCGGTCAGCCCGTCTTCCAGCCACGCTTTGACGCGGCCGGGATAGTTGGTGGCCAACCAGGCCACCCCGATGTCGCGGCAGAAGCCGACGTCGTCGTAGTCGTCGCAGGTCCAGCAGTACAGCGCCCGGCCCTGGGCCGCCGCGCGGTCGACAAGCTCGGGATGCTCCCGCAGCACGCCGATCGACGGCCCGACCGCGGTGGCGCCGACGGTGCTGGCCGCGCTGCTGCTCAGGTAGCGATGGCTTCTGCCGAGCAGCACCGTCGGCAGCAGCGGCGCCGCCCGCCGGACCCGCCACAACGCGCCCGCGGAGAACGACATCACCACCGCCCGGGACCGGTCGGCGGAGGCGGGCGCGGCGATGCCGTAGCGATGCAACAGCGCCAGCACCTTGCTTTCCACCAGTGCGCCGTAGCGGACCGGATGCTTGGTCTCGATGAAGATCTTCACCGGCCGCTTCCAGTCCAGCACCAGCTCGACGAGGGCGTCCAAGGTCAGCAGACCGGTGTCTCCGTGCGCGCCATCTTCGCGCCAACTGCCATGCCAAGCACCGAAATCCAGTTCCCGCAGCTCAGCCAATGTCATCGCGCTGACCAGCCCCGCGCCGCTCGACGTCCGGTCGAGCTTGCGGTCATGCACGCAGACCAGATGGCCGTCCCGGGTCAGCCGGACGTCGCATTCGACCCCGTCGGCGCCTTCGCGTAGCGCCAGGTCATAGGCGGCCAGGGTATGTTCTGGCCGAGATGCCGACGCGCCACGATGGGCTACGACGAACGGGTGCCGCGAGTCCACCTCGTCGGCCCACGTCATGTCTCTATGCTGCCGGTTCTGCACCCGTCAACTCAACCGCTGCAGGAGATCCCGGTGAATCGACCCGATCTTCGCGATCCGCCGAGACGTCTGAGTCGGGTTCGACGGGTAGCCAGCGGTGGGCCGGCCGTTCGACCGGCTTGGCCTCGAATCCTTCGAACACCCTGGCCGTCACCAGCACAGATGCCAGCGCCAGCAGATAGGCGACGATCATCGCCACGGTGTTGTTCGCGATGCCCTGGGAGTCTTGCGCGCCGCTGGTCACCGTCGCGAAGACCGAGGTGATCGTGCTCAGCAGCCACAGCAGCCACCAGCCCCAGATCACCGGACGCAACCGAGCGTAGTGGTCCTCGGTTCTGGCCAGCTCGATGACGTAGACCAGCGCCCATACCGCGGCCAGCAGCGGCAGACCGCAGACCACCACGCAGCCGGCCATCAGCGCCCAACTGGTCGGGTGACCGGAGGTCGCCAGGACCACGGCGAAGGTGATGGCCAGCAGCATCGCACCGGACGGCGGCAGCAACGTGCCGACCCACAGCGCCCGGCGCGACCGGGATTCCGGCCTGCCGCGGTGCTCGAACGCCGCGGCGCGACGGGCGATCAACCACCGGGTCAGCGTTGCGGCGCAGGTCATCACCGCGGCGACCGCGGCCAGACTGGCCAGCACGCTGATCAGCGCGGCCGCGTCGGCGACCAGCCAGTTCAGCAGGGTGTTGCGGTTGATGACCAGCAACAAGTAGCGCATCAAGTGCACCAGCGCCGCGACGCCCAGCGCGACCGCGGCCACGAAGAACGTCGTGCGAACACGGTCGGCAGACGGCCCTTCCCGTAGGGCCCGGCCCGGTCCGGCGCCGCCGGACTCGGCGAAGTCGCTCAGACCCCAGCGCGGGATCGCAGCATATCGCGGTGTCGGCCCCAGCGGACGGCGACGACGACGTGGCGGCGGGGGCGGTCCGGGCCGAACCGCAATCCACCGGTAGCCCGCTGGAAGCCGCTGCGGCGCCCGCGGGCCCGCCCTCCAGCCGGAATCAGCTGCGGTCGGAGGTGGGGTCGGGGCGGGGGTCGTTGTGGGTGCGAGCAGAGTCCCGTTGCAGCGTGGACACCACACACGCTGCTTGTCGCGGACATTCCAGCGTGTGCCGCACTGGGAGCACACTTGGATCATCGGCGCCGCTCTCCCCCGCAAGCGGGTGGTGCCCCCACCCCATCGCTCGCTGTCGATTCGTCGCCAACGCGGATCACGGAATCAGCCTAGCGGTGCAGCGACACGGGCAGCTCAGATGCTGCCGGGACTGCCATCGTCGGTGACGACCGGACGGCCGGCCTCGGCCCAGGCCGTCATCCCGCCCTTGACGTTGATGGGCTCGAACCCGTTGCGGGCGAGGAAGTCGGAGACTTTGGCCGAACGCCCGCCGAGCTTGCACACGACGTACAGCGTCGCCGACCGGCTGATCTCGTCGAGCCTCGCCGGCACCTCGCCCATCGGGATGTGCTGGGCGTGGGCGGCGTGCCCGCGAGCCCACTCGTCGTCCTCCCGCACGTCCAGCAACACCGCCGTCTGCCCGAATTGGGCGGGTAGGTCCGCGATGCCTATCTGCGCCACAGTCGGTTCACCGTCCATGCGGTTGATCTTGACATGCACGGACCGCCGACGCCTTAGCCGGCGTCCAGCTATCAACGGGTATCCACAGTTTCCACAGGTTTATCCACAGGTCCTGCTCGCCCTCGGCGTGCAGTGATGCGCGGTCAATAACGGGAGTGTGCAGACAGTTGTGGATAACCGTCGGCCGTTACCGTGCCGTGACCACCAGCGCACACCACCGCTCAGCGAATTCTTAGCTAAACTCACGGAACCGGGCTGGCGACCCGTATGGGGGACGTCACAATCACCTCAGCAGCCGGTCGCGGCTCGGAACCGTTCTTATTAATCGCAAGCACAGCCGCAGTGCCAGCAACAAGATGCTGGTCAGCGCGGCGCCGCCGACCCAATTTTTGCAGCGGTACATAAGAGGTTATGATCGCGATCACTGAGATCTTTTGTGACTCATCTCACTGGGGGAATATTCGACATGCAGGCCGGAGCGACGCGATGACAACGCAACCGATCGGACCACAGTCGACGAGGACGTCGTCACACTGGTACACGGCGTCGGCGACGTGCAATCGCGCCTATTTGCTCGCGGGGCTGCGTGCCGGACTCATCGCGCTGGTTCTGCTGGCGGTCCTCGCAGTCATCGTCTGGTTCTGAACCCCTTCCGCTGGGTATGCGCGCAGGGCACTCGTCCTTGCGGCGCGCGCGGCGATGGAGCAGGGTTACTGACGACAGACCCGCGTCGCGTACAGCCTGCGAGTGGAGCGTAAGAAGTTAGATCGGAAACGATCATCATCAGGAAGGACCCTCGTGTCTGATTACACCTTGCCCGATTTGGATTGGGACTACGGAGCGCTGGAGCCCCATATCTCTGGCGCGATCAACGAACTTCACCACGACAAGCACCACGCCACGTACGTCAAGGGCGCCAACGATGCGGTCGCCAAGCTCGAAGAGGCGCGGTCCAAGGACGACCACTCGTCGATCCTGCTCAACGAAAAGAACCTGGCCTTCAATCTGGCCGGCCACGTCAACCACGTGGTGTGGTGGAAGATCTTGTCCCCCAACGGCGGTGACAAGCCGACCGGTGATCTGGCCGCCGCGATCGACGACGCGTTCGGGTCGTTCGACAAGTTCCGTGCTCAGTTCTCCGCTGTGGCCAACGGCATTCAGGGCTCCGGCTGGGCCGTCCTGGCCTATGACAGCCTCGGCGACAAGCTGCTGACCTTTCAGGTCTACGACCACCAGACGAACTTCCCGCTGGGCGTCGTGCCGATCTTGCTGCTCGACATGTGGGAGCACGCCTTCTATCTGGACTACAAGAACGTCAAAGCCGACTACACCAAGGCCTTCTGGAACGTGATCAACTGGCCCGAGGTGCAAAACCGTTATGCGGCAGCAACCTCGAAGGCCAAGGGATTGATTTCTGCCTGATTGCAGGCTTGGAGTCCCGGGGCGTCGCGCAATTCGCGCGGCGCCCCGAACTCTATTTCGGCCGTGTTTCGTTTTCACTTTGTCGCCCTTGGTTGCTCGTGTCAGCTTGCGGGTACTACCTGGCTGCCGCATGCTGATCTGATCGACCCACCCGCGGAGGGCGACCACATGGATACAGGTTCAGGCCGGGCCATCGAGGTGGCCCCTTTCCACTCACGCGGTGCCCTGAAAGGCTTTGTGGTATCAGGTCGGTGGCCCGATTCGACAAAAGAGTGGGCCCAACTCTTGATGGTCGCGGTCAGGGTGGCGTCGCTGCCCGGATTGCTCAACACGACAACCGTTTTCGGTGTGCGCGAAGAACTACCTGAAGCGCCGGCGCCGGGCACCGTCGGCCTGGTGCTGGCGGAGGGTCCGGTCGTGGGCGAATCCGCCATCAAGCCAGGATATTTCGCCGACCATCAGCCGCCCGCATTGTTGATGCTGCATCCGCCTTCGGAGACGACACCGTCGCTACCTGAATGCAACGGCGCGGCGTCGGGATGCGTTCTGTTGCCGGGGCTGCCGTATCTGGGCCTGGAGCACCGGGCAGCGTGGGTGGAGGCCGAAGCCGACGGAACGATCACGTCGATGGTCAGCCGCGTCGGTGTCGACCCCATCAGCCATCCCGACACAGCTATCTTGGCGATGCTGCTTGCCGCCTAGGCATTTCCGCTTCAAACGGACCTGACGCCGCACGGCTGCAGTCACCGCGACCGCACCGTCGACTTATCGGTACCGGTCGTGGACCATTTGGCTCTTGCCGGCCGCTCAACAGCAGGACCTGGCGCCCAGATCGGCTTTACGCATGGTTTCCCGGACCTCAGCAGCAAATCGAATGTTTTTTCGCACTCGCGGTACGAGTAGGTTGCCGAACACCGGCCGTGCTCGCTCGGCAAGACCGTCGGCGACTGCCGCGTGATGCCGCAACCCTGGAAAGTCCGCACAATTCCCTTGGAACATCTTGTGTATTCGCTGCAAAATTGCATGCAGGTACGGCGCGGCGTCGCGACGGCTGTTCGACACAGCCGCTAACGACAACTGTTTCCCGAGTTTGCACTTGGTTGCGGCGAAAACTCTGGCTACGATGATCAGCAAATACCTCAATGGACTTCTTCGATCTACCAACCCGGTGGAGGTCATATCGATGAGCACGACGTTTTCCGCCCGCCTGAACCGCCTGTTCGACACGGTTTACCCGCCCGGACGGGGGCCGCACACCTCTGCTGAAGTCATCGCGGCGCTCAAGGCTGAAGGAATCACGATGTCGGCTCCGTATTTATCGCAGCTACGCTCTGGCAACCGCACAAACCCGTCGTCGGCGACCATGGCCGCTCTGGCGAACTTCTTCCGCATCAGGCCCGCCTACTTCACCGACGACGACTACTACGAAAAGCTCGACAAGGAGTTGTCGTGGTTGCTGGTCGTCCGCGACGAGAGTGTCCGGCGCATCGCGCTGCGAGTCAGCGGGCTGTCCCACGAGGCGCAAGAAGACATCGTTCATCGCGTCGACGAGCTGCGCCGCAAGGAACACCTGGACGCCTGACGGCAGCTGCCGACGCGGGCCCCGATAGGGTTGAACCATCGATGCCGCAAAGGCACCGCGATAGTCGATGAGACCCGGGGAGGTAGTGCGCGAATGGGCCTGTTCGGCAAGCGCAAAACCCGAGCGACGCGTCGCGCCGAGGCCCGCGCAATCAAAGCCAAGGCCAAACTCGAGGCCAAGCTGGCCGCGAAGAACGAGGTACGCCGGTTCAAAGCCGCGCAGCGGGCGGAGACCAAACATCTGCGCGAGCAACTGAAAGCGCAGCGCGGCAGCGACCAAGCGGCGCTGAAGATCGCCGAGACCCAGCTGAAGGCGGCGCGCGAGGGCAAGTTGTTGTCGCCGACGCGGATTCGCCGCGTGCTGACGGTATCTCGGCTGCTCGCGCCGATCTTGGTTCCGGTCGCCTACCGGTTGGCCATCGCCGCCCGCGGGCTGATCGACCAGCGGCGTGCCGACCAGCTCGGGGTTCCGCTGGCGCAGATCGGCAAGTTCTCCGGGCACGGTGGCACGTTGTCGGCGCGGGTCGCCGGCGCCGAGCGGTCGTTACGGACTGTGCACGACAGCAAGCCCAAGGATCCCGAGACAAAGCAGTTCGTGGCCGCGATCTCCGAGCGGCTCACCGACCTCAGCGCTGCGATCACCGCTGCCGAGAACATGCCCGCCGCGCGCCGTCGCGGGGCCCACGCCGCGATCTCCCGTCAACTCGACGAGGTCGACGCCGATTTGATGGCGCGGCTCGGCCTGACCTGATCCCTGGAGGCTCAGAACAGCGATGTCATCGGATCGTGGGTTTGTTCGGCGCACGGCGACCGGAGTGCTCGCCGCGTCGGCGCTCTACCTCGGGTCGATCGCCGCGATCACGACGGCGTCAGCGCACGTCGAAGCGAGCAGTACCGATGCGGTCCGCGGTGGTGTGGCGCTGGTGAGCTTTCAGGTGCCCAACGAGTCGACGAACGGCGCGGCCACCACCACATTGACCGTCGACCTGACTGGTGTCTCCGCAGTCCGCATCGAAGCCAAGGCGGGCTGGAGCGCCAAACTCGACCGCGACAGCTCGGGCGTAGTCCGTTCGGTGACCTGGACCGCGGCGCCCAACGGTGGCATTGCAGTGGACCAGTTCGGGGTCTTCCGTATCTCGGCGAAGCTGCCCGACGCCGACGCGGTCAGCTTCCCAGCCACCCAGACCTACGCCGACGGGGTGGTGGTGAAGTGGGATCAGCCGTCGGCGCCCGGCCAGGCTGAGCCAGAGCATCCTGTGCCGACGCTGGCCGTGGGCGGCGGCACGCCATCGGCGGCTCAGCACGACTCCCCGGCCGCTCCCGCCCAGCCGACTGTTTCTGCCACGCCCACTAGACACGGCCGGCCGGGGGCCGACAACACCGCCCGGGTGCTGGCCGGTGCCGCCCTTCTGCTCGGCGCCGTCGGCGTCGTCGGCGCGTTGGTTGTGCGGCGGATATGAGCAGGCGGACGCATCTGGCCGTGCTGGCGCTGCTGCTGGCGGCGATCGCTTTCGCGAACACGCTGACCGCGGGCGCGGCCGGCGCGCATGCCGCGCGGGTGTCGGCCGATCCTGCCGACCATGCCGCCCTCAGCGTCGGTCCTTACCAGGTCAGCGCGACCTTCAACGAAGACCTGCAGACCACTTTCGCGGCGATGACGGTCGTCGGTCCGGACGGCAACCTGTGGACCGTGGGCGAACCGCAGGTGCACGGCACAGTCGTGAGCATCCGCCTGCGGGTACTCGGGCCGACCGGTGATTACACGGTCAACTACCGGGTGACCTCGGCGGACGGACATGTAGTCGCCGGGTCGTGGTCGTTTACGCTGACGATGCCTGGCCCCGGTACGCCCGGAGGGCAGGCCTCGGACGCCCCGCCGGACGACGTCCCGGTCTGGCCGTTCGCCCTGGGTGCGGTGGCGCTGGTCGCCGCCGGCATCTGGTGGTCTGCACGGAACAGACGCTGATGATCGCTGCCCGCCCAACCACTGCGGCGGCCCTGGCATGATGTATTCGACTCCCTACCTGGCCTCGACGATCCCCACCGGGCCCCGACCAGAAACTTCAAAGGAGCAGCCGGATGGCAGACCCGCAGGATCAACCGGACACTCCCGACCCGGCCCCGCCGCCGCCCGCTGAAACCGCGGCGCCGCCACCCGCCATAGAGCCGGAGAGGCCCGCCGAACTCGCGGCGCCACCGTCCACCGCGGAACCGGAGAAGCCGGCTAAGAAGGCCCCTGCCAAAAAGGCCCCTGCCAAAAAGACCGCCCCGGCCAAGGCAGCCAAGAAACCGGCGAAAAAGGCCGCAGCGAAGAAGGCACCCGGCAAGAAGGCCGCTGCCAAGAAAGCGCCCGCCAAGAAGGCGCCCGCGAAAAAGATCGCACCCGCCGCTGTCACACCCGACACCAATGGCCAGATCGCTGCAGCGGCCAAAGATGCTGCAGCACATGCGAAGGCGACCGTCGAGGCCGCGGACAACCCGCTGCCCGCGCAGCCCGCAGAAGCAACGGCCGGCCGGTCACCGGTACCGCTGGCGGTGGCGCTGGTGATCAGCCTGCTCGCGATATTGCTGGTGCGCCAGCTTCGCCGCGACGATGACTAGCCTGGCCGGGTGACTGTGATATTTCGGCCGACCGCCGACCTGGTCGACGACATCGGTCCCGACGTCCGTAGCTGCGACGTTCAATTCCGTCAGTTCGGTGCACGAACGCAATTCGCCGGTCCGATCACCACCGTGCGCTGCTTTCAAGACAATGCGCTGCTGAAGTCGGTGCTGTCGTCGCCTGGCGACGGTCGTGTGCTGGTGATCGACGGCAGCGGTTCGCTGCATACCGCGCTGGTCGGTGACCTGATTGCCGACTTGGGCCGATCCAACGGCTGGTCCGGGGTGATCGTGAACGGCGCGGTGCGCGACGCTGCTGCGCTGCGTGACATCGAGCTGGGCATCAAGGCGCTCGGCACGAATCCGCGCAAGAGCGAGAAGACCGGCGCCGGCGAGCGTGACGTGACGATCAGTCTCGGCGGCGTCGAATTCGTGCCCGGCGACATCGCCTACAGCGACGACGACGGTATCGTAGTCGTCGCCGCCAACGGTGCCTGAGTCGAGCTAAACCGCAAGCGCGGCAGGCTTTTTCGCGAAGTGCAGCGCTTCGTCGTCGACCTTGCCGCGACGGATCAGCTGAAGGTCCATGAAGTAGTTCTGCTTGAGCCGCCACGGCGAGACGTGACCGGCTTTCGGCAGGTAGTCCAGGGCGCGCAGCACGTAGCCGGGCGTGAAGTCCATCAGCGGACGCTCGTCGACCGAGTTGCCCGGGTGCTGCGGCACCACGGTCGCGTAGCCGTTCGCGTCCATGTGATTGATGACGCGGCAGACGAATTCGGAGACCAGGTCGGCCTTCAGCGTCCACGATGCGTTGGTGTAGCCGATCGTGAATGCCATGTTCGGCATATCGGTCAGCATCATGCCCTTGAAGGCCATCGTGTCGTTGAGTTCGACCTTCTCGCCGTTGCGACGGATCTCAGCCCCACCGAACAACTGCAGATTCAAACCTGTTGCGGTGATGATGATGTCGGCTTCGATCTCTTCACCGGAGCCGAGCTTGACGCCGGTCTTGGTGAAGCGGTCGATGGTGTCGGTGACGACGTCGGCCTGGCCCTTGCGGATGGTCTTGAACAGATCCCCGTTGGGCGCCAGGCACAGTCGCTGATCCCACGGGTTGTAGCTCGGACCGAAATGCTTCTCGACGTCGTAGCCGGCGGGCAGGTACCGCTTGGCCATCGTCAACAGGGTTTTGCGCATCGAGCCCGGGAACTTGCGGGAGAACTGATACTGGAACGTGCTGAACGCGATCCACTTCCATCGGTTTGCCGCGTGGGCTGCCCGCTTCGGCAGCAATTTATTTGCCTGCTCGGCGAACGGATCGTTCAACGGCAGCGAGCCGATGTAGGACGGCGAGCGCTGCAGCATCGTCACGTGTCCGGCGCCGGTATTCACCAGCGAGGGAATCAAGGTGATCGCGGTGGCACCGGAGCCGATCACCACGATCTTCTTGCCGGCGTAGTCGAGATCCTCCGGCCAGTGCTGGGGGTGAATGGTGGTGCCTTCGAAGTCGTCGTAGCTTTCGAACTTCGGCAGGTAACCCTCGTCGTAGTTGTAGTAACCGCTGCAGGCGAACAGGAACGAGCAGGTGATTTCTTGCTGCTGGCCGTCGTTGTCGACGGTGAGCGTCCATTGATTCTCGGCGTCGGACCACTCGGCGGCGAGCACCTTGTGGCGGTAACGGATGTGCTTGTCGATGCCGTTCTCCGTCGCGGCTTCCCTGATGTAGGCCTTGATCGAGGCGCCGTCGGCGATCGACGTCGACGACTCCCACGGCTTGAACCGGAAACCCAGAGTGAACATGTCCGAGTCGGACCGAATTCCGGGGTACTTGAACAGGTCCCAGGTGCCACCGAGGTCGTCGCGGCGCTCGAGCACTGCGTAGCTCTTGGACGGGCAACGGTCCTGCAAATGCCAGGCTGCGCTGATGCCGGAGATGCCGGCGCCGACGACAACGACGTCGAGGTGTTCAGTCATGGCGGACACGTTATCAACACCGTGTTGAGTGCGTCAACACCCTGTTGAATTTCTCGACACCATGTAAAGTAGCGCCCGTGACGACCGTCAGCCGCGCCTCCCGGGGGCGCCGCTCCGCGCGCCCGTCCGGCGACGACCGCGAGGTCGCCATCCTGACCACCGCCGAGCAGCTGCTGGAGCAGCGCCCGCTGGCCGACATCTCGGTCGACGACCTGGCCAGAGGCGCCGGCTTGTCCCGGCCGACGTTCTATTTCTACTTCCCGTCCAAAGACGCCGTGCTACTCACGCTGTTCCAGCGGGTGATCGTCGAAGCCGACTCCGCGCTGGAAAACCTGGTCGCCAATCCGCCGGCCGACCTGAAGGGGTTGTGGCGCATCGGCATCAACGTCTTCGTCGAGACGTTCGGCTCGCACCGCGCCGTCTCGCTGGCCGCCGACTCCGCTCGCACCAACAAAGACCTGCGCGAGCTCTGGTCGAAATTCATGCAGAAGTGGGTCGGCCACATCGCCGCCGTCATCGAGACCGAGCGGGCCCGCGGCGCCGCACCGGTGACGCTGCCCGCCGACGAGTTGTCGGCGGCGCTGAACCTGCTCAACGAGAAGGTCATGCTGAGCTCGTTCGCCGACGATCGCCCGTCGGTGCCCCGCGAGCGGGTTCTCGAGACGCTCGTTCATGTCTGGATGACCAGCATCTACGGCGTATCGAGCTAGCCCAGATCTAGCGCTCGTCGGCGGTCGATGCGAACATATGTTCGTGCGCGTTTCCGATGGTGAAGCCACCATCCTGCACGCGGACCTCGACTCGTTCTATGCGTCGGTCGAGCAGCGTGACGACCCGGCGCTGCGGGGCCGACCGGTGATCGTCGGCGGCGGAGTGGTGCTTGCGGCCAGCTACGAGGCCAAGGCATTTGGCGTGCGCACCGCGATGGGCGGCGCCCAGGCGCGGCGGCTGTGCCCGCAGGCTGTGGTGGTCCCACCCCGGATGGCGGCCTACACGCAGGCCAGCGACGCGGTCTTCGCGGTCTTCCACGACACCTCGCCGCTGGTGGAGCCGATCTCGGTGGACGAGGCGTTCATCGACGTCGCCGGACTGCGCCGCGTCTCCGGCACCCCGGTGCAGATCGCGGCCCGGCTGCGCAGCGAGGTCCGCGACCGCGTCGGCCTGCCCATCACGGTCGGTATCGCGCGGACCAAGTTCCTCGCCAAGGTCGCCAGCCAGGAGGCCAAACCCGATGGCCTGCTGCTGGTTGCGCCCGGGCGAGAGCTTGCGTTCCTGCATCCGCTGCCGGTGCGCCGACTGTGGGGTGTGGGCGCGGTGACCGCCGACAAGCTGCACACCCACGGCATCGAGACGGTCGCCGACGTGGCCGAGCTCAGCGAATCCATGCTGGCGTCGCTGGTGGGCGGCGCGATGGGTGGGCGGTTGTATGCGCTGTCCCGCAACATCGACCTCCGTCGGGTGTCCCCGGGGGTGCGCCGACGGTCGGTCGGGGCGCAGCGGGCGCTGGGCCGCGCCGGCAATACCATGTCGGCGACCGAGGTCGACGCGGTGGTGATCGGCTTGGTCGACCGGATCGCGACGAGGATGCGCGGCGCCGGGCGCACCGGCCGGACCATCACACTTCGGTTGCGGTTCAACGACTTCGGCCGCGTGACCCGATCGCACACGCTGCCGTGGGCCACCTGTTCGACGCAGACCATCCTGGCCACGGCGCGGCAACTGGTCGCGGCCGCCGCACCCCTGATCGCCGAGCGGGGGCTGACGCTGGTCGGGTTCGCGGTGTCGGAAATCGATCGCAGCGGCGCCGAGCAGATGATGCTGCCGTTCAGCGCGAAGGCAGATCCGGCTGACGTCGACGCGGCGGTCGACAGCGTGCGTCGTCGCTACGGCAAGTCGGCGCTCACCCGTGGCGTACTCGTCGGCAGGGATCCCGGCCTGGAAGTGCCGCGCCTGCCCGACTGAGCCGGGCTAATTCTTCTGGGTCCAGCCCAGCAGTTTGTCGAGCGGCCAGGTGTTGACGATGCGGTCGGTCGGAACGCCGGCGTCCAGCGCCCGCTGGGCGCCGTAGCCGAGGAAGTCCAGCTGCCCCGGCGCATGAGCGTCGGTGTCGATGCTGAAATCGCAACCGATCTCCAGCGCCAGATTCAGCAGTCGGGTGGGCGGATCACGTCGTTCTGGGCGGGAGTTGATCTCGACGGCGGTGCCGTGCTCACGACACGCGGTGAACACCGCTTCGGCATCGAACGTCGACTCCTTCCGGACGCCTCGATTACCGGTGACCAACCGTCCGGTGCAGTGACCGAGGACGTCGGCGTGGCCGTCGCTGACGGCGCGCACCATCCGGCGGGTCATCGACGCGGAGTCCATCGACAGCTTGGAATGCACGCTGGCCACCACGATGTCGAGACGGTCCAGCAGCTCTGGCTCCTGGTCCAGGCTGCCGTCGTCGAGGATGTCCACCTCGATGCCGGTCAGGATGCGCATCGGCGCGAATCGGTCCCGTAGCGTGTCGATGACGTCGAGTTGTTTGCGCAGCCGCTCGGGCGACAACCCGTTGGCAATGGTCAGGCGCGGCGAATGATCGGTCAGCGCGCAGTACTCATGCCCCAGCGCCGCCGCGGTGGCCATCATCTCCTCGATGTTCGCCGAGCCGTCAGACCAGTTCGAATGCAGATGCAGGTCGCCGCGCAGCGCGGCCCGGATTTCTCCTCCGCCGAGATCCTTTGCGGCCGCGCGCAATTCGACCAGGACGTCGGGTTCGCGGCCGGCCCAGGCCTGGGCGATCACTTTCGCGGTCTTCGGTCCGATACGGGGCAGCGACTGCCAGCTGTCGGCTTGGCCGTGCCGTTCGCGCTCCGCTTCGTCGAGACCCTCGACGATGTCGGCGGCGTTGCGGTAGGCCATCACCCGCCGAGTGTCTTCGCGCGCCCGGTCCTTAAAGTAGGCGATCTGACGCAGCGCGGCTACCGGGTCCATGTCTCCAGTGTGCCCGTCCGAAGGAGTACAACAGCGCCGCGCGGAGCACGAGTCGACGTCCACGAGTCGAACGGCTGGACTACCGTCGGATTCATGCGATTTGCGTTCAAGACCTCACCCCAGAACACCACCTGGAAGCAGATGCTCGCCGTCTGGCAGACCGCCGACGACATCGACGTGTTTGAATCCGGGTGGACTTTCGACCACTTCTACCCGATCTTCAGCGACAGCACCGGGCCCTGTCTCGAGGGCTGGACGACGCTGACCGCGCTGGCCCAGGCCACCACCCGACTCCGGCTTGGCACCCTGGTCACCGGCATCCACTACCGCCACCCCGCGGTGCTGGCCAATATGGCTGCCGCGCTTGACGTCATCTCCGACGGCCGGCTGGAACTCGGCATCGGCGCCGGCTGGAACGAGGAGGAATCCGGCGCTTACGGTATCGAGCTGGGCAGCATCAAGGAGCGCTTCGACCGGTTCGAGGAGGCGTGCGCCGTGCTGACCAGCCTGCTCAGCGAAACGACCACCAACTTCGACGGCAGGTACTACCAATTCAAGGACGCCCGCAACGAACCCAAGGGGCCGCAGCGTCCGCACCCGCCGATCTGCATCGGCGGCAGCGGCGAGAAGCGCACCTTGAAGATCACCGCCCGCTACGCCCAGCACTGGAACTTCGTCGGCGGACCGCCGGAGCTCTTCAAACATAAGCGGGAGGTGCTGGCGTCGCATTGTGCCGACATCGGCCGCGACCCGAAGGAGATCATGACGTCGGCGCACCTGCGCCTGGAGTCCGACCTCGACTACCCGAAGGTCATCGACGACGCGGCTGGACTCGCGGCCGAAGGATTGGACCTGGGCATCGTCTACATCCCGACGCCGCACGACCCCGCCGTGCTGGAGCCACTGGCCGAGGCGATCCGCGACTCGGGGCTGCTTACCTAACCGTCAGATAACGGTACGGTGACGCCGAGCAAACGGCCGCAGCTGTCAGCGGATCTGCCGACAGGAACTAAAAGCCGAAGCGCATCAAGTCCTCCGCGGTTACCAGGCGCTCGAGCTTTGCCGGGAATTCGCGGCTCTTGAGCGGGTGGCGAAACCATGACCAGGCAATTCGTCCGACCCGGGAGCGGGCCATCGGGTTCATATACACAGCGCTTACTCCTGCGGTCAATCAGCTCAACCGGACTCCACACCCCGCGGCGCCCGTATCGAACTATTGGACACCCTCCGGCTGGCAAACAGTGTAAGACGCGCCGCGGGATTTATCAAATGTTTCTGCTGTGACAAATGTGATTACCGCTGCGGCGCCGCGGTGGGTGTGATCGGCGCGGGCAGCGCTGTGTGCCCCATCAGGAAGCGGTCTACGCCCGCAGCGGCGGCGCGGCCCTCAGCAATCGCCCAGACGATCAGCGACTGACCGCGGCCCGCGTCGCCGGCAACGAACACACCCGGCACCGAGGTCTCGAAATTGACGTTGCGCGCGACGTTGCCGCGGTCGGTGAACTCGACACCGAGATCGCTCAGCAGGCCCGGCTGCTCCGGTCCGACGAATCCCATCGCCAGCAACACCAGGTCTGCCTCGATCTCGAACTCAGTGTCTTCGGTCTTGACGAATTTGCCGTCCTGCATCGAGACCTCGTGCAGCTTCAGTGCGGCGACGTGGCCGTCTCGGCCGACGAACTCCTCGGTGTTGACCGAGAACACCCGCTCGCCGCCCTCCTCATGGGCCGAGGACACCCGGAACATCAGCGCGTACGTCGGCCACGGCGTGGACGGGGCGCGGCTCTCCGGCGGGCGCGGCATGATCTCGAGTTGGTGAATGCTGGCCGCGCCTTGACGATGTGCGGTCCCCAGGCAGTCGGCACCGGTGTCGCCGCCGCCGATGATGACGACCTTCTTGCCCTTGGCTGTGATCGGCGGCTCGCCGTCCGCGCCGATGACTCCGTCTTTCAGGTCGCCCGCGGCAAACCGGTTTCCCCACGGCAGGTATTCCATCGCCTGATGGATGCCGTCCAGGTCACGGCCGGGGATCGGCAGGTCGCGCCAGGCGGTGGCGCCGCCGGCCAGCACCACGGCGTCGAACTCCGACCGCAACTGCTCGGCGGTGATGTCGCCCCCGACATCGACGCCGGCGCGGAACTCGGTGCCCTCGGCCGCCATCTGCTCGAGCCGGCGGTCCAAGTGGCGCTTCTCCATCTTGAACTCGGGAATGCCGTAGCGCAGCAACCCGCCGATCCGGTCGGCGCGCTCGAAGACCGTCACCGTGTGTCCGGCCCGGGTCAGCTGCTGTGCGGCAGCCAGCCCGGCAGGGCCGGAGCCCACCACCGCGACCGTCTTTCCGGTGTGCTGGTCCGGCTCCGGCGGCAGCGGGACCACCCAGCCTTCGTCAAAGGCGTTGTCAATGATCTCGACTTCGATCTGCTTGATCGTCACCGCGTCCTGGTTGATGCCGAGCACACAGGACGATTCGCACGGCGCCGGGCAGAGCCGACCGGTGAATTCAGGAAAGTTGTTGGTGGCGTGCAGCCGCTCGATCGCATCCCGCCAACGATCGGTGCGGACCAGATCGTTCCACTCCGGGATCAAGTTGCCCAGTGGACAACCGTTGTGGCAGAACGGAATTCCGCAGTCCATACAGCGGGCCGCCTGGTCCCGCAGCGACGAGTGCGGGAAGTCTTCGTAGACCTCGCTCCAGTCGCGCAGCCGCAAATCCACCGGTCGGCGCTGCGGGGTCTCGCGGTGGGTGTACTTGAGGAAGCCCTTCGGATCAGGCACTGGCGGCCGCCATGATCGCTGACTCGGGATCGGTGCCGTCGCGCTCGGCCGCGGCGATCGCTTCCAGCACCCGCTTGTAGTCGCGCGGCATCACCTTGGCGAACTGCTGTTGCGTGCTGCCCCAGTCGGCCAGGACGCGTTGCCCGACCGCGGAGCCGGTCGCATCGACGTGTGTCTGGATGATCCCCTGCACGAACTCGAGGTCTTCCTCGTCGAGCGCTTCGAGCTCCACCATCTCGGAGTTGAGATTGGCCTCCAACGCGTCCTCCGGGTCGTAGACGTAGGCGATTCCGCCGGACATGCCTGCGGCGAAGTTGCGGCCGGTGTCACCGAGAATGACGACCTTGCCGCCGGTCATGTATTCACAGCCGTGATCGCCGACGCCTTCGACCACCGCCTCTGCGCCGGAGTTGCGAACGGCGAAGCGCTCGCCCACCACCCCGCGCAGGAACGCCTGGCCGCTGGTGGCGCCGAACAAGATCACGTTGCCGCCGATGATGTTGTCTTCGGCCACATAGCCCTCCGGCGCATCGTTCGGTGGCCGCACCACCAGCCGGCCGCCGGACAATCCCTTGCCCACGTAGTCGTTGGCGTCGCCGTACACCCGCAGCGTGATGCCCGGGGGTAGGAAGGCGCCGAAGCTGTTGCCCGCCGACCCGGTGAAGGTGATGTCGATGGTGCCGTCCGGCAATCCTTGGCCGCCATAGGCTTTGGTGACCTCGTGGCCGAGCATGGTGCCGACCGTCCGGTTGACGTTGGCGATCGTGGTGGAGAAGCTGACCGGTTTCTGCGAGTCCAGCGCTTCGCGGCACATCACGATCAACTGCTGATCCAGCGCCTTGTCCAGACCGTGGTCCTGCTTGGAGCTGTTGTACAAATCCTGGTTCATGAACGCCGAGTCCGGCTCGTGCAGGATCGGCGAGAGATCCAGCTTGTGCGCCTTCCAGTGCGCCCGCGCCAGCGTGGTGTCCAGCGCCCCGACCTGACCCACCGCCTCGTTGATGGTGCGGAAGCCGAGCTGCGCCATGTATTCGCGGACCTCTTCGGCGATGAAAAGGAAGAAGTTCTCCACGAATTCGGGCTTGCCGGCGAACCGTTCGCGCAGCACCGGGTTCTGGGTGGCCACGCCGACCGGGCAGGTGTCGAGGTGGCACACCCGCATCATGATGCAGCCGGACACCACGAGTGGAGCGGTCGCGAAGCCGAATTCCTCGGCGCCCAGCAGCGCCGCGATCATCACGTCGCGGCCGGTCTTGAGCTGGCCGTCGACCTGCACCACGATCCGGTCGCGTAATCCGTTGAGCAGCAACGTCTGCTGTGTCTCGGCCAGCCCGAGCTCCCACGGCGCGCCGGCGTGCTTCATCGACGTCAGCGGCGTCGCGCCGGTGCCACCGTCGTGCCCGGAGATCAGCACGACGTCGGCATGTGCTTTGGAGACTCCGGCCGCAACCGTGCCCACCCCGTTCTCGGAAACCAGTTTGACGTGGATCCGCGCGGACGGGTTGGCGTTCTTCAAGTCGTGGATCAGCTGCGCGAGATCCTCGATCGAGTAGATGTCGTGGTGCGGCGGCGGCGAGATCAGACCCACACCGGGAGTCGAGTGCCGCACCTCGGCGATCCACGGGTAGACCTTACCGGCCGGAAGCTGACCGCCCTCACCGGGTTTGGCGCCCTGGGCCATCTTGATCTGGATGTCGCTGCAGTTGCTCAGGTAGTGCGAGGTGACACCGAAGCGTGCGGAGGCGACCTGCTTGATCGCGCTGCGCCGCCAGTCACCATTGGGGTCGGGGTCGAACCGGCTGACGTGCTCGCCGCCCTCACCACAGTTCGACCGTCCGCCGAGGCGGTTCATCGCGATCGCCAGCGTCTCGTGCGCTTCGGCGGAGATCGAGCCGTAGCTCATCGCGCCGGTGGAGAAGCGCTTGACGATCTCGCTGGCCGGCTCGACGTCGTCGAGCGGAATCCGCTTGCGCCCCTCACGGAATTGCAGCAGGCCACGCAGCGAGGCCATCCGCTCACTCTGGTTGTCGATCAGCCGGGTGTACTCCTTGAAGACCTCGTACTGACCGGTGCGGGTGGAGTGCTGCAGCTTGAACACGGTGTCGGGGTTGAACAGGTGGTATTCGCCTTCGCGACGCCACTGGTACTCCCCGCCCACCTCGAGTTCGCGGTGGGCGCGTTCGTCGGGGCGGTCCAGGAAGGCCAGCGCGTGCCTGGTCGCCACGTCGGCGGCGATGTCGGCCAGCGTGATTCCGCCGGTGGGACAGGATAATCCGGTGAAGTACTCGCCGAGAACGTCCTCGTCGACGCCGACGGCCTGGAACAGCTGGGCACCGGTGTAGGAGGCCAGGGTCGAGATGCCCATCTTGGACATCACCTTCAAAACACCCTTGCCCGCGGCCTTGATGTAGTTGCTCAGCGCCTTCTCGCGGTCGAGACCTTCCAGGCCGCCGCGGTCGAGCATCACCTCGATCGACTCGAAGGCCATGTACGGGTTGACCGCTGCCGCACCGAATCCGATCAGCAGGGCCATGTGGTGCACCTCGCGGGCGTCGCCCGATTCGACGACCAGTCCGACCTTGGTGCGACTGCGTTCGCGGACCAGGTGGTGGTGCACCGCGGAGACCGCCAGCAACGACGGGATCGGGGCGAGCTTCGCGTCGGACTCCCGGTCGGACAGGATGATGATCAGCGCGCCGTCGGCGATCGCCGCAGAGGTTTGCGCACGGACGTCGTCGAGGGCCGCTTTGAGCCCGGGGCCGCCTTCGGCGACCGGGTACAGACAGCGAATCACCTTGGAGCGCAACCCATGCCGACGGCCGTTGACCTCGACGTCGGGGTCGAGGTTGATCAGCTTGGCCAGCTCGTGATTCCGCAGGATCGGCTGCGGCATCAGGATCTGCCGACAGGAATCCTCGCCTGCGTTGAGCAGGTCGCCTTCCGGCCCGACCGTGCCCGACAGGCTGGTCACCACCTCTTCGCGGATGGCGTCCAGCGGCGGGTTGGTCACCTGGGCGAACAACTGCTGGAAGTAGTCGAAGAGCATCCGC
>Ga0302326_10005038_pt1 | contig 30277 bp, 26 predicted proteins | sample Palsa_T0_3_FD_202264 | JGI IMG/M metagenome (GOLD analysis project Ga0302326, IMG submission 202264) | Peat permafrost microbial communities from Stordalen Mire near Abisko, Sweden - Palsa_T0_3 | ecosystem: Environmental > Terrestrial > Soil > Palsa > Peat permafrost | place: Sweden: Abisko... | reverse complement strand
GCCACGATCGGGCGATGCTGTTCGAAGACCTCCTCGGTCTGCATGTAGGTGTCGTAACCGACGACCACCTGCTCGAACATGAGTCGGTTGCAGGTCATGCCCGGGGTCGACGTGAAGGTCAGCGGCGCCACCAGGTCGGAGTAACCCAGATCCGCAGCAGCGGCGACGTCCCAGTGCACGGGGTGATAATCCTGCACGGCGCGGGCGTATTCGCGTAACTTCTCGCGGCCCACCAGGTAGGTGCCGTCCATCTGGTAGTAGTGGCCGACCCGCGATTCAAGCGCCGACGCCTCTGCGGTGGTCATAGCTTTGCTCAACTTTTCTACCGGCCTGTTCGCTGAGGCCGACCACAGCACACTAACGTGCGGGCACCGCGGTAACGGACACCTATACGCTTCGCCGGCTGGGCCGAGTTGACCGTCTGATCGATCATCGTGGCGTTGTGTTACCAACGACTCATGACCGCAACGGCATTCGACGACCTCGACGACTACCTGGCGCTACCGCGCGTTTCCGGCCTCACCGTGTCGGCCGACGGGTCGCGGGTGCTGACGACCGTGTCCGAGCTCGACGACAAACGCACCGAGTACGTCACCGCGATCTGGGAACTCGACCCGGCCGGCGAACAGGCCGCAAGGAGACTCACCCGCGGCGGCACCGGCGACTCGTCGCCGGCGTTCACCGCCGACGGCGACCTGCTGTTCGTCTCGTCGCGGCCGACCGCCGGCAACACCGAGGACGGCACGAGGCCGCCTGCCTCGCTGTGGCGGCTACCCGCCGCCGGCGGCGAGGCGGTCGAAGCGCTGAGCATGCCCGGTGGCATCAATGTGGTGCGCACCGCCCGCGATGCCGACGCCACGGTGGTCGTCGCACCGATGTTTCCGTCGGCACGCGACGTCGACGACGATCTGCGGCTGCGCGCACTGCGCAAGGACAACAAAGTCGACGCGGTACTGCACACCGGATACCCGGTGCGGTTCTGGAACAAGGACATTGGCCCGGATGAACCTCACCTGCTTGACGCGAACGGCCCACGCGATCTCACCCCGCAACCGGGCAGGGGACTGCACGATCCCGGGTTCGACGTCAGTGCCGACGGTCGGTTTCTGGTCACCACCTGGCCGGTCGCTGGACCAGGACCGGTCCACCGTTCAACGTTGATGCGGGTCGACCTGGCATCCGGGGAGCGCACCATCATCGCCGACGACCCGGACGCCGACCTGGAAAACCCCGCGATCTCGCCGGACGGAACGGCGGTGGCCTTCACTAGGGAAACCATCGCCGCCCCTGATCGAGCCCCACGAATGACATTGCAATACATGCGATTCGGCGACCAAGCAACAACGGTGGCGGATGCCTGGGATCGACGGCCATCGTCCCTGATCTGGTCCAGCGACGGCACCGCACTGATCGTCACCGCAGACCAGAACGGACGTGCGCCGATATTCGCCGTCGAGGTGTCAACGTCGACGGTCTCTCAGCTCACCGACGACGACTACTGCTACACCGACGTCGTCGCCGCCCCGGGCGGCGTGCTGTACGCATTGCGCAATTCCTATGCGGCGCAGCCACATCCGGTGCGGATCGATACCGGCGGCGCAATCACGGTGCTGCCCTGCGTCGACTTGTCAACGCTGCCAGGGACATTAAGCGATGTGACCACGACCGCCGCGGATGGCACGACGGTGCGATCGTGGCTGGTGTTGCCGGAGGACCAGACGCCGGTCCCGTTGTTGCTGTGGGTCCACGGAGGTCCGTTGAACAGCTGGAACAGCTGGTCCTGGCGGTGGAACCCGTGGCTGATGGCCGCGCGGGGCTACGCGGTGCTGCTGCCCGACCCGGCGCTGTCCACCGGTTACGGACAGGACTTCATCCAGCGCGGCTGGGGCGCGTGGGGCGGACCGCCGTTCGACGACCTGATGGCCGCCACCGATGCGGCGTGCGCGCATCCCCGCATCGACGCGACCCGCACCGCCGCGATGGGTGGCTCGTTCGGCGGATACATGGCGAACTGGATTGCCGGGCACACCAACCGTTTTGCCGCAATCGTGACCCACGCCAGCCTGTGGGCGCTCGACCAATTCGGTCCGACCACCGACACCGGGTACTACTGGCGCCGTGAGATGACGCCGCAGATGACCGCCGACAATTCGCCCCACCATTTCGTCGCCGACATCAGCACACCGATGTTGGTCGTCCACGGTGACAAGGATTACCGCGTGCCCATCGGCGAGGGCCTGCGACTCTGGTACGAACTGCTCGCCTCGTCGGCGCTGCCGGCCGGCGAAGACGGCAGCAGCCCGCACCGCTTCTTGTATTTTCCGTTCGAGGACCACTGGATCGGCGCGCCGCAGCACACCAAGATCTGGTACGAGGTGGTGTTCGCGTTCCTGGCTGAGCACGTGCTTGGGGAGAGTGCCGAAATGCCGGAGATGCTCGGAGTACCGTCGCGCCAGTGACTGCAACACGCGAGTACGACATCGTCCTGTACGGGGCAACCGGCTTCGTGGGCAAGCTGACTGCGCAATACCTGGCCCGGACCGGCGGCAACGCGCGGATCGCGCTCGCCGGCCGCTCGCCGGATCGGCTATTGGCGGTCCGGGAAACGCTGGGGGAGTCGGCGCAGTCGTGGCCGGTTCTGCAGGCCGATGCCTCCTCGCCGTCGACGCTGGATGCGCTGGCCGCACAGACCCAAGTCGTCGTCACCACCGTCGGCCCCTACAGCCGCTACGGTCTACCACTGGTCGCGGCCTGCGCTGCCGCGGGAACCGATTACGCGGACCTCACCGGTGAGCCGCCGTTCATCCGCGAGAGCATCGACCTGTATCACAAGCAGGCGCTGGACACCGGTGCGCGCATCGTTCATGCGTGCGGATTCGATTCGATCCCTTCGGATCTCACTGTGTACGCGCTACACCGCAGGGCGCTTGAAGACGGCGCCGGCGAACTGCTCGGCACCGACTTCGTGGTCCGCTCGTTCGCCGGTGGGTTCTCCGGCGGCACGGTCGCCTCAGGGGTGGAAGTTCTGGACACTGTTTCCAGGGATCCTGACGCACGTCGTGTGTTCGCCGACCCGTACACCCTGAGTCCCGATCGCAGCGCGGAACCTGAGCTCGGCGCACAACCCGACATGCGCCGACGCCGCGGCCGCCAGATCGCGCCGGAGCTGACCGGCCTCTGGACCGCGGGATTCCTCATGGCGTTCGCCAACACGCGAATTGTTCGGCGCAGTAACGCATTACAGGACTACGCCTACGGCAGGCGGTTCAAGTACAGCGAACACATGAGCGTGGGATCGTCGGCCGTCGCACCGGTGACGTCAGCCGTCGTCAACGGGATCGGCAACGCGGCGTCGGCGTTGGGCAGCCGCTATTTCCGGCTGCTGCCGCGCCGACTGGTGGACCGGGCATTGCCCAAATCCGGCACCGGCCCCAGCGAAGCCGCTCGCGAGCGGGGCTTCTACAAGGCGGAGACGTACACCACGACCACGTCCGGCGCCCGCTACGTCGCCACCATCGCGCAAAGCGGCGACCCCGGATACAAAGCCACCGCAGTGCTGTTGGGCGAAAGTGGTCTGGCGCTGGCGTTGGACCGCGATTCGCTGTCGGACCTACACGGCGTGCTGACGCCGGCTGCGGCGATGGGCGACGCGCTACTGGCGCGGTTTCCGGCAGCGGAAGTCTCGTTGGAAACCGCACGGTTGATGCACCGCTGACGCGGTCGGCACTGCGCCGCCGGCAATCGAATTGCTGTGCAAAGAACCCCTGTCGGACAAGAAAAGCTGGGTCTAATGTCGAATCCAGAACCACACCATCCCAGCAACGTTAGGTGGACGGGTCCATGTCTGGCCTTGATGATCTTTTCGCGCAGATTCCCACGAGTGACATCGCCACCAAGATCGGCGTCGACGAAGCCGAAGTGGACAAGGCGGTGCATCTGCTGGTGCCGGTCCTGGTGGGTGGCTTGCACGAGAACGCGCAGGACCCCGAGCGCGCGAGCAAAATCGAGTCCGCCGCCGACAGCCACGCCGGCTTGCTCGACGGTGGTGTGAGCGTCGATCAGGTCGATGAGCACGAAGGACAGCAGGCGATCGCGAGAATCTTCGGCGGCAACGATTCCGCTCAGGTCGCCAACGCACTCGCCGGTAGCGGCGGAGGCAACAGCGATCTGCTCAAGCAATTGCTGCCGATCTTGGCGCCGATCGTCCTGGCCTACATCGGCAAGCAACTGACCGGCAAGAGCGACGCTCCTGCCAAAGAAGAGGCTTCCGGCGGGGCGCTCAATGACGTGCTGGGCAGCATCCTCGGCGGAGCGACCGGCAACAAGTCGCTGGGCACCGTGTTGGGCAACGCGCTGGGCTCGAAGGCGGGCGACATCCTCGGCGGATTGCTCGGCGGCAAGAAGTAATCGACGCCTCGTCAGTACCGCCCGGCATGGGCGGTGTTCGTAGCGGGCGTCGGAGCTTTCTAGACTTGAGTGGTGACTGCCAGCCCAGAACGCACCGCTGACACGCGGGCCGAAGACCTCCCCAAGGCGTGGGATCCGGGCGCAGCCGAAAGCACCATCTATCAGAGCTGGCTGGATGCCGGTTATTTCACCGCAAACCCGGCCAGCGCCAAACCCGGGTATTCGATCGTGCTGCCGCCGCCGAACGTGACCGGCAGCCTGCACATGGGCCACGCGCTCGAGCACACCATGATGGACGCGCTGACCCGGCGCAAGCGCATGCAGGGCTACGAGGTGCTGTGGCAGCCGGGCATGGACCACGCGGGTATCGCCACCCAGAGCGTCGTCGAAAAGCAACTCGCGGTTGACGGCAAGACCAAAGAAGACCTCGGCCGCGAGCTGTTCATCGACAGGGTGTGGGACTGGAAGCGCGAATCGGGCGGCGCGATCGGCGGTCAGATGCGCCGGATCGGCGATGGCGTCGATTGGCACCGCGAGCGTTTCACCATGGACGACGGCCTGTCGCGGGCGGTGCGCACCATCTTCAAACGGCTTTACGACGCGGGCCTGATCTACCAAGCCGAGCGGCTGGTCAACTGGTCACCTGTGCTGGAGACCGCGATTTCGGATCTCGAGGTCCGCTACGAGGACGTCGAAGGCGAATTGGTGTCGTTCCGGTACGGCTCGCTCGATGATTCCGAGCCGCACATCGTGGTGGCCACCACCCGGGTGGAGACGATGCTGGGCGACACCGCGATCGCGGTGCATCCCGATGACGAGCGCTACCGCACACTGGTCGGCGCCACGCTGCCGCACCCGTTCCTGGACCGTCAAATCATCGTCGTCGCCGACGATCATGTCGACCCCGAATTCGGCACCGGCGCAGTCAAAGTCACGCCGGCCCACGACCCGAACGACTTCGAGATCGGGCTGCGCCACCAGTTGGCCATGCCGTCGATCATGGACACAAAAGGTCGGATCGCGGATACCGGAACACAATTCGACGGCATGGGCCGTTTCGACGCCCGTGTCGCGGTGCGCGAAGCGCTGGCGGCCGAGGGCCGGATCGTCGCGGAGAAGCGTCCGTACCTGCACAGCGTCGGACACTCCGAGCGCAGCGGCGAGCCGATCGAACCGCGGCTCTCGCTGCAATGGTGGGTCCGGGTGGAGTTGTTAGCTGCGGCCGCCGGTGATGCGGTTCGCAACGGCGACACCGTGATTCACCCCGCCAGTATGGAGTCGCGCTGGTACGCGTGGGTCGACGACATGCACGACTGGTGCATCTCGCGCCAGCTGTGGTGGGGTCACCGCATCCCGATCTGGTACGGACCGGACGGTCAGCAGATGTGTGTGGGTCCTGACGAGACTCCGCCCGAGGGCTGGGAGCAGGATCCCGACGTCCTCGACACCTGGTTCTCCTCGGCGCTGTGGCCGTTCTCCACCCTCGGGTGGCCGGATAAGACACTGGACTTGGAAAAGTTCTACCCGACAAGCGTTCTGGTGACCGGCTACGACATCATTTTCTTCTGGGTGGCCCGGATGATGATGTTCGGCACCTTCGTCGGCGGCGACGACGCGATCACGCTGGACGGCCGCCGGGGCCCCCAGGTGCCGTTCAAAGATGTCTTCCTGCACGGGCTGATCCGCGATGAGTCCGGCCGAAAGATGAGCAAGTCCAAGGGCAACGTCGTCGACCCGCTCGATTGGCTGGACTCCTACGGCGCCGACGCACTGCGGTTCACCCTGGCCCGAGGTTCCAGCCCCGGCAGCGATCTCAGCGTCGGCGAAGATCATGTTCGGGCGTCGCGCAACTTCGTCACCAAGCTGTTCAACGCGACCCGATTCGCGTTGCTCAACGGCGCAGCACTGAGTCCGCTGCCGGCGTACGACGAGCTGACCGACGCAGACCGGTGGATCCTGGGCCGGCTGGAAGAAGTTCGCGCAGAAGTCGATTCGGCCTTCGACTCCTACGAGTTCAGCCGGGCGTGCGAAGCTCTCTATCACTTCACCTGGGACGAATTCTGCGACTGGTACCTCGAATTGGCCAAGACGCAGGTTGCCGACGGGCTTTCGCACACCACCGCTGTGCTGGCCGCCGCGCTGGACACCCTGCTGCGGCTGCTGCACCCGGTGATCCCGTTCGTCAGCGAGGCGCTCTGGCAGGCGTTGACCTCCGGAGAGTCGCTGGTGATCGCCGACTGGCCGGAGTCATCCGGTATTGACGTCGACACTGTTGCCGCGCAACGGATCACCGACATGCAGAGGCTGGTGACCGAAATCCGCCGGTTCCGTAGTGACCAGGGCCTGGCCGACCGGCAGAAGGTGCCCGCCCGGCTTTCGGGCATTGCCGCGCCCGGTGACGATACGGGCAGCGCAGCGGCCCGAGGAGGAGCCGGGCAATCGGGGTACGCCGACCTGAGCACGCAGGTAGGCGCCGTCACCTCGTTGGCCTGGTTGACCGAGGCCCAGCCGGAGTTCACTGCGTCAGCGTCGCTGGAGGTCGGACTCAAGGGTGGCATCGTGGTCGTCGAACTGGACACCTCGGGCACCATCGACGTGGCTGCCGAGCGTCGTCGCCTGGAAAAGGATCTGGCCGCCGCGCAAAAAGAATTGGCTTCCACCACAGCGAAACTGGGCAACGCTGACTTCATGGCCAAGGCGCCGGAGGCCGTCGTGGACAAGCAGCGAGAGCGCCAGCGGGTCGCGCGCGACGAAGCCGACCGGATCACGGCCAGGTTGGCCGGGCTCACGTGACTCTTGACCCAGACGACGAAGAACCCATCGGCGTAGTTCCGACGCCCGATGAGATCGCGGCCTTGCTTCAGGTCGAGCATCTGCTCGATCAGCGTTGGCCGGAAACCAAGATCGAGCCCAGCCTGACCCGCATTGCTGCGCTGATGGACCTGCTGGGCTCGCCGCAACGCAGTTACCCGTCGATCCACATCGCCGGCACCAACGGCAAGACGTCGGTATCGCGCATGGTCGACTCGCTGCTGACCGCCTTCAACCGGCGCACCGGGCGCACCACCAGTCCGCATCTGCAGTCGGCGGTTGAGCGCATTTCTATCGACGGAAGACCAATCAGCCCGGCCCGATACGTTGCGACCTATGCCGAACTCGAGCCGTTCGTGCAGTTGGTGGACCAGCAGTCGCAGGAGGCCGGCGGTCCGGCGATGAGCAAATTCGAGGTGCTGACCGGCATGGCGTTCGCGGCGTTCGCTGATGCGCCTGTCGAGGTGGCGGTGGTCGAGGTGGGCCTAGGCGGCCGCTGGGATGCCACCAATGTGGTCAACGCAACCGTCGCGGTCATCACCCCGATCAGCGTCGATCACGTTGAGTATCTCGGCGAAGACATCGCCGGTATCGCCGGCGAGAAAGCCGGCATCATCCTTAAAGCGGAGGAGGGTGCGCCGGACACAGTCGCCGTCATCGGCCGGCAGGTGCCGGAGGCGATGGAAGTGGTGTTGGCGGAAACCGTGCGCACCGACGCCGCAGTTGCCCGCGAGGATTCCGAATTCGCCCTGCTGGGCCGTCAAGTCGCCGTCGGCGGCCAGGTGCTGGAACTGCAGGGCCTCGGCGGCTTGTACTCCGATGTGTTCCTGCCCCTGCACGGCGAGCACCAGGCCCACAACGCCGCCATCGCCTTGGCCGCTGTCGAAGCGTTCTTCGGCGCCGGTGCGCAGCGTCAATTGGACATCGACACCGTCCGGGCCGGCTTCGCCGCGGTGACCAGCCCCGGCCGGATGGAGCGGATGCGCAGTGCGCCAACGGTATTCGTCGATGCCGCGCACAATCCGGCGGGTGCGGCCGCGCTGGCCCAGACCTTGGCCGAGGAATTCGACTTCCGCTTCCTGGTCGGCGTCGTCGCCGTCATGGCCGACAAGGACGCCAGCGCCATCCTGGCGGCGCTGGAGCCGGTGTTCAATCAGATCGTGGTCACCCAGAACGGATCACCGCGAGCCCGGGATGTCGAGTCGCTGGCGCTGACTGCGCAGCAGTGGTTCGGGCCCGACCGGGTGGTGACCGCCGGGACGCTGCGCGATGCCATCGACACCGCGACCGCGCTGGTCGACGCGGCGGATGCCGAGGACAGATCGTTTGCCGGAACCGGCATCGTCATCACTGGTTCGGTGGTGACCGCCGGTGTGGCGCGAACGCTGTTCGGTCGTGATCCCGAGTGACGTCGCACGAGCCGCCGCCCGGGGTGTCGAAACCCGATCCGTGGAAGAGCTTTCGCGGCGTCACGGCCGGCACGCTGCTCTTGGAGGCGATCGTCGTCCTGCTGGCATTGCCGGTGGTCAGCGTCGTCGGTGGTGGGCTGACCGCGGGTGTCTTGGTGTATCTGCTCGGCTTGACGGCGATCCTGATCGTGCTGGCCGGGCTGCAGGGCCGGTCATGGGCGTTCAAGGCCGATCTCGCCGTGCAGCTGATACCGATCGCGGGGTTTGCGGTCTACCCGGGGGTGGGCATCATCGGCCTGCTGTTCGCCGGGGTCTGGGGGCTGATCGCCTACGTCCGTTCGGAGGTTCTCCGTCGCGAGCGATCCGGGCTGCTCCCGGGCCAGGATGGTCCGCCGGAGTGATCCGCTGTCGCGGATGAGCCCGGGTCGTTCGATACGCTGTGCGCCGTGACGCGCCTGCGGCAAAGCAGCGCGATGAAGCACGGCGACAATGACCGTGCCGGCGACGATGCAGAGCATGCGATGAAGAGGAGCGGCGTAGATGACTGAGCGGACCCTGCTGTTGATCAAGCCCGATGGGGTCGAGCGGCGCCTGGTAGGCGAGATCATCGGCCGCATCGAGCGCAAAGGCCTGACGGTCGCGGCGCTGGAACTGCGGATCGTGACAGATGAGCTGGCCAGCCGGCACTACGCGGAGCACGACGGCAAGCCCTTTTTCGGCTCCCTGCTGGAGTTCATCACGTCGGGACCCCTGGTCGCGGCCATCGTCGAGGGTCCGCGCGCGGTCACCGCGCTGCGGCAACTCGTCGGTGGGACCGACCCGGTCGAGAAGGCGGCGCCAGGCACTATTCGCGGCGACTTCGGCCTGGAAACGCAGTTCAACCTGGTGCACGGCTCCGATTCGCCCGAGTCGGCCGAGCGCGAAATTGGACTCTGGTTCGACAAGGCTTAATAACGGGTCGGTGCACTTGGTCCGACCCGGTACATCGATATGGGATACTGGAGATCGGGTGAACGTCGCCGGACCGGCTTCGGAACGTCGACAGTCGCCCGAATGAAGACTTCGACAAGGGCGACCACCGCGATCCGCGATGCGGCGCCGACCGTCCAGCCATCATTCAGACCGGCACCGAGTGCGTTCGTTTCGAACCTCTCGGGGCAAGACCATCACAAGCTCGGGAGCAGCTGGCCCGGGCACATAGCGAAGCCCTCGCGTGGCCGCGTCGATCAGGACGCGCCCGGGGGCTTGAGGAGAATACGTGACAAACGGTGGCCCATTCTCAGAAGTTCCTGGACACACATCGCAGCACGAGGAGCTGCCTGAACGGCTGAGGGTTCATTCCCTGGCCAAGGCCCTGGGCACAACCAGCAGGCAGGTGCTCGACGCGCTGACCGAGCTCGACGGGCGGATCCGCAGCGCTCATTCGACCGTGGAGCGCGTCGACGCTGTCCGCGTCCGCGACCTGCTGGCGGGCGCGCCTGCCGCGGTCGCCGCGCCCGTCGGTGCAGCTCAGGGGGACGTCGCCGCCGAAGCCGACGAACCCGAGTCGCGGCTGATGCTGGCGGCCCCGGAAACGGCCGAGCGTCCCGCATACATGCCGCTGTTCGTGGCGCCCCAGCCGGTTGAGCGGGTGGCGAAGGTCGTCGAGTCCGATGACTCAGACGACGCCGATGACTCCGACGATGCTGACGACGACGTCGATGCTGATGCCGACGACAACGATGACGATGACGACGACCAGGACGAGCGCCCGGCCAACCGGCGGCGGCGCCGCGGGCGGCGTGGTCGTGGTCGCGGTCGCGGTGAGCAGAACGGCTCCGAGAAGGGCGACGACACCGACGGAGACGGCGGCAAATCGGACAGGCCGGACGCCGCGTCTACGGACAACGCCGGTGACGACTCAGATGACGACGATGACTCCGACGACAACGACGACGACGACGCGCCGGAAGGCGCGACCAAGCGTCGTCGTCGCCGTCGGCGCCGCAAGTCCGGGTCGGGCGATGACAACGACGACCCGTCGCCGGACGACCCGCCGAACACCGTGGTGCACGAGCGCCCACCCCGAACCAACAACAAGTCCTCCAGCAATTCCGAGATTCAGGGCATCGACGGCTCCACCCGCCTGGAAGCCAAGCGTCAGCGTCGCCGTGACGGACGCGACGCCGGACGGCGCCGTCCGCCGGTACTGACCGAAGCCGAATTCCTGGCCCGCCGCGAGGCCGTTGATCGGGTGATGGTGGTGCGCGACACGGTTCGCAGCGAGGCGCCGGCTCCCGGCAGCAGATATACCCAGATCGCCGTCCTGGAGGACGGCATCGTCGTGGAGCACTTCGTCACCAGCGCCGCCTCGGCTTCGCTGGTCGGCAACATCTATCTCGGCATCGTGCAGAACGTGCTGCCCTCGATGGAGGCGGCCTTCGTCGACATCGGTCGCGGCCGAAACGGCGTGCTCTACGCCGGCGAGGTGAACTGGGAGGCCGCAGGTCTGGGCGGGTCCAACCGCAAGATCGAGCAGGCCCTCAAGCCCGGCGATTACGTCGTGGTGCAGGTCAGCAAGGACCCGGTCGGACACAAGGGCGCCCGGCTGACCACTCAGGTGTCCCTGGCCGGCCGCTACCTGGTGTACGTGCCGGGTGCTTCGTCGACCGGTATCAGCCGCAAGCTGCCCGACACCGAACGCCAACGGCTCAAGGAGATCCTCCGCGAAGTCGTGCCGTCGGACGCCGGGGTGATCATCCGGACCGCCTCGGAAGGCGTGAAGGAAGACGACATCCGCGGTGACGTCAACCGACTGCAGGAGCGCTGGACGGAAATCGCCGAGCGCGCGGAGGAGACCAAGAAGAAGGCGGCCGGCGCCGCGGTCGCGCTCTACGAAGAGCCCGACGTCTTGGTCAAGGTCATCCGCGATCTGTTCAACGAAGACTTCGGAAAGCTGATCGTCTCCGGTGACGACGCCTGGACCACCATCAACGAATACGTGAGTTCGGTTGCGCCCGAGCTGGTTCCGAAGCTGAACAAATATGAGCCGGCGGAGTCCGCTGAGGGAGTTCCGGCCCCCGACGTCTTCGCGGTGCACCGCATCGACGAGCAACTGGCCAAGGCGATGGACCGCAAGGTCTGGCTGCCCTCCGGCGGAACGCTGGTGATCGACCGCACCGAGGCGATGACGATCGTCGACGTCAACACCGGGAAGTTCACCGGGTCGGGGGGCAACCTCGAGCAGACGGTCACCAAGAACAACCTCGAGGCAGCCGAGGAAACCGTGCGCCAGCTGCGGCTGCGCGACATCGGCGGGATCATCGTCATCGACTTCATCGACATGGTTCTGGAGTCCAACCGCGACCTGGTGATGCGTCGGCTGACCGAGGCTCTTGCCCGCGACCGGACCCGCCACCAGGTGTCTGAGGTGACATCGCTGGGCCTGGTGCAGTTGACCCGCAAGAAGCTGGGCACCGGGCTGATCGAAGCCTTCTCCACGACATGTCCGCACTGCAGCGGCCGCGGCATCATGTTGCACGCCGACCCCGTTGACTCGGCACCGTCGATCGGTCGCAAACCGGAATCCGGCGGGAGGCGTGGCCGGCGCTCGAAGAAGGGCAAGGCCGAGGAGCAGCCGGTCGCCAAGGTGCCCGCGCATTCCCATGGCGACCATCCGATGTTCAAAGCGATGGCCGCGGCCAACGGTGGCAGCGAGGATGACGAGACCGAGGGCACCGACCACGCGCACGGTGAGGACGCCGACGAAACGGCCGTTGAACAGGCCGCCGAGACCGACGCCCGGATCCAGCAGCAGGTCGCGCGCGAGGTGGTCGAAGACGACCTCGACGATGCCGACTTCGAGGACGAAGACAGCGACGACGACGATGACGAGGACGACGACACCGAAGAGGTCGATCTCGACGACGACGACGAGGACCTCGACGACGACGACGAACTGGAAGACGCCGACGACGACGAAGATGATGACGACGACGATGGCGACGACTCGGATGACGACGACGACGACTCGGCGGAGCATGAACACCAGGTCGTCGCAGCGACCGCGGGGGCCCCGCGACGGCGTCGAGCAGCGGCCAGACCGGCCGGTCCGCCAGCCCATGAGGACTGACAAGCCGGTTTGACCCTGTAGCCGCTGGTCACGTACCCTTGACCAGTTGTCGATCGGCCCGCTCACCGGGATTCGGCCGACACTCCCACACCAGCCCGCGCACTTTGGCTGCGCGACGCCCGTAGGACCCGCAAGAACCAGCAGAACCAGAAATTGAGGTAGACGAGACCATGGCGACCTACGCAATCGTCAAAACCGGCGGCAAGCAGTACAAAGTCGCCGTCGGGGACATCGTCAAGGTGGAAAAGCTTGACACCGCGCCAGGCGCGAACGTGTCGCTGCCGGTCGCACTCGTCGTCGACGGCGCCACCGTCACCGCCGATGCCTCCGCCCTGGCCAAGGTCGCCGTGACCGGCGAGGTGCTCGAGCACACCAAAGGCCCCAAGATCCGTATCCACAAGTTCAAGAACAAGACCGGCTATCACAAGCGTCAGGGTCACCGTCAGCAGTTGACGGTCCTGAAGGTCACCGGAATCAAGTAGCAAGGCGACGAGACATGGCACACAAGAAGGGCGCTTCCAGCTCACGTAACGGCCGCGACTCAAACGCACAGCGACTGGGCGTGAAGCGGTTCGGCGGCCAGATCGTCAAGGCCGGCGAGATCCTGGTCCGTCAGCGTGGCACACACTTCCACCCCGGCATCGACGTTGGCCGCGGCGGCGACGACACGTTGTTCGCCAAGGCGGCCGGCGCCGTCGAGTTCGGCGTCAAGCGCGGCCGCAAGACGGTCAACATCGTCTCGGCCGCATCTTCGACCGACTGAGCGTCGCAGGCGTGCCTGCACGCCTGAATAAGTAAGAGGAACCCCGATGCCTCGGTTTGTCGATCGTGTCGTCATCCACGCGCGGGCAGGCTCCGGCGGTCACGGCTGCGCCTCAGTCCATCGCGAGAAATTCAAGCCGCTCGGCGGCCCCGACGGCGGCAACGGTGGCCGCGGCGGCAGCATCGTGCTGGTCGTCGACCCGCAAGTGCACACCCTGCTCGACTTTCACTTCCGTCCCCATGTTGACGCCCCGTCCGGCAAGCAAGGGATGGGCGGCAACCGGAACGGCGCCGCGGGCGCCGACCTGGAGATCAAAGTTCCCGACGGCACCGTCGTGGTCGACGATGAAGGCCGAATGCTGGCTGACTTGGTCGGTGCCGGCACCAGATTCGAAGCCGCCGCCGGCGGTCGCGGTGGGCTGGGCAACGCGGCGCTGGCATCGCGCGCACGTAAGGCGCCCGGATTCGCGCTCCTCGGTGAGCAGGGCGAAACCCGCGACCTCACCCTGGAACTCAAAACCGTTGCCGACGTCGGCCTGATCGGATTCCCGTCGGCTGGCAAATCTTCACTGGTGTCGACCATTTCGGCGGCCAAGCCGAAGATCGCCGACTACCCCTTCACCACGCTGGCCCCCAACCTCGGGGTGGTGTCGGCGGGGGAGCGGACATTCACCGTTGCCGACGTGCCGGGGCTGATCCCTGGAGCGTCGCAGGGCCGCGGTCTGGGCCTGGACTTCCTGCGCCACATCGAGCGATGCGCGGTGCTGGTGCATGTCATCGACTGCGCGACCCTCGAACCCGGCCGCGACCCGGTTTCCGACATCGACGTACTGGAAGCTGAACTGGCCGCCTACACGCCGACGCTGCAAGGCGACTCGATGCTGGGTGACCTGGTCGAGCGACCGCGGGCGGTGGTGCTCAACAAAATCGACGTGCCCGACGCCCGCGAATTGGCCGAGTTCGTTCGCGACGAGATCGCCGAGCGCGGCTGGCCGGTGTTCATGGTGTCGGCGGTTGCCCGAGAAGGGTTGCAGCCGTTGATATTCGGTCTCTCGGATATGGTCGCGCAATACGAAGCCGCGCTGCCGGCGGTGGTGCCGCGACGGCCGGTGATTCGCCCGGTGCCCGTCGACGAATCCGGTTTCACCGTGAAATCCGACGGCGAGGGCGGATTCGTTGTCCACGGGCGGCGGCCTGAACGCTGGATCGCCCAGACCGCATTCGACAACGACGAGGCGGTCGGCTATCTCGGCGACCGGCTGGCCCGGTTGGGTGTCGAGGACGAACTTGTGCGACAAGGAGCACGGCCCGGGTGTGCGGTCACCATCGGCGACGTCACCTTCGACTGGGAGCCGCAGACACCGTCCGGCATCGACGCCCTGATGACGAGACGCGGAGCCGATCCACGCCTGGAAAACAACGATCGTATCGGCGCCGATGAGCGAAAGGCGGCACGTCGTGAGCGGCGCGACCGCGGTGACGATGAATAGTGATGCGCGCGAAGCCATTCGCACCGCGCGCAGCGTTGTGGTCAAGGTCGGCACCACCGCGCTGACCACCCCGACCGGTATGTTCGACGCCAGCCGACTAGCCGGTCTCGTCGACGCCATCGAGGCACGGATGAAGGCGGGCTCCGATGTCGTCATCGTGTCTTCGGGCGCCATCGCGGCCGGCATCGAGCCACTCGGTCTGAGCAAGCGACCCACCGACCTGGCCACCAAGCAGGCGGCGGCCAGCGTCGGGCAGGTCGCCCTGGTGAACGCCTGGAGCACCGCGTTCGCCCGTTATCAGCGCAGCGTCGGGCAGGTGTTGCTGACCGCGCATGACATCTCGATGCGGGTGCAGCACACCAACGCCCAGCGAACGCTGGACCGGTTGCGCGCCCTGCATGCGGTGGCGATCGTCAACGAGAACGACACCGTGGCCACCAACGAAATCCGATTCGGCGACAACGATCGGCTGTCGGCCTTGGTGGCGCATCTGGTCGGCGCCGACGCGTTAGTGCTGCTGAGCGACATCGACGGTCTCTATGACGCCGACCCGCGCAAAGTCGCCGAAACACGCTTCATCGCAGAGGTTTCCGGGCCAGACGACCTCGACGGTGTCACCGCGGGACAGGGCAGTCACCTGGGTACCGGCGGGATGGCCTCCAAGATGTCGTCGGCGCTGCTGGCTGCCGACGCCGGGGTGCCGGTGCTGCTGGCTGCCGCGGCCAATGCCGCGACCGCGCTGGCGGATGCGTCGGTGGGCACGGTGTTCGCCCCGCGATCCAATCGCATGTCGGCGCGCAGGTTCTGGGTGCGTTACGCCGCGGAGTCGGCCGGTTCGCTCACCCTGGACGACGGCGCCGTGAGTGCCGTTCTTCGGCAACGCCGTTCATTGCTGCCCGCCGGAATCACCGCACTATCCGGCCGTTTTCACGGTGGTGACGTGGTCGACCTGACCGGTCCGGACGCCACCCTGGTGGCCCGTGGCGTGGTCGCATACGACGCCGCCGAGTTGGCGACCATGATCGGCCAGTCGACATCGGAGTTGCCCGCCGAACTACGCAGGCCCGCCGTCCACGCCGATGATCTGGTCGCCGTCTAACTCTTCGCTACCGGCGCGAGATACAGTGAGCTCCAAGAAATTTCAGTCAAGACAGTGGCCAGCTCGGTATCGTATTCGGCAGGCCGGTTCGGAAGATTCTGCTGACAGGCCCGCTCGACCATCCAGCTGAGCGCGCTGGCCGTGGTGGCCGCCGGTAGCTCGCGGCGGATCGAGCCGTCGGCCTGGCCGTCCTCGATCACCCGGGTCAGCCGCCCAGAGATTCCGGTCAGCAGTTCGCGATAGGTCGCCGCGACCTGGGGGTCGTAACCGGCCATCTCGTTAAGCGCGACCAGCACGGGTTGATGCCGCCGGTAGCTGGCGATGATGCCGGTCATCGCCGATCGGACGTCGTCGGGATCGTGTCGCCACGCCACGCCCCACCAACGTTCGGCGCTCGCCGCGAGATCGCCGAACACCTGGCCGGCCAACCGCCGCAGCAGGTCGCCTTTGTCTTCGAAGTAGATGTAGAAGTTCGCCCGCGACATCCCGGCTTCGGTCGACAACCGGTCGACGCTGAGTTCGGTGTAGCTCGCGCCGTAACGCATCAGGCGCTCGGTGGCATCGAGCAGTCGGCGCTCGATCTGCTCGCGCCGCTCCTGCCGCTTGGCTTGCGGCTTGCGGGTGACTGATGGCACACACGAAAGTATGACACCTTGACTAGACATCGTGTCTAGTTTTAGGGTCGTCACTGTCCAGCCATGTGACCGGCGTCATAGCCGACGGAGGATTTCACCATGACAACGACGACCGCCACCCCCCGCGCCTACGACCCCATCGACCTGTCGTCGCGCGCGTTCTGGTCCACCACTGCGCAGGAGCGGGAGAGCGCATTCGCCGAGCTGCGGGCCGAGCGACCGGTGAGCTGGCATCCGCCCGTCGAAGACGCCCTGATGTCTGACCCCGACGATCCGGGTTACTGGGCGGTGACCCGCCGCGACGACATCGTCGCGGTGAGCCGCGACAACGAGCTGTTCCGCTCCGGCAAGGGCGTCCTTTTCGAGAATGTGCCCGAAGAGTTGCTCGAGGCGTCGCAGTCGTTCCTGGCGATGGACCCGCCGCGGCACACGTTCCTGCGCAAACTCGTCAGCGCCGCATTCACCCCACGGCAGGTCAGGCGCATCGAGGACTCGATCCAGGCCAACGCCAAGATCATCGTCGACGAACTCAAAGCCGCAGGCAGCGGTGTCGATTTCGTCGAGCGCTGCGCCAAAGAAATGCCCATCCGCACGCTGTCGGACATGGTCGGCATTCCCGAAGACGAACGCCAAAAGGTCGCGCACGCCGCCGACGCGATGGTCTCGTGGGCCGACCCGGTGTACCTCGATGGCCGGCAACCGTTGGAGGTGCTCTTCGAATCGCAGATGTACATCCACCAGGTGGCCTTCGGCCTTGCCGCGGATCGACGTGCGAACCCCGGTGACGATTTGTTCAGCGCCCTGGTCAACGCCGAGGTGGACGGCGACCGGCTGTCCGACGCGGACATCGCCGCCTTCTTCGTGCTGCTCACCGTCGCCGGCAACGACACCACCCGCCAGACGACCAGCCATGCGTTGAAAGCCCTGACCGACTTTCCCGATCAGCGCGCGTGGCTGCTGGAAGATTTCGACAACCGCATCGGCGGCGCGGTTGAGGAGTTCATCCGCTGGGCGACACCGGTGATGACGTTCCGCCGCACCGCGACAAAGGATGTGGAGATCGCCGGCCAAGCCATCAGCGCCGGCGAGAAAGTGGTGATGTTCTACTCTTCCGGCAACTTCGACAACGACGTGTTCGAAAATCCCGATCGCTTGGACCTGAGTCGGAGCCCCAACCCGCACGTCGGCTTCGGCGGCGGCGGGGTGCACTTCTGTCTGGGCGCGCACGTGGCCAGGGCGCAACTTCGCGCGATCATCGGCGAGGTACTGCATCAACTGCCGGACATCCAGGCAGGCGACCCGGAGTACCTGGCCGGCAACTTCATCCACGGCATTCGCAGCATGCCGTGCACCTTCTAGCGGACCGAGACCGGGGATAGCTCCTCGGCCAGCAGTGTCAGCAGTTCCGAGCAGCCGCCCTCGACCTTGATGGTCGCCAATTCGTCACCGCGAGTAGGTCCGCGATTGACGACGGCGACCGGGTTGCCCAGTGCCGCGGCGTGCCGCACGAACCGGTAGCCGGAGAACACCGTCAGCGAAGAACCGGCGACCAGCAGCGCATCGGCCCCATCGACAAGCGAAAAAGCCTGTTGGACAACGGCCTTGGGCACACTCTCGCCGAAGTACACGATGTCGGGTTTGAGCATGCCGTCGCAGGCCGGACAGTCGAGGTAGCGAAACGACGCGGTGTCGGTGATCATCGCATCGGCATCCGGAGCCACCGCCAACCCGCCGACCGCCTCGACCCGTTCGGTGAAACCCGGGTTGAGCGCGTCGAGCTGCTCGGCGAGTTCCGCGCGGCTCATCGACCCGCCACAGCTCAGGCAGATCACCCGCGCGTAGGTGCCGTGCAGGTTGATCACGTTCCGGCTGCCGGCCTTGGTGTGCAGCAGATCGACGTTCTGGGTGATGACGCCGTTGACGACGCCGGCGTGCTCGAGTGCGGCCACCGCCCGGTGCCCGGCGTTGGGTCGGGTGTCGTCCATGTGCCGCCAACCGACGTGGTTGCGCGCCCAATAGCGCTGCCGAAACACCGGATCCGAGATGAACTGCCGAATCGTCATCGGATTGCTCGGCGGTGAGTCGGGACCGCGGTAGTCAGGAATGCCGGAGTCGGTGGAAAGTCCGGCGCCGGTGAGCACGGCGACGCGGCGGCCAGTCAGCATTGCGACTAGCTCAGGGGATTCCGCATGCGCAGCCGTCACCTATTCGAGAGTACGTATCGGCGGGCGCCCTCGGGTCGATGAACGGCGGGTCAGGGGACTTGCTTGAGCGTCATGTTGTTGGTTTCCTGGTGGCCGGCTTGCTGGCCGCACACGGGTTTGACGTCGGTGGAAACGACGGTCCCGGCAAGGGTGTCGGGATTCCAGCTGAAGTGCGCCGTGGTGGCGTCGGGAGCGTGGGTGCCGTCCTCGCACTCCAGGCTGTCGGTACTGTCCAGGACCCACTGCCCGTCAACGAGATGAGCCTGCTTGGTCGGTCCACCGGGGGTGAGAGCGACCGCAAGACATCCGTCGCCGCACGGGCTGACGTACCAATCGCTGCTGGCAGCGGCACCGGCCGCGTCGGTTTCGGTGAAGGTGTAGTGGCCGTTCATGTCGCTGGAGGCGGGAGCCGCCAGCGCGGTCGCGAGGCCGGTGAATATCGCGGTGGTGGCGAAACATCGTCGGATCGTCATGGTCGTGCTCCTTTTCGGGGCTAATGGAGACATGTGCAATATTGGCTGCCCGGCGGACGCGATGTCCAGAAGATCGGGCTATCTTCCTCGATTCGTGCGGGTTGGGCGAGAATAGAAGGGCAATGGACTTCTACAACGCCTACAGCCAGGGCTTTGCCCGGGTCGCCGCGTGCACGCACCACGCCACGATCGGCGACCCGGCGGCCAATGCTGAGTCGGTGCTGCGGCTGGCCCGGCAGTGCCATGACGACGGTGTTGCGCTGGCCGTCTTCCCCGAGCTGACGCTGTCGGGCTACTCGATCGAAGACATCCTGCTGCAAGACGTGCTGCTGGACGCCTTGGAGAAGGCCGTGGACGCTGTCGTCGCCGCGTCGGCCGACCTGCTGCCGGTGCTGGTGGTCGGTGCCCCGCTGCGCTATCGGCACCGTATCTACAACACCGCGGTCGTGATTCACCGTGGCGTGGTGCTCGGAGTGGCGCCCAAGTCGTACCTGCCCACCTACCGCGAGTTCTATGAGCGTCGTCAAGTCGCACCCGGTGACGACGAACACGGCACCATCCGGATCGCCGGGACCGAGGCGCCGTTCGGCCCGGACCTGCTGTTCGCGGCGGCCGACCTCACTGGCTTCGTCCTGCACGTCGAAATCTGCGAGGACATGTTCGTGCCGATTCCGCCGAGCGCGCAAGCGGCACTCGCCGGAGCGACCGTGCTGGCCAACATGTCTGGCAGCCCGATCACCATCGGCCGCGCCGACGACCGGTCGTTGCTGGCCCGCTCGGCCTCGCTGCGCTGCCTGGCCGCCTACGTGTACGCCGCTGCGGGGGAGGGCGAGTCGACGACCGATCTGGCGTGGGACGGCCAGACGATGATCTGGGAAAACGGTGTGCTGCTTGCCGAATCCGAGCGATTCCCCAAAGGCGAGCGTCGCAGCATCGCCGACGTCGACATCGAACTCCTCCGGTCGGAACGGCTGCGGATGGGTACCTTCGACGACAACCGGCGCCACCACCGGGATTCGACGGACTCATTCCGGCGCATCGACTTCCGGTTGGACCCGCCGGCCGGCGACATCGGCCTGCACCGGCAGATCGAACGCTTCCCATTCGTGCCCGCCGATCCGCAGCGGCTGCAGCAGGACTGCTACGAGGCCTACAGCATTCAGGTCGCCGGACTCGAACAGCGATTGCGCGCGTTGGACTTTCCAAAAGTCGTCATCGGAGTATCCGGTGGGCTCGACTCGACGCACGCGCTGATTGTCGCGGCGCGGGCGATGGACCGAGAAAGCAGGCCGCGCAGCGACATTCTGGCATTCACCCTGCCGGGCTTCGCGACCGGTGAACACACCAAGCGCAACGCAGTCGAACTCTGCCGCGCACTCGGGGTGACGTTCGCCGAGATCGACATCACCGAAACCGCGAAGCTGATGCTGACGGAGATGGGCCATCCCTTCTCCCGCGGCGAGAAGGTCTACGACGTCACGTTCGAGAACGTTCAGGCCGGCCTGCGCACCGACTACCTGTTCCGGTTGGCCAACCAGCGCGGCGGGATCGTGCTGGGCACCGGTGACCTCTCCGAACTCGGGCTCGGCTGGTCCACCTACGGTGTCGGCGATCAGATGTCGCACTACAACGTCAACGCCGGTGTCCCGAAAACGCTGATCCAACATCTGATCCGCTGGGTGATCTCCTGCCGGCAGTTCGAGTCGGAGGTTGCGCAGGTGCTGCAGTCGGTGCTCGAGACCGAGATCACCCCTGAGCTCGTGCCCGCCGGCGAGGAAGAAGAGTTGCAGAGCAGCGAAGCGAAAGTCGGGCCCTTTGCCCTGCAAGACTTCTCGCTGTTCCACATCCTGCGTTACGGATTCCGGCCGTCGAAGGTCGCATTCTTGGCGTGGCATGCGTGGAGCGACTCAGACCACGGTAGCTGGCCGCCGGGGTTCCCGGAGAACAAGCGCCCGGCCTACTCCATCAAGGAGATCCGGCACTGGCTGCAGATCTTCGTGCGGCGATTCTACTCGTTCAGCCAGTTCAAGCGCTCCGCGTTACCCAACGGCCCCAAGGTGTCCTACGGCGGTGCGCTGTCGCCGCGCGGTGACTGGCGCGCCCCATCGGACATGTCGGCGCGGGCCTGGCTCGACGAGATCGACCGCGAGGTTCCGGAGGACTAGCTCCGCCGGACGAATTGAGCCTGTCCGGCGACCGGTTTGTTCCGAATGACGAAGGGATACTCGAGCGATCACTACTGTCGCGACAGTTGCACAAAACGGGGGGTTCGACATTGCACCGGATCGGCAGTGAAGCCCACGTCCGCCCGCGGACGGTGCCGTGAGCAGCCCTGACCTGCCCGACGGCGAACCGGAGGCAGGACCGGAATTGCCGACGGATTCGGGAGGTTACGGCTTTCCCGCGCCCCTGTGGCGCGCACTGGATCGGCATCGCCCGCCGGGGGTGGATCGGCTGAATCGGTGGCGTAGCCCGCTGCGCGGACTGTGGCTGACGTCGGTGTTCGGCTCGGTTCTGCTGGTCGCGTTGCCTATCGTCATCCTCACCGGCTTGGTGTCCTACATCGTGTACGCGCCCCAATTCGGCACGTCAGTGCCGGCCGATGTGGGATGGCTGAAGTTACCGACTTTTGATTGGCCGACTCGGCCGGTATGGCTGTATCGACTCAGTCAGGGCTTGCACGTCGGACTGGGCATGGTCTTGATCCCGGTGGTACTGGCCAAGCTGTGGTCGGTGATCCCGAAGCTGTTCATCTGGCCGCCCGCGCGCTCAATCGCCCAGTTTCTGGAACGGCTGTCGATAGCGATGCTTGTCGGCGGGATTCTGTTCGAGATCGCCACCGGTGTGCTCTACATCCAGTACGACTACATCTACGGTTTCAGTTTCTTTGCGGCTCACTATTTCGGCGCTTGGGTGTTCATCGCCGGCTTCCTCATCCACATCAGCCTCAAAATCCCCCGCATGGTGGAGGGTTTGCGATCTCGCTCGCTGCGAGAGGTGTTGCGCACCAACACCGCTGACACCGAACCGGAGCCGGCGGGCTCGCATGGATTAGTCGCTGGTGACCCGGCACCTGCGACCGTGAGCCGCCGCGGCGCGCTCGCGCTGGTTGGCGGCGGCGCGCTGCTGACCGCCCTGGTCACCGTCGGACAGACAATCGGCGGCATTGCCCGCCACCTGCCACTCATGCTGCCCACCGGCGACACGACCGGTAAAGGCCCCAACGATTTCAGGATCAACAAAACGGCCGAAGGGGTCGCGCTCGATCCAGCCAGCACCGGCGACAGCTGGCGCCTGACGCTGCGCGGGGGTCCGGCGTCCGTAGTGCTCGATCGGGCCATGCTGACCGCAATGCCCCAACACAGCGCCCGGTTGCCGATCGCCTGCGTCCAGGGCTGGTCCACGGTCCAAGCCTGGAGCGGAGTTCGGCTATCCGATCTGGCCGATCTGGCCGGAGTACCGGCGCCGCGCTCGGCGGCCGTCGCTTCGCTGGGACGCAAGGGAAAATTCAACAACGCAACGCTGGAACACAACCAGATCAGCGATCCGGATGCATTGCTGGCGCTGCGGGTCAACGGCGCCGATCTGTCTCTTGACCACGGCTATCCGGCGCGCATCATCGTCCCCGCGATCAACGGTGTACACAACACCAAATGGGTCAAATCCATTGACTTCAAGGCGAGTTGAGATGTCAAAGCTCCTGATCAGCTTCCGCAAGGCTTACGGGTCCACTCCGCTGCATTTGGTGGCGATGCTGTCCGGCTTCGCGTTGTTGGGCTACGTCGTGGTAGTCGCCAAGCCGTCGACGCTGTGGAAACCCGAAGGCGCCTGGTGGCAGTCGGTGTTGGTGTGGTTCGTCGCGGCATTCATTGCGCATGACCTCGTCCTTTTCCCGATCTACGCCCTGGCCGACCGGATTTTTGGGGTTTTGACCACGTCGCGGCGCCGTCGGCTTCAACCTGCCGTCTCGGCACGCAACTATGTGCGGGTGCCGACGCTTGGATCGGGGCTGATCCTGCTCATCTTCTTCCCGGGCATCATCAAGCAGGGCGCGCCATTGTTCCACGAGGACACCGGCCTGACACAGCAACCCTTCCTCGGCCGCTGGGTGCTGCTGACCGCCGCAATGTTCGGTACCAGCGCGCTGATGTATGCGTTGCGACGGACAACAATTCGCCGCCACAGCCCGACTGTTTCCGAGCCCGATGGTTAACGACATCATCGCTCGCGACCGCATCCGGGCGGAGCCGTGACGAGCACGCCGCTCGGCGTTCCCGTGGTGCCGGCTCGACCCGGCAACGCCGACACGCCGGCCCCGGCCCCGGCCAGCGGCCCGCTGATCGACACCTACGGACGTGTCGCGACGGATCTGAGGGTGTCGTTGACCGACCGCTGCAATCTTCGGTGCACTTACTGCATGCCGGCCGAGGGCGTGCGATGGTTGCCCGCCACGCAGTTGCTCCAACCCGACGAGCTCATCCGGCTGATGCGAATCGGCGTCACCCGTCTCGGCATAACCAAAGTGCGACTCACCGGTGGAGAACCATTGCTGGCCAAGCACCTTGAAGAGGTCATCGCCGCAGCCGCGGGACTACGGCCGCGGCCGGAAATCGCACTCACCACGAACGGTGTTTTGCTCGCCGAGCGTGCGGAGGCGTTGGCGCGAGCCGGCTTGGACCGCGTGAGTGTGTCGCTGGACAGCATCGATCGTGCACATTTCTCGGCGATCGCCCGTCGCGACCGGCTCGATGACGTGCTGGCCGGTTTAGCCGGCGCACATGCAGCCGGGCTGCGACCGGTGAAGGTGAACGCCGTGCTAGACGCCCAGACTGGGCTCGACGACGCGATATCACTGACGCGCTTCTGCCTTGACCACGATTACCAGCTACGGATCATCGAGCAGATGCCGCTGGACGCCGGCCATCAGTGGAGCCGTGACGCGACGATCACCACAGTCCAAGTGCTGGCAGAACTGCGGCGCCAGCTCTTCATCGTGACACCCGATCCAAAGCACCGCGGTTCGGCGCCGGCGGAGTTATGGCAGATTACCGATCCCACGACCCGCCGTACAGGAATGATCGGTTTCATCGCCTCGGTGTCGAAACCCTTCTGCTCGAGCTGCGACCGCACCCGGTTGACTGCCGACGGCCAGCTCCGCAGTTGTCTGTTCAGCGTCGAGGAGACCGATTTGCGCGGCTTGCTGCGCAGAGGAGCTGACGACAGCGCGATCGAGGCGGCCTGGCGGGCGGTGATGTGGGGCAAACTAGCGGGTCACGGCATCAACGACCCCAACTTCGTGCAACCGCCGCGCCCGATGAGCGCGATCGGCGGCTGAGGTGGCAGATGAAACGGCCGGTTCGGTCCACATCACCGTCCGGTACTTCGGTGCTGCGCTGGCCGCCGCGGGGGCCGATGCTGAGCAGTTGGCCATCCGCTCCGGCGCCAGTGTCGACGAGCTCGTCGACGGTCTTGCGCGCCGCAGCACGAAATTGGCACGTGTGCTGCTCCGTTGCTCGTTTCTCTGCGACGGTGTGGCGGTCCGGGATCGGGCTCAACTGCTGCGGACGGGCAACACGGTCGACGTATTGCCGCCGTTTGCCGGTGGATGAATGCAGGCGGCTATGTCGAGCCGACCCACTCGTCGCTTCCGTCGGTGAAGAACTGCCGCTTCCACACCGGTAGCCGAGCCTTGATTGCGTCCACCAGTTGCGCGCATGTCTCGAATGCCGCACGGCGGTGATCGGCGGCGACCGCGACGACCAAGGCGGGTTCGCCGATCTGCAAGGCGCCGACCCGATGGGTGGCCGCGACAGCCCGCACCCCGTGAGACTGTACGGCGACCTCGGTCACGATCTCCGCGATGACATCGGCGGCCGACGGGTGCGCCGAATATTCGAGCCTCATCACCTGACGGCCACCATCATGGTCGCGAATCACGCCCGCAAAACCGACGACGGCTCCCGCCGCCTGATGGCTCACTAGTTCTTCGAGCTCGGCCAGTACAATCGGTTGATCGGTAATCGCGGCCCGCGCTACCAACGTCATCGTCGGTCGTCGTCGTGGTCGAATCGGCCTGGCGCGAGGTGCAGTGAATCCGACCTCAGGTTCATGAATTCCAAACATAGACCCCGAAGTTGCGGTTGCGTTGACCTGCACAGGGACTGGGCCCCGGAGGCGCAGCCGTGAACTATGCATCGATGATGGACGATTGAGAGCATGCGATCGGTTGAGGAGCATCAGCGCATCGTCGCCGGACTGATCGCCGCCCGGCCCGCTGCTGCCGCCGCAGTGGCTGATGCAGCCGGTCTGGTGTTGGCCGACGATGTGATTGCAACGGTATCGCTGCCCATCTTCGACAACTCCGCGATGGACGGCTACGCGGTGCGCGCCGAAGAGGTGGCAGCCGCGGCGGCGGCGAACCCGGTGAAAATGGTTGTGGCCGAAGATATTCCGGCCGGTCGCATCGACATCCCCGTGCTCGCTCCGGGCACGGTACACCGCATCATGACCGGCGCGCCGATCCCCGCCGGAGCGACGGCGGTAGTTCCCGTCGAGGCCACCGACGGGCACGCCGACGTCGTCACGATCAACGAACCGAGCGCAGAGGGACGCTACATCCGCTGCGAAGGCGAAGACGTCCGCGCGGGCAGCACTGTGTTGCGCGCCGGGCAGGTTGTCACTCCGGCGGTCGTCGGGCTGGCTGCCGCGCTGGGGCTGCACGAGCTGAAAGTTTTGCCGCGGCAGCGGGTGCTGGTGATTTCTACCGGATCAGAGCTCGTCTCTCCAGGTCGGCCGCTGCAGGCTGGGCAAATCTACGAGTCCAACTCGATGATGCTTGCCTCGGCCGTCCGTGAGGCCGGAGCCGACGTGGTCGCCACAGTCATCACCAATGATGATGTTGCACAGTTCGTCTCATTGCTGAATCGGTACGCGGCCGAGTCGGATCTGATCATCACCAGCGGCGGCGTCAGCGCCGGAGCTTACGAGGTGGTCAAGGATGCATTCGGGCGCGCCGGCGACCAGGGGGTGGAGTTCGTCAAGGTAGCCATGCAGCCGGGGATGCCGCAGGGCGCGGGCCGGGTGGCCGAGACGCCGATCGTCACCGTGCCCGGTAACCCGGTCAGCGCGCTGGTGTCCTTCGAGGTGTTCATCCGGCCGGCGCTGCGTTCGGCCATGGGGCTGCCGACTCGGTATCGCCAGCGACGATCCGCCGTGCTCACCGAAACGTTGACCTCGCCGCCCGGCAAGCGCCAGTTTCGGCGCGGAATCTTCGACGCCGCTGCCGGCACCGTCGCGAGCTCCGGCCCTCCCGGGTCACACCATGTGCGTTGGCTTGCGTCGGCGAACTGCTTGCTGGACATCCCTGCCGATGCCGCGGAGATCCCGGCCGGGTCGGAGCTGCAGATCTGGGACCTCAGCTAACGCTCCGTAAGATGGGCGGGTGCCACCACGCTCCCGCCCCTCCGACGAAGTGACGTCAGGCCCGCTCTCGCATCTGGATGAACGAGGCGCGGCACACATGGTCGATGTCACCGAGAAGGCGGCTGCAGACCGCACGGCCGTGGCGGCGGGTTCGCTGCGCACTTCTGCGGAAGTGGTGCGATTGATCTCAGCGGACGGGCTGGCGAAAGGAGACGCATTGGCCACCGCGCGGGTGGCGGCCATTCTGGCAGCGAAGCGCACCAGCGACCTGATCCCGCTGTGCCATCAGCTGGCCCTCACCGGCGTCGACATCGAATTCGCCGTTGGCGACACCGATGTCGACATCACAGCGACGGTGCGCAGCACCGACCGCACCGGAGTGGAGATGGAGGCGTTGACCGCAGTGGCGGTGGCAGCCCTGACGCTCTACGACATGGTCAAAGCGGTCGATCCCGCTGCGCGAATCGACGACGTCCGGGTACTTCGCAAAGACGGCGGCCGCCGTGGAACTTGGGTGAGGTGATGGCTGGCAGATCGGCACGAGTCATCATCGCCTCCAGCCGCGCGTCGGCCGGAGGGTACGAGGACCGTTGTGGACCACTGATCGTCGAATGGCTGGCGCAGCATGGGTTCTCGACGGGACAGCCGGCGCTGGTGGCTGACGGTGACCCGGTGGGTCTGGCGTTACGCGAAGCGCTCGCCGACGACGTCAACCTGATCATCACGTCCGGCGGCACTGGCATCTCGCCCACCGACGACACCCCCGCCCAAACTCAGGCGATGCTCGACTACGAGGTTCCGGGGCTGGCCGACGTGATCCGGCGGTCCGGCCTGCCGAAGGTACCGACCTCGGTGCTCTCGCGGGGCGTGTGCGGGGTAGCCGGTCGGACTCTAGTGATCAACCTGCCGGGATCGCCGGGTGGGGTCAGCGACGGTCTCGGGGTAATCGCCGAAGTGCTCGACCACGCGCTAGACCAAATTGCAGGTAAAGACCACTCGCGCTGACCGGAACCGGTCTGCACGCTCAATTCGGCTGAGCGGGTTCCGAATCAGCAGGCCGGGGAGTGGCGTCATCGCCGTTGCGGCGCGCCTTCCAAGCCCGAATCCAGCGGGCCGCCCACCAAATGAGGAGAGCCCCGAGCAGGGCGACGGCGAGATTACTGAGGAGACCGGTCACACCGACCGCCAAGGCCAGCGCCCACTGCGCCGGGCCCCGGAGATCTTTGAGCAGCGCAATGTGCATGATGCCGGCGACCGTGAGCAGACCTGCCAGGATCGGCACCGGAAACCCGGATAGCGCAGCGGCCAGACTCGCGCCCACAGCGAGTGCAAGCGCGATCAGGACGCCGCCCAACATGATCGGCGCGCCGCCGCTGCGGGCACCGAAACTGCGGTGCGCCGTCATTCCCCCGGCGCCGTGACAGACCGGCATCCCGCTGATCCCGCCAGCGACGAGGTTTGCCAGACCGAAGGTGATTGCCAGGCGTCCCGGACGCACCCGTCTGGCAGCATCGCCGAAGTAGGTGTGGGCCGCGTCCGCGGTGGCCAAACACGAGTTCGCGAACGACAGCGGCAACTGCGGCAGGACCAGCGCGACCGCCGCGGCACTGAATACGGCCCAGCTCAGGTGGGGGTAGTGCAGCGCCGACGGGCCGAAGCTGACTGAGCCTCGATACGTCATTGCCACCGCCACCCCGGCCAACACAACGAGCAGCAGGGTGATCTGGCGGCGCCTCAGCAGCAGCGCCGCAGCGATGACCACCGCGGTGGCACCACCCAGCCACCAGATCGAGTGCCGGTGGTCGGTGAACGCTTTCGGTGTTGCGGACACCAGCTTCCACGCCAACTGGCAAAACAGCAGTCCCACTGACAGCTGAATGCCCCGGATGATCGGATGAGGGAACACCTTGGCGACCCGATCCAGCAGGCCCGAGGCCCCGAGCGCCACAAAGATGACGCCCATCAGAATGGCGCCCGCGGCGATGTCGTCGGAGCCGAAACCGTGCGCGATAGCGATCGCGCCGAATGCCTTCAACGGCTGCACCGGCACCGGAAGCCGGTACACCAAGCCGGCAACCACATACAGCAGCCCGGCCGGCAGCAGTACCGCCGTCGGCGTGAGGCCGTTCTTCACGATCAATGCCACCGCGATCGGCACCAGCACGCCCAGATCCGCTACCGCCCCGGCTAATTCCGCCCGATCGAACCGAAACGAACCCCCGCCTGACCCGGTCCGCGTTGTCGCCGTGCTGACCATGCGAGCACTCTAGTCGAGGGTGCTCGCCGCCGGTTTGACTGACGGTTCAATCGGCCTGCGCGCGGACCTGTGCCCGCTGACGGCGAGTCGGGCGGCGTAGGCCAGTGCGCTGAGGCCGTAGAGCGCGCCGACGATCAGCAGCCAGCGCCCGAAGAACGGTTGTTGATTCTGCCCGGTCGCCGCGACGTAGCTGGATTGTCCCTGCTGGATGATTCCGGGAAAAAACAGCAGTAGCGATAGCCCCGCCGCCAGGGTCGGGAGACGGACATAGTTCAGCGGCGACACCCGCGGTGGGGGCCCTTTCGTTCGACCCCGAACGGCTGCAAGGGCACTCGTGGCAGAGCGGTCGGCGAGGGCATAGAGCGGAAACAAGACGAGGTCATGAGCGACGATCGCGGCTAGAAACCAGACCGCGATAGATTGCCACCAGACCTTGGTGTTCCACAGGGCGTGCGGGCCCAGCAGGGTCACGACATATCCCGCCAGTGCCCACGCGGCGATCGTGCCCAGCAGATGCAACGGATTACTGCCGTAAAAGGCGGTGAATCGAGTCAGTAATCTGCGCATATCAGGGCTGCCCAAATTCGATGGACCGCACCCATTTGGTGTTGTGCACGCCCGGCAGCGCGGGCACGATGACGCGAGCGGGATAGCCGTGATCCATAGACAGATCGACGCCGTTGACCCGAAGGGCCAGCAGCGCATCGGGATTGCCCACCTGGTTGGCCTGCAGGACGGCATGATTGAACCCACCGAGCCGCTCTAGTGAGCGCACTGTGGCTCGGGCGGGGGTCGACATCCCGGCTAAGGCAGCCAGATCGCACAGGCGAACTCCGCTCCACGTCTGGGTGGTCGACCACCCTTCGACGCAGGCGATCGGCAATTCGGCGGTGTGCTGCGGCATCGCTTCGAGAGCGGCCCGGTCCAGCAGCATCTGCCCCGATTTGCCCTGCTGAGTGATAATGAGCCGCCACTTGGTGCCGGTCTCGGCGGGCGTGATTGCGGCGGCCGCAGCGGTCCTGTTGACCTCGAAATCGTTGGGGCCTTCGCCGCGGGTACGTCCCCGCGGCAACAACAGCGCGGCACGGCGGGTGAAGCCGCCGAGCGTCTGGCCGGCGGTAAGTACCGCAACGAATAGCGCGCCGCCCCCGACCAGCGCCAGTGCGCCCCGGCGACTCACCGTTGGCGGGGCGGGAT
>Ga0302326_10005037_pt1 | contig 30279 bp, 19 predicted proteins | sample Palsa_T0_3_FD_202264 | JGI IMG/M metagenome (GOLD analysis project Ga0302326, IMG submission 202264) | Peat permafrost microbial communities from Stordalen Mire near Abisko, Sweden - Palsa_T0_3 | ecosystem: Environmental > Terrestrial > Soil > Palsa > Peat permafrost | place: Sweden: Abisko... | reverse complement strand
CCATCCGGCGGGGTGGGACTTTTCCCTTCCAGGGGAAAATTGCTTGCTAAAACGCTACTAATTATGAGGTTGACAACCATCTTCTTACTAGCAACCGCCTTACAGATTTCCGCCAAAGGGGTTTCTCAAAAGATTTCGATTTCGGGGAAGAAGCTGCCTTTGGAAAAGGTCTTTGCCACTATCGAGGAGCAAAGCGGCTACTCATTTATTTACAAGTACAATGACCTGGTTCAGGCGCGGCCGGTGGACCTGCACCTAAAGAATGCGGATATCCGGACTGTCATGGACGCCTGTTTGAAAGAGCAGCATCTGACGTATACGATCGAGAAAAACATCATTGCCATCAGGGCGGTGGGAGATGACGGAACGAGCCTGGCGGGGACTGTAGAGACCGCAATACAGGCTGCATTGGTCACGGGGACCGTCAAAAATGACCAGGGGGAAATCCTTGCGGGTGTGACTGTGCAGGTAAAAGGCACTCAAAAAGAGGTGCTAACCAATGATAAGGGAGAATTTTCGATCCAGGCGAATGAAGGGGATATCCTGGTATTCACTTATGTTGGCTATGGCGCCAAAGAAGTTACTGTCGGAGCTAATAAGACATTGTCGGTGGTGATGACGGTAGGGCAGAGCAGCCTGGGCGAGGTGGTGATCACTGCATTGGGTATCCGCAGGTCGGAGAAGTCGCTGACGTACGCTACACAACAAGTGGATGGAGAACAACTGACGACGGTAAAAACCGACAATCTGATGAATTCGCTGAACGGTAAGGTTGCGGGGTTGACGATTTCGCCCAGTGCTTCGGGAGTAGGCGGCTCGGTTAAGGTGATCCTGCGCGGCAGCCGGTCAGCCAACGGCAACAACCAGCCTTTATATGTGATCGACGGTATTCCGATCAGCAATAACAGTAATGGTAATAACCAGCCCAACAGTACCTATGGAGGATCACCTGATGGTGGTGACGGGATCTCCAATCTGAATCCCGAGGATATCGCCAGCATTACCGTACTGGAAGGCGCCAGCGCCGCAGCGCTATACGGCAGCCAGGCAGAGAACGGGGTGATCCTGATCACCACCAAGCATGGCAAGGCCGGGCAGACGCAGATCAATTTTTCTTCTTCTGTTTTCGCTCAGCAGACGGCCTACCGGCCTAAGTTCCAGAGTTCTTATGGCCAGACGTCGACAGGCGCTGTCGACAGTTGGGGATCGGCTATCAGCGGTTCGCCGGATAACCTTACGCCCTTTTTCCAGACCGGTAGTAACTGGACCAATTCCGTCAGCCTGTCCGGCGGCACGGCCAATGCTCAGACCTATTTTTCATACGCCAATACAAGCGCAACGGGGGTAGAGCCTAATAACAAACTGGACCGTAATAATTTTACGGTACGTGAAACGGCCAAGGCGCTGAATAACAAGCTGACGATCGATGCGAATGTCAACTATATCTATCAGAAGATCAACAACAGCCCGGCGTTGGGCATCTATTCTAACCCTTTAATCAGCTTGTACTTGTACCCCCGCGGTCAGGATATTTCGTACTACAAGCATGACTATCTCAACCCCGATGCGACCGGGTATGCCCGGCAGATCTGGCCGATCGTCGATAAATCATTGTACCAGGAGAATCCCTGGTGGATCACCAACGAGCAGCCGGGTGTGGCGAATAGGAACCGCGTGCTTTTCAACGGCAGCCTGCGGTATGATGTAGCCAGCTGGATGTATGTCCAGGTGAGAGGTAATGTGGACCGGATCGCAGACACTTATCAGCACGACGAGTATTCCGGGACCAACAGTTATTACAATTCCAACGGCAATGGTACCCTGTCCATCAATGACCAGACAACGGAGCAGAAATACGGCGACTTTATCGTCAACTTCAACCCGAAATTGCATACTGCCTTCAAGGTCGACGGATTTGTCGGCGGCAGCATTACGGACAATACGGCAACCGGCATCAATGGCGGTGGTAATCTCTCCACGCCGAACTTTTTTGCTTTGAGCAATGTCATCGTGACGCTGCCGAACCAGACGACGCTGAACACCAGCCCGATAACAACCTATCAGGCAGGATCATACCCGCTGCATAGCCAGATCCAGTCATTTTTTGCCAACGCGAACCTCTCCTATCAAGACTGGCTGTACCTGGCGCTGACTGCGAGGAACGACTGGTCGTCCAACCTGGCCTTCACCCCGAACGACTCTTATTTCTATCCCAGTGCGGGCTTGTCGGTGATCCTGTCCCAACTGCTGCACCTGCCTACCTGGATCAGCTATGCGAAGGTCAGAGGATCGTATGCGCAGGTCGGGAATACTGTACCGCCCTACCTGACCTATATTCAGAATACGGAGAATTCCAGCGGACAGCTGGTGTTCAATACGAATGAAGCCTTCCGGACGCTGAAGCCCGAGAAGACACATTCCACGGAGTTGGGAACGGAATGGCGGTTCTTCGACAACCGGTTGAACTTCACCTTCACGTATTACAAGACGAATACGCTGAACCAGTATTTCCCGGTCTCGCCGGTAGTAGCTTCGTTGGTGTCTACGGGCTATGTGAATGCGGGAAATATCCAGAACGACGGGATCGAATTTACGGTGAGCTATAACGTCATTCGCGGCAGGAAATTCGACTGGACGACCGGCTTCAATGGCGCGATGAACCGTAACAAGATCCTCGATGTGGATTCGAAAGACAGCATTACTACATTCGTGCTGACCGGCAACGATAACAATAATTATGAGTCGGAGCTGGTGAAGGGTGGGGAATATGGAGACATTTATGGTTATACGCTGGTCAAGAATGCCGCAGGCAAGACTGTCTTTAACGGCAACGGAACGACGACTCCTTATACTCCGCAGCAGAGCAGCAAATTCAACTATATCGGTAATCCCAATCCGAAGTTCCAGCTGGGATGGCGGAACGATTTCACCTATGGGAAATGGAACCTGGGCTTCCTTGTAGACGGCAAGTTCGGCGGTCATGTGCTGTCGATGACGCAGGGTATCCTGGATCAGTATGGCGTCTCCAAAGTGACCGGGGATGCGCGTAATGCCGGTGGGGTGAAGGTGAATGGGGTGGATGCGAACGGCAATCCTATTCCGGACGGGGAAGTGACGGCCAAGGCCTGGTACGAGGCGATCGGCGGCCGGAACGGTATTTCCGGGGAGTATATGTACAGCGCTTCAGTCATCCGGCTGCGTGAAGCGTCGCTGGGATATATCGTGCCAATACCGCAGGGATTTTTCAAGTCCGTCAAGGTATCGCTGATCGGCCGGAACCTGGTGTATTTCCACAAGCCGGCGCCTTTCGATCCTGAGCTGACGATGTCCACCGGCAATGGCCTTTCCGGAGTGGATGTGTTCAACCAGCCTGCGACGAGGAATATGGGCCTGAGTATAAATGCCAGCTTTTAATCAAAACATTTCAAACTTTTGCCATGAAGATGCAATTCAATAGCGGATCAGCTGTTTTGTTCGCCTCTCTGCTAATAGGGGCCAGCAGCTGTACGAAGAATTTCGAAACATACGATACCAATCCGGCGAGTCTGTCCAGCACTGAGACCATCGCTATATTGCCCACGGCTTTCGGTCCGTTGGAGCAGAATATTTATCATAACTACCAAACGGCGCAGAACCTGAGCGCGGATGCGTATGGCGGGTTTTTTATGACGCCGACTCCATTCAAGGCCTCGGATAACCTGAATTACTTCCTGGTGGATGGCTGGGATGTGAATGGCTTTAATGACATGTATAATTATGAGATGTCTCCTGTCGCCAAAATTGCTGCGGCTGGGACACGCACTGCGCGGCCGGATTACTGGGCCCTTGCGCTGATCATGCAGGTAGAGGCCATGGACAGGTGTACCGATCGTTTTGGCCCCATTCCTTACAGCAAGGCGGGGACTTCGCTGACGTCGGTGCCTTATGACAGTCAGCAGGATATCTACAACCTGTTCTTCCTTCAGCTGGATACGGCGGTCAGCAACCTCGAGACCTATATTGCCGCCAATCCCGGATCGGAGCCCCTGGGCACCAATGACCTGGTCTATGGAGGAAACTATGTCGAGTGGGTGAAATTTGCCAACTCGCTCAGGCTTCGGCTGGCTATGCGGATCGTTAAGGTCGATCCTACTACGGCACAGACCCAGGCGGAAAAGGCGTTGACCGACCCGGGCGGGCTGATGACCGTTCCCGCAGATGATGCGCTGGTGGCTCAATCCGGCGGCCGGAACAATGATATCTGGACGGTGACGGTTTCTTATGGGAATAACAATATGAATGCGGCGCTGCTGACTTATATGGAGGGATTCAATGACCCCCGGTTGCCGGTGTATGCCACTCCGGCGACGGATGCATCGGTGGTGGCGGCTTTGGGCAGCGGGTATTATGAAGGTATCCGTATCGGCATCAATTTAACACAGTCACTCTATCAGGGTTTTGCCCTTCCCAATTGCACATTGCCGACTCCTCAGACGGCGCCATTTGGGCAGACGGCGCCGCAATATATCATGACGGCCGCCGAAGTATGGTTCCTAAAAGCTGAAGCGGCCTTACGTGGCTGGGCAAATGCCGGAACTGTGCAGACGGATTATCAAACTGGCATCACTACTTCTTTTACGCAGTGGGGGGTCAACAGCAGCACTTATCTCACTGATAATAGCAGCACCGAGACAGCTTATACTGATCCGCGCAATTCCGCGAACAATTCGCCGGCCTTGTCGACCATCACCATTGCGTGGGACCCGACGGCTTCGCAGGAGACGATGCTGGAGCGCATCATCACTCAGAAGTGGATTGCGATCTTCCCTGACGGCCAGGAGGCCTGGGCCGAGTACAGGCGTACGGGATATCCCCGTCTGTTCCCCGTGGTCAATAATTTCAGCGGCGGTACCATCAGCACCTCGGTGCAGATCCGGCGGCTGGCTTATCCCTCCAACGAATACACTACCAATGCGGTGGCGGTCAATGCGGCGGTGGCCAACCTGCTGGGCGGCCCGGACAATGGCGGGACAAGGCTGTGGTGGGATACGGGCGGATCAAATTTTTAGGTTAAGGCTCAGTTACTATACATGAGCAATGTGGAAGCCGGCTTAGTGCCGGCTTTTTTCTTTTTGGAGGGTACCGGGGGATCGGGGAGTGATCGGGGGGTGGGGGTCAGGTGAGGAACCAGCGATCGGTTGCGGCGGATGGCGGGTCGGGCCGGAGGGGGCGGTCGTCCATTTCCAGCAAGGCGTTTTCGATCGACCGGCACATTGTGTCCAGGGCGAGGTCGTTAGGCGCCATCCCGAAGGGGTCTTCCAATTCGTCGGCGATAGCCTCGAGGGCAGTGTAGGTATAGGCGATAAAGACGACGATAGGCGGCACCATCCAGCCCAGGCTGTCGAGCAGTCCGAGGGGCAGGAGAAAGCAATAAATATAGACCGTGCGGTGGATCAGCACGCTGTAAGAGTAAGGAAGGGGCGTATTGGAAAGGCGCTCGCACCCGCCGACGATGACAGCCAATTCATTAAGGTTGCTGTCGATGGCGGCCTGGCGCACCGAGTCGAGGCGGTTTTGGTGGCGGGCCTGCCGGGTCCAGATGCCCATTTCTTTGATCACGGCGGCGGCTGGGAAGCGGGCTGCGGCGATGCGGGCGGCGGTGTCGGGAGGGAGGAGCCTGGCCAGGTCGGCTGTACCGTCGGTCTTGCGGAGCTGGTGTTTCAGGATGTAAGCCAGGGCGATGGCCTGGTTGATAAAGAGGGTGCGGGGGGTGGCGGGATCGGGGCGGCCGGAGAGAGCGATGGGTTCGTCCGGTTCGTCGACGAGGGTGAGTGCCTGGCGGGCCAGGGCGCGCCCGGTATTCATGAGGGAGCCCCAGAGCTTTCTGCCTTCCCAGAAGCGGTCGTAGCTGGCATTGTTGCGGAAGCCGAGGAAGAGGGCCAGGGCGATGCCGAACAGCGTGAATGGGGCGGGGTTAAGGTGAAGGTTATAATGGAAGATGGTGTCTTTCAAGACGACGACTGCGACGGACCAGGCCAACAGCAGGAGCAATTGGGGGAGGAGTTTCGGCAGGACCGATCCCTGCCAGACCAACAACATTTTGAACCAATGTTCTTTTTTCCGGATGATCATGCGGCTAAAGGTCGGAATAATTTGCTGGTGCGGCAAAACTCCGGTGGGACGGGGAGGTTGTGCCAATATTATCTCATCATTAATTCAGGGTTTCCGACCGGTGGTCAGACCGGGTGTGTAGAAGTTTTTCCCTATGTTCGTCATCCATCAAACTCCTTGTACTGTCATGCAAGTACTATTTAATTTCATTACCCTTCCATTGATTGGAGAGGTAAATCTTTCTGCGGGGCTGCTGATCCTGTTCTTTGTCTGTCTGCTGGCAGTGGTCGGCTTTGAATTTGTGAATGGTTTTCACGATACGGCCAATGCCGTGGCGACAGTCATTTATACCAAGGCATTGAAACCAATGGTCGCGGTACCCTGGTCGGGTTTTTTCAATTTCCTGGGTGTATTCACCGGGGGTGTGGCGGTTGCCATGGGCATCCTGAAACTGGTTCCGCTGAATGAAATGATGGCACTGCCCATCCAGGTGGGCGCCTCGTTGGTGCTGGCGGTGCTGCTGGCCTCGATCATCTGGAACCTCGGCACCTGGTGGCTGGGTATTCCCTGTTCCAGTTCGCATACGCTGATCGGGGCGATGATCGGCGCGGGCCTGGGGTTCACCATGTTCTATAACGGCAGCGTCAACTGGGGCAAAGCGGGGGAGATCGGGATGTCGCTGATCCTTTCGCCGTTATTTGGCTTTGGGGCTGCGATGCTGCTAATGTATTTTCTCAAGCATGTTGTCAAAGCTCCGATCCTTTTCCATGCGCCGACGGGGGAGAATGACAGGCCGCCCATCCTGATCCGGCTTTTGCTGATCACTACCTGTACGTTAGTGAGCTTTTTCCACGGCAGTAATGACGGACAGAAGGGTGTCGGGTTGCTGATGCTGATCCTGATCGCCTTTTTACCGGCCAAATTCGCCCTTGACCGGCGGGTCGACGATAGTAAAATTATGGTATCTTTAACCAGGATCGAAAGTTCGCTGACGAAAGCGGACCCTACTTCCGCCGGGCAGAGCAATCTCGACGCGCTGACTGCGTCCATTGCCGCCGCCAAGGCGACCATCGCTACGGGGCAGAGCAGGGATGACAAGCATGTATTCACTTTCAGAAAGCAGGTGCAGGCGGTGGTCAAGAATACCAAAGCGGTTTTGGCTGCTCCGGGAGTTACGCTGGCGGCAGGGGACAGGACAGCCTTGTCCGAGTCGGCCAAGTCGCTGAATGACATGACTGATTATGCGCCGATCTGGGTGATTGCTACCATCTCCCTTTCGCTGGGGATCGGGACGATGATTGGATGGAAGCGGATCGTGTTAACGATCGGAGAGAAGATCGGGAAGGAACACCTGAACTATGCGCAGGGTGCTACGGCGGAGATCACGGCGGCTGCGACCATCGGGTTGAGCACGGGATTCGGGTTGCCGGTGAGCACCACCCATGTGCTGTCCAGCGGGATTGCGGGAGCGATGGTGGCCTCCAATGGTACGAAGAACCTGAACAAGAATACCCTGAAGGCTATTGCGATGGCGTGGATATTGACTTTACCGGTGTCGATCGCCCTGGCCTTTGTCCTGTTCCAGATATTCCATCTATTTGTCTGATCGTTGCAATCACTAACTATACAACATGAAAAAAATATTAGTTGCTACCGATTTTTCCGCCTGTGCGTCAAATGCTATGGAATATGCTTTGGACCTGGCGAAGGTCCTGAAGGTAGACGTCCATGCGATTCATGCCATCGGGTCTTTCGAAGGGCTTTTCAATAATACGTATAACGCACTGTATATCGATGATTACTACAACAGCAAGCGGCAGGCGCTGCAGGCCTGGGCTGGTACCTTCAGTTCGCAAATAAAGTACGCGGATGTACCGGTGACGACGAGTGCCGAAGTTGGGTCAGTCAGCGGCGTGATCGGGAAATATATCGAAACCAATCCTGTCGAGATGCTGGTGATGGGCACTATGGGATCGACAGGCATTACAGGACTGTTCGGCAGCAATACCAGCAGTATGGTGGAGCGGACCAAGATACCTACGCTGATCATCCCGTTGGGGAGTAAGTTTTCCGTCAACCCCATCATTACACTGGCGACCGATTTTTCCTCTACTCCTTTGACTGATGATATCAATGCACTGAATGAGCTGGTGAAGGCTTTTGGTTCGCCGAAGATGAACGTGGTGAATATCGTCGAGGGGGCAGAGTGGAAAACGAATGAAAAAGGCGAAGAGACGTTAAGGGCACTTATTCCGCATACTACACTGGATTTCAAATATCTGAAGGAAGATGGTCCCATCGAGGGCATCATGAATTTCATTGCGAGCAGCGAAACGGATATCGTCTGCCTGGTAAAGCGGCATCATGGGCTGGTATACCGGCTGTTCAATACCAGTACCGTCAATAAGGTGCTGAGCAAGTCGATCAAGGCTATTTTGGTGTTGCACGAGTAGGGCGGGGGTTGTATCTTGTGGGAGCCAACTGCCAAGATGAAGCTTATTTTGACCCTATCCCTTTCGCTGTCCCTGTATACCGTTGCCCTTTGTCAAGGTCCGGTTGTTCCAGGATTTACTGTCCCGATCCAGATTTGTGTGGGGTCGCCATTGAGCGTACAAAATACGACTACAGGGGGCACGAATTTTTATTGGAGCTTTTGTGCGGCCGATTTCACCACGGCTCCACAGGCGACCAATCTGGGGAATCCCTCTGGCGCGCTGAGTACTCCGGTCTTCGGGGCTTATGCGCAGGATAATAGCGGCAATTTTTATGGACTTGTAACGGATTATACGATCGGGCATGTTAGCCTGTTGAGTTTTGGCAACAGCCTGCTCAATGCGCCGACGGGTGTGGACCTTGGTGATTTTGGGGGGATTATCCCCGAGCAGGTGGAAGGGATACAACTATTGCAGGTAAATGGCAGCTGGACGGCGGTGATCGTCGGGGGCGGAAACGGATCGGCGAATTCGGCGCCGCGGGTGGTCAAACTGGATTTCGGACCTTCGCTTTCGGGTACGCCGGTGGCGACGAACTGGGGAAACGTGGGCGGATTGAACTTGCCGCATAAGCTTATCATCTTCCCGGAGAACGGCAATTATTATGGGTTAACCGAAAACGTCAATGACAATACGCTGACCCGCCTGAGTTTCGGCCCGGACTTTACGGCAACGCCGACCGGGGTGAACCTGGGGAATATCGGCAATCTTAATTATCCTTGCGGTCTTACCTATATCAGGTACAATGGCAATCTTTATGTGTACATCGTTAATCGGGTGATCAATTCCATCACGCGGTTGGATTTTGGGAATTCGGTTTTGAATACGCCGACGGGGACCGTTGTCGGTGATCCGGGTTATCTGAACTATCCACGGGATATTGCTTTGTTCACGACCTGTTCGGGGATATATGGTTTCGTATCGAATGAAACGTCGAATGAACTGGTGCAGCTCGATTTTGGCAATAATCCCCTGTCCAACCCGACGGCAACCGATCTGGGAAATATCGGGAATCTGTCGTTCCCGCATTCGATCTCTGACTTCTTTCGGGTCGGGAATGACATCTACGCGTTCATTCACAATGTCACGAGCAGTTCGCTGACCTTGTTGCGGTTCGCCGGTTGTCAGAATATTCCCGGCAGCAGTTTACAGAATCCCCCGGCCATTACTTATCCCTCTCCCGGGGTTTATACCATCAATCTGCTGGTGGACCTTGGCCTGCCTACGCAGACTTCTTATTGTCAACAAGTGACTGTCAATCCCTTGCCTGCGGGAAGGTTCGACGGGGATACGGTATGTTATGGGAATAGTCCGGCCGTCCTTTTTACTTCGGAAGCGGGGACGGCGCCGTTCGGTATCGGCTACAGCGACGGGCAGAATAATTATTCCCAGAACAACCTGAGCGGACAATCGGCTATTGCGCTGCCGTATCCGCTGACGAATCCGGGGGCCACTACCTTCATGCTGCAAACGATCACGGATGCGAACGGATGTACCTCCACTATCGACAGTTCATCGACGGTATTGATCAATCCCTTGCCGCAGGGAGGCATTTCGGGTAATACAGCTTGCAGCGATGATTCAGCCAGGGTGCTTTTTCAAGGAACAGGTGCCCGCCCGTTCGATGTCGCCTTAACCGGCGGCAGTCAAACGATCAATCAGCCAGGCGTCGCCAGCGGGGGATATGTCGTGCTGGCGCCATTGCCGGCTACGACCACGTACTCACTGGTATCAGTAACGGACAGTGACGGGTGTACGAGAACAACGGGGTTCACTTCCCCTACCGTCACGCTGGTGTTGTATCCGTCGCCCCAACTGACATTTGACAGTCTGCAACCGGTATGTAATAACAAAGACGCTTTCCTGATCACGGCAGGAGCAGAGACTTCCGGCCTGACCGGTATGGGCAGCTACGACGGAGCGGGTATTGATGCGGCGGGCAATTTTTCTCCTGTACTGGCCGGACCGGGTGAACATCTCCTTACCTACACTTATTCGACTGGTATCTGTACCGACTCTATCAGTGGGGATATCCTGGTCAACCCGGTTCCTCCGGCGCAGCCGGCTACTGCTATTACGATTTGCGGGGGAACTCCCGTGCAGATCCAGGCCAGCGGTGGCAGTACCTACAGTTGGTTGCCGGCCGGTTTGTTGAGCAATGCGGCTGTGGCGAACCCCATGGCCACGGTAGATTCCACCACGACTTTTATTGCGACCGTGACAAGTGATAGTGGCTGTTCCGTCAATGACACGGTGACTGTCAATGCGCCGGTCAATGCAAAGACGTTGTTTATCCTGCCTAATGCCTTTACGCCCAATGGTGACGGTCGCAATGACTGCTTTGGCATCCAGTATTGGGCAGCCGGCGTATCCATAGAGGCTTTCACCATTTATGATCGCTGGGGAGGAATGGTATTTTCAACGAAGAATTCTTCCGACTGCTGGGATGGCTTGTATAACGGGCATCAGGAGCCGTCGGGCGGCTATGTATATGTCATCAGGGCCAAGTCACCGTGCGGGGAAATTGTCCGGACGGGAATGGTGATGTTAGTGCGGTGACAAAAAAATTGTTAGTCTATTGTAAAGAGATCGTGCGGTTACCGCTGGTGAACCGGGCGCTGCGGACTGCGCATGTTCCGGTGAAGCGGTACTGGACGCCGACGATATCCGAAGGTTCGTGAGGAAAGCTAACGGAGGCGGCCTGGCGCCCGTTGACGAAGAAACTGACCTGCCGGTGGTTGCTGACGACCTTGAGTGTGCTGAACTGTGTGAGGTCGCAGCCGAAGCCTGAAAGATCGGCTTCCTGGCTGCTGAGGCCTTTGCCTGGGGTCCACAGGTTGATGGCGCCGGTGCAGGCTTTGGCGGCGAGTGGAATGATGAAGACGTCATTCTTACATTGAATCAGCACTTCAACATATTGGCAAACGCCCGATCCCTGGTTGAACCCATTACTGAGGGTGGTTTCGAAACTGAAATCTGCGTCACTAAGCCCTTCCATATCTTTTATATAGAACAGCCGGACCTTTGGGGCTTCGGGCAGCAGGGAAAGGTGATAGCGGGCGAGTGTGGTGGAGTCGACGGCAACGCCTTCCTTCCTTCGGATCTCTTCTTTGGTGAAATAGAGCGGGATAGGGTCGTTGTCCACGAGGGCCAGCCAGCCGCCGGAGGAGATCATGAGATTTTGGGTTTTAACGATCTGAGTATCGACCACGAGTTTAGCGTTGAAATAGCCCGGATGATAATAGATCGATGAGTATTCGGTGCCGTTAGCCGGGACGGCTTTTTTTCTACGCATATCCCAGGTCTGGACGATGAATACTGAGTCGGTAGGGGCGACAGGGGCTTTGTAGTGGAAGACTACTGAGTTGGGAACACCTTCCGAAACCGCTTTGTCGCAGGTGAAGGCAAAGGAGGCCGACGGTAAGGGGTGGCTGCCGGATTTGCGATTGAGGACAGAGTAGCCCAGCAGGGCAATGGGGATGAGGAGAAGGGGCCACCAATGGGTGAGAGTACGGCGGGGGGTGCGGCCGGAGGAGGCTATGGCATGCGAGGTGGGGGGTATGGAGGGTGCTGACGCCGCAGAAGGGGCGTGGGGCGTGGCGTATTGTTGCCGGAAGGCTGTCCAGTCTTCATAGCCGACGAAACGGGCGAGCGTATTGAGCGTATGTACGGAAGGCAGGTTTGTATAGGATACTTTGCCGAAGACACGTTTGAGGGTGGATATACTGAGGGAGACGCCGGTCGCTTCACAGATGTCTATGCTCAGCCGTTCAAAATCATAACTTTTCCATTCGGCACTACTACCGCGCTGCCATTTGGCTTCGATGAGCCGGAGACATTCCCCGAGATAAAAGGCTTCTGTTGTGATCATGAATACGATTGAATCAACTTGAATGGGTTTGAAAAGGTGCGGGTTCGACCGGCTGTTCATCTTTGTGTGATCCGATCATAGATCCTAAAATTAATCATTACATTATGACAAAAGTATTTTTTGTTGCCGGCTGGTGGTGTTTAGCGCTGGCGGCGACGGCTCAGCGAAAAGACGTTACGGTAACGGTGCCATTGCGGGCGGAAAACTGGACTTTCCGGCCGGGGACCGTAGAATTTGTCGGAGGCGCCAGTCCGGCGATGAAGATTGGTTCTTCGAGTGGGGCGGTGGTTTTGAAGGACTTCGATTTTACGGATGGCACTATTGAATTCGATGATCAGCCGGTAGAAGCCCGGTTTGCTTCCTTTTATTTCCGGTGGCAGGACTCGCTGGAGAGCGAGTGTTTTTATTTCCGGGTCCCGCACAGCGGAGATGTGGATGCGATTCAGTATGCGCCTATCATCAAAGGGATCAATTTCTGGAATGTGCTGGAGTATTACCAGGGCAATGTGGTGATTCAGCAGCAGACGGCGAATCATGTCAAGCTGGTGATCTCGGGCCGGCAGATGCGGGTATATGTGAATGATCGGGCGCTGCCGGCATTGGAAGTGCCTTATCTGGAAGGCAACACTACGCATGGTACACTGGCTTTCGACGGGCAGGTCATTATTTCCAATCTGGTGGTGCGGCGGGGGCAGGTAGAGGGGTTAGCAGCTGCGGAAGGACTTGATCCGACCTATAATGACTCCCGGTATATCCGGCACTGGCAAGTGACCGAGCCGGACAGCATTCCAAGGGGCATCGAATTCAGCTATGACCTGTTGCCGGGCAAGTTGACTACCTGGAAACCCATTGCTGCGGAGCGGCGGGGGCTGATCGATCTTTCGCGGATATATGGGGGGAGCCGTAGCCGGCGGATTGCCTGGCTGAAGACAACGTTGCATGCCGGGGAGGCGCGTACATGTCAACTGCGGCTGGGCTTTCTGAATGATGTCTGGGTGATGGTCAATGGCAAGTTTGTGTATATAGATAAGAATATTTATGGGCATCCCATGGCAAAGGTGCCTGATGGACGATTATCTATTGATAACGCGACCGTTGCCCTGCCGTTGCAGCAGGGGGATAATGAGTTGATAGTGGGTGTGGCTAATGATTTTTATGGCTGGGGGATAATGGCGCGGCTGGATGATCTGCGGGGGATCACACTGGAGAAATGAATGGTGCCGGGTACGTACAGGCAATGTATCAAAAGCGAACGTTTATTTGATCATGCCGAATTGTTAATGATTTGATTTATAGGTAAATGAGCGGCTGGCACCGGGCTTGTACCCTATGGTGTATGTTAGCGAGTTACCTGATCACAATCATTGTGTTGTTGAGTGTTACCGGCGGATTGATCCTGCTGATCGCCTGTGTTCATTTTTTGGGGTGTCTCGCGCTGTTGCTGGCAGGGTTGGGTTTCATGACAGCGATGGTCGCAGGTAATTTCCTGGGTCAATTAAACGGTGAGAGATAAAGGAGCTGAGCGTTCAGTTCCTTTTCCATTTTCAGGGCTTTGGGGATCAGTACCTCTTCTTCGATGTGGGCGTGGACGGAGAGATCCTGTTCGAAGGCCTGCAGTTGGGATAGCAGGATGCGGTACAGGGATTCGTTGGTCTTGGGAGGGTCATAGAGGCGGATGGTCTGGCGGATGTCTTTCAGTTCGTCCTCGGTATCATGGTGATCGCCGAGGAACTGGTTGACGGAATAATCGCGGCGGGCGATCAGGAAGCGGGAGAACTGTGCAGGCGTCTTTTCGGCCTCCTGGAGTACTTTAATATAAGGCAGCAGCAGCTGTTCTTCTGCATGAATATGTTCGGAGAGGTCCTGTACATAGCGATGGAAGAAGTTTTGCAGTGCGGCCAGGATGGGATGATGAGATTCGTAATGACCGGATAGCAGGAGTATGCTTTGTTCTATTTCGGGCAGTTTTTTTTGAAAGTAAAAGATATGAGTGCGCTGGATGTAATCGACGATTATTTCGACGGGAAAGGTATCGAAATCCCGTGCGTTGAATAATTTGTCTTCAAACACCCGGAGGAGGGTTGCAATAAAAAATTCTATATGTTCACCAGGCATGGACGGCTGTGATGGATACCGTTGCATGACCTGGGGGTAAAAATCGCTGTTTTCAGGCATGGCTTTCCTGCTTTTTATACAGATCCGGCTACAAAAATAGGTAATTCCCCGTAAAATCAGCAGACTAACCTGTAGGACCCTTATTGCGCGAAAACGTTTTCGTAGAAAAAGGGGGTATATGGGGCCACGGGCTTGCTGCGATACATTATTTTTAACTTTCATTTTTAAACCTATTCTATATGAGAAAGCTTCCTTTTTTCTTTTCTCCCATCCTTTTATTCTTTCTATTGTCGATGGCATCCTGCCGGAAGAACCTCACGGGGTCTTCTATGGGAAAGACAGAGCCGCGGGCGTTGACCGGATCGTTCAAGGTTGTTGGGTATCTGCCCTCCTGGTCGGGGGCAGTGAGCCAGGTTCAATTCGGTGATCTCACGCACATTATTTATGCTTTTCTGATCCCGACATCCAGCGGGGGGTATGAAGCGGTCGATGATCCCGTCAAGCTGGACAGTATGGTGACGTATGCGCATGCGAATGGAGTGAAGGCGATGATCTCCGTCGGTGGCGGTGGCGGCGGCGGTGGATTTGCGGGTATCGTCGCGAGTTCTTCCAATATTACCGCCTTTGTGAACAACATGATGAGCTTTGTCAATCAGTACAATTTGGATGGGGTCGATATCGATTGGGAATATCCGAGCACCGGTACGCAGGCCAATAATTTTTTGACGATGATGCAGCAGCTGGGCACAGCCCTGCATAACAGTGGCAAGCAGCTCAGCATTGCCGTTATCGGCCTGGACGGGGATTATGTGGTCAGCGGGATGTTCAGCGTCGTGGATTTCCTGACCATTATGGCTTATGATGACAATAACTTCCAGCACTCTACATATGAGTTGGCCACGCAATGTATGGCTTACTGGCTGGGCAGGGGCGTACCTGCTTCGGAGGCTGTGTTAGGGGTGCCTTTTTACGGGCATGATTCGACGCAAAGTGAAAGTTCGGATGCCGATGAGGTGGAATATAACACTATCATTGCCGAGGGGGGTAATCCTCAATTGGATGTCTTTGGTTCTATAGGGTATAACGGGCTGCTGACGATGAGGAGCAAGACCAGCTATGCCATCGCCAACGGGGGCGGTATCGGGATCTGGGAGTTGTCGGGGGATGCGACAGGCAGCAGTTCCTTGTTGTCGGCCATCCACCAGGTGGTGGCGGCCGGAGGAACCGTCAGCACCGGAGCGCCCGTCGGGCAGATCGTGACCTTCAAGGGGTTCAACGGGCTGTATGTGACCAGCAATGACGGTGATTCTTCCATGGAATGTGACCGGGCTGTGGCGCAGGCCTGGGAGGATTTTACAGTCATCGATGCCGGGTATGGCAAGGTGGCTTTGGAGGCGATGAGCCATTATGTTTCTTCGGAGGACGGGCTGATCCCCATCACCTGCAACAGGACGAGCTATAGTACGTGGGAAGAATTTGACTGGATACCCGTGCCGGGGAGTTCGACGCAGGTATTCCTGCGGGGAACCAACGGGTTATTCATCTCCAGTGAGGACGGGTTGAAGGCGATGACCTGTAACCGGCCTGTGGCTTCGGGTTGGGAATCATTTGGGGTCAATCAGTAGTGAACGATGTGAACTATGCATTCGGTTTTAATAAGAGGCCGCCCCGTTCCCGGGGCGGCCTGATTTTTTCGGTGGCCTGATTTTTATTATTGCCCGTTATAGAGTTGATTGAAGAGCAATTTGAATGTTCCGTGGGTCTGGGCGCGGAAGGTGATCTCGGGTCCGATGACATACAGTTTGCCCTGGCCGACGTTGGCCACGAATGCGGCTACGCCGTCACGCAGATAGGCCTGGCCCCAGGCCCAGCCGCTGCGGAGAGGTTTGTCGTCGGCGAACCAGGCGATCGGGCGGACTGTACCATTGGCGTAGGCGGCGGGATCGATGTTAAAGACGGGGCTTGCGTCGAAGTAGACGTCAGCCGTGCCGCCCATTCCCCATGTGGGTTGACTGGTCGAATCGAGAGAGACCTGTAGCACGCTGCCCGGGATATAGTATTTTTCGCCCGGCAGTTTGCGTTCTTTGCCGCCGACCAGTTCGACGAGGGCGTCATGTACCGGCAATTTCAACTGATAAGCCAGGTTAGCACCGGAGCCGATCGTCACGATATGGCCGCCGGCCTTCAGGAATTTTTCCAGTTCAGGGATCGAGTGTTGTGGCGTGATGCGTCCCAGGTGCGTACGATATTCGGCGGGGAGGCTGTCGGCGTTAGGTTCGGGCCTGTTGCGCCAGGGGGATTCGCCCGTCTGGGAGACCGAGGGTATGGAGCCGTCTACGAAGACGATCACGTCATATTTCGACCGGAGGTTGCCGGAATCGATGTCGCGGCCGTAGATGACGGTGATGGGGAAATGGTATTGTTCAGCAATCCACCTGATCCAGCCGGAGGGCATAGACCCGCCGTAGGTGTCCCAGAGCGCGATGCGGGCCGCGGTAATTTTGACCGTGTTCGCGGGATGGTGACCGGAGACATAGAAATCACCGTTCGAAGTGCTGCGGTAAACGGGTTTACCTGCTCGCAGGAGGTCGTTGACCGCGACAAAGGAAGCGTTGCTGCGGGCATCCAGCCAGCCATTTTTTGGGGTGACCCCGGCTACTATTTGGAGCTCGCCGAAAGGAATGCGTTGGAAGGGACCGTCGAAGGCATCGGGGATGCGGTCGAATTTGATGCCCATCGTATAGGCCAATGTCCAGCCGGCGGCGTCATAGGGTGGAATGGGGGGCCCTCCGGGATAGGCGAAATCGTTAGGATGGTCCTGAGGTTCGAACATGTCCAGCACATGGGGCCGGAAGGCCTGGTCCGTCTTGACGATATAGGAGCCGGCGGGGTATTGTTTGCCAGCAACGGTGAAAGGGGCCGTTGCTTTGGAGACGGCGATACCGTTGCCGATCAGGGCATTGATGAAACGTATGGCGGTGGGATAATCAGGCTGGTCCGAGGGGATGATATAGCCGCGGGCATCGCGGTAAGCGGGATTGCGCAGCACGCTGTCATAGAACCGGGTGGGAATTACCGTCTGACCTTCCCGCTCGCCGCCGCCGGGGGATTCGAGGGCGGCGGAGTCTGTGGCAGGGGCGCCTTTACCGCCTGCGGCGGGTGTACGGGGGGAAGCAGTGCTGCGGCTGGAATCGGTGCGGAGGCGGCTGGTATCGGAGTGTGGGCGATTAGATCCACGGCCTGTGGGGCCAGCGGTAGCGGAGGCAGTATAGAGATCGTTGATCTGCGCGATACGCCGGGGTGAAAGTGTCCAATAGTCTTTGCTGCCTCTTTCGATCGAATTGCGGCCCATCTTATAGATATTATACAGCAGTTCGTCGCGGTAGCGTGAGGCATAGTCCAGCACGGCGTAGTTGAGTGATATGGAGTAGTCGATGGATTGACGGAAATACCATTTCTGCGGGGTGACGGGAAAGGGAGTGGCGCCATTGGGGATGAGCCGCTGGGGTACCAGCGGTACGTCTGCCGGGTTAGGGCCGCCGATGATCTCCGTCAGCAGGCCGATCATATTGTGAAAATAAGTAGTAGTCCGCAGGCCGCCGTTGTACCAGGTGGAATAGACCGAGCCGGCGCGTTCGGTATAGCCGGGTTTGCCTTCTTCATTGAGGCGGCTGACCATGGCTGCGCCGACGGCATCGAGGCTGGTGATGACGAGGGGGTCGAAGACATAGTTAAAGGGATCACGATAGGGCGGGCCTGCCAGGATGGAGCCGGCGGGGCCTGCCTGGTGATGGTTGTACATGATCTGCGGTATCCATTCGACGAATAGCTGGCGGGCAATATTCTGCGTTTCTTTCAGGTTGAGCATGTAGAAATCGCGGTTGTTATCATGGCCTGCATATTTCTCCCAGAGACGCGGCACCTGTTCCAGCGAGCGTTTTTCCGGAATGGGATTGCGCATGTACCAGTCCGATACCAGCTCCTGGCCGTCAGGGTTGGCATGTGTCAGGAGGATGATGACGTTGTCGAGTATGCGCATCGTTTCGGGGTCCGTCCGGCTGGATAGCTGGTAGGCAGTCTCGATGAGCTGGTGGGCGCCGACGACTTCCGTGGCATGCAGACCGCCGTCGATCCAGACGACCGCCTTGCCTTCAGCGGCCAATGCATGGGCCTGTTCATCGGTGAGGCCTTCGGCGTGCGCCAATTTCTGCGAGATATCTTTGTAGCGATCGAGCATCTTCAGGTTTGCCGGGGAAGAGATGATCAGCATGATCTGGTCGCGTCCTTCTTCGGTCTGGCCGATCACGGTCAGCCGGACCCTGTCGCTGGCGGCGGCGATCTTTTTGAAATAGGCTGCTGTCTGGGTGTAGGTAGCCAGCATATAATTGTCGCCCATGGAGAAACCGAAATGATCTTTGGGGGTGGGGATGGCAGGGACTCCGGAGGGGGTGGGTTGTGCCTGCAGGAATGAGGTCAGCAGGAGGAAGTAAAAGATGAAGAAAACGTGTTTGTTCTTTCTCATGTGTAGTTAGTTTTAGTTGGTGAAACAGGCGCCCGGAGTGCGGCCGGTACCTGAAAATATCAATAATTGGGTTTCCCGGCGAAAAAATACACGAGCGGGGATTTGTCGGGAAGAGTAGAAAAAGGCACCTTCGGTGTCTATAAGAGAGGAATATGCCATCATGAGATATTTAATCATTGTCCTATTGATCCTGGTGAGCGGGTATGGGGAGGCGCAGACCTGTACAGGGGGGTTGGGTGATCCTATTGTAGATATAACGTTTGGGTCAGGGGCAGGATTTGGCGGTTCGCTGGCGGCAGGCATCACGAACATGACCTATATTGCGAACCAGTGTCCCAGTGATGGTTCCTACACGATCACCGGCAGCACGGCCAATTGCTTTGGCAATACCTGGCTGAATGTTACACAGGATCATACCGGCGATCCGAATGGCTATTTCATGCTGATCAACGCCAGCTATCAGCCCAGCGTTTTTTATACGCAGACCATCAACGGGCTTTGTCCGGGCACTTCTTACCAGTTTGCGGCCTGGATCCTTAATATGGTTGACATACAGGGGTTGATCCTTCCCAATATTACTTTTACCATATTGAGCACGAGCGGCGCCGTATTGCAGAGCTATTCAACCGGGAATATCCCGGCCTCGGCCAGCGTCGACTGGACGCAATACGGGTTTTATTTCAATACGCCGGCCAATGTCACTTCGGTGGTGCTGCAGATGACCAATAATGCCAGTGGCGGTGATGGCAATGATCTTGCGCTGGACGATATCACATTCCGGGCGGCGGGGCCCACCATCCAGGCGACAGCGGTCGGCTATAGCAGCGATAGTATCAGTCTTTGTCAAAATGATCCGAGTACGGTGACCCTCAACGCCACGGTAGAGAACTGTTATGCAACGGCTGCTTACCAATGGCAGGAGAGCACCGATGGCGGGACGACCTGGGCGAATATTTCCGGGGCTACCAACCTTAGCTATTTGCGGCAGCCGAGTGGCACCGGGGCCTATGAATACCGGCTGACTGTCGCGCAGACCGGCAATATCGGTATCTCCAGCTGTGAAGTGGCGTCCTCGCCCATCAGTATCAGTGTGGTGCCTATCCCATCGCCGGCAGTCTCTATTACTGCCAGTACTGACAGTAGTTGTGCGGGAGCCTCCGTCACTTTCACGGCAATGCCGGACAGCGGGGGCGCCTCTCCGGTCTATCAGTGGATGGTCAATGGGATTGATTCAGGGACGGGGGCCGCGACGTACACCACTTCCAGCCTGACCAGCAACGATGTCGTCAGCTGTATGATGACCAGCGATGCGACTTGTGTGCTGAACCCTGTCGTTGTCAGCAATAACCTGTCGCTTGTGGTGACCGCGATACCTGTTACGGGTGTATCCATTGCTTCGTCGGCGTTGAGCATATGCCAGGACAGTATTGTTGTTTTTACGGCGACACCTTCTAATGGTGGTGGCGACCCTGCTTACCAGTGGACAATCAATGGAGTGGCCGCCGGACCTGATACGCCGGTCTTTTCAGACTCGCTGCTGAATAACGGGGATGTCGTCAACTGCACGATGACCGGTAGTCTGTTGTGTTCGTTGCCTGTTGCCGCAGCGCAGTCTGTGACGATGACCATCTATCCATTGCCTGTTATCGTGTTACCTGGGGATACGGTGATTGCGGGCGGGCAGAGCCTGCAGTTAAACCCAGTCATTACGGGCACTATCTCCAGCTATCAATGGAGCCCTGCTGCGGGATTAGACAATGCGGCGGTGGCCGATCCGGTGGCGACGCCGGAGGGAACGACGACTTACCGGCTGACGGTGGTATCATCTGATGGCTGCAAGGCGGCTGCCAGCGAGATCGTCGGGGTTTTCTATTCCCTGCAGATGCCGGGCGCTTTTACACCCAATGGGGATGGCCGCAATGATCTTTTCCGGGTGCCGCCGTTGATTCCGATTGCGATCCGGCAACTGGCCGTCTATAACCGGCAGGGGTTGATGGTCTTTTCGACCAGCAATGTCAGCGTAGGCTGGGATGGTACTTTTAACGGGCATCCGCAGCCGGCGGGGGTATATGTGTGGGCGTTGGTGTACGATAATCCGCTGACTAAACGGACCGAGTCGGCCAAAGGGACGGTGGTGCTAGTGCGATAAGAGACTGCGACTATAGCCTGCGGCCCTATTCTGTCTTCAGGCTTTCTGTCGGGTTCATGCGGCCGGCGCGGATGGCATGGAAGCCGATTGTGGCGAAGGCGACGATGAGTACTGCAACACCGGCGAAGGGGAAGTTCCACCATGGTAACGGGATGCGGTAGCTAAAGTCGTTCAGCCATCTGGCGGAGACTATCCAGGCGATGGGAACGCTGATACAGAAAGCGATGGCAATGAGCATCAGGAAATTCCTGGCGAGGAGGAGGGAGATGTTCAGGAGATCTGCCCCGAGTACTTTGCGGATACCGATTTCCTTCGTGCGTTGTACCGTGCTGATAGCGGCCAGGCCAAAGAGTCCCAGTAGGGCCAGGAAGATGGCGAGGGTCGAGAAGAGGGTGAACAGTTGACCGGTGCGTTGCTCCGTCTGATAGAGACTGTTATAGTCTTCATCGAGGAAATGGTAATCGAAGGGGCGGTCAGGCACAAATTTTTTCCAGGTGGTCTGCAGCCGGTCGATCTCTGCGGGCAGTTGTGCGCCATTGATACGAACCAGCATATACCGGACATAAGCCGTATCGGGGAAGATCATGAGCGGGCCTATCGGTTGGCGCAGGGAGGAGAAATTGAAATCCCGGACGACCCCTTTGATGATCCCGGGCTTGTCTTTGGTGACCGTTTTGCCGATGGCTTCCTGTGGCGTCCAGCCAATTTTACGGACGGCAGATTCATTCAAGATAAACCGAACATCAGCCCGGTTAGAGTCACCGAAGTTGGAAGGGAAGTCTGTGGCGGTGAAATCGCTCCCGGCCAACAGGTGCATGCCCATCGTAGAAATGAAATGGAGATCTGCCGGGATGGCATGCACGGAAAGGCTGACTTCTTCACGACCATTGTTGACGTTGAGGCCGTCGCCCCAGCCTACGGATACGGGAAGGTCATAGGAACCTGAGACATCGACTGTGCCGGGCAGTTGTCTGATGGCCGTCTTCAGTGCATCATAGCGATTGTGGATCTGGTAGTCGACAGGCAGGACCAGTACATGGTCCCTGTCAAAGCCAAGATCTTTGTGCCGGATATAGTTCATCTGCTGCAGGATAACCATTGTCGTGATGATCAGGAAAAGGGAGATGGTGAATTGAACGATCACGAGCGTGCGGCGTAACCCGGCATTGCCGCCGGTGATGCGGAACCCTGAGCGGAGGATGCTGATCAGCCGGGTATTAGAGAGGATGAGGGCCGGATAGGCTCCGGCCAGTAGCCCGATAATAAGACCTGTTAAGAGGATGATGGCGAGTGGGCGGGGAGCCAGCAACACGCCCGCGGTCAGGTGTTTGCCCGTCAACCCGTTAAAGGCGGGGAGGATGCCGAGGCTAATGAGCAGCGCCAGGGCAAGGGCGATGAAGGCGATCAGCAGGGCTTCGCCGGTGAACTGTGTGAAGAGCTGGCCCCTGAGCGCACCCAGGACTTTACGGACGCCGATCTCGCCGATGCGTGCGGCGGACTGAGCGATGGCGAGGTTCGTATAATTGAAACAGGCGATGACCAGGATCAGGAGGGCGATAGCGGTGAGCACATACACGGTGATGATGCTGCCATTCGGGGTGAAGCCATCCAGTGAAGAATACAGGTGCACCCTGGTGAGGGGTTCCAGGTGGAAGGAGAGGTAGTCACTGCCTGCGAGGTTCGCCTCCGCACGTATAGCGGGCGAGCGCATGTAGGCGTTGATCTGTTTTTCCAGGGGGGCGAAGTTGTCAGGCCGCCGCAGTAAAAGGTAAGTGATCCAATTGGCTGACCACCACTCATCCGGGTTGCCCAGGTTATCGAAGTTAACGGCCATATCGAATTGCAGCTGGGAATTTCCGGGGGGATCGGCGACGATGGCGGCGACCCGGTAATCTTTGATGTCTTTTATCCTAAGCGTTTTGCCGATGGGGTCAGCCGTACCGAAATATTTTTGTGCGGCGGAGGCCGTGAGAACGATGTTGTTGTGGTCATCGAGGGCGGCGGGATCGCCCTCCAGCAAGGGGAAGGAGAATATCCTGAAGAAGGAAGAGTCTGCGTAGAGGAAATGTTTCTCGCCAAAATGGGTGGGGCCATTGCTGACGATGGTGCGACCGACATAGGTGCGGGTGAAATCTTCTATATCGGGATAGAGCTGTTTGAAGCGTGGTCCCACCCTGGTGCCGGTAACGGCGATCGGCGAAACGGTGTTTCCGCGGCTGTATTCCATCGTGACCCGGGCGATGCGCGGGGCATTGTCGTGGAAGGTGTCGAAACTGAGCTCGTCGCTGATGAACAGACCGATAAGGATGCAACTGGCCAGGCCGATGGTGAGGCCGAAAATATTGATGAAGGAAAAAGTCTTTTTCCGGATGAGGTGACGAAAAGCTAATTTGAGATAATTTTTGATCATGTGATCGGTTTTTAGGTGGTAGATTGCCCCCGGTTAGTGTTCTGATATAATAATAATATTTATATACGGATTGTCACGCAAATAGTTACAAGGGCATTAGTTTTGTTGCAAATTCATAAAAATCAATAGATGAAAGCAATTATTCTTAAGGATTTCGGCGGAGTGGAGCAATTGGAACTGACGGAACTGCCTACGCCGGTGATTGGCGAGGGAGAGGTATTGGTACAGGTAAAGGCGATCAGCATCAACCCGGTGGATGTGAAAACGAGGGCGGGGAAGGGGGCAGCAGGGACACTGAAAGGGGAGAACCCGATGATCCTGGGTTGGGATATTGCGGGCATCGTGACTGAATCCAGGTCGGAACTGTTCGTGGTGGGAGATGAGGTATTCGGGATGGTGAATTTTCCGGGTATTGGCAGGGCCTATGCGGAATATGTGGCTGCGCCGGCGGATCAGCTGGCGTTAAAGCCTGAGTCTGTCGACTTCGAGTCGGCTGCGGCTGCGACGCTGGCGGCATTGACGGGATGGCAGGCCTTCTCGGATCATGGCAGGCTCCGGCCGGGTCAGCGGGTGCTGATCCATGCGGCGGCGGGCGGAGTAGGGCATTTTGCCGTACAGATTGCGCGGCATACCGGCGCCTATGTCATCGGCACGGCTTCGGCTGAAAACAGGGAGTTCGTGCTGAGTTTGGGGGCCAATGAGTGTATAGATTATAAAACACAACGTTTTGAAGAGGTCGTCAAGGACATCGATTTTGTGCTGGACCCTATCGGCGGGGACTATATCGATCGGTCGCTGCAGGTGATCAAAAAAGGCGGGACGCTCGTGTGCCTTCCTTCGTCGGCGAATGCGGGTGTGCAGGAAAAGGCCAGGGCGAAGGGGATTTTGGGGTTGCCTATGATGGTGCAATCCAGCGGGGAGGACATGCAGCATATTGCGCAATTGCTGGGGGATGGGGATTTGCGGGCGGAGGTGTCGAAAAAGTTCGCTTTTGAGAAAATGGCAGAAGCCCACCTGGCGGTGGAAACCGGGAAGACGAGGGGAAAAGTGGTCGTTATTTTTTGAAGTTACCCAACCTTTAGAACCGGCGCTGGCGTAAAATAGACAAATGCATAAAAAATATGAAACGTCTATTTTTGACATTGTCTTTTTTAATATTGTCACTGGCGGGGTTCATAGCTTGTAATAAAAATGCCAGCCCTGCATCCGGTTCAAAGACTGCCGGAACCGGCAGCACCACCTTAACCCTATCTGCCACCAGCGTACAAAAGGGTGCGCCGTTGATTGCCACGGTGGATAATTCTGCGGCTGAAAATATACGATGGACGGTAACTCCTTCGACGGTTACGCATATTGCAACCGGTAATGGTCACGCGATGATCTTATTTGCAGAGGCAGGAACGTATCAGGTCAAGGCCAGTTATGTGTCAGGTGTGGGCTCTGCCGACAGTGCAACTTGCCCCATTACGGTAAGCGACACCGTGTATACGCCGGTACCTCCTCCTGCTACTGATACCACTTCCCTGGCCGGAGTGGGGATTACGTTGACCCCAATGCTGGATACCATCGGGCGCCTGGTACTGCTGGCGCAATCTACCACTGTATACAATTGCTTTCCGACTTTTATCTGGTCGGTCAGTCAAGGGCAGTTCGGCAGCACAGCGATGGAGAACGGCGAAATATCGCTGATATTCTATGAGGTCATTTCGACTGCCAGCGGGTCGGGGTGCGATGGCGCACAAAATCCGGCCTCGGCTTATTTGTTTCCGGAGCAGTACCTGACGGGGCCGCCGGCAGCAGGGACCTATCCTATTTCCGTGATGGTAAATCAAACCTTATATCAAGGCACTTATACTGTGACAGCCACGGGATTCAACTTCAACTGGCCTTATACTTCCGGTGTCACTATCTCGCCTACACAGTTAAAGCAACCATAACAATTGTTGATGTTAGCTCTTGACCTGCAACAAGTCATACAGGGCTGCGTTCGGAATGAACGGGTGAGCCAGGAACGATTATACAAGGAATATTATGTTCCCCTGTTCTGCATGTGCCGGAGATTTTTCGAGAACGATCATGAGGCTATCGAGTCCGTGAATGACGGGATGATGAAAGTGTTCGGACATATTACCGATTACCGGCCGGAAAAGGGTCAATTCTTCAATTGGGTTTATACGATAGTCCGCCATACGGCTATCGACAAGGTTCGGGCGTCGATGAGGCCTTCGATACTATCCGGTCCGTATGATACAGGGGAAGGGGTGCCGGAGACAGCAGCGGATCATAATCCTATTGCGGCGCTCGAGAGAAAGGACCTCTACATCCTGCTAGATCAGTTGAATCCGGGCACAAGAGTAATATGTAATCTTTATTATATCGAGGGATATTCGGTAAAAGAAATCGCGGAGAATGTGGGACTGACAGCCGGCACGATAAAATGGCACCTGAGCGAAAGCCGGAAGAAGTTAAAATCCGTATTAGAAAGCCATTTCAACAGATGACTATGAGTGGAGAGAACAAACACAATTCATTTTTTACACCGGAGGACAGCCCGATACCTGTACCGCCGGCAGAGGATGCCTGGTCGCTCATGCGGCAGAGGCTTGATACGGGCATGCCCATCATGAAGGTGAAAGGGTCCTGGTTGCGGAACATTCGTTGGCTGGCACCGGCTGCTGCGGTGGCTGGGGTTACTGTATGGTTGGTGGTGTATAAGCCCTTGCGGCGGGATACCGGCCGGGTGGTGAGGGAGAGGGTGAGTGTGGGGACGAAGAATAGCGAGACGAGAAGGCCGGAGGCCCGGGGAAAGGGTGAGGCCGGGGCGGGGGAGCGCGTGCGAGCGGCTGGGGCATCGGGAACCGAAGCAGGAGAGGGAGAGGAATCGGGACTGAAACCCGGCGGAGGGAAAGATTCTGTGAAGAGGCGGGGAAGTGAAACAGTCATAACTGATAGACGCGGAGGTGGGCAAGCCGGGAGAAATGGGGTAGTGAGTCCTGCGGCCGGAGCGACGGTGAAGCGATCGGGTGAGGGGATTAGGCAAGCCGGGAGTACGGCGGAGAGGTCAGGGGGCGGGATAGCGGAATCTGGGGGTACGGCGGAGAGATCCGGGGGCGGGACGAGGATATCCGGGAAGGGGAAAGGGCGGCAGCGGGGGGGAAGTGAGGGGTCGCGGGGGCGCAATGAGAGGGAACATCCCCGGCATGAGGGGAGGGCGCAAATTCCGCCTTTGGCTTTGATCGGTTCGGGTTATGACCGTTCGTCGCCTGGTCGTTATGCTTCTTTGCCGGTTGCCGGATTGAAGGGAGGGAAGAGCCTGCTGCCAGGAAAAGCGTCGCCGGCAAAAGGGGGTAAAGAAGGCAAAGGAGAGCAAATTCTGGCCTTTGGAGTGTGGGATGGGCTGAATTTCGCGATGGACGGTCAGACAGTCTATCGATATACTTCGTCAGACGGACCGGATTTGTTGGTGGATCATTTACCCGGAGCTTATGTGCGGATGTATCTGGGCGACAGGGTCTATATCGACGCAGGTGTGCGTCTTTACAGTCCGCAGTATACCCGGTTTCAGCGGATTGACAGTACAGGCGGCACTGATACTGTCTACAGTCCCTTCCAGGTGACCGTCAAGGATACTGTCGTATCTCTTGAGAAATTATACTATACAGATATTCCCCTGACCGTGCATTACCGGGTGGTCGCCGGGCTGTATCTTGGAGGGGGATTACAATATTCCCGGCTATGGGATGGAGCGGCGGTAGAGCGTTTCGATTCGCGGCCAAATGGCTCCAGTATCGTCGGCAGCAGTGGAAATTGGAATCTCGACCTGAAGTATGACCCTGGCGCCCTTGCCCGATTAAGGAGGTCGGATTGGCGGGTCCTGCTGGATGTGGCCTATCGCTGGAAGCGGGTTACGCTGGACCTGCGTTACCAGCAATCGCTGACTTCGTATGTGAGGCCGGGACAAGGCGGATCGTCGCCGCACAACAGCTCGCTACAATTGAATCTCAGCTATGACATCTGGCGGCAGCGCCGCAAGAAATAAAGGGAGTCTTATATTGGCAGACCAATGGGTGAACGCAGAAATGGGAAAGTTTTAAAAGAAATGATTACCTTTCAGGCAGCTAACCCTACAACTTAAACCTGTTGCCATGTCTACCGTGGAGACACCCTGCTATTATACCGAGAGATCCTTTCAGCATTTTTTCGACCACTTTAAAGACCAGTTATATGGCTTTGTGCTGGTCATCGTCCGCAAGCCCCACATAGCGGAGGAAATCACACTTGACATTTTTTTCAGGTTCTGGCTATGCCGGGAGATCCTGCATGGGGTGAGCGACCTCGAGGGGCATATTTTTGCAATGGCCCGCAGCAGGACACTGCATTACCTGCGGAAAGCGGGCCATGATTTAAAACGGCTGCCGGACTTGCACGATACGGGGGTGGCGGAGGGTGGCTTCGAGGGGGCACACCCGCTGGTGTCCGACTATGACCGGCTGGTGCAGGAGGCCCTGGAGCTTTTGTCCCCTCCACGAAGGCAGGTTTATCAGTTGAGCCATGAGAACGGCCTGTCCTATAAAGAGATTGCACAACGCCTTCATCTGTCGCGTTTTACTGTCAAGAATCATTTGTCTAAAGGGGTATGGTTCGTCCAGCGTTATTTGGCCGAGCATGGAATAGAACTGCCTTAAATCTATGGAACCTTCTCAACGATTACGGGAATTATTTGGCCGCTATGTGCGGAATGAAGCTACGTCCGAGGAGGCGCAGGAATTGGCCGTGCTCCTGGGTGAGGCGGATGCGGAAGGTTTGTTGTCGGGGCCTATGCGCGGGCTGTGGGAGCAGTTGAAGTTACGACCTGTCGAACACTCTGTGGATTGGAACAGCATGTACCGGCGGATGAACCAGCGGGAAGAGGAGCTTTTGGCATTGCAACAGAGAAAAGAGGGGGCGTTCCTGCACCCGGCCGGGCTTCGGATGGGGCAGGCTGTTGCAGAGGGTTATGGGAAGGGGCAGCCCGTAGGGATAAACGGTATCGGGGAAGACGATGGTGAAGAACGGTGGACCGGTGTGTGGGTCATGCGCGTGATAGTCATATGCCTATTGGTAATGGCTGCGGCAGCAGCTTATTTTTCGATCAAGATGGCGGAGGGCAAGGCGGCGGAGCATGGGGTGATGAAAGTAGTGAAATAATGGCGCGTTCGCCCTATGCGGCGGTAAGTTGTATCTTAGTTGAGGAGGAAACGTTTATGCGCCGGATATTTACTTCACTCGTTGGATCAGCGATTTTTATTTTGGGTGGTTTTAGTGTTTCGGGGCAATCTTTAAGCCTCGAGGGTTCGATCGACTCGGATAGCGGGACAGTGTATTTGAATTACGTTAGCGACGATGCTTATTACCGGCGTGGCAGCGGGTCATTGGAGGTTGCGGTGCATAATGGTAAATTTGTATTTCAGGATTCGCTGGCTTTTCCTAGTGCTTTTCAGTTACTATATAAGGCTGACAAGACTGACTCGGTATGGAAATATATTTCGGGTATTTTTTTACTTCAGCCTGGCTCTCAAACTATTCGCTGTCATGTCGATTCCATGTTTGCGATACCGGATGTCGACAATGCGGGTACGAAGGAGTGGAAGGCGTGGGCGGTGGGGATACCGGGCAACGGTACGGGAATGTACCGGCTGGCATATGTCAGGGCGCATCCTGATTCTTATGTGGTGCTTTGGGACTTGATCAGCATATTGGGTAATGGGTATAAGCCAATATTCGATTCTATTTACGAAGGGCTTTCAGTGGCGGTAAAGAGCAGCTATCCGGGAATGGTGCTGAGGGAAAGGCTGAGATCCCTGGCGCTGACGGCGCAAGGGCGGATATTTCCCGCGGCGGTGCTGGCCGATGAGGGGGGACATGAAGTGCGGTTTTCCGGGGCAACGGTTCATGCCCGGTATACGCTGGTCGATTTTTGGTTTAGTCATTGTGGCCCTTGTATTGGCCGGTTCCGCGATCTCAAGGCGGTTTATATGAAGCATGGCGGTCGGGATCTGCAAATTGTGGCTATCTCTACGGATGGGCAAAAGGATTTGGGAGAATGGCATGCTGTCATTCAGCGGGAAGGGTTTGACTGGAAACAGTATTTGGATAAGGGAGGCCCGTTTGCGCATCAGCTGTCCATTTTCAATTACCCCACGAATTTTTTGCTGGATGAGAAGGGTGTGATCGTCAAGCGGAATATTATGCCGGCGGAGTTGGAGAAAATATTGGATGGGTTGTGAGTTACCTGGTCAGGTCGTGCAGGTTCATTACCGTTGTGAGGTCTTCCATACCGTTGGCTCTTAATATTTGAATAATCTTTCTGAACGGGGTATCATTGTCTGCCAGGTTCGAGAAGCAGACAATGCTCCATTCATCCCCCGGAATTTGCAAAACAAAATTGGTAAAGCCACAGGTACTGCCTGAGTGGAACAGGATCAGCGGGGAGTTGCCGGTGATGAACCAGCCGGCGGCGTAATAGCTGTCAGGTGTACCGGCGATCGCGAATCGGAGGTTGCGCAGGGTGGTGGGCAGCTTGATGAGTATGTTTTGCTGCAAGGCGCGGGTCCATTTGCTATAATCTGTCAGGGAGGTATAAATGCCGCC